>TARA_R110002033_G_scaffold28729_8_pt1 | contig 169975 bp, 153 predicted proteins | sample TARA_R110002033 | Tara Oceans TARA_R110002033 (sample SAMEA4397051) | marine metagenome | biome: Polar Biome; feature: [SRF] surface water layer (ENVO:00010504); material: water (ENVO:00002006), including particulate matter (ENVO:01000060) such as... | depth 5 m | reverse complement strand
TACCAGGCGGCAGACTGCGCTGGCAAAATGGGTCATATTAAAGGAGAAATGCTTTAGTCTTTATTTGGCAATATTGGCCCATTCGCTTGGCGACATGGTTTTCAAGGCCAGGGCATGAACCCGGTTTTTAAGCAGATCGTCGAGCGCGCTATAAACCATGCGCTGCCGGTTCACGCGATTCTGGCCGTCAAAACAATCGGCAACGATCAATACTGAAAAATGGGACTCGCCCCGGGGGTCCGCACCGGAATGACCGGCATGTTTGGCGGAATCATCAATAATTTCAAGTTTGGCCGGGGTGAACCGGGCGGTGATGATCTCGCGGATTTGCTGGGCAACTTGCATGTAACATTCTCTAATCGTTGGAAGGATGGCTCGATTTCTTTAAAATTGTGGTAACTCTGGCGTTCTTTTGCGACGGAAAGGAGCAGCCGTAAATTTTTTCAACCCTTTTATCATTCGCAATCGGCACATATGATATTGCATCTCTTGAATGTTCCGAACATATAAACCTCCATGAACAGAGCGCAACGAAACAAACGCAAGACGTTGTATTTTAGCGAGCCCGATCTGCCAGAGTGCGATTGGCCTGGCTGTGCGGAGCATGGGGAATTCAGAGCCCCCAAGGACCGCCAACTCAGCACCTATTATCAGTTCTGTCTGGAGCATGTGCGGCAATACAACAAGTCCTGGGACTATTTCAGCGGCATGAAAGCCGATGATATCGAAGAACATGTGCGCCGCGACGCCCATTGGCAACGCCCGACCTGGCGATTTGGCCATATTCGCGGGGCCAAAAAACCATTCGATTTCAAGTTTTCTGATGGTTTTGGCTTTTTCAACGAAGAAGGTGAACAAACCCATCATGGACCAGGTGGCGACCCCAATGCCCACCGTCGTGAACGCAATGCCGAAGATGCCGCGCGCAAGGCCGGGGCCCTTGGCATGCCGCGTGAACAGCAAATGGCAATGGCGACACTGGATCTGGGCTGGCCGTTTTCCAAAGACGAGCTGAAGTCCAAATACAAACAGCTATCGAAAAAATACCACCCCGATGCCAACGGGGGGGACAAGCGCGCCGAGGAACGGTTTAAAACCATCAGTGCTGCTTATTCGAGTTTGATGACCTATATTCGCGATCTTGAAGCACGCGTTTCGATATAACCCGCTTGCGCGAATGGGGGGTGCAGGCACGGGTTTTTGCCCCGCGGGAAAATTTTTCGGTATCTTTCCTTTGTCCGCGGCGGCTTAATCGTTATTAATGACGAAGATGACACATTCGGTCGGATCAACCGGCCCCAAAATGCGCGAGTCCTTATGAGCCAAAGTTACGAAGCTAGCGGTGGTGCAGCGGAACATCCGCTGGATGCACCTGATACCAAAATTTCTGTCCGCGAGGCCTTCGGGATTGATTCCGATATGATGGTCCCGGCCTTTAGCCAGACCAGTGAACATGTTCCGGCAGCCGATTCGACCTATCGTTTTGATCGTGATACCACGCTGGCGATCCTGGCGGGGTTTGCCCACAATCGTCGTGTGATGATTCAGGGCTATCATGGCACGGGTAAATCCACCCATATTGAACAAGTGGCATCACGCCTGAACTGGCCATGTGTGCGGGTCAACCTTGATAGCCATATCAGCCGTATCGACCTGATCGGCAAGGACGCCATTGTTCTGCGTGATGGCAAACAGATTACCGAATTTCGCGAAGGCATTTTGCCCTGGGCGCTGAAACGTCCTGTGGCCATGGTGTTTGACGAATATGATGCCGGTCGCCCCGATGTGATGTTCGTGATCCAGCGCGTTCTGGAAGTTGATGGCAAGCTGACCTTGCTTGATCAGAACAAAGTGATCCACCCGCATCCGTTTTTCCGGTTGTTTGCCACATCAAACACGGTTGGCCTGGGCGATACCACCGGCCTTTATCATGGCACCCAGCAGATTAACCAGGCGCAGATGGACCGTTGGTCGATTGTGGCGACATTGAATTATCTGTCTGTTGCCGATGAAACCAACATCGTTGCTGCCAAAGTTGCCAGTTTTGATAATGCCGAAGGTCGCAGCAAGATCGAGGCAATGGTGGCCCTTGCCAATCTGACCCGTCAGGGGTTTGTCTCGGGCGATATTTCAACCGTGATGAGTCCGCGTACTGTGATTACGCTGGCTGAAAATGCCGAGATTTTCAACGATATCGCCTATGCCTTCCGTGTCACTTTTCTTAACCGCTGTGACGAGGTAGAACGGCCCATTCTGGCCGAATATTACCAGCGTTGCTTTGGCGAGGAACTGCCGCAAAGTGCAATCAATGTGATGGTGCGTTAAGCGCACCATCCCTGACTTCAGGTTCGTTGCAAATTGTGACGCAACGCCCGAAACCCCAGCAATACGAGACTGCAAGCGATGAAAAACGACGAGGCGCTTTCCGGATTTCTGCGCGGCACGGCGGCGACATTTCGTGCGCTCGCTGGTCGCAATGATCTGGAGGTCGGCTTTGTCAAAGGCGGGCGCCCGGGCGGGTATGGCGAACATGTGCGCCTGCCCATGCCCAAACAGGCGCTGCCCAAGGATGAAGTGGCCGATTTGCGGGGGATTGCCGATGGCTGGGCGCTTAAGCTGCGTCATCATGATGCGGCCCTGCATCAAAAACGCATGCCCGAAAGTGCCGAGGCCCAGGCCGTTTACGAAGCGCTGGAAACCGCCCGTTATGAAGCCGTTGGGTCGCGTTATTTTCCCGGTGTGCGCAAAAACCTGCGCGCCCACGAAGATGCCGATTGCAAGGCAAAAAACTTTCATCGCCTTACTGCGCGCGAAGATGCCCCCTTTGCCGATGCCATTGGCATGTTGGCACGTGAATTGTTTACCGGCGAAAAAGCCCCGGATTCAGCCCGCAACCTGATCGATCTGTGGCGCGCCGAGATCGAGGAAAAAGCCGGCAGCGATCTTTCCGATCTGCGCAATATGATCGATGATCAGGAAGCCTTTTCGCGTGGGATGCGCCGCTTGCTGGATCATTTGTCGCTAGAAGACGATTTGCTGGAAGAGCCCCCCGAACAGGAAGGGGATGATCAGGACCAGCAAGACGGCGACGACGCCCCGGATGACGAACAGGAAAGCCAGGGCGGCGAGCAGGGCGACAGCGATGAAACCGACCCGAACGGCGATGATCAGCAGCAGGAAAGCGGGGCGGATGATGCCGAAACCGGCGAGGGCGATGTTGACGACCAGCAGCTTGAAGCCCAATCGCAGGAAGAACAACCTGCCGGGCCGGGCGAACAGCCGGAATTTGATGGCCGCAACGAACCGGTCGAACGTGGATATGAGCCGTTCTCGCGCGAATATGATGAAATCGTCTTTGCCGATGAATTGTGCGAAAGCATGGAACTGGCCCGGTTGCGTGCGATGCTCGATAAGCAGCTGGCTGCCTTGCAAAGCGTTGTCTCGCGCATTGCCAACCGGCTGCAACGCCGCCTGATGGCCCAGCAGAACCGGGGGTGGGACTTTGACCTTGAAGAAGGCATTCTTGATGCGGCCAAACTGGCGCGGATCGTTGCCATGCCCTCTACGCCGCTATCCTTCAAGCTCGAACATGATACCGATTTCCGCGATACTGTGGTCACCTTGCTGATTGATAATTCCGGCTCCATGCGCGGACGACCGATTACCATTGCCGCCCTCTCAGCCGATATTCTGGCGCGCACGCTGGAACGCTGCGGGGTAAAGGTCGAGATTTTGGGCTTTACCACCCGCCAATGGAAAGGCGGGCAATCGCGCGAAGCATGGGTTGATGCGGGTAAACCGCCCAAACCGGGCCGCTTGAACGATTTGCGCCACATTATTTACAAGGCCGCCGATACGCCGTGGCGCCGGGCGCGCAAAAACCTTGGTTTGATGCTGCGCGAAGGGTTGCTAAAGGAAAATATCGACGGTGAAGCCCTGTTATGGGCGCATGAACGCTTGTTGGCGCGTAATGAGCAACGCCGGATTTTGATGGTGATTTCCGATGGCGCACCGGTTGATGATTCAACGCTGTCGGTGAATTCGGGCAACTATCTGGAACGGCATTTGCGTGAAGTGATTAACTGGATTCAAACTCGGTCGCCGGTGGAGTTGCTGGCGATTGGTATTGGTCATGATGTGACGCGCTATTATCAGCACGCCGTGACGATTAATGACCCGGAAGAACTGGGCGGCACCATGCTGCGCGAACTTTCCGATCTGTTTGATGAAAAACCGAAACGCGGCCCAAAACGACCGCTGCGTCATGTGGCGGCCGATACGGCCAGGGATAAGGGACATGGCGACAAGGATCGCTGGTAATACAAATATACGGGGCTGGCAAAATGGGTGAGGTCAGCCGTTTTGCCCCCAGCCCGACCGGATATTTGCATTTGGGCCACGCGGCATCGGCTGTTTTTGCCGCCCGTAATGCCGGTGATGATGGCCGGTTTTTACTGCGGATCGAGGATATCGACCAAACCCGCGCCCGACCGGAATATATTGAGGCGATATACGAAGACCTTGCCTGGCTGGGCCTGACATGGGAAACGCCGGTACGCGTGCAATCCGCCCACTTTGACGATTATCAGCAAGTGCTGGACCGATTGACGGATCGGGATTTGCTCTATCCGTGTTTTTGCACCCGCAAGGACATTCAGGCGGAAATTGCCCGGATCGGCAATGCGCCGCACGGGCCGGATGGTGCCCTTTATCCTGGCACCTGTCGTCATTTAAGTGCGTCTGAACGTGCCGAACGTATTGCTGCGGGGGAATCCTATGCCCTGCGTCTTGATATGGGGCGGGCAATGAAACAGGGGGGCAAGCGATTATACTGGCATGACCGCGCCGCAGGCCGACAGGTGGCAACGCCGGAAATTTTTGGCGATGTGGTCCTGGCCCGCAAGGATACACCCACCAGCTATCATGTGTCGGTGACGCTAGATGACCACTTGCAGGAAATTTCACTGGTAACACGCGGTGAAGACCTGTTTTTTGCCAGCCATTTGCACCGTCTGCTGCAAGAATTACTGGGTTACAATATCCCCGAATATCACCATCACAAATTGCTGGCCGGGCCGGATGGCAAACGGTTTGCCAAACGCGATAAATCCGAAACCTTGCAGTCGATGCGCAAGGCCGGGGTTTCCGTCGCCGATATATTGACCCGAATTGGGTCATTTTAAGCTGGCGCCACCCTTGGTTTCCAACAGATCGGGCCGGGTATGAAACCAGTTGCGGATAAAATCGATGAACAGGCGGTTTTTAAGCGGCAGTGCGCCCTGATAGGGATAAACAAGGCTGATGGGGCTGCGCGGGGATTTGTAGGCGTCGAGCCGGGTTTCCAGCCGACCTGCGGCAATCTCTGCCATGGCTATGTATCGCGGCAGGCGGGCCACTCCCAGATTATTGCAGGCTGCATTGCGAATCAGCGGGTAATGGTTCAGGCGTAATGTGCCGCGTACCACAATGGATTGCGGGCCGTCAGCGCCAAAAAACAGCCAGCGATTGTCTTTGCAATAATGGAAATTATTGATGCAATTATGGTCGATCAGATCGGTCGGGGTGATCAGTGGCCGATTGGTTCGCCAATAGGCGGGGCTGGCACAGACCAGTTCGGAAAGCTGGCCCAGTGGAATGGCAACCTGGTCGGGATCGTCGGTTAAACCGGCCCGGATCGCCATATCGACCGGATCGGATTTTAAATTGCGATAGCGGTTTTCCAGTTCCAGCTCGATCACGATGTCGGGATGATGCCCCTGAAACGTGGTGATGATGTCATTGAGGAAAATCTCGCCAAATGAAACCGGAACGGTAATGCGAACCGTCCCGGTCGGGCTTTTGCGCAGGCTTTCGACCGCGTCAAAACCGGCTTCGGCATTTTCGCCAAGGCGCTGGCAATAAACCAGAAAGGCCGCCCCGGTTTCGGTCAGCTCCAGTTTGCGGGTGGAGCGAAATAATAATTGTGTGCCCAGGGCTTCTTCCAGCCGGGTGACCTGCTGGCTGATCAGGCCCTTGGAAACGTTCAAAACCTTTGCTGCCGCAGTAAAACCGCCATATTCCATAACGGCGGCAAAGCTGTGCATTTCGGTTAAATACTGTTTCATTGTTTAACCATATGAACAATGTGTTTGGTAATTGGCAGATTATCGAACCAATGTGTTTGTGAGAAGCTTCTTTCATCGTTTTTCAGCTGATAGGGAATTAAAGTGATGAGAATACTTCTTGTTGGTGCCTCGGGCACGATTGGCAAAGCCGTTGCACGCGAGCTTGGCACACGCCACGATATTATTACCGCAGGCCGCACAAGCGGCGATGTTGTGATGGACCTGTGTGATCCATCGAGTATTCGCGCGGCGTTCGAGAAACTCGGCACGCTGGATGCCGTGATTGCGACGACCGGCAAAGTCCATTTTGGCGATTTTGCCGATATGGATGATGAAAAATACCGGATCGGCATTGACGACAAACTGATGGGGCAGGTGAACCTGGTGTTGATCGGGCGTGATTACGTGGCCGACCCGGCATCCTTTACCCTGACAACCGGCATTCTGGCCAAAGATCCGATTCGTTATGGCAGTTCGGCATCGATGGTCAACGGAGCCCTTGAAAGTTTTGTGCGTGCCAGTGCGATTGAGATGAAGCCCGGCCTGCGGATCAACGCAGTTAGCCCCGGAGTGATCCGCGAAGCCATGGAAGGCTATGGGCCATTTTTCCGGGGGCATGACCCGGTGCCGGCAGCCCGTGCGGCCCTGGGCTATGCCAAATCGGTTGAAGGTTTGCAAACCGGGCAGGTCTTCGAGATTTTTTAGGGTGCCAAAACCCGTATGACCGGTTTGATCATGAAAAAACGCGCTGAACAGAGGGGGGATGTATTTTTTTTGGATAAGAACGTGGTGGTTTTGCATCTAACCCTTGCGTTTATAAATTGGTATTCCATTTATATCGCGATAGTTGTCGGCTGTTGGGGGACAGGTTGTCACATGCAAAGTCAAGAGACGTGCCAAGATGATATTGTATTATATGCCGGGGGCTTGCTCACTCTCAACCCACATATCCCTTCGGGAAACAGGGCAGCAATTTAATCTCGTCAAGATTAATAAAAAGAACAACAAGACCGAAAACGGCGAAAATTTCCTTACCATCAATCCTGATGGCACCGTACCCGCCTTGAAACTTGCGGGTGACGGTCTGGTCACTGACTGTGTTGGAACATTGGTGTATTTGGCCGATAATTTTTGGCAAACCGGCATTTCACCCGAACCCGGATCAAGCCAGCGGGCAAAAATGGACGCTTTCCTGCTGGAAATTGAACAGGAAATGAATATGCAGTTTGAAACACTGCATCAGAATGTCGCGGATCAGAATATACGCGACGCTGCATTTGCAAAACTGTCCGCTCAATTTGAGAAACTCGAGACTCTTTTTTCGAACGGCCGTCAGTATTTGTTGGGGCGCGATTTCTGCGTTGCCGATGCGTATCTGTTTGTCGCAATCAATTGGGCGGGGATATTGGGGCTGAATATTTTCCGTTGGCCGCATATTGGCGATTTCAGCGACAGGATGCGTAACCGTCCGTCGGTTTTGGCGTCATTGCGCGCAGAAGGGCTGATTGCAGGCTAAAGGAAAAATGCTTTACGATACCAAAACAGCCTGCCGAGTGTTTGGCAGGCTGTTTTGTTTTGGTGTCTGGCTGTTCAGCGCGTTTTGGCTTAGCGGCTGAAATCAAGCAGGATCAGAAAGGCAACCGGAACCAGCGCCAACGCGACATAGATCCATGCCGACGCAATTGAAATACCAAGGGTCGCCAATACGAAACCGGTCAGATACAAGACCAGGCCGATAACGGCGACCAGCAGAATGCCGATTAACGGCAAGGCGACTTTGGAATCGGTTTTCATCTCTTCATTGCTCCCCAAGCGCGGGCCCGTCATAGACAGGCTCCCTAAAATCTGCAGCACCATAACACCAGAGCCTGAAACCTGTTTTGACAAGGATCAATACCGCGCCATTGTTGTTTTGCGGTTTGGGGCGGCAATACCAAGTGCCCTTCACCTATCAGGTATCCGTTATCAATATGTCGGACCAAGGGCAGTCGGGACCGGTGGTGGTTCAGAATGCGTTTCCTGCCCGCCTTGCCCATTTTACCCGTCCGGTGATGATATTCTATATTTCTACCGTTGTCATTTTGGCCGCAGGCAGCATTGCTCAGGCAATCGGCCAAGGGGGTGTTTGATGCAAGTTCAGGAATCATCAGCGATTTTTGGGTGCGAATCCCGGTTCGCCAGGCCGCGACAGGGTAAATTTCCCGGCCGGATTAAAAAAATATGCGAGAATCCGGTGATAGTTGTCGATCAAAACCAGACGAACATTGCGCATCAATACTACCTGGCGGCGTGGAAAAGTGCCAAAAGCGATAAACGGGCACCGAAACGGAAATTTCCGAAGCGATTGTTGATGAAATGCATGGAAGAGGCTTGACGGCACTGTTTTGAGGCAGTATTAACCCGGCTCCAAGCGCGGGCCTGCATGTTCAGGCCAAGCGTCCTTTTGCGAATTTTTAGACCAGGAGATCAGGTCATGGCACGTCGCTGCCCGGTATCCGGCAAAGGCGTTTTGGTCGGCATGAATGTGAGCCACGCCCACAATCGTACCAAACGTCGTTTTCTTCCGAACTTGCAGCAGACCTCGCTGCTGAGCGAAGCGCTCGGCCGTTCGGTCCGTATGCGTCTGACCACCAATGCAATCCGCACCATCGAAAAACGTGGTGGCCTGGATGCATTTCTTATCGGCACCGCGAATACCAAGCTGGATGCTGATTTGCTTAAGGTTAAGCGTCAGATCGTTAAAGCTGCTGAAGCAAAAGCTGCCTAAGGCAATTTTGTTTTAACGAAGTACGAAGGCCCGTTTTTGACGGGCCTTTTGCTTTGGATAATTTCGTCGAAAGGCCGCCAACAGCCGGAACAGTGCGTTTCGGCTGTTTTGCGTTTCATCGGTGTTTGTCAGACGGGTAAGTTTGCCTTAAACAAGGCCTGCTGGCGTGGCTGTCGCTGCGCTGCGGCGACTCGACTCATTTGGCGATTTGCGCTTTTGGGAAAATCGTTTATACTTTTCCCAATCAGTGATTTATGCGTGCGTTACCACCTGGATGTAAAACGTCACAGGATGTTCATCAGCCCCCCGTGACGAAGATGCTAGACAGGCGGTACGACTCTGTAAACACGGCGGAGCGGATGAAATGTTTCTATCGCCCAATACGTGTCCGGCCCTTGTGCTTAACGCCGATTTTCGCCCGTTAAGTTACTTTCCGCTGTCTTTGTGGTCCTGGCAGGATACGTTAAAGGCGGTGTTCCTTGATCGGGTTAATGTTCTGTCTGAATATGACCGCGAGGTACGTTCGCCTTCCTTTAAAATGAAATTGCCCAGTGTGATTTCGTTAAAAGAATATGTGCCGATCAAAAGCACACCGGCATTCACGCGTTTTAATGTCTTTTTACGCGACCGGTTTAGCTGTCAGTATTGCGGCGATCGTTTACCGGTTAATAATTTGACGTTCGACCATGTTGTCCCGCGTTGTAAAGGCGGGCGCACCAACTGGACCAATATCGTTGCCGCATGTGGCAATTGTAATTTGCACAAGGGAAGCCGATCGGTGAAAGAGGCCGGGTTGCATTTGCGCCGACGGCCCGATCAGCCTTCTATGCAGCAATTGCAGGCTATCGGACGATCTTTCCCGCCAAACTATCTTCATGAAAGTTGGCGGGATTTTTTATACTGGGATACCGAACTCGATTACGATTTTTAATCCTGCTGCCATTTTGTGCATACGACCCGGCCAAAAGAAAAGCCGACGCAGGGCACCGCGTCGGCTTTGTATGTTTGGGTGATGGCGTGGCACGGGTCATATATTAAAGGAAAAGTGCTTTAGGCCGCTCCGGTCCATCTTGTAATGCGATGCCGTCGTGGTTTAATGGTGGGTGCGCATCATGCGGCTGCTGGGGGCCATAAAGCAGAAAACAGCCATGGCGATCGAGAAGAACAGATTGACCGTCGGCATGGTGATGCCAAACAGTTTCCATTCAATTTTGTCGCATCGCACAATCGGCTGGGCCAGCAATTGCGCCTTAAGGTCGGCAATATTGCTGGCGCCGCTTTGCAGTCCACCGCACATTTCCGGTCCATCCCACCACAGTTCCTGAACCCCGACATGGTACAAGGCAATGCCGGCACCGATGGCAAAGGCCAGGCCGCACAGATAAATCAGGCCGCGCGATATGCCGGGCTGGCGCAAAAACAGCAGTGAAACAAGGGTAAGGCCAAGCACACTATAATAAGGAACGCGTTGATACAGGCAGAGCAGGCAGGGCAACAGTTTCTGGATATACTGAGCGTAGAACGCAAAGCCAAGGCTGCCAGCAGAAACCAGAACAAGAAATAATGCCGGTGTCGATGACGGACTGCGACGGCGAGAATATGACGATCCCATGAGACTCCATCCATGACGCGGGGTGGGAAAGCGGGTGTCAGATCAAATATTTGATCGCGATAAAACCACCGACTAACCCAATTATGAAAATACTAAAGACAAGACCCAGCTGTTTTTCAATGAAATTGCGAATGGGCGGGCCGAATTTCCAGATCAGCGCGGCGATCAGGAAAAAACGGATGCCACGGGCCAGAATCGATGCGATTGAGAAAATGACCGGGTCGAGGCTGGTAACACCGGACAGAATGGTGATGACCTTGTAAGGGAAGGGTGTGACACCGGCGATAAACACCGCCCACGCGCCCCATTCATTATAATAGTCGCGGAACTGGTCGAATTTGGCACTGTATCCGTAAAAATTCAGAACCGGCTGGCCGATACTGTCAAACAGGAAATGGCCAATGGCATAGCCCGCCATGCCCCCCAGAACCGAGCCGATCATGCAAATCGCGGCATAGCGCCATGCCTTGCTGCGCGCGGCCAGGATCATTGGGATCAGCAAAATATCGGGCGGGATCGGGAAAAACGAACTTTCGATAAATGCGATCAAAAACAGCGCGACCGCCGCATGGCGATGGGATGCCAGGCTCAGGGTCCAGTCATAGAGTTTGCGAAGCACCAGTTGCGACCTTTGATTTTGGGCCGCAAACCGGCCAGTAAATTGCAGAAACGCGATGTGATGTAACTCCATTTGCCCCGTTGCTGCAATGCTTTCTGACATAAACGTGATTTACATGATTTTTTTAAGAAAACCCCCATTGACCAATACAAATTTCTCGCTATTATCCGCCCCCACGATGGACGGCGCATATAGCGCCTTGCTGCCCCTGTGGCGGAATTGGTAGACGCGGCAGACTCAAAATCTGTTTCACTTTGTGAGTGGGAGTTCGATTCTCCCCGGGGGCACCATCGTTGTTTTCCTGATCTTGAATGACTTTTGGGCTTGGCTGGCGTAGATCTGTTACTGCCAGCAGATAGCATGCATTTGGGACATCCGCGAAATGCAATTTTCCAGGCAATATCGATACTTAGACTGGTGTCAGATAGTATAGCAGCAGGCTGTAATGCGCCATCGCTGAGCGCTAGCGCTTGTAACTGTCAGAAGATATTCTGGAACCTGTTATCCGCGCTTTAGAAAATTTCCGGACTTCGAAATTTCACGCATGATTTCCTTCCATTGGTCGATGATGAGTTTTGCCGCGTCGGGTTTACTGTCAAAACTTTTGTGAACGGCCAAACCGCGCAGCAGGCAGAGGTTTATCTGGATCAAGGTGCGTGTGCGTTCGTTATCCTGGGTGGCACCCAGCATTTCGGCGATGATGTTGTCGCGTTTTGTTGTCCAGCGCGACATGGCATTGCGCAGGTCCTGGCCCAGGTCATCGTCCAGTCTGGCCGCCAGCATTAATTCCAGGGCTGCCATGTATTTATCGGGCGAAAACAGTTTTTCCCACAGCACATCAATCAGCTCATCTGTTTCCATGTTGGGGTGACCTTGCTGGTCATCAAAGGGCCATGCGTTTTCCCAGGACTGGATCAGATATTGAAAAGCCGCGACGATCAATTCGTTGCGCGTGGGAAACTGATGGGTGAGTGCGCCTCGGGAAATATTCGCCCTTTTGGCGATTTCCAGCGTCGAGATTCGTTCGTACCCGGTTTCGCTAAGGGCCTGTAACGTCGCCTGACAGACGCGTAGTCGCGTTTCGCTGGACCGTTCAGCCTGGGTTCTTCGTCTTTGGGTAGGCGTTGTTTTTCGGGGCGCATCGGGCGCGCCTGACGTCTGATTTTTCAATGCCATAAGACGTAATACTCCTGCATCTTTGCTCGGGGCTAACTTATTGCAACCAGCATAAAACCTACAAGCCCCGTTTTATAGCGATTGACATTTACAAGCAGACCCGTCTGTATGTTTGTTGTGCATAACATTCAGAAGACGGCGAGCCCGCATACTGAAGGACGCACTTTATACACCAGGAAGGCAATTCGCGATCTGATATCAGGAGACCTAGATGATCGACAAGAAAACATTCGTTACAATGGCAGCAGCCCTTGTGGTGGCTGGAAGCGCCCTGAGCGCCCATGCCGAAACCAGCTTTATTGCCAATTCGTTTTATGATGCAGAGCATCCACTCAGCAAGTTCGGTTACGTCGAATGGGCAAAGACCGTAAAAGAAATCTCGGGGGGTGATCTTAACCCGCAAGTCTATACCGGCAGCGTGCTTTTGGCACCGCGTGCCAGCCTTCAGGGCGCGCGCGACAATATTGCCAATGTGGCCAATATTGCCGCGGTTTACACCCCCTCTGAACTTCCCGTTGCCAATGCAGTTCAGGAACTGGGATTTAACTATTCCGATCCTTTGACGACGATCTTTGCCGTTGCCGATTTTAGCATGCATAACAAAGACCAGCTTAAAGAATGGGCGGACAACGGCATTGTCTATCTGGGGGCCTATGCCACACCGCCCTATATTTTGTTTTGCAGCAAGCCCGTAACGACCCTGGAAGACATCAAGGGAAAACGGATCAGAACCGCCGGATCGAGCGTTTCCAAATGGGTCGAGGAAGTTGGCGGGATTCCGGTAAATGTGCCGTCGAGCGAAATGTATACCGGCCTTGAACGCGGTACGCTGGATTGTGCAACCAATGCCGCGAACGACCTGATTGACCGCTCGCTTTGGGAAGTTGCCCCTTATACCACCGAACTTCCGACGGGTATGTATTGGTCCGGGCCGGAGTGGGGCTATAATGCCGGTTTTTGGGCCGGTTTGACGACAACCCAGCGTCAGCAACTGATGAATGCCACAGCACATGCCATGTCGAACATGATTGTGAATTATCTTGCCCGTTCAGAAGAAGCCCTGGTTGAAGCCAAAGAAAAGGGCAACCAGATCGCGCAGCCATCGCCGGAACTGATGGCGTCGGTCGAAGCTTTCCGCAGCAAAGTGCTGGGCGATGTTTATACCGTTGCCGAACAAAAATATGGCGTTGCCGATGGCAAGGCACTGATCGATGATTTTCGCGCCACTTACACCAAGTGGGAAGGTTTACTGAAAAATGTTGACCGCAAAGACATTGATGCCCTGACAGCAATCGCAAGCAAGAACATTTATGGCACGCTTGATCCTGCGACCTACGGGATCAAATAAGTCGCTGGTGCCGCATCCTTTGGGTGCGGTACTTGCGTTTTGCCGATGTCGGGTGGGGTTGCGTAATCCTTGCGGGCATCGGTTGCATTTGAAAATTCATTTTCGGCATCAAGCAGAGCTGTCCCATGCCTTTAAATATCAATGATGACGTGGCCGAAATCGCTGATGACGATTCTGGCCTGCTCTATCGCTGTGTATCCTGGCTGAACACGGTGTTTCTTGTGATTTCGGCGATTTTCGTTGTTCTTATGATGCTGCATGTCACAGCCGATGTGCTGCTTCGGGCGGTATCGGATGTCGGTATTACCGGAACCCTCGAAGTTGTTTCGTACTATTACATGGTTTGCGCCATTTTTCTGGCCTTCGGTTATGTCGAGCTGAAAAACCAGCACATCCGTGTTGACCTGTTCGTTCAGCAAATGCCGCGTTCCGCCCAGGTGATCCTTTATATCCTCGCTTGCCTTGCCGGGTTTGTGTTTTTCGGTTTGCTGGCCTGGCAAAGCATGAGCGACGCCATTCGGGCGACGCGCTCGCATGAAACGATCATGTCCAATTTCCTGTTTTATGTGTGGCCAAGCCGCTGGGCATTACCGATCGGGTTTATCGGATGTCTTTTGGCGATCCTGTGCAACCTGTTAAAGGCGCTGACGCGCTGGCGTGCATTGTAAGAGGGCAAAATGAGTAATCTTGATATCGGGATCATCGGGACCCTTGTTGCCCTTGGTATGATCGCACTGCGCGTGCCAATCGGCCTTAGTTTGGGGCTTGTCTCCATCGGCGGCATTGCGGCGATGTTCAATATGAATGTTGCCTTTGGCACAATTTCAGCCACCCCGTTTGAATATGTCGGCCAATGGGAATTAACCGCCGCACCGATGTTTCTGTTAATGGGGTTCATCTGTTCCTCGACCAATATGACCAAAGGCTTGTTTGAAGCACTCCGGCTTTATTTGGCGCGGTTACCTGGCGGCCTTGCGATTGCAAGTGTCGGGGCATGTGCGTTTTTTGCCGCAGCGGCTGGTTCCAGTGTTGCGACGGCATCTGCCATGTCGCGTATTGCCGTGCCAGAAATGTTGCGCAACAATTATGATCGCGGGCTTGCGACCGGTACGATTGCGGCGTCGGGCACATTGGGGTCCTTGATCCCGCCAAGTGTTCTTCTGATTTTGTATGGTGTTTATGCCAAGGTTTCGGTCGGGCAATTGTTCATGGCCGGGTTTATTCCCGGTGTGTTATCCGCACTTGTTTACATGGCCATGATTATTGTCCGTGTGAAACTGAAACCATCGCTTGCCGGTGCGGTGACCACACTTCCGACACGCGAAGAAAAACGTGCTGCGCTGAAAACCATCTGGCCGTTGCCGGTTTTAATCTTCTCTGTCCTGGGCGGCATATTCTCGGGCGTTTTTTCGCCGACCGAGGCCGGGGCCGTTGGTGCCTTTGTTGCCTCCGTGATTGCGGCCGTGCGTGGAACACTGACCTGGACGGCAATTAAAGACGCATTGTGTGACACCATCGTCGCGGCAACCGGTATTTTCGTGATCCTGATCGGTTCGGTATTTTTTACCCGGTTTTTGGCGTTAAGTGGTCTTCCGACAGCATTTTCCGATGCTGTTTTAGGGGTCAGTTCTGCGCCGTGGTGGATTTTTCTGGCTGTCACGGTGATTTATGTCGTGCTGGGGATGCTGATCGATTCAATTGGTCTGTTGTTGCTGACCCTGCCGTTGATCTTGCCGCTGGTGCATGGTGCCGGACTGGACCCGGTCTGGTTCGGGATCATTTTGATCAAGTTGCTCGAAATTGGCCTTGTCACCCCGCCTGTTGGCCTGAATGTTTACATGATCAAAGGGGCGCTGGGGAACCTTGTGACATTGCAAGAAGTGTTCCGTGGCGTTGGCTGGTTCATCGTGATGGATTTTATCACACTTCTGATCCTGATGCTTTTTCCCGTCCTGTCGCTTTGGTTGCCGACACTTGCCTATCGTTAAGGTGGTCCCCCTGAAGTTTAAAGGTCTTCAGGGGCAGGCCATTTGTCTTTGTTCCATTAAAGACAGCCGAGGGAAAACGGGCGGATTTTAACCGACTAATAAACAAACAATCTTGACTGTTTGTTTTATATCAGGCCAACTGTTGTTATCAGGCTGGTGATAAATGCAACTGAAAAAAGGGGGGGGAGGCGTGACTGTGACGTTGGAATATCTGCCGGAAATGCCTCACAACGCCTTGTACAAAACGCGTCTGGTTCCGGTTATTCAGGGTTTTCACAGCGCGCTAAATGAAATATGGGCGGTGATTTCCCGACGATATGATGCTGACCCCAAGCATGCGGAAGTCGCCCTGAACGCCAAGATGTGCCTGTTTCGCCGGATGCTGGCACAGACCATCGTCCGTTCCGATACCGATTATTTCGCTGAACGCCTGCCCACGTGGCGCCATTTGATGCGTCAGATGTTCGTCAATGGCATGGGTGTTGAAAGTCCCCTTCGCTCCACCAACACAGAAGAAAAATCATGTCTCTTAAACTGATCAAAAATGCTCGTATCGTTGATGGCTCCCTTGCCGAGCCAACCGAACCGCTTAACATTCTGATCGAGGATGATCGTATTTGCGATGTCGCAAAAGATGTCACATCGGCGGGTGCTGATGTAATCGATTTGCACGGCAAAACGGTTATGCCGGGCCTGATTGACTGCCATGTGCATGTCATTGCCACCACCACCAGCCTTGGTAAAAATGCCGATCTTCCCAATTCACTGGTCGCATTGCGGTCGGCGAAAATCATGGAACGGATGTTGATGCGCGGCTTTACAACCGTGCGCGATCTTGGCGGTGCCGATTACGGCTTGGTCGAAGCCATCGAACAGGATGGCCTGCCAGCCCCGCGTTTGGTGATTTGTGGCAAAGCCCTGTCACAAACCGGTGGTCACACCGATTATCGTGGTCGGCATAACCTGCGGTCGGTTGATTATTATCAAAATCAGATCGGATCGCTGGGGGTTGTTGTAAATGGTGTCGATGAAGTGCGCCGTGCTGCCCGCGAGCAGATTAAAGGCGGGGCCGAATTTATCAAGGTTATGGCAAACGGTGGCGTTTCGTCGCCAACCGACCCGATTGCGGTTCTGGCATTTTCCAGCGACGAACTGAAAGCCGCCGTTGAAGAAGCCAAAAACGCACAAATGTATGTTTCGGGCCATCTTTACACCGACGAGGCGATCCGCCGTGCGCTTGAATGCGGGGTGGAATCGATCGAACATGCCAATCTGATGAAACCTGAAACCGCCGCCCTGATCCGCGCGGCCGGTGCTGTCGTTATTCCGACCAACGTGACCTACGACCTGTTGGCCCGTGAAGGGGCGCGATTTGGGCTGCCCGCAGAATCGGTTGCCAAGATCGAAGATGTCCGGGGGGCTGGTCTGGAATGCCTGACATATCTGCACAAGGCGGGTGTGGTGATGGGCTATGGCTCTGACCTTCTGGGCGAGATGCATGATCATCAATCCGAAGAATTCACCTTGCGCGGCCGTCACTTGCCCGCCAAAGACGTGATCCGTGCCGCAACCATTGATGCAGCCAAGGTTCTGCGTAAAGAAGGCGAAATCGGTGTGATTGCGCCGGGTGCGTTTGCCGACATGATCGTTGTTGATGGCAACCCGCTTAAAGATCTATCTCTGCTGACTCGCCAGGGCGCGCATATGCCGTTCATTATGAAGGGTGGACGGGTTTTTAAAAATGCCGGGTCATTTTAACGTCGGCGTTTGATTGCTTCACTTGATTTAAAAGGAAACCATAATGACGAAGTCTATCCTTCCGGTTTTTGCGCTCGTATTTGGTCTGGGTGCGGTCACCGCCCATGCCGAAGTTAATATGGACATGGCCAGCGAATATCCGGTTAGTTCCATTCACGCACAAACAGCCGACTTTTTTGCCAAAACGCTGTCAGATGAAACCGGTGGCAATGTGCATGTCACCGTGCATCATGGCGGGGCGCTGGGTATTAAATCGGTTGACCATTACGATGCCGTTGGCGATGGCGCAGTACAGCTTGCGTCTTCTTTTTCAGGTGCCTGGTCGGGGATCAATCCGATCTTTCTGGTATCGTCACTGCCGTTTTTGGCAACCTCGATTGAAGATACCCGCAAGCTTTATGAAGCAACCCGCCCCTATTACGAAAAAGCCCTTGAGGGCGACAATCAGATCTTTTTGTATGCGGCACCCTGGCCTGCATCGGGCTTTTGGGCGCACAAGCCGATCAACACGGTTGAATCCCTCAAAGGTTTGAAAATTCGGACGTTTGATACGCCGGGTACAAAAACACTTCAAAATGCAGGTGCCTCCCCGGTACAGCTTAGCTGGGGCGATATTGTTCCGCAGCTGACAACCAACGGCATTGATGCTGTTTTAACATCTGCTGATGGCGGTGCGGGCTCGCAGTTTTGGGAATATCTTTCGAACTTTACCGAAGTGAACTATGCGTTGCCGTTGCAGGTAACCCATATGAACCGCGATGCCTTTGATGATTTAAGCGAAAAAGACCAAAAGGCCGTTCTTGATGCCGCCAAGAAAGCCGAGGCTTACGGCTGGGCCGCTTTGGACACACGCGTGAAAGACAATTATGGCAAAATGTCTGAAAACGGTGTGACCATCACAAAGGACATTTCGCCGGAACTTCTGTCTTTGCTGAAAAAATCGGCCGCGCCCGAAGTTGAACAGTGGAAAGCCCGTGTTGGTGCGGATGCGCAGGCGCTTTTAGAGCAGTATGACGCCTTGCGCGCGAAATAAGCCGGCATCTCTTTATGAACCTGTGACAGGCATGTTATTTTCATGCCTGTCATTCTTGAACCGGTCAGAAAATGAAATTCCTCGTCAAATTCATTGATAGCTTGTCCAAGCTGGGCGCTGCGATTGCCGCGCTGTCATTGGTGGGAATGGTGTCGTTTATCCTGCTTGAAATCGTTTTGCGAACCGTCTTTGACAGTTCGACTTTCATCATGGATGAAATGGTCGGATATGGCGTTGCGGCGGCCACTTTTCTGGCCCTGCCTTATGCTCTGGCGCAAGGAAGCATCATTCGGGTGGAGCTTTTCCTGGGGCATGTTACGGGAAAAAATCGCAAGTTGCTCGAAGTCTTTAGTTGCCTGGTTGGACTTGGCGTCACATGGCTTCTGATTTCATTTATCTGGGTGCGGGTTGCGCGTGCCTGGGCGCGCCATTCTGTCAGCAGCAGCATCGCCGAAGTTCCCATGTGGATCCCGCAGGGCATTATCCTTGTCGGTTTGTGCCTGCTGTTTCTTCAGTTCATTGCGCTTTTGATCCGGCAATTCATTGACGATCAGAACCACGAAACCCCGGCATTGTAACATTTCTGGAAACCGAGTTTTATTATGGATGCACTTCTCTCGGCGGGATTGGTCCTGTGCCTGATTTTCCTGTTTCTTGGAATGGGGGTCTGGATATTTGTGGGTTTGCTGGCGGTCAGCGGCGCGTCGCTGGTGCTGATTGCGGGTATGGATATCGGACGTATCGGTACGATTGCCGCCAACATTGTCTATCGATATTCAACCACATGGGAACTGGCCGCCATCCCCATGTTTATATGGATGGGCGAAATCATTTTCCGCACCGATATTTCGGATCGCCTTTTTCGCGGGTTGATGCCGTTTGTAAACTGGCTGCCCGGGCGGTTGTTGCACACCAATGTTTTGGGATGCACGATGTTTGCCGCTGTCAGCGGGTCCAGTGCCGCGACGGCCGCAACGGTTGGCCGCAACGGTTGGCAAAATAACCACGACCGAGCTTGCAAAGCGCGGCTATGACCAGTCGCTTTCGTTAGGCTCGCTTGCCGGGGCGGGAAGTTTTGGTCTGCTCATTCCGCCCTCTATTGTCATGATCGTGTATGGCATTCTGGCCGAGGTTTCGATCAGCCGGTTGTTTGCCGCCGGTGTGTTGCCGGGCATTATGGTGGCGGGGCTGTTTTCAGTTTATATTGTGGTGCGCGCCCTGATCACGCCCGATGTCGCACCCAAGGCCGATACAAAATATAAGCTGCGCCAGTTTGGATCGGCGATTGTCGATTTATTGCCGATCATTTCTTTGATGGTGATTGTTTTAGGCGCGATTTATTCGGGTATTGCCACCCCGTCAGAGGCCGCTGCCGTTGGCGTATTTGGCGCGGTTGTGATTACCATTTTTCTGCGCCAGTTTTCCATTGCCATGCTGGTTCGCACCTTGCTTGGCGCGGTGGTCAGCAGTGCGATGATCTGCTCCATTCTGATTGCGGCGGCATTTTTATCAACAGCTATGGGCTATCTGCACATTCCAACACAAGTCGCCACGTCGATTGGCAGTATGCACCTTTCCCCGGTGATGCTGATTGTTGTTCTAACGTTGTTTTATCTGGTGCTGGGCCTGTTCCTTGATGGTGTTTCCATCATTGTAATGAGCCTGCCCATTACCCTGCCGCTTGCCATGCAGGCCGGTATTGATCCGGTATGGTTTGGCATCTTTTTGATTGTCACCGTGGAGCTGGGCCAGATTACCCCGCCGGTCGGGTTTAATTTGTTCATCTTGCAAAGCCTGACGGGGCAGTCGGTGGGGCGTGTCGCGGTTTATGCGCTGCCGTTCTTCATCCTGATGCTTGTGGCAATCGCGCTGCTGGTTGTTTTCCCTGAAATTGCTCTTTGGTTACCAGGTTTTCTTTATGACTGACATTGATATGGGCCGTTTGGCCGCTGCCTATGCCTGCGCGGTTCAACCGCAATCTTCTTTCGATTTCGTCGCCGATCTGCTTACACAAAGGTTTTCACCACGTTTGATGACGTTTTTTGCCTGGAGTCAGGGTAGTGATTTGTGCGAACGGGTTTGGTCGAACAACCTGGAAAAATATCCGGTTTCAACCGGTAAAAAAATGGGGCCAACCGCGTGGGGCCAAACCGTGCTGCGTGAAAAACAGCCCTGGTTTGGTGAAGATGAGGCCGCGATGCAGCGCACATTTCCCGATCATGAACTGATCAAAACTGTTGGATGTGCATCCTGCATGAGCGTGCCGGTGGTTGCTGCTGGGCAGGCCATCGGGGCCATCAGCATTTTGCATATCGAGGGAACCTATCGCACAGCTGATCTTGACGATCTTTCTGTGTTGTCCGGTCTTCTTGTCGCACCGCTTTTGATGCGGGCAAGCGTGCGGGATCACGACCTGTTCGCGGTAAATTAAGCCTGTGCCTGCCACAGCATAAACCGTGCGGAGATGGGCCAAAAGGGGCGCTTTGCGGCACCCCTTTTTCATGTTGGTATTTATGGTTTGTTTGCCTGTTCAGTGGCTGATCATCCAGGGGCGGGCAGATGGAAATGTTTTGCTGCCATCGGGGCGATAAATCGCCCTGGATTTCTTTTTGCCCCCGCCACAACACGAACAGCCGGGGCCGTGCCCGCTTGTGTGCTGTTTGCTGCTTTTGGGTTCGTGCGATGCCCGTTCGTTGGTGGAGGATGCATGGCGTTTTCCGGCATCCATCATCGCATAATTGGGCACCGTCAGAATGGCGCGCGGCGCCATTTGCCCGCAATCGGGGCAGGTGCAGGGGGCGGCGGATTGCGCCATGGGGCGCACTTCGGTAAAAGGCCCGCAGGTTGTGCATTCGTAATCGTAATAGGGCATGGCGTCATTCCTTGCACCGGGTTCAATACGCGATGAGATCGGGTTTGGTGCCCGTTGACCGGTTGCGATCAACGGGCTTTGTTGGGGTCTTAAAGATCGGGGGCGAGTGGTACATCGATTTTGCCATCAAGGTATTTGGTCGGGCCATTTGACCCTGGCATGATGTCAAATTCGAAAATGTCGGTCGGCAACCACAGGGTTGCGCAGGCATTTGGAATATCGACCACACCGGAAATATGACCCTGAACCGGGGCTGTTCCCAGGATGGCGTACGCCTGTGCACCCGTATAACCGAATTTTTTAAGGTATTCGATGGCGTTCAGGCAGGCCTGACGATAGGCAATATGCACATCAAGATAATGCTGTTTGCCCTGTTCATCGACGGAAATGCCCTCGAAAATCAGGTAGTCGTCATATTTCGGGACAATGGGGGACGGTTTGAAAATCGGGTTTTTAACCCCGTATTTCTGCATGCCGTCTTTAATCAGTGACACCTTGATATGCAACCAGCCCGCCATTTCAATGGCACCGCAAAAGGTGATTTCGCCGTCGCCCTGGCTGAAGTGAAGGTCACCCATCGACAGACCCGCCCCATCGATATAGACGGGGAAATAGACCTTGGCCCCGCGTGACAGATCCTTGATGTCGCAGTTGCCGCCATGTTCGCGTGGCGGTACGGTGCGCGCCCCTTCGGCGGCGGCTTTGTCGCGTTCGTCGCCTTTCAGGCTGCCCATATGGGCGGTGGGGCCGCCATTGGGCAGGGTGGCAAGTTCGGGAATGCGATGCGGGTCGGTATCGACCAGGGCTTTTTCGCGGGTGTTCCAGGTATCGAGCATTTTGCGATCCGGCAGGCACCCGATCAGGCCGGGATGGATCAAGCCAGCATATTTAACACCGGGAACGTGGCGCGAACTGGTGAACATGCCGTGAAAATCCCAGATCGACTTTTGCGCTTCGGGGAAATGTTCGGTCAGAAAGCCGCCGCCGTTTTGCTTGGAGAAAAAACCGTTAAAGCCCCACAGGCTGTTATCGAACGTGCCGATATCAAGAATTTCGACTTCCAGCAGGTCGCCCGGTTGCGCGCCCTTAACCCCGATGGGGCCAGAGAGGAAATGAACCTGCGACAGATCGACGTCGCGCACATCGGCGGCGTCATCGTTGTTTTTGATCTGCCCGCCGGTCCAGTCATAGGTTTCGACGCGAAAATCGTCGCCCGGTTCGACCCAGCATGCCATCGGAATGTCGGGGTGCCAGCGGTTATGGATCTTTTCGTTGGTATAGGGTGATTCTGAAAGATCTACCTTGATAAGCGTATCAACCATAATAAAACTCCCTGATATGGAACTTGGTTTCGCAGGTGTCCCGGTTAAACCGACAGGAATGCCGAGACTTTCTTTTCATCGATGCTCGCACGCGGGCTATCGTGAACAAATTCACCTCTTTCGATCACCAGCACGCGATCAGCCATGTCCAGTGCGAAGCTCAGAACCTGTTCCGAGACCACAATCGACAGGCCCATCTCGTCGCGGATGCGGCAAAGGCTTCGGGCAATTTCCTTGATGATCGATGGCTGAATGCCTTCGGTGGGTTCATCAAGAAGCAGAACTTTGGGGTTGGATGCCAGCGCACGGGCAATGGCGAGCTGTTGTTGTTGCCCGCCCGACAGGTTGCCGCCGCGCCGGTCTTTCATTTCGAGTAACACCGGAAACAGCTCATAGATAAGGGGCGGAACGGCTGTTTTGCCGGTCACGGTTAAGCCGGTTTCGATGTTTTCACGCACGGTTAAGGCCGGAAAAATCATGCGGCCCTGCGGCACATAAGCAAGCCCCTTGGCCACGCGCTGATAACTTTCGAGGTTTTCCAGGCTTTCGGGCGTTGCATCGCCAATTTTGATCGATCCGCTGCGTGATGGAATGATGCCGATCAGCGATTTCATCAGCGTGGTTTTACCCATGCCGTTCCGGCCCATGATGGCAACGATTTCTCCGGGTTTGACCTCAAGGCACAGATTGTTAATGACCTCGCTCTGCCCATAGGCGACGTGAAGTTTATCTATCGATAACATGACAGTCCCTCTTAATGACCGAGATAGACTTCGATGACTTTCGGGTCGCTCTGGACCCGCTCCATCGAACCTTCGGAAAGAACCTTGCCCTGATGCAGAACCGTCACCCGATGGGCGATGTCCTCGACGAATTTCATGTCGTGTTCGATGACGATGACGGAATGCTTTTTAATGATGGTGTTTAAAAGCTCGGCGGTTTTCAGGCGTTCGGAAACGCTCATGCCGGCAACAGGTTCATCAAGCATCAAAAGTTCTGGGCTTTGAATTAACAGCATGCCGATTTCAAGCCACTGCTTTTGACCATGGCTGAGAATGGCGGCATCTGTTTGAAGATGATCTTTGAGGAAAATCATCTCGGCAATTTCCTCCACCCGGTTAATAACCTCGGCATCGCGGCGGAAGGCTAATGCGCCCAGCACGCTGCGCCCGCGTGGAAAGGACAGTTCCAGGTTTTCAAACACCGTCAGATCTTCATAGATAGACGGGTTCTGAAATTTACGGCCGACGCCTGCATGGACGATTTCATGCTCGCGTAGCCTGGTTAATTCTTTCCCGCGAAACCGGATCGATCCTTCGGTGGCCCGTGTACGACCACAAATCAGATCCAGTACCGTGGTTTTGCCCGCTCCGTTTGGGCCAATAATGACGCGGATCTCGTTTTCCTCGACATAAAGGGACAGGTCATTGACCGCTTTAAAACCATCAAAGGAAACGGTTAGTCCCTCGATGCTTAGCAGGAAGTCCCCGGGTTGTGCAGCATCCATGACAATGGCCTCCTTTATTCCGCCGCCGGGCGGGGTTTGCGAACCTTGCCAACCCGCAACAGCGATGCGCCCCGCAGGATTAACGGTTCGATATGCTGGCGGTACAACCCGGCAACCCCTTCGGGGAACACCATGACAACGGCGATAAACAGGCCCCCCATGGCAAACAGCCACAGTTCGGGAAAAGTTTCCGACAGCGATGTTTTTGCCGCATTGACCAGCAACGCCCCGTAAATCGCCCCAAAGATCGACAAACGACCGCCAACTGCGCAGAAAATCACCATTTCGATTGACGGCACGATGCCGACAAAGGACGGCGACATAAAGCCGACCTGAAGGGTAAACATGGCCCCGCCAATGGCTGAAAGGGCGGCGGACAGGCAAAAGATGAAAATCTTGAAATTGGCAACGTCATAGCCCGAGAACCGGACCCGGTCTTCTTTGTCGCGCATGGCGATTAACAACCGGCCGAATTTTGAAACCCGGATAAATTGCGCCACAATCAGAGATGCCAGCAAAAGGGCAACACAGATGAAATAGAAAATATATCTGGCATTGTCGCTGCGGATGTCCCAGCCCAGCAGGGTTCGTAAATCGGTGATGCCGTTAACCCCGCCGGTATAGCCTTGCTGCCCAATGATCAGAATGGTCAGGATGGCGGCAATGGCCTGGGTGATGATGGCGAAATAAACCCCGCCAACCCGGCGTTTGAACATGGCAACACTGATGATAAAGGCCAGTGCGACCGGGACGGCAATGGTGGCAAACAGGGTAAAGGTAAAGGAATGGAACGGCTGCCACCAGAAAGGCAGCGATGTTAACTGGTTCCAGTCCATAAAATCGGGAATGCCCGGTGTGGATTGAATGGCGGTGGCCTCGGGGGTTGAGGCTTCAAGTTTTAAAAACATCGCCATGCAATATCCGCCCAGACCAAAGAATATGCCCTGACCCAGGCTAAGGATGCCGCCATATCCCCAGCATAAGACCAAACCCAGGGCGACAAAACTGTAGGTCAGGTATTTGCCAATCAGATTAAGGCGGAAATTGTCGAATAATGTTGGAAAAACGATGACAAGGACAAAGGCCAGAATGGCAAAGTAGATCCATTCACGCTTGCGAAACAGGAACAAAGCAGGCGACATGGTTTCATCCTCCTCAACGACGGATCTTAAGGGTGAACAGGCCCTGCGGGCGCAGCATCAGGATGCCGACGACGGTCAGCAGGGTCAGAACCTTGGCCATTGATCCGCTTAGGAAAAATTCGATGGCCGATTGCGCCTGCGAGATCGAGAATGCCGATGCAATGGTGCCAATCAGGCTGCCCGCCCCGCCAAAAACAACGATCAGGAAGGTATCGACGATATAAAGCTGCCCGGCGGTTGGCCCGGTAGAGCCGATCATGGTAAAGGCCGACCCGGCGATGCCGGCAATGCCGCAGCCAAGGCCAAAGGTCATGCGGTCAACCATTTTGGTGTTGATGCCAACAGCCCCGGCCATGGTGCGGTTTTGCACAACGGCCCGCATGTTTTTGCCCCAGTTGGACCGGAACATCCCGAAATAAACGCCAAAAGTTATTAGCGCGGTTAATCCCATCACAAACAGACCATTGATCGGAATTTCGATGATGTCGGTGAGCGCGATGGACCCCATCAGCCAGTCGGGCAGGGTGACGCCCACTTCGCGCGCCCCGAAAATCGAGCGATAGGCCTGTTGCAGGATCAGCGATAATCCCCAGGTTGCCAAAAGCGTGTCGAGCGGGCGGCGATACAAAAATCGTATCAATCCCCATTCAACCAGCATTCCCAACAGAAAGGACGCGGCAAAGGCCAGGATCATTGCGAAGAAAAAATAGAACGAAAACAGCGATGGCAGATATTCGCTGAAGAATTGCGAGCAGAGATAGGTCATATACGCGCCGAGGATCATGAATTCCCCATGCGCCATATTGATAACGCCCATTTGGCCGAAAATGATCGCCAGCCCCAGCGCCATCAAAACGAAGACTGAAAACAGCGTCAGCCCGGCAAAGCCTTGCATGGCCAAAATGGATGTAAATTCGGTGTAAGTGTAATCGCCGATCATTGTCGCCTCACCACAGTTACCTGTTGGGATGAAAAATCATCCGAAAGGGGACGCCACCCCGGCAAAGAAACCGGGATGGCGGGGTGCAAACCAATTATTGATAGCCTTCCGGAAACGGATTTGGCTCGATCAGGTCCTTGGTCTCGTAGACGACGTCAAACTGGCCATCGGCACGGGCATGACCAATGCGGGTGCGCGACCACAGGTGATGGTTTTCATGGATACGGACATAGCCTTCGGGCGCGGTGGTCAGTTCAATCCCCGGCGACGCGGCACGCACCTTGTCGATGTCAAAGCTGCCTGCTTTTTCAACAGCAGCTTTCCACAGCCACGGGCCAAGATAGGCGGCCTGTGTTACATCGCCAATCACGCTGTCAGCCCCCCATTTTTCCTTGAATGCGGCAACGAAAGCCTTGTTGTTATCGTTGGGCAGGCTTTCGAAATATTTCATCGCGGCATAGGCACCGGCAATGTTTTCGCCGCCAATGCCAAGGACTTCATCCTCGGTCACCGAAATGGTCAGCAACAGCGGCTTTTCTTTCGACATGTCGATACCGGCCGCTTTAAGCTGCTTGTAGAAAGCAACGTTGGAGCCGCCAACGACGATGGCGTAAATCACATCAGGCTTTTTAAGTTTGATCTTGTTGATCACGGAATTGAACTGGGTGTTACCCAGCGGGTAATAATCTTCGCCAGAAACCTTCAAACCCAGTTTTTCGATGTGTTTACGGGCAATTTTGTTGGCGGTACGCGGCCAGATATAGTCTGAGCCCAGCAGATAAAAGGACTTCGCGCCCTTTTCACGCACAACCCAGTCAATCCCGGCGATGATCTGCTGGGTTGCTTCCTGGCCAGTGTAAATGACGTTCGGCGATTCTTCGAGGCCTTCATAGAAGGTCGGGTAATACAGCATGCCGTTATATTGTTCGAAAACAGGCAAGACAGCCTTGCGCGATGCCGATGTCCAGCAGCCGAAAACGGCGGCGGTTTTATTTTCCACCAACAGTTTTTTGGCTTTTTCAGCGAAGGTCGGCCAGTCCGATGCACCGTCTTCCTGGATATATTCGATCTTGCGACCCAGAACACCGCCAGATGCATTGATCTGGTCGATGGCCAGTTTTTCCGCCTCGACCGAGCCGGTTTCGCTAATTGCCATCGTGCCGGTAATGGAATGTAAGATACCTACTTTGACGGTATCGTCGGTAACGGCCAGGCCGGTGGTGTTGGCATCGGCGGTCGCAACTTCCTGGGCGCGAAGCGGCGCGGATGCAAAGGTAAGGGCGGGAAGAACAGCCATACCGGCCAGTAACGCCCTGCGTGTTATGGAAAATCGAGAGGTTATGTTCTGTCTCATTGCGAAGCCTCTTTCTGACATATGATTTTTTAAGCAGTGCTGGCTTATCTGCGTGCCAACTGCGGCTTAGTTCGTCAGAAATTTTGCAACGCAACAATCGGGCATTTGACGTATATGCCATGGGGCATTTTACCCCTACCATCGTTTCATGCTGGAAAAAGATACGCGGCAACTGTTTGCAACGTTATTGTTTTTCACATTTTTCAGCACCGATGGTTTAGATGAAAATAAATACAAAAAATTATCGAACGGACTGTCACACAGGGAAAAAGCTGGAATTTTCGCGAATGTGTTATCGTGCATCCGGGAGAATTTCGCATTTGCAAAAAGCAGGGCGGGCTACAGGCTTTGGGAACAACAATCAGGATTCCACGGATCAGGCGGACCTATAACCGCTGGGTGGCAAACCAGACACTTGAAGATTATGCGCTTCGGTTTACCGCCTATAAGGTCAGGCGGTTTTCAAGCTGGCGCATTGCCAACACGGCGATTGGCGCGGTGTCTTTTCTGGCCCTTGAAGCTATTGGCGGCTCGATCACGCTGAATTACGGGTTTCACAACGCGATCAGCGCCATTGTTGTGGCTGCGATCATTATTTTCCTGATGGGCATTCCGATAGCCTATAACGCGGCGAAATTCGGTGTCGATATTGACCTGCTCAGCCGGGGGGCCGGGTTTGGCTATATCGGCTCGACCATCACATCGCTGATTTATGCCAGTTTTACCTTTATCTTTTTCGCGATTGAGGCCGCCATTGTCGCAACCGCCTTGCAACTGTGCGCCGGAATTCCGGTGTCGCTGGGCTATATTATCAGTGCGCTGGTTATTATCCCGCTGGTGACGCACGGCATTACCTTTATCAACAAATTTCAGGCATGGACCCAGCCGTTCTGGGTGATTTTGCAAATTGCCCCTTTTGTTTTTGTCGCCCTTAACAGCCACGAAAGTGTGCGGCAATGGACGGGCTATACCGGTTTGTTTGGGCCAATTGACGGGGCGTTTTCGATTGCATCCTTCGGGGCGGCATCGGCGGTGTTGTTCTCGCTGGTGGCGCAAATCGGCGAACAGGTCGACTTTTTGCGGTTTTTACCCCGCAAGGACCATCGCAACCGGTTTGCATGGTGGACGGCATTGCTCAGCGCCGGGCCGGGCTGGATCGTGATCGGGGCGCTTAAAATTCTGGCGGGGTCATTTCTGGCCTTTTTTGCCTTTCAAAGTGGCGTGACCTTTGCTGATGCCGCTGATCCCACGCGTATGTATCTGAATGTTTTTCAAAAGATGCTGGCATCGCCAGAACTTGCCCTTGGCCTGACCGGCATTTTTGTTGTGATCTGCCAGATAAAAATCAATGTTACCAACAGTTATGCCGGATCAATTGCCTGGTCGAACTTTTTTTCCCGCTTGACGCACAGTCATCCTGGCCGGGTTGTCTGGCTGGTTTTTAATGTGCTGATCGGCCTGTTGTTAATGGAGTTTGGCGTCTATCGGGCGTTTGAGCATATTCTGGGCCTGTATTCGATTGCTGCGGTTGCCTGGATGGCGTGCATTGTTTCAAATTTGGTGATCAATAAACCGCTTGGTCTGGCTCCGCGCCATATCGAATTTAAACGGGCCCATCTTTATGATGTGAACCCGGTTGGCTGTGGTGCCATGAGCATTGCCATTTTGCTGGCCTTGCTGGCCTATTCCGGTTTGTTTGGTGAAACGATATCAAAGCTGTATTCTTATGTGGCGCTGATATCGGCATTTGTGCTGGTGCCTGTGATCGCGGTTCTGACCAAAAGCCGGTATTATCTGGCGCGCAGCACGGCAACAGACTGGGCGATGGGCGACATTGAAGCGTGCTGTATTTGCGAACACCGCTTTGATCGCGAAGACATGGCATATTGCCCGGCTTATTCCGGGGCGATCTGTTCGTTATGTTGTTCGCTTGATTCGCGCTGCCATGACATGTGTAAACCCCATGGCCGGTTTTCCGGGCAATTGCGAACCTTTGCCACAACCCATTTTTCAGCCGGTGTTGGAAGGTGGGTGAATACCCGTATCGCCCATTATCTGGGAATGCTGCTGACAGTGACCGGGGTTTTGGGGCTGGTTTTCTGGCTGATTTATTTTGAAACCCGCCTGGATGCCCGTAATTCGATCGATCTTATCGAACTGACATTAACCAAATTGTTTGTCATTATTTTTGTCATATCGGGCATTGTGGTCTGGTTATTTGTTCTGGCCCAGGAAAACAGGCGTTTTGCCGAAGAAGAAGCCCGCCGCCACACCGGGCTTTTAATGGATGAAATCGCCGCCCATAACGAAACCGACCGTCAGTTAAAACAGGCAAAAGAAGCCGCAGAATCGGCCAATCTGGCCAAAAGCCGATATATGGTTGGCCTTAGTCATGAATTGCGCACACCGTTAAGTGCCATTTTGGGATATGCCCAATTACTGGAACGTCAATCGGGCGGGCAGCCGCCTTATATTCTTAATGCGGCGCAAACCATAAAACGCAGCGGCGAACATCTGGCCGACATGATCGAGGGTTTGCTTGATATTTCCAAAATCGAGGCCGGACGGCTGGAGATATATCGATATAAAACAGCCCTGCGCCCGTTTTTAGACCAGATCGTCGACATGTTTACCCTGATGGCGCAAAGCAAGGGCATTGCCTTTGAGTTTCAGCCCATATCGGCGATCCCGTCTTATGTTTATACCGATGAAAAACGTTTGCGGCAGGTTTTGATCAACTTGCTGTCGAATGCGATTAAATTTACCCATCGCGGGACGGTCAGTTTTTCGGTCAGTTATAGCAATCAGATTGCAACATTTGACATTCGCGATACCGGAATTGGTATTGCCGAGGAAGACATTGAACGTATTTTTCTGCCGTTTGAACGGGCCGAACAACCCATCGGTATGGCGCAAACCCCCGGTACCGGGCTGGGGCTGACGATTACCAAGTTGCTGGTTGAAATTATGGGCGGCGACCTTGCTGTTACAAGCGAGGCGGGCAAGGGCACGCGGTTTGTCATCCGTTTAATGCTGTCTTCAACCGGCGAGCCAAACAAGAAAATTCGCCCTTATCAGGCTATAACCGGCTATGCCGGGCTACCCCGGACCATTTTGGTGGCTGATGATGATGCCGATCAGCGTGCGTTGCTAGAAGACGCGCTTTTGCCGCTTGGCTTTAACGTTGTGCTGACAACCGATGGTCATGCCTGTTTGTCCGCGATTGCCCTTAACCGGCCTGATCTGATTATTCTTGATATTGCCATGCCGGGGCTTTCGGGGTGGGAAGTGGCAAAACGGGTGCGACAGGGCATGGATTTCAAGGTTCCGATTTTGATGATATCGGCCGACGCCGGTCCCGAGCGCACCAATCAGGAATTCAAGCTGCTTTATGACAGTTATCTGGTCAAACCCTTTAAGCTTGATGACCTGTTTGATCACCTTGCCAGCCTGATGTCCCTGTCCTGGGTTTATGAAGATAACGGCGAAGGGGGCGAGGATGTCGTGGCACCTTGCTTTGAAAGTCACGAAATTCCCCCACCGGACAAATTGCGCCAACTGACCACCCTGGGGCAGATTGGCTTTATTCGCTCGATTGAAGTGACGTTGAAAGACATCGAATTGTCACATCCCGATACGGCAAGATTTTGCCAGCATATGTTGAAACTGACCAAGTCCTTCCGTCTGAAGGATTTCATAGCTGCGATTGAGGAGGTCGGACGGAAAGATGCCTGACCTGAATGTACCAACCCATATTCTGGTGGTCGATGATTCACCGGAAAGTTTAACCATGCTGACCGATGCCCTTTCCATGGAAGGAATGGATGTTGAGGTTGCCACCAGTGGCCGCCAGGCATTTGGCCTGGTTGAAAACCGTATCCCTGATCTTGTTTTGATGGATGCGATGATGCCGGGCATTGACGGTTTTGAAACCTGCCGCGTTTTGAAATCGGAAAAAGGATGTGAAGATGTCCCGGTTATCTTCATGACCGGCTTTCGTGAAAGTGAACATGTTGTTCGCGCACTGGCCTCTGGCGGGGTGGACTTTGTTGCCAAGCCCGTGATCCTTGATCAGTTATTTGCGCGTATTCGGGTGCATTTGGCCAATGCACGGCGCGCGCGTTCGGCCCGCAAGGCGCTGGATTCTACCGGGCGGCGCATTGTTGCCTGTGACCCGTCTGGCGCCATTTTGTGGGCAACACCGCAGGCGGGCGAATTGATGCGCTATGCCGGTTTACGGTGCGACGAGGCCGCCCGGCTCCCGTGGGAGATCGTTGATCATCTTTTTGGGGATCATTCCGATGCAGGTGGCAGCGGTCTTCCCGGGGTGTTCCGGTTTTCACGCAATGGTGCGGAAATAGAATTTCGTCTGTTGGATGAAGGGGAAGGTGTTGAAAAGCTGATCCGCCTGATTGATGGCCAAAAAGGATCGGACGAGGAACAATTAGCCACAGCTTTTAATCTGACCTTCCGGGAAGCTGAAGTTCTGTTATGGGTAACACATGGCAAGTCGAATAAGGAAATTGCCGAAATTCTTGATATGTCGCCTCGAACGGTGAACAAGCATCTCGAACAGATATTTGTTAAACTTGCCGTGGAAAACAGAACCGCCGCTGCGACCATGTCGGTACGTGTTCTCTGGCGGGATTAAACATCGATTGATGTCGCGATGGTTTGGTATTTTTTGCGGTTTTCAGGCATTTAAAAAGGCCCCCGGTTTGGGGGCCTTGATCTTATTTTTCCAGGTCAGCGACATGGATCTTATAATTGGGGTGGTCCGGGTTAAGGTAAGACGGATCGGTCTTGATGGCATCAACAGTGGTGCCTTTTTCCTCAGCCAGCTTAAGAACCCAGCCAATGACGCGGCCACGGCCAGTCCAGGTTTCTTCGGGGTTCTCAGGGTTACGGTATTTTGGCGGTGTTGACTGCTTGTTTTTGGTCGGGGCAGATGAACTCTCGACCGTCATTTTAAAAACGTCCGGGAACAGTTCGCGAATTGAAAAACCGGCATCGTGAAGCTTTTGGTTGAACTCAGCACGAAGTTCCTTGATCGCCTGTTCTTTGCGGCTTTCAACTTCTTCTTCGGTTTGCTCCATCAGATCGCGAAGTTCTTTATAACTTAATTGCGAAATATCGATTTTGGTCATTATTTTCTCCTGAAAAGAATTATTTCGTGAACCTACATAGTACCTATTCTTCCGATGGGCAAGACGTTTTGGTAGCAGGTGATTTGATCATATGAAAAATGGACAGTACTTTAAATTGTTTATTTTATTTTGAATTGCAACCGTTGTCCACAAGACAATCTTAAATTCATCTACTGGAAATTGAGCAACAATATGGCTGATGGGCTTGTTGAAAGCCGTTCAAAGTGAAAAATATGACAGGAAGGCTTGGAAAATTACGCGTTGATCCTGAGCAGGGAGGATCTGCTTTCATTTTGAAAGGTTAATATATTCGGTTAAAAATAGTTCGAATTTTCAATCACTATAAGTGGTAATACCAAAATGTTATGCTGATCTGCCCGTCTTTGCGGAAGGGTCGGGTGATGGGATTAGCTATACTGTATATAAGTATAGTGAATTTTGGGTGGGAAGTGCTAAAACACGAATTAATTCATAACTTTCGACCCACCTTATAGTTCAGATGCATCTTGCAAGCAGGGCTGTTTTTTTGTGAATGATCAGATTTATGTGCGGTCTGAAACTGTATAAGTTTCATCATTTTATGCAGCGGCAACTGATTGACGGCAAACACCGGAAAGAAAATCAAAGACGCAGATGGTCTTTGCTATTTAACCCATTGAACTTTGCCATTTACCCACTCTGGGGTTTGATTGATCTTTCGCGATAGAAGTATAGATTTTGCAGGCCATTAGATCAGCCTCACATCAGGCGTGTCGGAAAACATGTGGATTGTGAATTTTGCGACCGGGGTTTTGGCGCGCTAAACATTCAGGGCTGGAATACAGCGCTTATAGCGCAGGCTGAAAACGCAAAATACAAAGGAAGGCACGCTTGGCTGGCGCGCCTTCCTTTTTTGTCGTCCGGTTTACGCCACGCGTTGCGTTCGTGTTATTTTATTGGGCAAGGTCGCGCATGATGCGGATCAGATCGGACTTGCCTTCAAAGCCGATGCCGGGCAATTCGGGCATGGTGATGTAACCGCCTTCGACCTTCACGCTGTCAGGGAAGCCGCCATAGGGCTGAAACAGGTCGGGATAGCTTTCGTTGCCGCCAAGCCCCAGACCTGCGGCAATGTTAAGCGACATTTGATGCCCGCCATGCGGAATGCAGCGTTTGGGCGACCAGCCCGCCTGTTTGATGACATCAAGGGTGCGCAGATATTCCACCAGCCCATAAGACAGTGCACAGTCAAATTGCAGCCAGTCGCGATCTGGCCGCATTCCCCCATGACGCAGTAAATTGCGCGCATCCTGATGGGAAAACAGGTTTTCGCCGGTTGCCATCGCACCGGGGTAAAATTCGGCCATTGCCGCCTGAAGCTGATAATCTAACGGGTCGCCAATTTCCTCGTACCAGAATAGCGGATATTGCCGCAGTATTTTGGCATAGGCGATGCCGGTTTCCAAATCGAACCGGCCATTGGCATCGACGGCCAATTGGGCTTCCGAGCCGATTTCTTCCAGTACGGCTTCGATCCGTTGCTGGTCTTCATCAATGTCGGCACCACCGATTTTCATTTTAACCACATTGTAGCCGCGATCAAGATAGCCGCGCATTTCGTTGCGAAGTGCACCTAAGTCCTTGCCGGGGTAATAATAACCGCCTGCGGCATAAACAAACACGCGTGGGTCGGCTTTTACGCCGTTTTGTTCGGCCAGCAGGCGAAACAGGGGTTTGTCGGCAATTTTGGCCACCGCATCCCACACCGCCATGTCGATGGTACCCACCGCGACGGAGCGTTCACCATGCCCGCCGGGTTTTTCGTTTTGCATCATCGCCGACCAGATTTTATGCGGGTCCAGGTTATCGCCCGCATCGACAAGCAGGCTGTTCTTGTCGGCCTGCAAAATACGATCGCGAAACCGTTCGCGGATCAGCCCGCCCTGACCATAACGGCCATTGGAATTAAACCCGTAGCCGACAACGCGGCGGCCCTTGCGTTCCACATCGGTTACCACGGCAACCAGGCTGGTCGTCATTTTGGAAAAATCGATATAGGCATTGCGAATGGGCGATGCGATGGGTTGGGTGATTTCGACAACATCAAGAATACGCATAACAATTGGCCCTGTTGTACTGGTTAAACCTGTTTGATGTCGCGATTTTAGGCCTTGTGCCAATGGGATGACCAATGCCATTGTGGTGTTTTGTTATACAAAAACGGCATTACCAAATGGAATTGCGCTGGTTTGAAGATTACATCGCACTGGCAGACTGCCTTAATTTTTCCAGGGCAGCACAGGCGCGCAACATTACCCAGCCCGCCTTTAGCCGCCGGATCCGCGCGCTTGAAAACTGGGTTGGTACGCCGTTATTTGAGCGCACCACCCACGATGTGTCGTTAACCCCGGCCGGGTTGCATTTTCGTAATCAGGCAGAAGCCTTAACCCGGTCGATTTTGCAATTGCGCCGGGAAACCTGCGAGGTGGCGGGGCAAAACAAGGCGGCGATGGGGTTTGCGGCCACCCATGCTTTGTCATTTACCTTTTTTCCCGGTTGGATGCAGGAAATGGGGCAGTTAATGTCGCTTGGCACCCTTAACCTGATATCAGACAGCATGCAGGCCTGCGAACAGGTGATGCAACGCGGCGATGCGCAATTTTTGTTGGCCCATTTTCACCGCAAAATGCAAAGTAACCTGGCCGCCGGGCAGTTCAAAAGTGTGGTGATTGGTAAGGACCGCTTGATGCCGCTTTGCGCGCCGGGTTTCGGTCAAAAGGCGCGCGCGTTGGAGGGGGATGTGGCGTGGCTGGCTTATCGCCGGGAATCGGGCCTGGGGCGCATTATGCGGGCCAGTTGGGCCGATAACGCCCCGTCCTTTGCCTTGCGCGAAAGTTTTACATCGCATTTGGCGGCCACTTTGCAGTCCATGGCGCGATCCGGGGCCGGGGTGGCGTGGTTGCCTGAAACATTGGCACAAAACGATATTGCCGCAGGGCGGCTGGTGCCTTTTGGCGGAGAAGATTTGATCATCCCCATCGAAATCCGGTTGTTTCGCCCGGCCAGTCGGCAAAGCCCGATGATCGAGGGTTTTTGGCAGTTGGTCTTGAAACAGGGCCGTTCCTGACGGGGTAAGGGCAGTGGCGTTGACCACCTTGACCATGCCCGGCCCGGATACCGCAGGATGGCGACCGGGCCGAGATGTTTCAGGCGTTGCCGGTTTGGCCGGAATTATGCGCAAATCGCATCGGCAATTGCCTTGCCACAGGTGATGGTATCGGCCTTGCCACCGAGATCGCGGGTGCGCAGGTTTTCATCGACCAGAACACTTTCAATGGCATGCAGGATGGCATCATGGGCGTCGGCATGTCCCAAATGGTCCAGCATCATGGCCCCGGCCCAGATCTGGCCAATCGGGTTGGCAATGCCTTGCCCGGCAATATCAGGGGCCGATCCGTGGACCGGCTCGAACAAGGACGGGAATTTGCCTTCGGGGTTGATATTGCCCGAGGGCGCAATGCCGATGGTCCCCGTGCAGGCCGGGCCAAGGTCGGATAAAATATCGCCAAACAGGTTGGAGGCAACAACCACGTCAAAGCGGTCCGGGTTGAGCACGAAATGGGCGGTTAGAATATCGATATGGTATTTATCCCAGGTGATATCGGGGTAGTTCTTGGCCATTTCGACAACGCGTTCATCCCAGTAGGGCATGGTAATGGCAATGCCGTTGGATTTGGTCGCCGATGTCAGGCGTTTGCGCGGGCGTTTTTGGGCCAGATCGAACGCGTATTTCAAAATACGGTCAACGCCGGTGCGGGTCATAACCGTTTCCTGCATCACCACTTCGCGGTCGGTACCGGGGAACATTTTGCCGCCGACCGATGAATATTCGCCTTCGGTATTTTCGCGCACCACATAAAAATCAATATCGCCAGGTTTGCGCCCGGCCAGCGGCGAGGGCACACCAGGCATCAGGCGCGCCGGGCGCAGGCTGACATATTGGTCAAATTCGCGGCGAAACTGGATCAACGACCCCCACAATGAAATGTGGTCCGGTACGGTGGCGGGCCAGCCAACGGCACCATAAAAAATGGCATCATGGTTGCCGACCTGATCTTTCCAGTTATCGGGCATCATCTGGCCGTGTCGGGCGTAATAGTCGCAGCTGGAAAAATCGAAATCATCGAAATGAAGGTCGAGATTAAAGGCCTTTGCAGTGGCTTTGAGAACCCGAACGCCTTCCGGGGCGACTTCTTTGCCAATTCCGTCGCCGGGGATGACGGCAATTCTATGGGTTTTATGCGACATGGTGGTTTTTCCTGTATCGTTTGATCGGGATGGCGGGGGTGTGGGCTGTTTATAAAGGTATTGGGTCGGTAATCAGAATGGCGCGAAAGTCATTCACATTGGTAAGGGTCGGGCCGGTGATAATGCTATCGCCCAGTTTTTCAAAAAAGCCGTGGCCGTTATTGTTGGCCAACTGGTCCTTGATGTTGATGTTTTTCTGGCGGGCACGCTTCAGGGTGTTGGGCGTGATAATGGCACCGGCAATTTCTTCGATGCCATCAATGCCGTCGGTATCGCCGGCGATGGCATAGATGCCAGGTTGCCCGTGCAGGATGTTTGCCAGCGCCATTAAAAATTCCACATTGCGCCCGCCGCGCCCGTTGCCCCGGACGGTGACGGTTGTTTCACCGCCCGATAACAGGATGCAGGGCGCGTGAAAAGGCTGGCCATATTTTTGCACCTGTCGGGCGATGCTGGCCATCACATGTGCCACATCGCGGGCCTCGCCTTCAATGCTGTCACCCAGAATATGGGCGGAAATGCCGTGATCGGCACATATTTTTGCCGCGGCTTCCAGTGCCATTTGCGGGGTGGCGACCATGTGGCAGGTAACGTTGTGTAAACGGGGGGCGCCGGGTTTGAGGGTTTCACCAATCCCGTTGCGCAACACGTTTAAAATCGAGGGGGCAGTGTCGATGTTGTAATGCTGCAAAATTGCCAGCGCATCGTCGCAGGTGGTCGGGTCGGCAATGGTCGGGCCGGATGCGATATCAAGGAAATTATCGCCCGGCACATCGGAAATGGCATACATCATGACCCGCGCCGGATGGCAAAGGGCGGCCAGTTTACCGCCTTTGACTTGCGATATATGGCGTCTTACACAATTCATTTCCGAAATACTGGCACCTGATTTTAACAGATCGCGGTTTAAGGCCTGTTTTTCATCAAGGGTAATCGGGGCAATTGGATCGACCAGTAATGCTGACCCGCCGCCAGATATGAGGCAAATAACCAGATCGTTGACGGACAGGTTTTGCACCGCATTGCAAATTTCACGGGTGGTGGCAATTCCGGCAGCATCGGGCACCGGGTGCGATGCCGACCTGACGCGAATTTTGCCGGTCGGAACTTCATGCCCATACCGCGTGATCACCACGCCAGACAGATCGGCGTTATTGTCCCAATGTTGTTCCAGCACATTTGCCATTGCCGCCGCAGCTTTACCCGCGCCAATGACGACGGTTTTGCCGTTGGCAGGCGGATTTGGCAGGTGCGGGGGCAGGCAAAATGCCGGGTCGGCCGCCTTGATGGCCGTGCGAAACAAAACGTCCAGAAAGTGACGAATGTCATCGGGGGATGACAGGTCATAAGCTGTTGTTTTTTCAGAAAAGTCAAAAGGCGGTGTCATCGATATTTTGCCTGCGGGTTTGGTGGATTTTAGGCGTGGAGCCAGCTTGAAAACGATTAGCTGTTGTCGCCCATGATGGCGGCAATAACGGCATCGGTCACTTCGCGCGTGGTGGCTTTGCCGCCCAGATCAGGGCTGTGCAGGTCGGGGTTGGCAGTGACACGTTCAATCGCGCGCATCAGCCGGTCGGCAGCGGCCTGTTCACCCAGATGTTCCAGCATCATCACCGCACTCCAGAATGTGGCGACGGGGTTGGCAATGCCTTTGCCGGTAATATCAAAGGCCGACCCGTGAATGGGTTCAAACATCGAGGGGAATTTGCGTTCCGGGTTCAGATTGGCGGTGGGGGCAATGCCGAGCGATCCGGCCAATGCAGCGGCCAGGTCGGACAAAATATCGGCATGCAGGTTGGTGGCAACGATGGTGTCAAGCGTGTCGGGTTTTAAGGTCATGCGCATGGTCATGGCATCGACCAGCATTTTGTCGCATTCGACCTCGGGGTAATCGCGGCCCACTTCGGCGGCGATTTCGTCCCACATCACCATGCCGTTGCGCTGCGCGTTGGATTTGGTTACCACGGTCAGCTTTTTGCGCGGGCGCGACTGGGCCAGATCGAAGGCAAACTTCATGATGCGGGTGACACCGGCGCGGGTGAAAATTGACACCTCGGTCGCGACTTCCTCGGGCAGGCCAACGTGCGAACGACCGCCCTGACCGGCATATTCGCCTTCGGAATTTTCACGCACGATCACCCAGTCCAGATCGCCCTGTTTGACATTGCGGAGCGGGCTTTGAATGCCCGGTAAAATGCGGGTCGGGCGCACATTGGCATATTGGTCAAACGGCTGGCAAATTGCCAGGCGCAGGCCCCATAATGTAATGTGGTCGGGCACATCAGGGGCGCCAACAGCGCCAAAATAAATGGCATCGTGATGGGCAATCTGGTCACGGCCATTGGCGGGCATCATCAGGCCATGCTGTTTGTAATAATCCGATCCCCAATCGAACTGGTCGAACGAAACGCCAAATTTGCCATCGCGCTGTGCCAGGGTGGTTAAAACCTCAATTCCGGCCGCAATAACTTCTTTGCCGATCCCGTCGCCGGGGATGGCCGCGATACGATAATTCTTCATGTTCAGTCTCTTGTGTTTGCTGTGTTTCGGTTTTGGGTGGTCTGCCAATGCCTGGACGTGCCTAGAACAAAATTCCTTGTGGCATACGGATCAGCAGGATTTCGGCCATCAGGACATACATTGCGCTGACAATGACGCATCCCGACAGCAGGTGAAGGATGATGGATTTTGCGGGCAGGCCGTCATAATTGGCGATGGCGACCAAGGCGAAAAACGCGATGATGCCTGCGGCCAGAAATCCGATCAACGGAATGGCGGCAATCCACAGCCCCATGGCAACCACAAGACCAATGCGCCGCGAGCTGGATTCCGCTGTGCTGGCCGGGTCGGTGGGGCGGAGGCCGTTTTTACGTAGAATATTGATGCCAACAAAAAGCGCGGCAAAAACCAGCAACACCAAGGCAATGGTGGTGGGAAAAACCGACCCCATCGGCGTCATGGCCGGGGTTTGGCTAAGCGCCCAGGCACACATAACCATCAGGACCAGGGCAATGATTGTTCCGGCCATATCGCGCGGCTGGCTCAGCAAGCCGGTTTTGGGAATGGTGAGGGATGCCTCTGCATCACCCATAATGTCGGTGCCGGGGTTTTCGACCGCCAGTTTTGCAAGGATGCGGTTTTTTTTGTGGTGGGCGTAAAACGGATACAGCAGGGTAAAGGCCGCAAGGGCAATAATGCCAACACTAATGGGGCGGGTAAAAAACATGCCCAAAATATCGCCGCGTGCATTGCCAATCAGATAGGATTGCACAAAACCCTGTTCGGCGATCTGGCCCAGAACCAGCCCTAAAACGATGGGGGAGGGGGCAAAACCGCAGCGGTTTAAAATCCAGCCGACAATGCCCAGACCAAACATCATTTGCACATCGTGGATGTTGCTGTGAATGGCAAAGCTGCCAATGATGGTCAGGAACGCAATGGTCGGCACCAGCATGGTTTTGGGGATCGATGCAATCGACTTATAGGCATAGCGCCCGATCAGCAACCCGGCAGGCAACATCAGCAAGGTGGCAATCAGCAACCCGAAAATGAAGGTGTAAACAATTTCGCCTTGCTGGGTAAAAAGTGTTGGCCCGATTTTAATCCCCTGCACCAAAAGCGCGCCTAAAATAATGGCATCGGGCGGGGTGCCGGGAATGCCCAGCACCAATGTCGGAATAAATCCGCCGCCCACGGTGGCATTATTGGCGGTTTCGGTGGCGATAACCCCATTTGGTTCGCCCGTGCCAAACCGTTCCGGGTGTTTTGAGGACCGGCGGGCTTCGGAATAGGAAACCAGCCCGGCCACCGACCCGCCCGCACCGGGCAGAACGCCAATCACGGTGCCCAGAATCGCGCTGCGAATGACGTTAAATTTGCTGTGCCAGGCAATGCCAAAGGCCTCGGCCAGGCGAATACCGCGATTGCCGGTTTCGACCTTTAAATGCGGGTCACGGGTGGCAACCAAATCAATCAGAACGGGAATGCAATAAAGGCCGATCAGGGCGGAAACAATGTCAAATCCCCCCAGCAGGATTTGGCTGTTCATGGTGAAACGCAAATCACCGCCGACAACCGCAACCCCGACCATCGCCAGCATCAGGCCAAAGCAGCCGCCCATCAGCCCCTTAAGGGTATTGCCAACCGACAGGGCGGAAATAAGCGTTAAGCCAAACATGGCCAGCCAGAAATATTCGGGCGGGCCAAAGGCCAGCGCAATTTTGGCCAGTGGTGGCGATAACAGCAGCAAAAAGACGCCGCCGACAAGGCCGCCAAAGACAGAAGATAGCGTTGCCAGTGTGATGGCAAGGCTGCCATCACCCCGTTTGGCCATCGGAAACCCGTCAAAGGTTGTGGCAATGGCCGACGGCGTGCCTGGTGTATTGACCAGAATGGCGGCAAAGGCACCGCCATAAATGGCCCCGGTATAGATCGCACCCAAGGCAATCAAGCCGGTGGCAGGATCCATTGTAAAGGTAAACGGGACCAGAACGGCCACCGCCATGGTGGCGGAAAGACCCGGCAATGCCCCAATGACAGTGCCAAGAACCACGCCCCCTAGCGCCATAAGAATATTGAGCGGCGTTAGCGCGCTTAACAAATAGCCAAGCAGTTCCATGGTGATAAACCTCCCTGATCCCGTTTTTTGTTTTTAGCGGTTGGCGATGCCGAGTTTTTCGCCAATCGCGCGGTATTCTTTTTTCTTTTGCGCAACAAAATCAGTCATTTTGGCATAGGGAATGTCGGTCAGAACAAACCCGGCATCTTCCATCTTTTTGATGAATTCGGGGTTTTGGTTGATTTCACTGATGATGTCGGAAAGTTTTTGACGGATGTCTTCCGGGGTGGATTTGGGCACCGCAACACCGCGATACGCCCCGCCGACCAGATCAAATCCCAGTTCCTTGAAGGTCGGAACATCGGGGAATGCCTTAACCCGTTTTTCAGACGCCACAGCCAGCATCCGCATCCCGTCGCCGTTATTCACACCCGATGTAACATAGTTAAAACCGGCGGTAACCTGGCTGCCCAAAATGGCGGTAACGGCCGGTCCGGTGCCACTAAACGGGATATAGGTGGTGGTAATGCCCGCCAGTGCGTCAAACTGGGTCTGGCCGATCTGGTTGGCGGAATTGGAGCCCGAGCCGCTGAAAGTGACAAGGCCGGGATTGGCTTTGGCATAGTCGATCAGCTGTTGCAGGTTTTGAAATTCGCTGTCTTTGGGGACGAACAGGGCATTTGGCGTGTAATGAAAATAGTTTACAGCCACCAAATCATCGGTTTCATAGCCAACATCCTTTTCCATCGGCTGCAAAACCGTGTGCGGCAGGTTGATGCCCATCAGGGTATAGCCATCATCTTCCATGGAATTAAGTTGTGACCAGGCCTGTGCACCACCGGCACCGGCCATATATTGGATCACCATTTGCTGGCCGGTGATTTTTTCAAAATAGGGTTGCTGAAAGCGCGCTGACACATCGGATTCACCCCCGGCATTGAAGGGCAAAATCAGGTTTACCGTTTTATCCGGGTATTCGGCAAAGGCCGGGCCTGAAATCAGGGTCGCGGCAAAGGCTGCTGCTAACGCAAGCTTACGCATTGGTATTCCTCCCGTTTGTTTAACATCCACACGACCTGTCCTTATTGACAGTATCGGTGCCGAAACCGGGGAAGGCATTGTTATTATTGGCGATACCCGGTTTGCGGATTTGTCGGTCGTCCCTTTGCGCGCCACACAATCCGGTCGGTAGGACGCCGGTGGGGGCTTTTAAACTGCAAAGCGGACGATTGAAGTGTAGATTTATTATTGGATTTGTATAATTTCTGAATTTTCATTTCATTATGTCGTTTGGGTTAATAATGTCGTCGGACAGTGATTTGGGGTTTTTCGTGTTGCTGGCGCGCAAGGGCAATTTGTCGGCTGCGGCCCTGGAACTTAATTTGTCGCCCCCCGCGGTCAGCAAACGGCTGGCAAAGCTGGAAGACCGGTTGGGGGTGCGCTTATTGAATCGCACCACGCGCCGCATCAGCCTGACCAGCGAAGGCGAGGCCTATTTTCAAAGTGCGATCAAAATCATGCGTGAGATCGAGGAGCTTGAGCAGCGCGTGGCAACCGCGCGCGAAAACCCCAAAGGGTTGTTGCGCGTTAATGCGACCTTCGGGTTTGGTCGCGAATATCTGACCCCGGTGATTTCGGAATTTTCACATTTATACCCCGAGGTCGAGGTGCAACTGGTGTTAAGCGACGCACCGATTAATCTGGTTGAGGAAGGGTTTGATATCGGCATCTGGTTTGGCGGGTTGCCCAATTCACGCCTGCGCGCCCGCAAATTGCAGGATAATCGGCGGTTTTTATGTGCATCACCTGCCTATTTGGCCCGCAAAGGGGTGCCCAAAACACTGGCGGATCTGGCGGGGCATAATTGCATTATTTTGCGCCAGGACAATGCCAGTTATGATTTATGGAAATTTCAGCGCGGCCAGCATTCGGAAACCGTGCGTGTGCATGGCACCTTAAGCAGCAATGACGGTGAAATTGCTTTAAAATGGGTGCTGGACGGGCATGGCATTATGTTGCGGTCCGAATGGGACATCGCCCGTCATGTCCATGCCAACCGGTTGTGTCTGGTATTGCCACACTATGCCCAGGTCGATGCCGATATTTATGCGGTTTACCCCGAACGGCATAATGTGTCGGCCAAGGTGCGCCTTTTTATCGATTACCTGCACAAGCAGCTTCAGGGACGCGGCGAAGAAGGCGGGCCTGGTTAAGCAACGACGCGGGCAAGCCCTTAAACCGTATGTGTTACAGGTGCTGTCGCTACGGGAATAAAGACGTTGAAAGTGGCACCGTGGCCGGGTTTGCTCTCAACCCAGATTTTACCGTGGCAATGTTCAACGACATGTCTTGAAATCGCCAGCCCAAGCCCGGAGCCCGACGGGCGCGGTTTATCGCCAGGATATTTGCCGCCACGGGCAAATTTGTTAAAAATCAGCTGGGCTTCGTCACTGGCAATACCGGCACCGTTATCGGAAATGGAAACGAGGTATCCGTCTTTATGTGTGGCCCCGCGCACAAAGACTTCGGGTTTTTCCGGGTTGGCAAATTTCGCTGCGTTGGATAACAGGTTGATAAACACCTGTGTTAACCGGTCACGATCAACAAACAGGTGCACTGTATCGCCGCCAATATCGACCCGTAATTTGGCATTGCGGCTGTTAAACAAACCTTCCAGTGCATCTATGGTTTCGCGCAATACGGCTTTGGGGTCCACATCGCGCGGTTGCCAGTCCGAATGGCCGGCTTCCAGGCGGGCAAGGTCAAGATGGTCGTCAATCAGGCGGGTCAGGCGTTCGCTTTCGCGCACAATCACGTTTAAAAACCGTTCGGTGCGTTCGGCTTCCAAGTCCGGGGTATCAACCAGAATTTCGGAAAAAGACCGGATCGAGGTCAGCGGGGTGCGAAATTCATGGCTGACCATGGTCAGAAACTCGTCCTTTAACCGGTCGAGTTCCTTTAACCGGTCATTGGCGGCGCGCAGTTCGGCGGCAGCGCGTTCCAGCGCGCGCGATTTTTGTTCAAGGCGCTGGGAATGCTCGATCACGTGCGAGGTTTCTTCGAGAATTTCCAGCACTTCATCCAGGCTGACCATTTCGCCCTTGGCGACCGAGGACACCATAACCCGGGCCGATGCCGCCCCGATGGAGCCTGCCAGCAACCGTTCGCTAAAGGCGATCATGTCGGCATTGGCTTCGCCTTTGCCACGCCATGCGGTATGGCGCGATGTGCCATAATCGTAAAAGGCATGATAGGCGCGTTCGCGGCCTAAAAACCGTTCCACCAGTTCATACAGATCATCGATGGTGGCCGATGACCGCCAGATCACGGTTTCCCCGCCCTTGCGCGAAAAGGCATCGACAAACAGGGTGGCCTGTATGCGTTCCAGTCCGCCCTGATTGGTAAACAGGCTGATCACGATAAAACACCCGGCATTTAGCGCCATCGACCAGATCAGGGCGTGGGTTAGCGGGGCGAAATGATCCAGCCCGAACAGGGCCTCGGGCCTTAGCCACGGGTGACCAAAGGCACCATCTGTAATTAATTTCGGGTCGATCCAGCCGGAATCAGCAAATGATGGCAGCAAAAGCGTGTAGGCCCAAATGGCAAATCCGGTGCTAAGGCCTGCCAGCGCCCCGGTTTTTGTGCCGCCTTTCCAAAACAGGCCCCCCACCATAATGGGGATAAATTGTGTGGTGGCGGCAAAGGATATGAGGCCGATTTCGGCCAGCGCATCGCCCGCCCCGGCGGACCGGTAATAGATATAGCCCATAAACACCACCAGCACGATGGATGCGCGGCGAATGAACAATAACAGCCCGGTTAAATCGCCCCGTTCGGTCAGCCGTAACCAGCGCAAACGCAGCAAGGCCGGAATAACCAGATCGTTGCACACCATGGTTGAAAGCGCGATGGCCGCGACAATGACCATGCTGGTACTGGCCGAAAGCCCGCCGACATAGGCAGCAAGGGCCAAAAACGACTGCCCCTGTGACAAAGGAACGGATAACACAAAAAAGTCCGGGTCGGCCCATGCGGGCAACAACCCCATCCCGGCAAGGGCAATGGGCAGAACAAACAGGTTCATCAGCAGCAAATAGGCCGGAAACGCCCAGGCGGCGGTGGCAAGGTGGCGTTCATCGACATTTTCCACCACGATGACCTGAAATTGTCGCGGCAGGGTTAATATCGCCGCCATCGACAGGGCCATCAGGGTGAACCAGCGCGTGCCGCTATCGGGTTGTAATTTTAACAGCCCGGCGGTGCGCGGTGCCTGGGCTGCCTGGCTAAATAAATCGCCCAATCCGGAGAACATGAAAAAACAAACGAAGATGCCCACAGCAAGCAAGGCAAACAGTTTGACCAGGCTTTCAAAGGCAATGGCGGCCACCATCCCTTCGTGATGTTCGTCGGCATCAATAAACCGGGTGCCAAACAAAATACCAAACAGGGCAAGGCCGGTGGCGGCCCAAAAACCGCTATCGGCAAAAATATGCGATGTTGAAACAAACGGTTCGGATACCGAACTGCCCCAAACGGTCAGCACGGTATAGCTGGTGGCAACGGCCTTTAATTGCAGGGCAATATAGGGGGTGGTGCCAATGACCGCGATTAAGGTCACCAGCATCGAAAGCTGGGTGCTTTTACCATAGCGCGATGAAATGAAATCGGCGATCGAGGTAATGCGATGCGCCTTGGAAATGCGCAGCATTTTGCGCAGCAAAAACCACCAGCCCAGAAATATGATCGTCGGCCCCAGATAAATGGTCAGATATTCCAGCCCGTTACGCGCGGCAGACCCGACCGCGCCATAAAAGGTCCAACTGGTGCAATAAACGGCAATCGACAGGGTATAAACCGTTGGATTGCGCACCCACGACCGCCCGGCGCGGGCGCGTTTGTCCCCCCACCACGCAATGGCATACAGCAGGCCGACATAAATCAGCGAAACGGCAATCACAACTTCGGAAGACAGCATGGGTTATGTGTCCTCCGCCTGTTGTGCACTTTGGCGCAGTTTGCGCGTGATGCGGGCGCACAGGGCAATAAAAACCGCCCAGCTGACAAAGAAATACACAAACAACACCGGCATTCCCCAAAGGGTGCCATCGAGCGAAAAAATGCCCACCAGTGGGGGCACCCAGGCCAAAAAGGCAGTCAGGGCCAAAACAAGGGCACGTTCGGTCAGTTTGGCGGGTGGGGTCATGGCGTGGTGGTTCTACGGCCCAGCAATGCCTTGACGCGGGCGACAACATCACGGGTCGAAAATGGCTTGGTGACGAAATCGTCCACCCCCAGTTCCAGCCCTTTGCGGCGGTCTATTTCGCGGGTGCGCGCGGTGAGCATCATGATGGGAATGTGTTTTGTGGCGGTGTTTTCGCGCACGGATCGGGCAACTTCGAATCCGTCTCGTCCTGGCATCATCACATCAAGCAAAATCATGTCGGGTATGTCCCGGCTGATGATGTCGATAGCACTTTGGCCATTGGTGGCGATGCTGACGGTGAAGCCTTCCTTCTCCATCAGAAAGGCCAGGGATTCGACAATTGTTTCCTCGTCCTCCGCGATCAGGACCGTTGGTTTGTCGGTCACGACGTTCTCCCCGATTTTGGTTTTTTATAAAATCGACCTTAACGTTTTCCGGTCTTTTATTTTATTCGACTTTAGAGTGTGGCACGCCACCCGCGAAATCCAGTTTAAATTTACACCGGCCCGTTTATGCAGCCGGCTTTGCCGGGGCGTGGGCGCGTTGCAAACAATCGATACGCGGGCATTGCCGACAACTGATGCCGACTGGTATGGCGGCGGTGGCATCATCCATCGGTACACCATCGGCGTAAACAATGTCGCGGGCAAAGGCGGTGTCACAGCCGATCATGACCGAATGGACCGATTGCGGCACCCGATACCCGCCATTTCCCATGCGCACAGCCCGGGCAACAAACAGATATTGCGTTGTGTCGGGCAATTGCACAAGCTGCGGCACCACCCGTTCGGGGGTCAGATAGGCCTCGTGAATGGCCCATCTGGGGCAGGCCCCACCGTAACGCGGCAATTGCAATCCAGAGGCGGAAAATCTTTTCGATATATTACCAGCGATATCGGTGCGCAGGAAGTGAAACGGTATGCCTTCCTCGCCGGGGCGGCGCAATGTTGTTAACCGGTGGCAGATTTGCTCCCAACTGCCTGCAAAGCGTTGTTGCAGCATTTCAATGTCATGGCGCAACGCGCGGGCTTCGGCGCGGAAACTGTCATAGGGAAACAAAATCGCCGCAGCCAGATAGGAAACCAGGGCCTGGCGGGCGCGGTTCCGCGCGGCCTCGCTGGTCAGGCGGGATATGTTTAAAATATGATCAACCGCGTCCATGCCTTCAAGATGGCACACGGCACGCGTGGCAATAAAGCGGGCCGATGTGATGGGCAAGGCGCGGGAAAACTGCAATCGCTTTTGCGCGTTCTCCCATACATGCCCGTTTGCGGGCAGTTCTTCGGGGCGTAATCGTTCAACCGTTGCCTTGTGGCGCGATTGCAAATGATTGATCAGGTCGGTCAGGAACAACCCGCCAGAGCGCTCAATCCCGGCGCGCAATTGATCGGCGCACTCTTCCAGGGCGGGGAAATGGTTGGCATTGTCATATAGCAGGTCGTCAACCTCTTCGGACGGGTTGGCCGCCGGGCGGCCTGCGGCCCCGCGTTCGAGAAAACTGAAAATTTCGGTGGCAGATTCGGCCAGGCGTTCGGATTCACGCACCAGTGTGGCGTTGAACCGCGCGCGCTGGGCCGGGGCCAGGTCGTCGTAATGTTCGAAAATTTCGGCAACCGTGCGGATCGATGTAATACGGGTCAGGATCGAATGGCTGGCCTCGGTCAGATAGGGATCGTGGCTGAGCCGTTCGGACATCATGTCAACATCGTCAAGTGCACTGCGATAGGCGCGGTAAAGGGCCAGCATGGCATTGACCATGCCCGGGCCTGCCGAAATCACATTGGAAAATTCGTTTCGGTCCAGCGGCGTGTCGCCAAAAACCGGGTCGGCGGCAAGTTCGCCCAGATCGGCCAGAACCCGGCTTTCTTCTGACCCCGACAGGCTAGAGGGATGAATTTGCAGGGCTTCGGCCAGCCGCAACAACAAAGCCCCGCCAATTGCGCGGCGATTATGTTCGATCAGATTAAGGTAGGACGCAGAAATGCCCGCCGCATTTGCAAGGGCGATTTGTGTCATTGCGATGTCCTTGCGTCGTCCACGAATACGGTGACCAATCGGAGCTTGCCGGGCCATGTACATTCCTTATTTTTGACAAAATTTACAAATTTTCATAACATTGATCTATATTTTTACAAAAAAAATGTTCTTTATCAACCTGTTGTTGATTTATTTTCCAACCATCCCCATTGTCTTGTCAGGTCGCATAACAAAACATCAAGACAATCCCGGCCTTTGCATTTCACTGAAACGCATCCCAGCAATTGGGGAGGAACCCTAATGTCCGAGACCAAGATCATCCGTAATGTGTCACGCCGTACCGTTCTGAAAGGGTCGGCTTTGACAACGGGCGCTGCCATTATTGGCGCCACCGCACCAATGCACTTTATCCGCAATGCTTATGCCGCCGATTCATTTCGCGGCGATCCCGGCAGCAGCAAAAGCATTGTTCTGGGCTTTAACGTGCCGCAGACCGGCCCGTATGCCGATGAAGGTGCCGACGAATTGCGTGCCTATAAACTGGCTGTCAAACACCTTAATGGTGAAGGCGACGGCGGTATGCTCAACACCATGAAACCCAATAACCTTAAGGGGAATGGTATTCTGGGCAAGAAGGTGGAGTTTGTTACCGGCGATACCCAGACCAAATCCGACGCTGCCCGTGCTTCGGCCAAGCGCATGATTGAAAAAGACAATGTTGCAATGGTAACCGGTGGCTCATCCTCGGGTGTGGCGGTTGCCGTGCAGGGCCTGTGCCAGGAAATGGGCGTGATTTTCATGGCGGGCCTGACCCATTCCAACGACACCACCGGCAAAGATAAAAAGCGGTATGGTTTCCGCCATTTCTTTAACGCTTATATGTCGGGCCAGGCGCTGGCACCGGTGCTTAAGGATGAATATGGCTCTGATCGCAAAGCCTATCATCTGACAGCGGATTACACCTGGGGCTGGACCCAGGAAGAATCGATCAAGGCCGCAACTGAAAACATTGGCTGGACGACCGTCAATACCGTGCGCACCCCGGTTGGTGCAGGTGACTTTTCGCAATATATCACCCCGGTTCTTAATTCTGGCGCCGATGTTTTGATCCTGAACCATTACGGCAAGGACATGGTCAATTCCCTGACCCAGGCCGTGCAGTTTGGCCTGAGGGACAAAATGGTCAATGGCAAGAAGTTTGAAATCGTCGTGCCGCTCTATTCGCGTTTGATGGCACAGGGGGCAGGTGATGCCGCCAAGGGCATTTTGGGCACCACCAACTGGCACTGGTCGCTAAGCGACGATGGGTCGCAGGCTTTTGTCAAGTCCTTTGGCCAGGAATATGGCTTCCCGCCGTCTCAGGCCGCCCATACCTGCTATGTCCAGACATTGCTGTATGCCAATGCCTGTGAAATGGCGGGCACCTTTGCGCCGTGGGAAGTGATCAAGCAGCTTGAAGGGTACGAATTTGATGGCATGGGCAATGGCCCGACGCTGTATCGTGCCGAAGACCATCAGTGCTTCAAGGATGTGCTGGTTGTGCGGGGTAAAGAAAACCCGCAAAGCGCGTTTGACCTTCTTGAAGTGGTCAAACATGTGCCGCGTGCACAGGTGGAATATCCAGCCGACATGTTCGGTGGGGAATTGGGCCCGTACAAGGTCTGATTTGCTCCGCATTACTTTGGTGCCGGGCCTGTTGCCCGGCACCTTTGCCTCTCCTTTGGGCCGGGTTCTCCGGTCTTGAAATAGACTCTGTATAGACTCTGCGGCGGATAGCTCATGGACGCGATTTTTCTGCAAATCCTGAACGGATTGGACAAGGGCGGGGCCTATGCCCTGATTGCCCTGGGTCTGACGCTGGTTTTCGGCACATTGGGTGTTGTCAACTTTGCCCACGGCGCGATCTTTATGGTCGGTGCATTTTGTGCCGTCACGATGGAAAAGATCCTGACCATTTCAGCCAAGGTCAAGGACCCTTCGGTCACGTTTTTCGATGCCTACAAGGAAACGCCTTATCTGGAACTGTGGTTTGGCAAAACCGGTTCGGCGATTATTGACTGGGTGGTGCCGATTTCGATTATTGTATCGATTCCGGTGATGCTGGGGCTGGGCATTTTAATGGAACGCACCCTGATCCGTTATTTTTACAAGCGGTCCCATGCCGAGCAAATTCTGGTGACATTTGGCCTGGCTATTGTGTTGCAGGAACTGGTGAAAACCTTTTTCGGGGCCAATCCCATTCCGGTCAGTGCCCCTGAAATCGTGGCGGGCTCTGCGGCGATTGGCAGCTGGATCGGGCTTGGGGATGCGGTGGTGTATCCGTGGTGGCGTCTGATTTATCTGCTGTTTTCTGTGATTATTATTTCCGGGGTGTTCTCGTTCCTTAATTTCACCACCTACGGCATGGTGGTGCGCGCGGGCATGGCAGACCGTGAAACGGTTGAATTGCTCGGGATCGATATTGAACGCCGCTTTACCATTGTATTTGGGCTGGCGGCCGTGGTCGCCGGGTTGGCCGGGGTGATGTATACGCCAATTTTGCCACCCGATTACCATCAGGGCATGGATTTCCTGGTGTTGTCATTTGTGGTTGTGGTTGTCGGCGGTATGGGCTCGTTGCGCGGGGCCGTTGCCGCAGGGTTCCTGTTGGGAATTTTGCAGTCCTTTTCCTCGATGACCGAGGTCAAGTCGATCATTCCGGGCATTGACCAGATCATTATTTACCTTGTCGCCGTGATTATCCTGCTGACCCGTCCGCGTGGACTGATGGGCCGCCGGGGCGTGATGGAGAGCTGATATGTCAAACACGCAAATCGCAACACCGCGGCAGGAACTGATCTATATGGTTGTGCTGTCTGCTGTGGTGCTGACCATGCCGTTGTGGTTGCAACCTTTCGGGGCCGCTTACCCCGATCTGATGCAGAAATTCATGATTTTTGGCATTTTTGCCATTGGCTATAACATTCTGTTCGGGTTAACCGGCTATCTGTCCTTTGGCCATGCCGCCTTTTTGGGGGTGGGGTCTTATACCGCCGTCTGGTCGTTCAAACTTTTGTCGATGAATGTGGTGCCGGCGATTATTTTTGCCACGATTTTAGCGGGCCTGTTTGCCTGGCTGATCGGCTTTGTCTCGCTGCGACGTTCGGGCATCTATTTTTCCATTCTGACCCTGGCCTTCGCCCAGATGTCCTATAACCTGGCCTATTCGGTGCTAACCCCGATAACCAACGGGGAAACCGGCCTGCAATTGAACCAGGCCGACCCGCGCGTGATTGACCGTATGGCCGGGATTGAAGCCACATCGGGCCTGCCCAATACCAATCTGTTCGGGCTGGAGGGCACGGGCTATACCGGGTTTTACATTTGCGCGATCATCCTGCTTGTGGCGTTTTTTATCTCGATGCGTATTTTCCATTCGCCGTTTGGCATGAAGCTGCGCGCGATCAAATCCAACCAGACCCGTATGTCTTATACCGGCTATAATACCCGGCCCTATTTGCTGACGGCCTTTATCATTTCGGGCATGTATGCCGGTCTGGCCGGGTCGCTTCTGGCCATGACCGACCCGCTGGCCGGGGCGGAACGTATGCAATGGACGGCATCGGGCGAAGTGGTGCTGATGACCATTTTCGGCGGGGCGGGTACGCTGATTGGTCCGCTTCTGGGCACCGGGATCATCAAATATCTGGAGAATATCTTTTCGGCGTTTAACGATACCGTTTTGCATAACATGCTGTCGTTTTTGCCCGACTGGCTCAACAATATTCTTACCGCCATCATCAGCCCGTTTGTGGGCGAAGGCTGGCAGTTGTTGCTGGGTATTGTCTTTATGATGATCGTGATTTTCTTGCCCGGTGGCCTGATGGAAGGTTACGGCAAGATCAGCCGCATGATCCGCGAGCGGGGTGAAAAACCTGCCGATGATGGATCATCTGACAAACAACATTCCACCGGGGAGGCGTGATCGATGGGGAATGTCATTCTTGACGTCACCGATGTTAGCAAGTCCTTTGGTGGTTTGCAGGCACTGACGGATATTAACCTGCGGGTCGAAGAGGGGACCGTTCATGCCATTATCGGCCCGAACGGGGCCGGGAAATCGACCTTTCTAAACGTGATTGTCGGCAGGCTTGCGCCCAGTCGCGGCCGGGTTTTGCTGGGGGATCAGGTTTTGACGGGCAAACAGCCCTATGAAATTAACCAGCTTGGTGTGGCGCGCGTGTTTCAGACACCGGAAATTTTTCCGGATCTGACCCTGTTGCAAAACATCATGATCCCGGCCTTTGCCAAGCGCGATGGCCAGTTCAATTTTGGCCTTTTCAAAGGCCTGTTTGGCGAACGTGCCATTCGCGAGCAAGCCGAACATATTCTGGAAGATGTGGGCCTGATTGCGGATCGCAACAAAGTTGCCGGGTCGATGTCGCGCGGGGATAAACGCCGGTTGGAACTTGCCATGTGCCTGATTCAGGACCCCAAACTGTTTTTGCTCGATGAGCCAACCGCGGGCATGTCGCGCCATGACACCAACAGCACGATTGAATTGCTGCAACGGATTAAAGAACGCGGCATGACCAAGATCATTATCGAGCACGACATGCATGTGGTGTTTAGCCTGGCTGATCGCATCAGCGTTCTGGCGCAAGGTGCGATCATTGCCGAAGGCACACCCGAAGAGGTGCGCAACGATCCCAAGGTCAAGGAAGCCTATCTCGGAGGAGAAAGCCTATGAATGCACAGGTGCCAACATCGAAGCCGGTTCCTGCACGCGGGTCATCCCCGGCATTCTTTTCGGTGTGGGATATTCATGCCTATTACGGCGAAAGCTATATTGTGCAAGGGGTCAGCTTTGATATCCGCGAAGGCGAAATCATTGCCCTTCTGGGGCGCAACGGGGCGGGTAAAACATCCACCCTGCGTACCCTTGCGCGTATGTCTAACCCAGAACTGAAACATGGGGAAATCTGGCTGGACCACCAGCCGCTTCATGAGATGAAATCCTGGCAGGCCGCGCGCATCGGCCTGCAACTTGTTCCCGAAGACCGCAGCATCATTCCCGGTTTGACGGTGGAGCAAAATCTGGAGCTTGCCCAGATCGCGCCGCCGCATGGCTGGAGCATCCAACGGATTTACGAACTGTTTCCCCGCCTTGGCGAACGGCGCCTGCAAGAAGCGATCACCCTTTCGGGCGGTGAGCAGCAGATGCTGGCGATTGGCCGTGCCCTGGCCCGCGACATTAAAATTTTGTTGTTAGATGAACCCTACGAAGGATTGGCCCCGGTGATTGTGCAGGAAATTGAAAAGACCCTGCAAAGTGTCAAGGAACTGGGGATCACCACCATCATTGTCGAACAAAATGCCATTGCCGCCCTGAAACTGGCGGATCGTGCCATTATCATGGATGCCGGGCAGGTGGTGTTTGATGGCACCTCGCAAGAGGTGCTCGATGACCCGGAATTGCGCGATCAGTATCTGGCGATCTAAAGCACTTTAGGGGCGTTCGCCACGGACAAAATCACCGGTTTGGGGAGCCCGCAAAAGCGGCATAGGAGCAGGCATAAGTGGTGCCTGCTCCTCTTTTTTCCGGGGGAATGTGCAAGATAGCGGTTTTTCACCGGTTATGGCGTGTTTCGCCAGTCCAGCTTGTGGCCGGTTTTACAGGCGCGGTCGATGTCATCGCGGCTAAGACCAATATCGTTCAAGTGATGGGCGGGCGCATTTTGCAGCCATGCGATATCGCGGGCAACTTTGCGGCGCTTTAGAAATTGGCGCGCCAAAAAAAGAAGCCAGCCCCGAATGGATGTGATGCCGCGCAAGCCGACACCGGGCCGAGAAGCGTCATGCGTGTTAAAGTGACGGGGTGTGGTTGGCATATATCCAGACATGGTGCTGGCTCCCAGTTTGCTAATGAAGGATCGGAACACATCCGAACCACCCTCAAATTAGGATTTTGCCGGTGCGAAAAGGGCGCAAAGTTTGGCTGATTGCGCGATAATTTCGCAAATTTCAGGAAAAAACGATTTCTTTTCGCGCCTGTCTTCGGCCATTGTTTGCCCAACAGAAAACATTGATGTCGAGGGTTAAGGCACCGTGGCGGAGCTGGATAAATTCGATCACCGATTGCTGGAATTATTGCAGGAAAACGCCCGGCTGACAGGCAGTGAACTGGCCGATCGTGTGGGGTTGTCGTCGGCGGCCTGTTTGCGCCGGGTGCAGCGTTTGCGCGAAAACGGCACTATTGAACGTGATGTTGCGGTTATTAACCCGCGCGTATTTGGTAAACGCATGACAGTTGTTGTTTTGCTGACCCTTAATAGCGACCGGCCTGATCGCTATAATATGTTGCGCGCCGATTTGGAAAAGGCACCGGAAATTGTTCAATGCGACCATGTAACCGGTGCGCATGACATCGTTTTACGGGTGCGGGTTGCCGATATGGAAGAATACAGCGCCTTTGTTGACCGGGTTTTGGTCAAACCCTATATCAAACGCTATGAAAGCCTGGCCGTGCTTGGGGTGATCAAATAATGATCATAGAGTCATCCGCCGGGTTGAATCGCGCACTGTCAGGGTAAGAGGCAACCGGATGGTGCGCGCGGCGGGGGGGGTGCTATCGCCGCTATCATCATTTTCTGCCGCTGTGTCACTTACGGTTTTCGCCATTATTTCATCTGCAATGACATTGGCAATGTCATCGACCGGAATGCCCCAGCTGGTTAGCCGGAATGCCGCCCAGTCGCCCATCGGGTTGTTGTCGATGCCGATGACGGCAAGGTCGTCGGGCACACGAATGCCAAGGGTGCGTGCTGCATCAATGGCGCCAAGGGCCATGCCGTCATTGCTGCTGAAAATGGCATCGGGCGGGTCAATGCCGCCCAGCATTTTAAGGGCGGCCTGATAACCGCTGTCATGGCCGTAATCGCCTTTTTCAAACGCATGAATTTCAAGCCCGGCTTCGCCGAGCACATGGGATAGCCCGGCATGACGTTCGCGGTCGGAAAAGGCATTATGCCGGGTGCCGATATAGGCAATCTTGCGGTGCCCGCAGCGCAGTAAAAAGCGCCCGGCGGCCTGGGCGGCGGCGATATTGTCATAAATGATACAGCGTGTGTCGGGCACGTCGACGATACGGCCAAACAGGATCAGGCGTGTGCCAATGCGGGTACATCTTTCGGCGGCTTGCGGGCCAACGGTGCCTGCAAAAACCACGGCGGCCTCTACCTGATAGGACAGGGCCTCAAGCAGGCTGTCATCTGCCACGCGTGTTGCCGGAACGGGGACAAGAAGCACCCGTTTACCCAGTTCGGCCAGTTTGCAGGTTACGGCCTCGATCACTAGCGCATCATGGGGGGACGCCATAGGACCAATGATTAATGCCACCAGCGACGATTCCCCGCCAATCAGGCTGCGGGCCAGGGCGTTGGGCAGGTATCCCAGTTCCTTGGCCGCGAGGTGAACCTTTTTGCGAATGGCTTCGGACACATAGGCACCCGGGGTAAAGCTGCGCGATACCGCTGATCGCGATACGCCTGCCCGTTCGGCCACGTCGCGCGAGGTAACCTTGTGTTTTTTCGGATTTTTTCCGGGAGTATTCATGGGCTTTAATGATCACTTTTTCATAAAAACTGAAATCGTATGCAGTTTATGGATCAGGAAAGACATACCGGCAAGATAAAATCGTCAAAAATGGCTGTTTAAATAGGTTTTATCGCTATTTTTCGCCGACAGTAACGTGTCAGAAAACTTTCCCTCACGTGTCATTTAATTGTTACTTTTCGGCTGTAATATGCACTCGTGTGCACAACAAGTTTGTGCAAAGAATGATCGAGGCAGGGGACCAGGGATGACGTCGCTTTTATCGGTGCAGAATGTATCGTCCAGTTATGGTCGCCAGCGTGTTTTAGACGGCGTTTCGCTGGAATTGTCCGAGGGGGGCTTTCTGGCTTTGCTGGGCCGGTCTGGTTGCGGAAAGACGACGCTGTTGCGGGTGGTTGGCGGTTTTATTGCCCCGGCGCAGGGGCGGGTGTTCATTGACGGGCAGGATATGACATCCCTGCCGCCGGAAAAACGCCCGACCGCAATGGTCTTTCAATCCTATGCCCTGTGGCCGCATATGACGGTACATGGCAACCTTGCCTATGGCCTGCGGTTGCGCGGCATGGGCAAGGCCGAAATCGGCCGGCGTATTGATGAAATTCTCGCCCTTTTGCAGCTTGATAATCTGGCGGATCGCAACGTAACCGCCCTTTCAGGCGGGCAGCGCCAGCGTGTGGCGCTGGGCCGTGCCCTGGCCGTTGCCCCCCGGTTGTTGCTGCTTGACGAACCTTTATCCAATCTTGATGCCCGCATTCGGCTGGATCTGCGTCATGAAATTCGCTCGTTATTAAAGCGGTTGGGCATTACGGCGGTTCATGTGACGCATGATCGCGAAGAAGCCATGGTCATGGCCGACCAGCTTGCCCTGATGAACGACGGGCGCATTGTGCAGTTTGGCGCACCAGCCGCCCTTTACGATCACCCCGCCAACAGCTTTGTCGCCGATTTTATGGGGGCCAGTAATGTCATCACCGTTGATTTTGCGATCTCTGGGGGGATGGCGACGATTGGCGGTGAGGATGGCTGCCCACCCCAGAACATCGCAGATGACAAGCTTGCCACCGCCGCATCGCAAGGAGCGCGAAAACTCGACATTCGTTTCCGGTCTGTCTTGGCCCGGTTAAGCGACGGCCCCGATAAGGGCGTGGGTGCGGTGGCAGCGGCGGGTGCGCCAGATGCCAGCGGCGGGCTGCATCTTAACGGCACCATCGAACAGGTTACCTATCCGGGGGATGTCTATCGCCATGCCGTTAATATTGGCGGGTGCAGCGTCCTGATTGACGATGCCAAACGGTTTGATGAAGGCCGCAAGGTATCGGTTTTTCTGCCCTTCGGGGCTTTCCATTTGTTCCCGCGTATCGATCAGAAGTCGTACGCAGCCTAGGGTTTTTACCCTGAGCCGGGAGCACAAATCCGCCTAACAGGAGGTCTAGACCAATGAAGTTGAAGACACTTTCCGTTGCCGGCGTTATGGCGCTTGCATTTGTATCCTCGGCCCAGGCAGAAACCGTTTTGACGGTGGCCACGGCCGGTTCGCAGAATATGGCCGATTACGTAACCGATTTTCTGGCACCGAAATTTCGCGAAACTCACCCCGATGTGACGATCCGCGTGATTGGCACCGGGCCGGGCGATGCCGGGTCAAATGCCATTGTTGAACGGCTTGAAGCCCAGAAAGGTGCCAATGCCGCATCCGACATCGATGTGGCCGTTGTGCATCAAAAGGCCGTTGGGGGTATGGTTTCCAGCGATCTTTTGGAAAAATACACCGCTAAAGCTAAAACGGCGAAGCTGATTTCGTCGGCAGCGGCAAAAAATGCCCTTGGCGCGAATGTCGAGGGCTATGTCCTGCCGATGTTTCAGTCCCAGACCGCCCTTGCCTATAACCCCGACCTGGTGGCAAACCCGCCTGAATCATACCAGGAACTGGTAAGCTGGGTGAAAGAAAACCCCAAGGCATTTGGCTATAACGGCATTCGTAATGGCATGTCGGGTGTGTCGTTTGTTGCAGGCTGGATGTATGCCTTTACCGGTGAAGCGAACCAGATGATTAACGGTCCGTTTAATGAAAGCCTGGTCGCGGGCGACAAATGGAACGCGGCCCTGGCTGATCTTAAAACGTTTAACGAGAACGTGACCTTCACGCCGGGCAATGCCGGAACGCTGGACATGATGAATCGCGGTGAAATTGCGATGGGTCCGGTCTGGGTTGATATGTTTTATAGCTGGCAGGCTGACGGGCGTTTGAACCCCAATGTCAAACTGTTGCTGCCCAAGCCAGGTATGCCGGGCCAGCCGATGTATTATGTGGTTCCGGCCAAAAGCCAGCATCAGGACCTGGCGGTTGAATTTATCGAACTTGCAACCAGCCCGGAAATCCAGGCCAAGGGTATTGTTGAAAAATTCAACTGGTATCCGGGCATTGATGCCAAATACCTCGAAGGTCATCTTGACCAGGCGGCATGGGACAAGCTGTTTACCGATATCAAGCCCGAAGACCTTGCCGAGCGGGCAAAAGCCTTTCCGATTGCACCGTATTTTAACGCCATGCTGACGTCTTATGAAAAGAACGTCGAATAAGGCTGCTTTTTCTGGTGTGCCCGCTGCGGTTTGGCCGTGGCGGGCACTGCCGCTTTTGTGTCTTGGGTGAACAAGGTTATGAAGTCTTCCCGGCTTGTCGGCTTTTTGCTGGTCCTTCCGGCCCTGACCGTCATCGGGGTCATGTTTATATATCCGCTGTCCTATTCATTTGTGGATGCATTTATGGTGCCCGCCACAGATGGCGGTGCAGCGCAGTTTTCTTTGCAGAATTTTGCAACCGCGCTGTCGCTTTATGGTGATGATATTTTATTTACCATCGTTATTGTCGCGATTTCGGCCTGCCTTATTGCCCTGGGGTCGATCCTGATTGGCGGGTATCTGACATTGGGGGAAAACCGGTTTTTCGTTCGCGCTTTGGCCGCCCTGTATCGCTGGCCGTTATTTATTCCATTTATCGTTGCCGCCCAATGTATGCGGACTTTTCTGGCCAAAAACGGCCTGATGAACGGGGTGCTGGTGGAAACCGGTATTTTAACCCCGCTGCAAACCATCGGGTTTCTCGACTGGCGCGGCATTGTCATTACGTTTGTCTGGAAACAATTGCCCTTTGTGACCCTGCTGGTGGCAGGGGCGATGGCTGCACTGGACCGATCTACCATTGATGCCGGGCGCGATGTAGGGGCGGGGCGTTTGCGTATTCTGTTTCAGATCGTGGTGCCACAGGTCATGCCCACCCTGATTGTTGCGCTGGTGTTGTCGATTGTCATCATGATGTCGGTTCTGTCAGTACCGGTCATGATCAGCGGGCACAGCCCCACCATGATCACGGTGCAAATGGCCTTTCGGGTTAATTCCTATAACGATTACGGCACGGCCAATGCGCTGGGTGTGATTTCCTATTTGATCACCGGGGCAATTGCCTGGATTTATTTACGCCGCGGCGTAAAACAAGGGGGGAAACCGGTATGAACCCGTCGCATATGAATGCGGGTGCGCCTGTGTCGCCACGTCATGGCAGCATGGCCGACTGGTTGCGCGCCAAAACCGGTGGCGGCCTTGTCGGGACGCTGGCAATGGCCTTGGTGATTATTATTTTTGCGCTGATCATTTTTGGCCCGCTGACCAATATGCTTTTGTGGGCGGTAACCGAACGCTGGTATTTCCCCCATACCTTTCCGATGCAATACGGATTTGAATTTTGGCATCGTGTGTTTAAGCCAACCGGCACGGCGTGGCTGTCGTTGCAATATTCACTGGTGATTGCGGTTTTAACCGTGATGTTTTGTCTGGCACTGGCTGTTCCGGCCGGTTATGCGCTGGCCCGGTTGCGCTTGCCTGCCCGGTCGCTGATTTTGTTGCTGTTTTTGGTGCCGCAGGCTTTTCCCAATATTCCGGTGCATATCAATATTGCCCGGCTGTTTTATGAATTTGGCTGGCATGGCACGGTGCCTGCGGTGGTGCTGGTTCATACCCTGCATGGCATGGTGTACGCGGTCTGGATTTCGACAGCGGCGTTTTCTGCCGTTGATCCCGAATGCGAGGCCGCCGCGCGCGACATTGGTGCCGGTCCGATCCGTACCTTTTTTACCATCAGTTTGCCAAGTGCCTTTCCCGGCCTGATCGCCAGCGGCATTTTTGTGTTTCTGGAATCGCTCGACGAGTTTACCGGTACCTATTTTGTTGGTGCCCCGGAAATTACCACCCTGCCGATGTTGATGTTTCGTGCCGGAATGGAAGGCAATTATCAGATTGCGTCGATCACAGCCCTTTTGCTGCTGGTGCCATCGGTATTGTTCATGTTTGTGGTCGAACGTTTTCTGAAGGCAGATGTGCTGGCCGGGGTTGGAAGATAAGCAAGATGTTTGACATTCAGGTTCTGGGCACGGGGGCGGCGAATGACCCGTCCCTGCCAAATTCGTCTGTCGTGGTGACGGGCAATGGCACAAAATTACTGATTGATTGTGGCTATAGCGTCGCCCGGGAATTATTGTTGGCCCTGCCAGACCCCGACGCGATTGACGCGATCTTTTTTACCCACCACCATCCCGATCATGCATGGGGTTTTGCCCCCGTTATGACCGCCTGGCAGGATTATGGACGGCGCAAACCGCTTTTGATTGTGACAACCCGCTGGGGGCGGTTTCAGCTTGAAAAACTGCTGGAGCTTGGATTTGGCCCCGACTGGCGGCCAGATTTCCAGCTGGACTGGCACATGGTGCCCGATGCGCTGGTTTTGGGGGACATGCATTTGTCGTTTGCACCAACCGATCATACTGTTCCCAACCATGCGGTGCGTATTTGCTGTGAAGATCGGGTTTTTGCCTATAGTGGCGATGGCAGGGCAACGCCACAATCGGTCGACCTTTACCGCGATGCCGATCTTCTGTTTCATGAGTGCCATCTTTTCAACGATGACCCGAATGTGCCCGGTCATGCCAGCCTGAGCCATTGTCGCGACATTGCCGCGCACAGCAACTGCCGCAAAGTGATGCTGTATCACATTGATGCAGATGCACGGGCCGAGATGACACAGGCGTTAGAGCAGGAGCATATTATGGCACTCGCACCGCAGGGCGGGGTTGTGCGCCTGTCGTAAAAAAAAGCCTGCGTCAGGGGCATGACGCAGGCAGGAAGGAAGGTTGGAAATTAAAGGAAAAGTGCTTTAAGCGCGATCAGACACACAACGGGCTGAGGGATTACCCGTTATGGTGCCTGATACGCGGTTGAATGATGTCGGACGCCGGATGCTTAGCGAATATCGTTTTGGGTGCCGATGCGCTTGCGGCCGGTAAACATGGAACGCACCAGATTTTCGCGGTGATGGTAACTGGCAATGATGACGCCGGCCACATGGGCAATCACCAGGGCCAGCAGGCAATTTGCCAGAAATTCATGAAGGTTCTCTACCCAGCGAACGCCCCAATAGGCGTCGGTGGTTTGCATCCAGCCGGTGGTGGCCACAAGGCCCATGCAGATCAGCAGGGCAATAATCATGGCACCACCTGCCGGGTTGTGGCCGAGGTAACGTTCGGCCTTGCCGCCGGGGATGTCGCGCAAATAGTTCAGGGTGGTTTTGGGGCCGTGCACGAACTGGCTAAACCGGGCATAGTGTGATCCGGTCAGCCCCCAGATCAGGCGAAAGCTGATTAAAGCAGCGGCGCAATAGCCCGCCCATTCATGCAGATCTTTGATTTCGTCGGAACTGAGCCAGGCCACCGCAAAACTTGTAACCAGGCTCCAGTGAAAAATACGAACCAGCGGGTCCCAGACTTTAACGGTGGTCGCCATGATTAGTCCTCGTCTTTTTTGTTTACGGCTTCCAGCGTTGCCGGGTCAAAAAGCGTTTCGACGCGCTTGCCGTTTTCGTCAAGGGCGTAAACTTCGTAGCAGCCATCTTCGGTTTTGATCTGTTTGATCTTCCAGCCATGGCTTTCGAGTTTGGTTTGCAGGGCATCGGGTTTCTGCCACTGGTCCATCGGGGCATTGCAGCCCATTTCGGCAGCAGACGCAACGGAGGGCAAAAAGCCATAGGAAGACAGGGCAAGTATAGCGGCGACGATTTTCAGCATTGCGGGGTTCCTTGAAGACAATGGTTTGTTGTGACAAGGGCAATCTGACGTTCCAAGCTGACAGCAGGCTGAAACATCGGGTCGTGGTGTTTCAGGTGGTTGTCAGGTTGAACAGGACGAAAAACAAAAAACGGCGGAACATGTCCGCCGTTTTGGGAAGATTTAAAGATGAGCTGCTTGGAAGATTAGCTGGAAAAATCCAGATCGCGGTCGCCATTGGCATCCTTGATACGGGTCGGAAGACCCATATGGTTAAGCAGGTGCAAAAATGGTTTGGCCGGAAGTTCTTCGATATTGGCCATTTTCTTGACATCCCATTCGCCCGACGCAATCAGCATGGCCGCAGCAACCGGCGGAACGCCAGCGGTATAGGAAATGCCCTGGCTGCCGACTTCTTCAAAGGCATCCTTGTGGTCGGCAACGTTGTAAATCAGAACTTCGGTTTCCTTGCCGTCCTTTTTGCCTTTTATCAGATCACCAATGCAGGTTTTGCCGGTATAATCAGGTGCCAGCGAACTGGGGTCGGGCAGGCAGGCCTTTACAACCTTAAGCGGGATTACTTCCTGCCCTTCGGCTGTTACCACCGGCTGTTCAGACAGCAGGCCGATATTGTTAAGAACCGTAAAGACGTTGACGTAATGGTCGCCAAAGCCCATCCAGAAACGGACATTGGGTACATTCAGGTTCTGTGACAGGGAATGAACCTCGTCATGGCCGGTCATGAAGGTTTGGCTTTCGCCAACCACCGGCATATCCCAGATTTTCTTGATCTCGAACATCTTGTTCGATTGCCATTTGGAATCCTGCCAGGAATAAACCGTGCCGGTAAATTCGCGGAAATTGATTTCCGGGTCAAAATTGGTGGCAAAATATTTGCCGTGGCTGCCCGCATTGATGTCGATGATGTCGATGGACTCAATTTCATCGAAATAGTCTTCAATAGCCAGTTTGGCATAGGCATTGACAACACCCGGGTCAAACCCGGCGCCCAGAATGGCGGTGACACCAGCTTTTTCGCATTCTTCGCGGCGTTGCCACTCATAATTGGCGTACCAGGGCGGCGTTTCGCAAATCTTGTCCTGCTCTTCATGGATGGCCGTATCAAGATAGGCGGCACCCGTGGCGATACAGGCCGACATTACCGGCATGTTAATAAAGGGCGAGCCGACATTGAGGACGATTTCGCAGCCGGTTTCCCTGATCAAGGCGGCCGTGGCATCAATATCGGTTGCATCAAGTGCATGGCCCGTAAGAATACCGTCCACATTTTTCAGGTTTTGCTTGGCATGGATCGAGTCAATGATCGCCTGGCATTTCGCAGCGGTGCGTGAAGCAATATGAATATCGCCCAGCACGTCGTTGTTCTGTGCGCATTTGTGGGCCACGACCTGGGCCACACCACCAGCACCGATGATGAGAACGTTTTTCTTCATTTCAGGCCAAAAACTCCCTTTTTTAAATAGATGAAACCCAAACAATCCGCCTAGGACAGGCTGGAAACATAGTCTTGAAAGTCAAATTGCCGAACGAGGCGTTCGGTTCCGTCAAGTTCACGAAGAACGATAGAGGGCATGCCAACCCCGTTAAACCAGTTCTTCTTGACCATCGTATAGCCAGCAGCATCCTGGATCGAGATGCGGTCGCCGACCGAGAGTTCGTTTTCAAAGCGAAATTCGCCAAAGACATCCCCTGCCAGGCAGGACTTGCCACAAATCATAACTTCATGATTGCCGGTATTGGGGGTTACCTTTGCATTTTCGCGGTAAATCAGCAAATCGAGCATATGGGCCTCGATCGAGCTATCGACGATGGCAAGGTTTTTGCCATTGTAAAGCGTATCAAGCACGCTGACTTCCAGCGTCGTGCTTTTCGTAATCGAGGCTTCGCCGGGTTCGAGATAAACCTGCACGCCAAACTTTTGCGAAAACTGTTTGAGACGGGCACAGAATTTATCGAGCGGATAGTTTTCGCCGGTAAAGTGAATGCCGCCGCCCAGGCTGACCCAGTCAACACGCGAAAGCAGGCTGCCAAATTTGGTTTCAATGTCGGCCAGCATCTGATCGAACAGGTCAAAATCGGCATTTTCGCAGTTGTTATGGATCATGAAGCCGGAAATTTTATCCATCACCGCGTCAACCTTGGTGACATCCCATTCGCCCAAACGCGAAAACGGGCGTGCCGGGTCGGCCAGATCAAAACTGGATGAACTGACCATCGGGTTCAGGCGCAAACCGCGGACAATGCCGCTGGCCTGATCGGCGAAACGGTTAAGCTGGCTGATGGAATTGAAAATGATCTTGTCAGCATTTTCAATCACTTCGGTAATTTCAGTGTCGCTATAGGCAACGCTATAGGCGTGGGTTTCCTTGCCGAATTTTTCCCGGCCCAGCTTGACTTCATAAAGCGACGATGACGTTGTGCCATCCATATAATCAGCCATGAAATCAAATACCGACCATGTGGCAAAGCATTTAAGCGCCAGTAATGCCTTTGCACCGGAATGTTCGCGCACATAGGCGATCTTTTCCATGTTGCGCAAAAGTTTGGCTTTATCGATCAGATAATAGGGGGTGGAAATCATGGCGGTGCATCCTGGTCCAGTAATGGGGCAAATGGCACATCGGCTGGCCCCAAAGTTTCAGGGTCTGTGGGCAATGATCGTTTCGCCGTGATCATTGGCGTCAAACCCCGCCTTTAAAATGCGACATAGGGGCGTTTGTTCCCACACCTGCGCACAATGTCGCGACCCAATAGCAGCGCAGCAAGGGGTGGTCAACTGCTCAACGTGTTGTGCTGACGCATGGATATGAGGCGGAAATGATGCCGTTATTCTGGCACAGAGATGAGCGTAAGTCTAATGGCTTGAAATTATGAGGATATTGGCGTGGATAAACAACAGGTTTCGGTTTGATTAAACTTCATGTGCGTGCTGTGGATGCGCGACCGTTTAATCTTTTGCATTCAGGGGGGATACTTGCACGGGGCGTTTGACGACTTATCTGTTTTAACCGGGCGGGTTTGGCGGGCATGAAACAAAAAGTTCAAAATTGTGCCCTAATCCGGGTACAGTGTTGACTGAACGGGGTGATCCTGTTTTGGATCTGATGATGTAACCATGGCAAGGAGGCACCAATGCCACCCGCAGTGTTGAGCGTCGATCACATGGCTTTTCCGACCCGCGATCTTGCCGCGACGGATGATTTTTATTCCCGTGTGTTGAAGGCCCGGCTGGTTCATGCCGAAAGCGGCTATAGCCCGGCCTGGAAAAGCGACTATTTGCGCATTACCTTTGCTTTGCCAGATGGCACGCAAATCTCGTTTTTTGACTGGCCAGCCGATCAGGGCCCCTATGCCAATGATCCGGCATTGCCAGATGATGTTTTTCACATCGGGTTACGGTGCGCCGCGCCGCGAGATGTGATTGCCTGGCAAAATCATTTGTTTTCGCAAAAGGTGGTTTACCACAACGAAGATGATGGCACGTCGCGCCGGTTATATTTCCGCGATCCTAACGGGATTCGCTTTGAAATTTTTGCCGCCGAAAACCGGCCCCCTCGCGGTGATAGCGAAATTGATGCCCGTGCCGTTTATGATGAATGGCGCAATATTCGCGTCTGACCAATGGCGTTTACCACTAGCTTTTGATGAAAGGGGCGGTGCTGGCGCGTGATATAAGCTCCAGTTCAAATTCCATTGCGGGCAGGGGGGCTGCGTTGGCATCGCGAATTTTGTGGATCAGGGCACGGGCTGCGGCCTCGCCAATGCGGCGGCGTGGCTGGTGAATTGTGCTAAGTGCCGGGATGCTGTGGGCGGCAAATTCTACATCATCAAAGCCGACAATCGACAGGTGTTGTGGCACCTTGATATCGTTTTGATTTAATTCAGAAATCAGGCCGAAAGCCATTTCATCGCTGGCGCAGAACAGGGCCGTGGGGCGTTTTTCCGGGGTCAGCGAAAGCCAGTGCCGTGCGGCCAAAACGCCGCTTTCAATTGTGAAGTCCCCTTGTATTTTCCAGTCAGTCGGGCAGTTCAGGCCATGCTTTTGTAAGGATTGCAAAAAGCCGGTCAGGCGGTCACGCGACAGCACATTATTTTGCGGGCCTGCCACATGGCCGATTTTACGGTGGCCCAGTGCCACAAGGTGATCTGTTGCCATCATCGCCCCGGCGATGTTGTCGATGTGAAAAGCGGCTGTTTTGCTACCGGGAATCCATTCGCAGGCAAAAACCATGGCCGGTTTCCGATCGTTTTGGCGGTCAAAGAAAGTTTTTGGAATATTGCCATCCAGAACGATGGCACCGTCTATCCGGCTGATGTTAAACAGGTTGCCAAAAGCCGTTTCATCAATGGGGGGAAACTGGGAATCGGCAATCAGAATGCTGAAGCCTTCTTTTGAGGCGATGATTTCAATCCCCTTTAAAACCCGCGAAAAAAAGCTGTTTGCCAGATTCGGAAGCAGCACAAGAATGGTCCCCGTGCCGCCCCGGCGCAGGTTACGCGCGCTTTGGTTGATGGTATATCCCGATTTTTCAATGGCTTGCAGGACGGCGTCGCGTGTTTTTTCCGATACTCTGTCGGGAAAGGACAGCGCCCGGCTGACGGTTGCGGTTGAGACGTTCGCCATTTTGGCAACATCTTGAATTCGGGGAAGATTTCCCTTGTTGGCTTTCATTTCTGCCTTTTGTTCCCCCGAATTTCGTCGTCTTTAGGTTGAAAAAATCTTGACAGCCCAATGTAATCGCGTCAACGATTGTGTAATCGATTACATAAACGCCGGATGAGCAAATATCAACAATGTAATCGATTACAAAAATAAATGGAATTGTTCTGCATCCTACAGGCGAACAATTCCGTCATCGGGAGGAAAAAATGAAAACGTCAAGAATTGCACTTTTTGCGTCTGCGCTGATGTGTTCGGCGGCATTTTCGGCCCAGGCCGCCGAGCTGGAAGTTATTCACTGGTGGACATCGGGGGGGGAGCAGGCGGCTGTTTCGCTTTTGGCCAAGGAATTTGACGCGAATGGTCAGGACCAGTGGCGAGATTCGGCCATTGCAGGTGGGGAACAGGCGCGTGCCGTGGTTATGCAGCGCATTCTGGGGGGCGATGCCCCGCAAGCAGCACAGTTTAACAATTCCCGCCAGTTCGAAGAATTGGCCGAGGCCGGTTTGTTGCTCGATTTATCGGACCTTGCCAAAAAAGAAAAATGGCGCGATGTCGTGCGCCCGAAAAGTATTTTAGACCCCTGCGAAATTGACGGGAAGATTTACTGTGTTCCGGTCAATATTCATTCGGATCAGTGGCTGTGGACGAACAAGGCCATTTATAAGGAAGTTGGCCTGGAAGAACCCCAAAGCTGGCAGGATGTTATCGATCAGGCCGGGAAAATTCGCGATGCCGGGTATATTCCGCTGGCCGTGGGCGGACAGGGATGGCAGGAAGACCTGACCTTTGATGATGTGTTCATGGGGGTTGGCGGCAAGGAACTTTGGAACAAGGTTTATGTTGACCGTGACGAAGACGCCGCCAAAAGCCCCGAAGTTGCCAAGGTTTTTGAGACTTATGCCAAATTGCGCGATCTGACGGATGAAGGATCAGCCGGGCGCAACTGGAATGATACGACAAGCCTTGTGATTAATGGCAAGGCCGCTGCCCAGGCGATGGGCGATTGGGCCAGGGGCGAATTTGTGCTGGCCGGGAAAAAAGCCGGGGTCGATTATGGGTGTGTGCCCGGCCCCTCTGTGCATCCGATACTGACCACCGGCGGCGATATTTTTATTTTCCCCAAACAGGACGACGCGGATAAGGAAGCGGCCCAGCTTCGTTTGGCATCCATGCTGCTGAGCCCGGATGTTCAGGTGAAGTTTAATACCGCCAAGGGATCTTCCCCGGTGCGCGGTGATGTGGACATGGCATCGGCCGATCCGTGTATGCAAAAGGGGCTGGCATTGTTGAACGACGATGCAAACATTGCTCTTCCCAAAAATGCCATTCTGTCGTCGGACACCGACGGACGTATTCAGGACCTGGTTAGTCAGTTCTGGAACACACCATCCATGACGGTTGCGGATGTGCAGGACCAGTTTGCCCATATTTTGCAGGACGGCAGCTAAGCGCATCAAAGTGTGGTTTGAACGGGGTCGTGCCGACAAGCCACACTTTTTATCTGACATTATGGTTTTGGAGATCAGGATTTGCCATGAAACGCAAAACCCGGATGTGGTCCAATTTGTCTGCAAAGATCGCCAGTGTGCCAATGCTGGTGACAGCGATTGGTGTTTTTGTTCTTTGCGTTATGTATTCGATTGCGCTGTCTTTTACGCGCTCGCGCTATTTTCCGAAATTCGATTTTATCGGCTTTGACCAGTATGTCCGCTTGTGGACAACGGATCGCTGGACGGTATCGGTTTCCAACCTGCTGATTTTCGGGGTTCTGTTTATCGGGTTTTGTTTGTTGCTGGGCTTTTTACTGGCCGTGATGCTGGACCGCAACATTCGGATGGAAGGCATTTTTCGCACCATTTTTCTTTATCCTTATGCGCTGTCCTTTGTTGTGACCGGTTTGATCTGGCAATGGATGATGGACCCGGCGCTGGGCATTCAGAATGTGGTGCGCAATATGGGCTGGGAAAGTTTCAGCTTTGCCCCGCTGACCAGCACAACATATGCCATTTACGGGGTTGTGATCGCCGCTGTCTGGCAGGGAACCGGGCTGATCATGTGCCTGATGCTGGCGGGCCTTCGCGGTGTTGACCGCGAGATTTGGAAAGCCGCCCGTGTCGACGGTATTCCGCTGTGGCGGACCTATATTTTTATCATTATCCCCATGATCCGTCCGGTCATTGTGACATCGGTTGTGTTGCTGTCGATCAGCGTGGTGCGGGTTTATGACCTGGTTGTTGCGCAAACAGGCGGCGGACCCGGCATTGCAACGGAAGTTCCCGCCAAATTCGTCATCGATCACTTTACCGAACGCGGCAATGTCGCCATTGCGATGGCGGCGGCAACCATGATGCTGTTGCCGGTTCTGCTGTTGGTTGGCCCATGGGTTTACAACGAATATGTGCGCCGCGTGCGCGCCTAGGAGAGGGAATATGACACAGACAGATAATGCTGTGGCGCGCGGCAGAAAGCCCAAAAAAATGTCACCGGCGCGTTATGGCCTTTACGGATTGCTGGTGATTTCAGCGACTTTTTTCCTCGCACCGCTTTATGTAATGATCGTTACATCCTTGAAATCGCTTGATGAAGTGCGGTTGGGCCGGTTGTTCGCGCTGCCGGGCAATGTGACCTTTGATGCCTGGGTTAAAGCCTGGAGCACGGCCTGCACCGGTGTGACCTGTGCGGGGATCAGCCCCGGTTTTGTCAATTCCGTTCAAATCACCGTCGTTAGTGTTTTGATTTCGGTCATGCTGGGGGCTGTTAACGGGTATGCCCTGTCATTTTGGCGCTATCGCGGGGCGAATGTGCTGTTTGGTATTCTGGTGATGGGGGCTTTTGTTCCTTTTCAGGCGGTCATTTATCCGTTGATTGTGTTTCAGCGCGAAATTGGCATTTTCGGGTCCTTAGCGGGGATTGTGATGGTGCACTGCATTTTTGGAATGCCGATTATCACATTGATTTTTCGCAACTATTTTTCCTCGCTTCCCGAAGAACTGTTTAAGGCGGCGCGCATTGACGGGGCGGGTTTCTGGCAGATCTTTTTGCGCATCATGATGCCCATGGCCGTGCCGATTACCGCTGTTGCCGTGATTTTGCAAACAACGGGGATCTGGAATGACTATTTGCTGGGCCTGGTTTTTGGCGGGCGCGACAACCAGCCGATGACGGTGCAGTTAAATAACATCGTTACGACCTCGTACGGGGTGCGTGAATACAACGTCAATATGGCTGCAACCATCCTGACGGCCGCTGTGCCGCTGGTGATTTATTTTCTGTCCGGCAGGTTCTTTGTTCAGGGCATCGCCGCAGGCGCAGTAAAGGGATAATGGCAATGACGAATGGTGTTTCGATACGCGATCTTTCGCTGAGCTTTGGCAGCCTGTCGGTGATTGATACCCTGAATATCGACATCCAGGAGGGCGAATTTCTGGTTCTTTTGGGGCCATCGGGCTGTGGCAAGTCAACGTTGCTTAACGTAATTGCCGGGCTTTTGGAGGCAACTGACGGCGAGGTTTGGATTTCGGGGCGCAATGTGACCTGGGAAGAACCCAAAGATCGCGGGATTGGCATGGTTTTTCAATCCTATGCCCTTTACCCGCAAATGACGGTTGAGAAAAACCTGTCGTTCGGTCTTCAGGTTTCGGGCATGGCCAAACCTGAAATTGCCAGGCGGGTGGCCCATGCCGCCGATGTTTTGCAGATCGAACCCTTGTTAAAACGCCGCCCGGCAGAGCTTTCGGGCGGGCAGCGCCAACGTGTGGCGATTGGCCGTGCCCTGGTGCGCGATGTGGATGTTTTTTTGTTTGACGAACCTTTATCAAACCTGGATGCAAAATTGCGCGCCGAATTGCGGGTGGAAATAAAACGCCTGCATCAGAGACTTTCCAATACCATGATTTATGTCACCCATGACCAGATCGAAGCCATGACACTGGCAGATCGTATCGCGATCATGAAAGGTGGGGTGTTGCAGCAACTCGATACCCCTCAGACAATCTATAGCCGCCCGGCCAATCGTTTTGTTGCCGGTTTTATTGGCTCGCCGGGCATGAACTTTTTAAATGCCGAACTTGAAGGTGGTGCCGATCCGGCGTTCAAAGTGGGGGCGTCGCGTATTCCAGTTACAGGTTATTCATTTGACGGACGGGGCGCTGTTGCCGGACCGGTCACATTCGGGGTGCGGCCCGAACATGTTGCCGCAGGCGAGCAAGCCGAAAAACTGCCTTTTGTGACCGAAGTGCTCATTGAGGTGATCGAACCGATGGGGGCCGATACCCTGGTCTGGTCCCGGTTTGAGGGGCACGAATTTACCTTTCGGATTGATTCCGAACATACCTATCGCGTTGGCGATCAGGTGCGTATCGGCTTTGACCCGGCACGGGCGTCGGTTTTCGATCAAAACGGCGAACGTCTTTAAATTTTCAAAAAAACTATCCCGTTATCAGAGGAGACGAAGCGATGACAGTATCCTTCCAGCTTTACAGTGCCCGCAATTTTCAGCCATGGGCCGATGTGCTTAAACTTGTTGCCGGTCTTGGCTATAAAAATGTCGAAGGTTTTGGCGGGGTTTACGAGGACCCAAAGGCTTTTCGGGCCTTGATGGATCAAAACGGACTGGCAATGCCAAGTGGCCATTTTTCCATGGATATGCTGGAAAATGATTTTTCCACCGCGGTTGCCATTGCCAGCGAATTGGGCGTTGAAACCATCATTTGTCCGTTCCTGATGCCCGATGCCCGGCCTACAGATCGTGCAGGCTGGGTGGCATTTGCCCATCGCCTTGCTGCCGTTGGCGAGAAATGCAAGGACGCCGGTTTCAGGTTTGCCTGGCACAACCATGACTTTGAATTCAAGACATTGGCCGACGGGCAGGTGCCCCAGGAAATCATTCTCGAAAATGCCCCGAACATTGGCTGGGAAATGGATGTGGCGTGGGTTGTGCGCGGTGGTGCCGATCCGTTTGCCTGGATCGAACGGTTCGGTCCGCGTATCTGGGTGGTCCACGTTAAGGATATTGCCCCCGAAGGGGACTGCCAGGACGAAGATGGCTGGGCCGATGTGGGCGAAGGCGTGATGAAATGGGATGAACTTTTAGCAGGTTTGAAATCCCATGGTCAGACCCAGCTGTTTGTGATGGAGCATGACAAACCCTCCGATGTGCAGCGGTTTGCCCGTCGGTCGCTTTTGAATTTTCAACAGCTTTAAGGAGGGCGAACAATGACCCGGACCCTTGGTGTCGGCATAATCGGCTGTGGCAATATTTCGCAGTCTTATTTAACCCAGTCACCGCGTTTTCGCGGGATCGAGATACGCGCCTGTGCCGATTTGAACCAAAGTGCCGCACGGCAACGCGCCGAAGAATTTGGCGTGCGGGCCGAAACTGTCGATGGCCTGCTTGGCAGCAGTGACATCGACATTATTTTAAATTTAACCATCCCCGCCGCCCATTTCGAGGTGTCGCGCCAGTCGCTTGACGCGGGAAAGCATGTTTATTCGGAAAAGCCCTTTGTGCTGGATGTGGCGCAAGGGCAGGAACTTGCGCGTATGGCGACGGCACGGGGCCTTCGGGTTGGCTCGGCACCCGATACATTTTTGGGGGGATCGCATCAATTCGCCCGTTATTTGCTCGATCAGGACCGGGTTGGTAAAATCGTTGGCGGAACCTGCCATGTCATGAGCCACGGCATGGAGCATTGGCACCCAAACCCTGATTTCTTTTTTAAACCAGGCGGCGGCCCGATTTTGGATCTTGGCCCCTATTATATTACCAATCTGGTGCAGTTGATTGGCCCGGTGCGGCGTGTTGCGGCAATGTCATCAACCCCGGAACCCGAACGCACAATTACCAGTGAACCCCGGTTTGGCGACAAAATAGCTGTTGAAACCCCCACAACCATTCATGCGGTTCTGGAATTTGCAAGTGGGGCTGTTGTGACATTGGGGGCAAGCTGGGATGTTTGGAAAAACGGCCATGCCCCGATGGAGCTTTACGGCGACAAGGGAACCTTGCTGGTGCCTGATCCGAACTTTTTTGCGGGCGAGGTGTTGCACAGTGAAAAAAATGGTGACTTTGTTGCCGGGCCGGAGGATTGGGATCATCCCTTTGGTATTGCAAATCGCGATTTGCCCGATGGCCGCAAAGTGGCCGATTATCGCACGGCGGGTTTGGCAGATATGGCAATTGGCATTGTCGAAGACCGCGAAAATCGTTGCGGGCTGGATGTTGCCTTGCATGTCATCGATGTAATGACATCGATTTTGCGATCCGGTGAAACGGGCAATTTCATAACTTTGGAAACAACATGTAACCGACCGGCAGCTTTGGGGCCCGATGCGGCACGCGCGCTGTTGCTTGATGCCGGTTAAAACAGCGTTCTTTCCTTGAAATACATATGAATAATAAAGGAGGTCCCATGTCGCGGACAATGAAAGGGCCAGCTGTTTTTCTTGCCCAGTTTGCAGGCGATGAAGCACCGTTTGATAATCTGGAAAATATCGCCAAATGGGCCGCCAGCCTGGGATATGAAGGGGTGCAAATTCCCAGTTGGGACAAACGCCTGATTGATCTGGAGCGTGCGGCAACCAGCAAGGATTATTGCGACGAGATCAAGGGGCGATTGGCGCAAGCCGGTGTTTCCTTAACCGAAATCGCCACCCATTTGCACGGGCAACTGGTGGCGGTGCACCCGGCCTATGATGCGATGTTTGACGGTTTTGCCGACCCGTCGGTGCATCATAACCCCAAGGCCCGGCAGGAATGGGCGGTGCGCCAGATTGAACTGGCGATCAAGGCGTCGGCCAATCTGGGGCTTTCCAATATGGGGTCATTTACCGGTTCATTGGCGTGGCCTTATCTTTATCCGTGGCCGCAACGCCCGGCAGGGTTGATCGAGGCTGCGTTTGACGAGCTTGCCAAACGCTGGCGTCCGTTGCTTGACCTGGCCGATGCGGCGGGGGTGAATATTTGTTATGAAATCCACCCTGGTGAAGATGTGTTTGATGGCACGACATTCGAAATGTTCCTTGATCGGCTTGATGGTCATCAACGCTGTAATATCTTGTATGATCCCAGCCATTTTCAGCTTCAGCAGCTTGATTACCTTGATTTCATCGATATTTACGCCGACCGTATCAAAATGTTCCATGTTAAGGATGCCGAATTTAACCCCACCGGGCGACAAGGCGTTTATTCGGGTTATCAGGGCTGGGTGGGCCGGGCCGGGCGTTTTCGCTCGCTTGGTGACGGGCAAATTGATTTTGGTGCCATCTTTTCCAAACTGACGGCCCTTGATTTTGATGGCTGGGCCGTGCTGGAATGGGAATGTGCCCTTAAACATCCCGAAGACGGGGCACGCGAAGGCGCCGAATTTATTCGCAACCATATCATCCGCGTCACCGAACACGCCTTTGATGATTTCGCCAGCAGTGGCAGCGATGATGCAGCAAACCGTCGATTGTTGGGTTTGTCCTAAGGGGCGCACCATGACAAAAACCATAACAAGGAGATAATCATGGTTGAAACCACAAACGATTATCCTGCCCCGCCCCGCCGCATCCGGCTGGGCATGGTAGGCGGCGGGCAAGGGGCCTTTATTGGGGCGGTGCATCGTTTGGCCGCCCGGATGGATAACCGTTATGATCTGGTGGCCGGGGCCTTGTCCTCAAAGCCTGATATTGCCCGGGCTTCGGCGGCGGAATGCTATATCGCGCCTGATCGTGCCTATGATGACTATCGCGACATGGCACTGCGCGAGGCACAGCGCGACGACGGCATTGAAGCCTGTGCCATTGTCACCCCCAATAACCTGCATTTCCCTGCCGCGATGGCGATGCTGGATGCCGGTATTCACGTTATTTGCGACAAGCCCCTGTGCATGAGTGTGGCCGAAGGCGAGGAGCTGGCCGCTAAAATTAAGGAAACCGGCCTTTTATTTGCCCTAACCCATAATTACACCGCCTATCCGATGGTGCGCGAAGCCCGCGAGATGGTGCGGGGGGGTAAATTGGGCAATATCCGGCTGGTGCAGGTCGAATATCCGCAGGGCTGGCTGGCAACATCAGTTGAAAACAAACAGGCCAACTGGCGGGCAGACCCGGCAAAGGCCGGACCGGGCGGGGCGCTGGGCGATATTGGCACCCATGCCCATAATCTGGCCGATTTTGTCACCGGGCTGGAAATTTCCGAATTATGCGCGGATTTGTCGAGCATGGTTGAAGGACGGCTGCTGGACGATAACGTGCAAATTTTGCTGCGGTATAAAAACGGTGCGCGCGGCATGTTATGGGCCAGTCAGGTGGCGATTGGCCATGAAAACGGCCTTAAACTGCGGGTTTATGGCGACAAGGGATCGATTGAATGGGCGCAGGAACACCCCAATCACATGCATTTTCGCCCGCTGAACGGTCAACCGCGTTTAATCACACGCGGCGGGCCGGGTAACAGTGCGGCGGGGAGCCGGGTGCGTGTGCCATCGGGTCATGCAGAGGGGTATCTTGAAGGGTTCGCCACCCTGTATACCGATTTCGCCGATCAGCTTTCCGCCCGGATCGATGGGCATATCCCCAATGCCGAGGCAGCCTTGGTGCCCGGTATTGTCGAAGGTTTAAACGGTATGCGCTTTATCGAGGCGGTGGTGGCATCGTCACAGCGCGGGGCACGCTGGACAACTTTATAATTTAAGCCCGATGACGTCATGACGATGATGAAAGGCGGTTCACCGGAGCCGCCTTTTCATAGGCCTCGAATAGATCGGTTACGAGAACGCCATTGATCCGCATCCCGGTCAAATCAGCATCTTTGATGTGTGAATCTGCCAAGGTGACACCGCTTATGGTCAATCGCGACAGGTTTGCATTCGTGATGGCAGCTCCAGACAGATTGACGTTGTTAAAGCGCGCATCTGCAAGGCTGATATCGTCAAAAACGGCTTCGCTTAAATTGGTGTCGGTGAATTTTGCCTTAGTCAAAACAGCATAAAATCGTGCGTCCGCGAGGTTTACACCATCGAAATTAGCGCCTGACATATCGGCCCGCTGGTAGTGTATTCCCTGCATCTGAGGGCCATCAAATGGGTTGTGTTCTTGGGGATCACTCATTTTCGTTTTCTCTTGTCAATTATGATTGCAACCCAAAGACTGCCAGATTGTGCATTCATTTACGACCATCGAATATAGATCGAAGCGCCCGGCAGTGCCGTTTGTTGCAAAAATCCCGATAAAAATTGGACTTCTGCGACCGATTTTTGCAACGCGCATTCTCAACCGCTGCTTATGCGGTGATTTTGCTGAAATCTATCCGGCTGTCCCGCTTCAACCGTTTCCAATTTAGGCAGGCTGTTGGTCATCCGCCAGGTTTTCATAGCCAAACCGGGCGGCGGCAATCCCGGTCAGTTCGCGAATGGTGGTGATTTCGGCATCGCTGAATTTGGGTTTGTAATAGCTTGGCGCGTGGATGGTTGGCGCGACTTCATCAATGATGGCATCGGCATTGTCCAGATCGACATGAGCAAACAGGCGTTCAAGCTGGCTGTGCGGGGCGGCGACAAAATCTTCATAGCGCACAACAAGGGTTGCGGCACGCAGCTTGTCGTTGATCGACAAACGATCGGCCAGAAAATGGTGCAGATTGGCCCAATATTGCGCCCAGCCTTCAATTTCGCGGCCCTGGTTCCACAGGGTCATGATCTGGCGGGTGGCGTGGGTATCGCCAACATTTATTGCGCGACGGTCCATGCCAAATTCGTAATGGCCGACACGCTGCATATGCGCCAATGCGCGCGGGTTGCCTGCTTCGCCGTTGCAAAACAGGGTGTGCTGTTTGGCAAGGGATGCAATATGCCACAGCGGATCGCGCACCGGCAGCACAAAGCGGGCATCGGGGAACATCGATAGCAGATATTCCATGCGTGTGATCAGATAGTTGGCTTTCGAGACATAGCGTGCGCCGCCGCGAATGGCGATCATTTTGCGGATATGGTCGCGATAGAAGGTTTCAAAGGCCGCATTGCGAACCTCGCCGCCCAGAACATTGCTGTGGTCTGTGTCATGCAGATGGTTGAAAAACGCCATCCAGATTACTTCCTCGAAGGCTTCGGGGCTTTCGGGGGTGATATTGATGCCATCGGCATGGGTGCGTTCCACGGCAACCTGCTGGCGGGGTTTTGGCGCCAGATCAACAAATTTGTTCCACAAAAAAGGTGTGAAAACAGGGGGATAGTCACGGTAGCGATGGGTGGCCGATGCCGGATGTTTTGCCAAAGTTTCCAGCAAAATGGTACTGCCCGACCGCGCCAGTCCGGCGACAAAAACCGGTTTTTCAATAGCGACATCAACAATGGCATCCGCGGCCATTTTGGTATCGAAATTGCCAAAGCCGATCCAGCGGTCCGGGTTATCGGCAATTTGCCCGCTGATCCAGTGATCCCAGCCCGAAACGTGAAAAGCGCCACCTTTGCTCGATTGTATATCGTCGCTGTGTGTCATTTTGTTCATTCGATGCGGAATCCTTTTTTTATCGCCACGGACACCAGAATCAGCATGACAAAAAAGGTCAGCTCCCACCCGCGCGCCCAGTCTGGTCCGATAGGGATGATTTCCTGCGTTGGAAGGTCAAAACGGATTTGCTGGATCGGCGTATTTTCGGGCAGATAGCCCGCCGGATTGCCGATCAGGGTGTTCCACCATTGGTGATGGCCGATAACCGGAACTGCGGCCTGCAATGGAACAACAATGTCGGATGTGCCGGTATCGGTGGTGGTGGAAACCCGCACAATCGGGCAGGCCCCGCCATTTGACGATAACGGGGCGGTGCCGATTTGTTCAACATGGGCATTTTCAGGGCTGGCCGAAATGGTCGTCGGCGTGCCCGGTGCGGGGCAGGTATAGCCATATTGCCCATCCAGCCACACCAGCAACGCCAAAGCGGGCAGGGATGCCACAATAGCAGGCACCACAATGACCCCCACCAGCTTTAACGAATGTCCTAACTGGGCCTTGGCCAGCTTCATCCCGGAAGCAAAATCCTCGCCATCGTCGTCGGCCATGGCCTGACGCGACGTTGCGACGTCGGATTTTACCTTTTTGATCCGGTTTTGCGGCGATAGCAGCGCATAAAGCACCATGGAAACAATCGCACAAATGATGGACCAGATAATGATCCGGCCCAAAGGACCGAATGGATCGGCCATCGCGGCGTCAAGCCAGCTAAAGGCGGGGGCGGGCCAGTCAAAAATACCCATGAGAGTTTCCGAGTTCCTGTATTGGCGCTACCATGGTTTCATGAAGACCCTTTGACCGGTGTCGATCAAAGGGCTTTGGCATTTTGCGCTGTGCTAGTCAGACTTGGTGGTGCTGGCGGTGTTGGCATGTGCCGCTGTGCTGGTGGCCGCATTTTTGCGGCGCTTGTTGCGTATCATTTTGCGGATCGGCCACATCAGCACAAAGCCGATGGCAACGGCAACAGCGGCGATCACGGCCCACAGCGCGCTGAGCAGGCTAAGCCCGGCACCCGGCCCGACATAAGCCTGGGCGGGCATGGCGGTCAAAAGCGGGATCAGTGCCACAATCGTACCGGCAAGGGTGAAGTTTTTAAGGGTCTGCTTCATTGGTCTTCTCCTTTCCTGGGGGAAGAAAACAGTGCTACGCGTTCGTCAGAAATGCGCTCGGCCTGTGAAACGATGGGGATCAGTTTTTCGCCGGGTTTTTCGGGGTTGTCGCGGCGGATGGGGTTATAGAATTCCCATACAATTTCGCCATCGTTATTTACTTCGAACAACCGGCCAGGGGTCGATTCCGTGATCAAAGTGTTGCCATTGGGCAGGCGTTCCTGGTCGGAACGGATATCGCTGTAGAAAAAGTGGTCTTTGCTGCCATCATATTCCCAGGTGATGCCACCGGTTTTTGGATCTATTTGCAAGACTCGCGACATGCCCGCGTCGGGGTCGTCGAGTTGCCCCTGGTTATCAAATAGCAGGATATCCCCATTGGGCAGCAGGTCCGGGTCGTGCTGGCCCAGCCAGGAACCACGGGTCGCCCAAACGATTTTTTCCTGATCCATGTCGAGCACCGCGATAATGCCGAGATCGCGGAAGGACAGCAAAACGTCGCCTTCCTTGCCATAGGGGAAATTCCTGGCGGTTTCTGCGGTAATGACCTCGATCGTATTGGTGTGCAGGACGTCATCTTTGGAATAGTACGGCATAAAATCAAGCAGGTGGTCATAGGGGGAATTAATGATCGCATCGAGGATGGAAACCTTTTTCATCTCCTTGCCTTCGGGCGATAAAATAACGGCAAAATCATCCAGCCGGGGCGGCTTTAACTGATTTCGGTACGGATAGGTGTTGGTGCGAAATTCCTGGGTTACGGCATAAACCTTGCCGTCTTTGTCGACGGAAAAATCATGGTGGGCCGTGCCCAGATAGCCCCAGACAACGTTGGAATTCTTGTCAATCCGCGCCAGCCCATAGCCGTAAGGCGTATCGCCGGCAGCAGTATATTGCACAATCAAATCGCCATTGGGTTGCATCTTGGCGGTATGCCAGTGCATATATTCGTCTTTTTGCGGGTTCTTGATTGGCGATGTGTCGTTATAGATTTTGCTAAACGGTGTATTCCATTCGTGGACAATATTGCCCCGCATATCGATCAGAACGGCATGAGGACCATCGCCCGATGAATAAAGGGTCAGCCCGTTTTGGGCGCGGTTTTCATCATAAACCGTAACGCCTTTTTTGTCGTTGCGGGCCGGGGCCCAGAAATCCAGCCGGGCAATATCGTTATACTGGGTTTCTTTTTGCCACAGGGCGACCCCCGCCGACCATGCATTGCGCAAATACTGCGATGGCGGCAGGTCTGCCAGCATCACAACCGCGCCGACCGAAAAGCTGATGGCGGCAATGCCAACAACAAAAATGGCAAAAAAGCCACGATCACCACCGTCATCTTCTGATGTGGATGGTGTCTGGTTTTTATGTTCGGGTGAGCGCACGCCTTAAACCTCCGGGTTCTTATAGGTTCAAAGGATAGTTAAGGCACGGGGCAATATTACGGCTAATCGCTGGGTAAATAGGGCGTTTTGGCCGCTTTTCGCCCCCATTTCGCCAAATAGTTTAGTTTTTGGCGGGTTTTACGCGGGTTTACGTTTTTAATTTGTGTGGTCGCGCCCGTGCGATGTTTCAATCGCCGAGGATATGACGCAAGCTTTTGAAAAAAGAAATCAAATTGTTATCGGCGCGCTGTCAGGTGTGTTGTGCATTACTGAAATAAGCGGTTTTTATCGCATCGGGCTGTTTGGCGGCAGATATTGCGTGGTGGACAGGTTTGGGTTTTGCAGGGGGCAATTGTTTGATGTGGCTGTGCCAGCCAAAAATAAACCGCCCGGTAATGGCAGAGGGCCATTACCGGGCGGTTTTACGGTTTTTGATATGCTTTGCCCTGCAAATGCGGGGCACGGGGGTGTTTTTACCGTTTGGGCAGATCAATCAGCGCTTCTAGCGGGGGATCTGGTGTGTATTTGACCTTTTTGGTCACGATATAGGTAAAATAGCGGTCAATGCCGATGCCTGCGATGAGCAGGCTGTCGATCAGGCGTTGATAGGAATCGACATCACGGCACAGGATTTTCAGCATGTAATCAACGCCGCCGCCCAGGGCATAACATTCGATAATTTCGGGAATGTCCTGTACGGCGCGTTCAAAGGTGGCGAAATCTTCGTGTTGATGATGGCGCAGGGTAACTTCGGTCATGACCAGTGTGGGCTTGGTCAGTTTTTCCAGGCTGATGCGCGCGTGATACCCCGAAATCACCCCCACATCTTCCAGCCGTTTTAACCGTTCCCAGCACGGGCTGGGCGAAAGGTTCACCGCCTCGGCCAGTTTGACCTTGGTAATGCGCCCTTCGCGTTGCAGCGTGAGCAAGATCTTCAGATCCTGTTCATCAAGCCGGATCATGCAGCCACCACATCGGCAATGACAGCAAGGCAGTCGCCGGTTTTTATCAGCCCCGGATAATGGCGGCACGATAAAATGCCATCACGCGGTGCTGTATAAACCGTGGCTGGAATGCCGGTGCGTTCGGTGTCGTAAATACGGGCAATGATGTCGCCTGCCTTTACGGTTTCGCCCAAATCAACACAGGGTTCAAACAGGCCGGTATTTTCGCTGGCAACAAAACAGGTGTCGTCGGGCATATCAAGCATGATGGCCTGTTCTGGCTGTTCAATCTCGCCCAGGACGATACCGGCATGGATCAGGAAATTGCGCACCCCGCGATCGGTAATGGCGACCCGTTCGGCACTGGTGGCACCACCCCCGCCCAGTTCGGTGGTGACAAAGGTTTTACCGGATTCTTCGACCACGGTGTCAAACATGCCAACACTGTCGAGTTCCAGCATCATCATCGAATAGGGTGCGCCAAAGGCGTGCATCGCAGCAACGCAGGCGGCTTCCTGTTTTTTGTCGGGCAGGACATGGACTGCGGCAAAAGGCACAAAATCCAGCGTTTTGCCGCCCGAATGCATATCAAGCACAAAGTCGGCCTCGGCGACGAGATAGCGTAAAACGTAATCGGCGATTTTTTCGGTCACCGTGCCATTGGGGCGGCCAGGGAAACTGCGGTTCAGGTTGCCCTTGTCGATGGGCGATGTGCGCGATGCGTTTTTAAAGGCCGGATAGTTCATGGCAGGCAAAATGATAATGCGTCCCGAAATTTCGGTGGCGGCAAGGTTGCTGGCCAGTTTGAACAGCGAAATCGGGCCTTCATATTCATCGCCATGATTGCCGCCGGTTAAAAGGGCGGTGGGGCCGGTGCCGTTTTTAATCACCGTGATGGGGATCATGACAGCACCCCAGGCGGAATCGTCACGCGAATAGGGCAGCTTTAAAAAGCCGTGAAAAACCCCGTCAGTATCAAGCGGGATGGTCGGGGTGATGGGCGATGCGTGTGTCATTGGCCGTATCCTTGACTGAAAATGCAGGGTTGCCGCGACCCTCGGCAACCCTTGTTTATGCGTCCGTGCGCGCTGTGTAAAAGATTAGTTTTTAACAAATAGCTGGCGCGGGAAATTGGTCAGGGTTTTTGACCCCTGTTCCGTGATCATCAGGCTTTCGGTAATTTCGATGCCCCAGTCTTCAAACCACAGACCCGGCATGAAATGGAACGTCATGCCCGGTTCTAAAACCGTGCGATCACCGGGGCGCAGGCTCATGGTGCGTTCGCCCCAGTCCGGCGGATAGGAAAGCCCGATCGGATAGCCGCAGCGGCTGTCTTTTTCGATGCCGAATTTTTGCAATACACCGAAAAAGGCCTTGGCGATATCTTCGCAGACATTGCCGGGTTTTGCAGCCTCAAGCCCGGCCTGCAACCCTTCGATCAGGGCACTTTCCGCATCGAGAAACCGCTGGTCGGGGTCGCCAAGGTAAACCGTGCGCGACAGTGGCGCATGATAGCGTTTGTAACAACCGGCAATTTCAAAGAATGTACCGGCATTATTGGGGATCGGTTTGTCGTCCCATGTCAGGTGCGGGGCGCTGGCATCAACACCCGATGGCAACAGCGGCACGATGGCCGGGTAATCGCCGCCAATGCCTTCAACGCCGACAATGCCGGTACGGTAGATTTCGGCGACGAGTTCGTTTTTCTTCATGCCCGGTTCGACAATTTCGATAATGCGTTCGTGCATGTTTTCGACAATGCGCGCCGCCTGGCGCATGTAGAATATTTCCTGTTCGGATTTGACCGCGCGCTGCCAGTTCACAAGGGCGGTTGCATCCTTGAAGGTGGCATTGGGCAAATGGGTTTGCAGTTGCAGATAACAACGGGCTGAAAAATAGTAGTTATCCAGCTCTACCCCGATATTGCGTGTGCCCCAGCCACGCGATTCAATAATTTCCGACAGATAATCCATCGGGTGATGGGTGGTGTTTTGCACGAAATAGTCAGGATAGGGGATGATCCGGTCATGGGTCATGTAAACGGTACGTTTGGCGCCGTTGGAATCCTGTGATCGGCCATACCAGATCGGGTCATCTTCAATCGGGATCACGACACATTGATGCACATAAAATGACCAGCCGTCATAACCGGTTAGCCAGGCCATGTTTGACGGATCGGTGACGATCAACAGATCGATCCCTTTTTCCACCATGGCTTTTTTGGTTTTATCAAGCCGCACGGCATATTCGTCGCGCGTAAAATTCAGTTCAACCTGGCTCATTGCAGGCCTCCAAAGCAGGGCAAGGCCCTAATCAGGAAACGATCTCGGTGCCGGTGCCTGATGCATCGCATCTTTGCCGGGCGAGGGTGGCGATTGCGGTGTCCTGGACACCTGTACCGGTCAGGTCGCAAAGCGTAATCTGCGTGGCGCCTGTGCGCCCGTCCGCAGAACCGGCAATAACCTGACCCAGTTCCGTCTGACTGCTGTTGGCATCGATCATTCCGGCATCAATGGCATGGTGAAGTTCGCCAAGAATGCGGCATTGTGCGGTGCTATCGCAGACATAAAGGCCCGCCTGCCCGATCAGGGCAGGGTCAATTTCGTTTTTATGTTCGGCATCGGACCCCATTGCCGTTACATGGGTGCCGGGTTGAACCCAGTCTGCCTGCAAAATGGGGCTGCGCGCCGGGGTGGTTGTCACGATAATGTCGGCCTGTGCGCAGGCGGCTTTGCCATCGTGCGTCGCGGTGACGGGAATGTTTAAATCGCGGCTCAGGTCGCGTGCGGTTTGTTCGGCCCTGGCAATGTCGCGGCCCCAGATGGTGGCCGATGTAATATTGCGCACCTGTGTTAGCGCGGTTAATTGCAAACGGGCCTGAACCCCGGTGCCAAAAATGGCGGCATGGCGGGCATCCTTGCGCGCCAGGTGGCGTGCGGCAACGCCACCGGCAGCGGCGGTGCGAATATCGGTTAAATACCCGTTATCAAGCATGACCGCTTCGAGGATGCCGGTTTTGGCTGAAAACAGGTTCATCAACCCATTGACCGAGGGCAGGCCCAGTTTCGGGTTATCAAAAAAACCGGGGCTGATTTTGATGGCGAAACTGTCCACACCGGGCACATAGGCGGTTTTAACATCGACCTCGCCATTATAATCGTCGATATCAAGCCGCAAGATTGGCGGCATGCGAACATCCTGTGTCGCCAATGCGCGAAATGCCTTTTCAATACAGTCAATTGCCGCAACATCCAGGGCGATAACGCGGCGTAATTCCGTTTCGGTTAGAATGCGGATGTTTGGCATGGTCAGGCACCCTCGGATAGGCGTGGTGTCTGTTCGGCCTCGCGTGCCAGATCGATATTTTCGCCACCGATGATCCGGCGATGCAGGTCCATATCAATATTGCAACCGGTGCTCAGCACCACGGTTCTGCCGGGGTTGTCGATCAGTCCGGCGCGCAGGGCCGCAATGCCCACGGCGGCGGCCCCCTCGATAACCTGCTGGTCATCGACATAGGCCGCACGGATGCCATCGGCAATTTGCGCTTCGCTGACCAGAACAAAATCGTCGGTCAGATCGGCGCACATATCAAAGGTGTAAAGGTTGTTTTCGCCAATACCGCCGCCCAGGCTATCGGCCAGGCTGGGCCATTCACGCACCGATGTCGGTTTGCCTGCTTGCAGGCTTTCGATCATGGCGCAGCCACGTTCCATCGAAATACCGACCACGCGAATGGCCGGGTTGATCGATTTGGCCGCCAGCGCCACACCGGCCAGCAACCCGCCGCCCGAAAGCGGCACTAACAGGGTTTCGGCATCGGGCAATTGTTCAAGGACTTCCAGCCCCAGGGTCCCTTGACCCGCGATGATGTCCGCATGGTCAAACGGCGGCAGCATCGTCATGCCGTCTTCGCGCACCAGCCGGTCGACTTCTTTTTGCGCTTCGTCCTGGGATTGGCCGGAAATGCAAATTTCCGCCCCTTGGGCACGAATGCCATCAACCTTGTTTTTCGGGACCAGCTCCGACATGCAAATCACTGCACGGACCCCGGCATTGCGCGCCGCATTGGCAAGGGCACGGCCATAATTGCCCGTGGAAACGCCGACAACACCCTTGGCTTTCTGGTCGTCGTTCAGGTTTAAAACGGCATTGGCGGCACCGCGCAATTTAAAACTGCCGGTATATTGTTGATGTTCGCATTTGATCCATACCGGCGTTCCGACACGGTCGCTCAGGCTTTGGCTGGGGCGAAGCGGGGTATGAATGACATGCCCGGCAATACGTTTGCGGGCGGCAAGGATTTCGCCAAGCGTGATCGGCTTTTTCACTGCAACCTCGTTCATCAGGCGGTGGGAGGTGTTTGGTCAAACAGGCTGCCAAAGCCTGTGACCGGTTTTGTGTAGTTCATCAGATGCAGGGCGTGCCAGATCAGGGCCTGATTGCTGGTAATCACCGGTTTGCCCAAAAGCTGTTCGGCGCGCTGTACAATTTCCGCAGCGCGCACAGCGGTGCAGGAAATAAAAACAGCATCTGCATCATCAGAGTTAGCCTGCAAAGCCGCTGCCAGCAAGGCATCGGGCGGAATAGCGGTCATATCGGGGTCGTTTTCAAGGCCAAATGCCAAAATGCGGGTTATCTCAAACCCTTGCTGTGCAATGCCTTGGGCCACGGTCGCGGTGACATCCATGGTGTAGGGGGCCGCGATGGCAATTTTTTTTGCCCCAACCGCCCGCAGGGCATGTTGCGATGCCAAAAGCGGATTGGTGACCTTGCAACCGGGCAGACCTTCGCGGATCAAGGCGCTAATACGCTCAGATCCATTCACCGCTGTGCCCGATGTGCAGCCAAAAATGGCCACATCGACGCCAAAACCGGGCAGGATGGTGCGGGCTGCACGCGGCAAATCATCGGCCATGGCGCGCAGGCTGTCGACCGTGATCGGGTTGGCATTGGCAATACGGGTGGTAAACAGGCCAATATCCACAGGCAGAATACGACGCAGGTCGTCTTCGCTGTTAAAATCGGTTGCCAGTGTAATAAGACCGATCCGGCCTGCAGGTGCAACCGGGTCGGGTTTGTAGCGCAGATCAACCAGCTTTGGTGTGATGTCGGAAATGGCTGACATCGGGGGTGTGCTCCGTCAAAAACGATAACGATGTGTTCAAAGCCGGGTTTCAAGGTATCTGGCCCGTCCCGGTTTTAACCGCCGGGGCGGGCCGATTGCCTAGTGAAAGGCGGTTTCGGGCAGGAAAGTTGCAATTTGCGGGAAGAAAATCAGCAAGACCGCCACCAGCAACAACATGCAGATAAAGGGCGGCGTTCCTTTGATGACTTCGGCATAAGGTCGCCTGAATATGGCAATGGCTGTAAAAATATCGCAGCCAAAGGGCGGCGTTGCCGAGCCAATCGCGACCTGCAATGTCACCAGTGTCCCCACCAGAATGGGGTCGATCCCGGCATTGTTGACCAGCGGCATAAAGATTGGTGTCAGGACCAGAATAACAACAATCGGGTCGACAAACATGCAGCCGATGAAAAATGCAATCGAGATGGCAAACAGAATGGTGTAGGGACCTGCGGTATCAAGGGCGAGTGCGCCAATCACGGCCTGCGGAATCTGGGCAAAGGAAATGACGAAGGAAAACGTCGTACCCGCCCCCACCAGAATGAAAACCACCGCCGTGATCAGGCCGGTGGACCGGGCAATATGCAGTAATTCATGCCATTTGACCGAGCGGAAGATCAGAACTTCGAGGATGATGGCGTAAACCACGGAAACAGCGGCAACCTCGGTCGGGCTGACCCAGCCCAGATAAATGCCGCCGACAATCAGAACCGGGAACATGATGGCCGGGCCGGCATTGATCACGGCCTTGCCCCGTTCCAGCCATGTGCGGCGTGGAATGGTGGGGATGTCGTTGACCTTGGCGTACCAGACAGAATAGGCCGAAAATAACAGCAAGATCAAAATGCCCGGACCAATACCGGCAATGAACAATTCGCCAATGGAAACCTTGCCCACCACACCAAATACGATCATACCAATCGAAGGCGGGATCAGAAGGGCGATGTCACTGGCATTAATGATCAGGGCCATTGTGAAACTGTCTTTATAGCCAGCTTCCAGCATTTTGGGCCGTAACGGCCCGCCCATGGCAACCACGGTGGCCTGGGTAGAGCCCGAAACCGCCCCAAACAAGGTGCAGCCAAGTGCAGTGGTCACCGCAAGGCCACCGCGCATATGTCCGACAAAGGTCATGGCAAGGTCAATCAGGCGGCTGGCTGTGTGGCCTTTGGTGACGATATCGGCGGCAAAAATGAACATCGGCACCGCGATTAAGGCAACCGGGCTGATACCACTGACCATTTGCTGAATAATGATCTGATGCGGGATGGGCATGAAAAATGCGAAGGCGATGACGCTGGCCGATGCAAGGGGAACCATCATGGGAAAGCCGAGCAGCAAAAGGCCCAGCATGACGACGACAATTGTTGTACCTAAATCCATTATTTTCCCGTCCCCTTACAAATGCGTATCAACGTTGTCGTCATACGTGTCCGCAACCCGGTAAGACAAATGCACGCCTGGCTTTAAAATATTGGTCAGGGCCGCAAGTACGAACTGGATGCCGGTCACGGTCAGACCGAAAGGAATAACCAGAACAGTGAAGTACATGGGAATGCGCAAGGACGGGGTCAGGCGGTTGGTTTTGATCAGTCCGCCAATGTAATCAAGCGAATAATAGGCCAGGATAAACAGCAAGGTCGCTGTCCCCAGGCTAACAATGATCATAAGGACCTTGCTGGCACGCGGTCCCAGCATGTCGGAAAAGGCTGACATGCGAATATGACGCCCCATTCGTGCCGCTTCCGAGATGCCGACAAAGGTCACCAGAATGATCAGGAACGTATTAAGTTCCTCGGAAAAAAACAGGCTGGAACTAAAACCCATTCGGGCAATGACGTTGGCGACCGTGTTGACCGCCATGATGATGATGCTCCAGCCAAGCAACTGTCGTTCAATGACAGATAGCCAGTCATCAACTTTTCTAAGAGCATATAGCGCCGTGTGAGATTTTATCGGCGCCTCTCCGTTCGATCCAGACATACGACCTCCTTGATGCGCGTGCGGGACATTTATTTGGAACGCGTGATTATACGAACGGTTCCCTCCCACGAATTTCAGTCCGCTTCGCGCCAGAAGGTCAGAATAGAAACGCTATATTGAACGGTTCAATGAAATTTTTGTGTCATGACAAAATCAGTACATGACGTCGAATGCATGTACACCGGGCATCTGATCCATGGTCTGGCGGATCTGGATAAGACCCCGATGCAGGCTTGGGGTGTCTATGGCCCCGCCAATGCAAACACGTATGGCATTCGGGCGTTTGACCTTGACGGTCATGAACGGGTCGGAAATGGTGACAGCCACGCCGTTTTTTCGCAATTCCGAGGCAAACCATTCCTCTTGCCAATGTTCGGGGATACGCACCCAGGCCGACAAGGATGTCGGGTGGTGGCGAACAACCGCATCCCCCAGAATGTCGGCAACCAGGCTTTGGCGTTCACGCATGAGGGCGCGTTGAACGGTTACCGCCTGGGCCACCACGCCTTCCTCGATCCAGCGCGCGCCCATCTCGGCAATCAGGGGGGTGCCCATCCAGCCGGTGACGCGCAGCACGCTGCTGGCGCGAATCGAAAGGTGTTGGGGCACAACCAGATAGCCGGTGCGAAGCCCCGGCATCACAATTTTGGTCAGACTGGAAACATGAAAGCCAAGCTGGGGTAAAAAGCTGGTGATCGGTGGCAGGTTTTGTTCAAGAAGCGGGCGGTAAACGTCATCCTCGATCACGTAAACACCGTGCTGGCTGGCAATTTCGGCAATACGCTTGCGCCGCTCCAGCCCCATCAGGCAATTGGTCGGGTTGGTATAAATCGGCGTGACAACCAGGGCACGAATGGCGCGTTGCTGGCATTCGCGCTCAAACGCTTCGGGCAGGATGCCTTCGTTGTCGGTCGGAAGCGCCCCCAGCTTGAACCGCAGGACGCTGGCGGTGCCAATAACCCCGTGATCTGTCAGGCTTTCGGTCAGAACCACGTCGTCAGGCTGCACAATGGATGCCAGGGCAATAAAAATGCCCTGGGCCGCACCATTGGTAATAATTGTCTGGCCTGGTTCGGCGGAAAGCCCCATGCCCGCCAGCCATTTAACGCCAACTTCGCGGTGATAATCAAACCCGGCCACCGGGCGGCAGCTTTCCATCCACGGGTGATGAATATCCTCGGCCAGGCGGCGGTGCATCTGGCGCGACAGGTCGTTGTGAAAGTCGGTATAGGCGGCGCGTACGATGGAAAGGTCGATCAGGTCGGGTTGGCGATTGTCCAGAATAAAGGATGATGCCCGGTCAGTCAGGCGGGCCTGAACGAAGGTGCCCCGCCGCCGTTCTGATCGTAAATAGCCCTGTCGTTCGACTTCCTTGTAAGCGGCGCTGACGGTCTGAACGCTGACTTTCAAGTGATATGCCAGATCACGATGGGTCGGCATACGGACATCATGGCGCAGGCGCCCAGACTCGATATCCGTGATGATCGCCTCGACCAGGGCCTTGTATTTCGGGCCTGTATCACCACTCAGGTCTGTCGTCGGTAGCCACATTGTACTCGTTCCACCCATCCGTTTTGCCGATACCCTAACATGGCGAAGGGTATTTTGGGTAGGGGGCTTTGTATTTTTGTAATGATACAAAACATTCATTGACCTGGTGCAGGAACATTTCAAAACTTCGAACGTTCAAACATACGACATATCAATCTAACCGCCGCCGATCTTGTGAGAACGCAGGGTTGTAGCGGCAAAACAAGGGAGACTTCTGTAATGAGTTTGACAAAGCTCTTCAAGGCGACCCTGTCTGCCGCAGCTGTTTTTGCGGTTGCAGGTACGGCAATGACCGTGCACGCGGAAGAATGGAAATTCGCGATTGAAGAAAGCACGGGGGATGTCCAGGATTTATACGCTCAGAAATTCAAGGAACTGGTCGAGGAAAAAAGTGGCGGTGACGTTGATGTCACCATTTACACCTATGGCCAGCTTGGAACAGAAAACGACATCACCGAACTGACGGCATCAGGGGCCATTCAGTTTTCGAATGCATCACCGGGCCACCTTGGCACGTTCGTTCCCGAGATTCAGGTCTTTGGCGTTCCTTATTTGCTGTCGCAAAATAACGACGTGAACAAGGAAATCCTGTCGAAAAGCCCGACGATCTATCAGGGCCTTTCCAAGGATTTTGAAAGCAAAGGCCTGAAACTTTATACCATGTATCCCGAAGGGGAAATGGTCTGGACCACCAAGAAAAAGGTCGAAACGCCGAAGGACTTTAACGGCGTTAAATTCCGTGTGATGACATCACCGATCCTGATTGACAGCTATAAGTCATTTGGTGCTGATCCGGTGGCATTGCCGTGGGGTGAAGTGTATTCCGGGCTGCAGACCAGCGTGATTGATGCGCAGGTAAACCCGATTTTCTTCATCGAAAGTGCCAAGTTTTACGAAGTTACCGACTATCTGATTTATGCCGGTCAGCAGCAATATACCACGACCGTGGTAACCAACGACGCCTTCTATAAAGGCCTGTCGGATGACCGCAAAGATCTGTTGACAGATGTTAAGGCGGAACTTGATGATTATATCTTCAAGGCCCAGGCAGAGCTGAACGACAAGGCACTTGCCAAGATCAAGGAAGCCAAGCCGAGCATCAAGGTCATCAAACTTGATGCCGACCAACGTGCCAAATTTGCAGAAGCATCCAAGGATGTTGGCGAAACGATGGTGAAAGAAGTTGGTGGTGATTCCCAGAAGGTTCTTACCGATCTGCGGGCTGAAATTGCCGAGAAAGAAAAAGAAATGGGCAAGATGTAAGTCATCTGCCATCTGTCGGGATTTGCCTTTCCGGGCAGTTCTTCTTTGACAAAACCCCCGCAGCCAAAACTGAACCGACCCCCGAAAGTTGAACGTTAACCTTCGGGGGTTTTTTGTCGGTTTTACAACGTCTGATCGCCAGTTCCCGGTAACTGGAAACCACCACGGAAATCGGTGATTAAACTGCAAGTAACCGCAGAGGTTTCGTCAGCGTGATATAGGCAAACAGGCCCATCGACAATAACATGATCAGCGCACCGATATTCATCGGCATATGTGGCCCACCCACATTAATAATTGTCGCCCCGGCCGCAAGCAGCACTGTGCCGATAACAGCCAGAAAAACCTGGATTTTGTCGACATAATCGAAATGGCGGCGGCTTATACGATAGTATGTTCCATAAAGCGCCAGGCTGATCCAGCCAATCAGGTTGGAATAGCTCTGTGCCGGGAAAAATTCAGCCCCTTCAAAAACAACCATTTGAAGCCCCCAGATTGCTTCGACGAAGGCCAGGCAGGCGGACACAGTCCAGCATATGCGTGGTAAGTTGCTCATCTCGGTTCCAGTTATATCAGCGAATTGGTTAGGTTATATCCCATCCGAAGTATATTTTTTGTTTTACAAGTATAGCTAATAAATATTTGTGATTTGTACAAACCAAAAATAGTCCAGTTGCCATTTCAATGCTTTAACTTCTCAGTCACTTGTATTTGTCTTTGTTTTCTTTGGTATAGGTCAAATCTCCGTTGGTATATTTTTCTTGGTGGCTGGCATACTGAAAAGAAAATGTGCAGGCAAAAAAAGAGGGGCCGAACATACGGTTCGGCCCCAAAAGGCAGAGAGCTGTTTTTCAAAAAACAGTTCGTTTGTGATCGGGTCTATTTGGCGGCAAGTTCGTCAGTAACGGCATCGACCGCCTGTTTGGCAATATCAACAACTTTGTCGATTTCAGCCTTGGTGATGCAGAGCGGCGGGGCAAAGCCCAGAATATCGCCGTGCGGCATGGCACGGGCAATCATACCGCGTTCCAGGCACGCTGCCGATACCTTGGCACCAACTTTCAGGTTCGCATCGAAGCGTTCCTTTTTGTCCTTGTCGGCAACGAATTCCAGGGCGGCCATCAGGCCCACACCGCGGGCTTCACCGACCAGCGGATGATCGGCAAAGGTTTCTTGCAGCAGGTTCTGGAAATACCCACCGGTTTCTGCGGAATTACCGGTCAGGTTTTCGCCGTCAACAATATCAAGGTTGGCATTGGCGGCGGCCGCACAAACCGGATGGGCGGAATAGGTCCAGCCATGGCCCAACGGACCCATTTTGTCCGAACCCTGTTCAAGAACATTCCAGACCCGTTCGCCGACAATAACGCCCGATAGCGGCAGGTAACCAGATGTGACACCTTTGGCAATCGTGATCAGGTCGGGTTTGATGCCATAATGGTGTGAACCAAAATAGCTGCCGGTACGACCGAACGCAGTGACCACTTCGTCGGCGACCAGAAGAATATCATATTTGTTCAAGACAGCCTGAATGGCTTCCCAGTATCCTTTGGGCGGGGTGATGATGCCGCCCGTACCCATAACCGGTTCGCCGATAAAGGCAGCCACGGTTTCGGGGCCTTCGCGCAGGATCATTTTTTCCAGATCATCCGCACAGCGTTTGGCGAACTGTTCTTCGGTTTCACCGGCTTCGGCATTCCAGTAGAAATGCGGGCAGGTGGTGTGCAAAACAGGGGATTTGGGCAAATCAAATGCATTGTGGAAGGTGGCAAGGCCGGTCAGGCTGCCGGTCATGATGCCCGAACCATGGTAGCCGCGCCAGCGCGAGATGATTTTTTTCTTTTCCGGGCGACCCAGAATGTTGTTGTAGTACCAGATCAGCTTGATGTTGGTTTCGTTGGCGTCAGACCCGGACATGCCATAATAAACCCGCTGCATGCCTTCGGGTGCACTTTTGACAATGCGTTCGGACAGGCGAATGATCGGCTCGTTACCATGACCGACATAGGTGTGGTAATAGGCCAGTTCTTTGGCCTGGGCATAAATGGCATCGGCAATTTCGGTGCGGCCATAGCCGACATTGACACAATACAGACCGGCAAAGGCATCAAGTGTTTCTTTGCCTTCGGTGTCGTGAATATAAATGCCCTTGCCGCCATTGATGATGCGGTTTGGTGTTTCGCCGTCTGCATGCTGGCGCATGTTGGTTGACGGATGCATGAAATGCGCCCGGTCCATTTTTTGCAGTTCGGCGGTGTTGTTTTTAATCACATTCATTATCTTCTCCCGTTCGAGGTAGTGGGGCGAACTGCCAGCCTTTAAAATGCTGCGCAGACATATTTAAGCTCGGTGAATTCTTCCATGCCGTGGCGCGACCCTTCGCGGCCCAGGCCCGATTGTTTGACCCCGCCAAACGGGATCGGCGCACCGGTTATTTTTACACAGTTGAGCGCAACCATGCCGTATTCAAGCGCATTGGCGACCCGGTTGGCACGCGACTGGTCATTGGTATAAAGATAGGCGGCGAGGCCATATTCGCTATCATTGGCCTTTTTGATCACTTCGTCTTCACTGTCAAAGGGGATAATCGGGGCCACAGGGCCAAAGGTTTCCTCGTGATAGATCTGCATGTCATCGGTGACATCGGCCAGCAGGGTGGGGGCATAAAAAAGACCGCCCAGCTGTTTACCACCAACCACAACCCGGGCCCCTTTGGCGCGGGCATCTTCAACATGTTCGGCGCATTTGGCAACCGCACGATCATGCATTAGCGGGCCAATATCGCAATCTTCATCCATCCCGTTGCCAACGCGCAGTTTTTTAATGGCATCGGCAAAATGGGCGATAAACTGGTCATAAATATCGCGATGAACAAAAATGCGGTTGGCCGCAAGGCAATCCTGGCCGCTGGTGGCAAATTTGGCCCCAATGGCATGGGTTACGGCCTGGTCCATATCAATGTCGGGAAACAGAATGAACGGGGCGTGCCCGCCTAGTTCCATCGACATTTTTTTAATGGTTTGCGCGCCTTGTGCCAGCAACAACCGCCCGATCTGGGTGGAGCCGGTAAAGGACAATGCCCGTACAACCGGGTTGCCACACAGTTCGCCCACCACCGGGTTCGGGTCGCCAGTGATCACGTTAAAGACACCTGCCGGGATACCGGCCCGTTCGGCCAGTTCGGCCAATGCGGTGGCGGAAAACGGGGTTTCGGTGGCCGGGCGTACAATCATGGGGCAGCCCGCAGCCAAGGCGGCGGCGGCCTTGCGCGTGATCATGGCGCAGGGAAAATTCCACGGGGTGACTGCGGCCGTAACACCCACCGGTTCGCGGCGGATGCTCATGGCGCGATTGGGCAGGTGTGATGAAATGCTTTCAACATTCACCCGCTTGGCTTCTTCGGCGTAAAATTCGATGAAGCTGGCGGCATAGTCAATTTCACCGCGTGATTCATGGATCGGTTTGCCCTGTTCCAGCGTCATCAGCAGGGCAAGGTCTTCCTTGTTTTCGATCAGCAATTCAAACCAGCGCCGCAGGCGCTGCGCGCGGTCCTGGGGCAGCAAAGCGGCCCATGCGGGAAAGGCTGCGTGGGCGGCGTCAACCGCGCGCCTTGTTTCGGCGACTCCCATATTGGGAACAGTGCCAAGAAAGCTTCCGTCAAACGGGTTGGTCACCTCGATGACCTGACGGTTATCTGCCGAACTCCAGCGCCCGTCGATATAGGCGTGTTCGCGCAACAAGCGCAAATCGGTCAGATTGCTTAACGACACACAACGTTGTTCTTTCAATTGTGCCGTCATCGGAGCCTCCTTTTAAACGGGCCCGGCACTGTGCCGCCGGGTCTGCCTGTTGAACTAAACGCAGCGTAACAATATTGGCGCAGAGGAGGTCACCGAAGGTAAGGCGATTTGGTGTGGTTTTTTTGGCGGGAAGGGGCGTTTAAGCGATGTTTTTTCTGCCAGCAATGACGGCTTGGCGAAAATTCTGAGAAGCAGCAGGGTTTATCACTTTGAAAATGCTGATTTTTTCGGGTTATTGGCTGTCGTCGTCATCCAGCCAGGATTTCATTTCGCGGCGTTTGCGCTGCTTTTCGATCAGGGTGCGAATGAGCAGCACCATAAAAACCAGCAAAAGCAGGGTTGTTGTGGTGGGGAAGGCAAAGGGAATGCCGATAACAACCATTAACCCACCGGCAAGACCGCCGCCGATGATCGCGACAAGCCCCAGTATCAGGGTCATGGCGAACACGGCGGCAATCAGAATGGCAGCAATTTTATTCATCAGTTCCGCTGGTCTCGGCTGGTAAGCTGTTTGGTGGTCAGGTCCAGCCGTTCGGCAAGAACGCGCAACAGCTGAACAGAAACGGCCTGGTCCTGGCGCACAAGCCCAAGGAATTCGGCCTTGTCGAGTTTTAGAACCGTCATGTCTTCGACAACACGGATGGTCGCAGATCGTGGCTGATCTACCAGAAGGGCAATTTCGCCAATTACTTCCTTGGGTTCGACATCGCGTAATTTAAGGGTCTTGGCTTCGTCGGTGGTAAGCCAGATTTCGCCGCGCCCGGAAATGACGATAAAGGCCGCATCGCCCGGTTCCCCCTGTTTGACGATAACTTCGCCCCGCTTATAGGTAAGACGCGGGCTGGTAAATGCCAGCAGTTTGATGACATTGGGGTCAAGCGCTGAAAACAGCGGGATGGTTCGCAGCAACCGGACTTCTTCCTCGATGCTGCCGTCTTCTGCCGGGATGGTGTCGGTTTCGGCGCTAATGGCCGTTGCATCTGTAAGGGCGTCAGGGGTGCTGCCATCGGGTTTGTCGCGCCTTGTCAGTTTACCATTTGCCATATGCAGGCAGGTTGAAAAACGGTCGCCCGGCATATCGGCACCATCAACCCAGATCACGCTGCGCTCATTGGCACTTTTGGTCAGATAGTCGACAAGCTGATCCCGGGTTTCGTTATCAAGAGCGGACAGGGCCTCGTCGACAACCAGAATGTCGGGGTTTTTGATCAGGGCGCGCACCAGCGTTATTTTCTGACGCAGGCTTTGCGATACGCGGCTGCCCCCCACCCCGACATCGGATTCAAGGCCGAGCGCGATCAGGGCTTCATACAGGCCGCCATCGCGGGCAATTTCAAACAGAACTTCGCCAACGCGTTCTTCTGAATGTGCACGACCATAGGCAAACCGGCCAAACAGCAGGTTATCAAGAATGGAGGCCGCGGCGGTATAGTTTTCGGCATCAAAGAAGTCGATCTCGCTGGCCATATCCTCGGGAATGTTTTCGTGAAATTTAGGCCGCGCCTTTAAAATAAGGTCGCGGAAATTATCATCCATGACACGCAAGCGGTGACGGGCCGGGGTCAGGTTCATGGCGACTTCAAGCAGGCGCAACCTGTCGTCTTCGCGGATATCGTCGATATCGACACCATCAATGCGTTTCAGCATGTGTTTGACATCGGTAAGTTCGTCGGCCGAGACAAAGCTGTAGCGATCGAAAAATTCGTGCCCGGGGGGCAGGCCGGTAAACAGTTCGATCATCAGATCAAGCATGTTTCGGCCCATATTGATCATGGGTTCATACAGGCCATTGTCGCGCAACACGCTTTGAAAATACGGATGGTTCAGAAAGTTCCGCCGGTCGTAATTCGGGTTTACCGACACCCCGAAAACCAGGTTGATCCCGACGGTGGCGTTATCGTTATAACGTTCAATGTCAAACGGTTCGACCAGGTCGGCCAAGCCGCGTTCGGCCAACAGTTCTTTTAGCCGCGGACGTGCGGCCAGCACAGCCTGGGAAAGGTTGGGGCGTAAATGCGGGTCAATGCGGCGAAGCAGGCCGATGCGGTAAATATCGCGGTCAAGATGAACAACCGACAACAGGGTCAGCAATTCGCTGTTAAGTTGTTCAAGCGATTCATAGCCCGGGCCGATATAGTCAATCCATTGCCCGCTTGGATCATAGGGGATATTGCCCGACAGTTTGATTTCATCAAACATTTCGGCGGTTAAATGGTCGGGAAGGTCGGTGGGCGATGCCAGTTCAACCTGTTCGACCAGGGCCGGTGGCAGAAGGGTTCCGACATCGGAACTGTTCAGGGTTGCATCTTTGTCTGTGCCCGGCTGGCGTTCGATCAGGGGGCGATGTTTAAGGCCATACAGCAAATTGTCTGCGATGGTGCCATGGAACAAATAGGAATCCGGGCCGACATAGCCGGTTCTTTGCCCCAGATACGATGCGGGAAGCTGTGTTGCATTGGTATCGGCAAACTGAATACGACCGCCGCTGGGCGTGAGAAGGCGCACCAGCATGCGGGCAAGATGCGATTTGCCGCTGTCGGCAGATCCGGTCAAAAGGGCCGAGCCGGGCAGGGCCAGGTTGAAAGATACATTTTCAACAACGCGGGTGCCGTCATCATCTGTCCATGACAGGGCATAGACATCCATCGGGCTTTGCAAATGCCCGGCAAGCGGTGCAACCAGTTCGTGTTCCTGATCCAGATCGGGCAGTTCAAACTGTTCGTATAGCTGGTCGTATTTAATGCGGGCATCGGCCAGTCGCTGATAATAGGCCAGAAGTTCTTTCCATGGTGCCGACATATCCTTGTAGGCAGCAAGGGCCGCCACCAGTGCCCCGAAAGACAGGTCGCCCGCAATAACCAGATAACCGCCAATCGAATAAAAGAAAAACGGTGTGATCTGGGCGATGAAGTTGTTGAGGAATTTGATAAAGAATTTGCGGAAATAGATTTCCTTGCGAATTTCAAAAATTCGCCCCATGCGCTGGGTATAGCGCATGAGTTCGTAGCCTTGGGTATTGTGGGCGCGAATGTCTGTGGCACCGCTCACGGTTTCGCCAATATGTTCAGACATGCGCCGGATATTTTGCACCCGGTCCTTGCCCAGCTTGTTCACCCGGCGCTGCAATTTCGGGATCACGTAGCCTTGCAGCGGGTAAAAGGACACTGCAGCCAGCCCCATCAGCGGGTCCTGAATGAAAATAAAGGCCGAAATCGTGACCAGAATGCCCCCCTGATAAACCGGCAGGGAAAAGGCCTCGCCAAAAAAGCCGCCCAGAGGCTCGGCTTCGGCGGTAATCATGGAAACGATTTCACCCTGGCTGGTTTTGCGAAAATGGGGCAAGGGAAAGCGCAGGACACGTTCAAATAAAATATAACGCATCCGGCGTAAAAGCCGTTCGGCCATAACGCCGGTATAAACGTTGATAAAATACTTGAACCCGCCATTTACGAACACCAGAGCGAGAAAGATGCCCGATAGCGCAAACAGATATTCGACCTGGTTAAGGTCAATGCCAAAAATGCCAAATGGTTCGCCTGCCCCGCCGATGGCCTGGTTGACGATCATTTTGGGCAGGTCGAGCGAATAATACAAAAACGGAAAAGACAGCACCGTCACGATCAAAAGCACGATCTGTTGAAAGCGGCTGTGGCGCCAGATATAGGCAAATACCGAATTCGGCATGCACGTTTCCCGTTATATTACGACGCCCGCCCGGCACATCCGGTCAGGTCAGGTCAAAGCTTTGCCCAGGTGCAACAAAGCCGCAAAAACCGTCGGCAACGGCATCGGGCTTTGTATAGGCCGTGTAATGATAAAGCCACATTTTGGCTTTGATGTCGTCGGGCAGCGTTTTTAACTGATCATAATGCGCGTGCACACCAGACCAACGCGGACCCAGTTCGCAATCCTGAAAAATCACATCGGCTTTGCGATAGCAGGCCATATGGGCATCGGGATCGAAAATCGCATCTGTTGTAATGAAAAAGCGTTTCGATTTTGTTGTGCCAAACAACGCAAATGACAGCATCTTTCCTTTTTCCGCGACAATATGGTCTACCGGCAGAATTTCCAGATTAACGTCATGCCAGTTAAAGCGGCCTGTTGGCTGCAAAGGTTTGACGTTAAAATAGGTATCAAGTGTGCTGTCACCATGATCGCTTACTTCCAGTCCGCCGCGCAGGCTGTGGTTCCAAAGCGGTTCGATCAGTTCTTCAACCATGTAAAGATCGACGCGGTGGTGATGGAAAATGAAGTAATTGCTCAGTGCCATCCATTCCAGGCCGCCAATATGGTCGGAATGCAAATGGCTGATATAGACAGCTTCAAAGTCCTTTGGCCATAAGCCAAGTCGATGCAGCGAGTGGCGCGCATCGGTGCCGCAATCTATTAACAGCCGCGCCATCTGGCCGGTTTCGGTATTTTTGGTTTCCAAAATCATATTGCTTTGGAAATTATCTGCGGCAGTACAGAATGCTGATCCTGCTCCCGCAAAAGTAAGCTTCATTCCCCAACTCCCCTTGCTTGGGGAAATCTTAGTCGAGGAAGCCTACCGGGAACCACCTTAATTTATTCAAATTTGTAACGATCCCGGTGTCAGGGGGGAATTTTGCCAAATTAAAACCAATTTTGCGGCCCTTTGAGGCAATATGCACGTCAGAGTATTGGGGGTTTTGCAATTTTTGGCGAAATTGTCCGGTGATTGCCACGGTGTTCGTTATAAGGTGGGCTGCAGGATCAAAACGTCGAAAAGGATTCGTTTCGTGCCATAACATGGCAATATGGGGGGCGGGTCGGTGGGAAAAAAAAGGCCGACAGTGCAAAACTGTCAGCCCTTTAAATACAAATGAAAAGAGGGGATCAGTTAATACCCTGACGGCCCATTTCCAGAAACTTGTCGCGGCGGCGGGCTTTTAAAACACCCCCTTCAAGGCCGGACAGTTCGATCAATGCTTTTTCAATCGCATCGCCGACCTGCTTGCAGGCATTTTGGGGTTCGCGCTGTGCACCGCCCAAGGGTTCGGTGATGATATCGTCAATGACACCAAGCTGCTGCAAATCCTGTGCGGTCAGGCGTAATGCTTCGGCGGCGGTTTTGGCTTCGTCGCCCGAGCGCCATAAAATTGATGCGCAGCCTTCTGGCGAAATAACCGAATAAATCGAATTTTCCAGCATCAACACGGTGTTGGCAATTGCCAGGGCAATGGCCCCACCCGACCCGCCTTCGCCGATGATAACCGAAACCAGGGGCACCTTGATGTCCAGGCAGGTTTCAATCGACCGGGCAATGGCTTCGGACTGGCCGCGGGCTTCGGCGTCGGCGCCGGGAAAGGCCCCGGCGGTATCGACCAGTGTAATCACCGGAATATTGAACCGTTCGGCCATGCGCATCAGGCGAATTGCCTTGCGATAGCCTTCGGGCTTGGCCATGCCGAAATTATGTTTGACGCGCGACTCGGTATCGCGGCCTTTTTCATGGCCAATCACCATAACGCTGCGGCCACGCAACCGTGCCAGGCCGCCAATGATGGCTTCGTCTTCGCCATAAAGCCGGTCACCGGCCAGCGGTGTGAAACCGTCAAACAGGTTTTTGACGTAATCCACAAAATGCGGCCGGTCCGGATGACGGGCAACCTGGGTTTTCTGCCATGGTGTCAAGCGACCATAGGTGCTTTGCAGCAATTTGGTCAGCTTGTCTTGCAGGCGCGCGACTTCGTCGGCAATGTTGACTTCATCGTCATTGCCGCTCAAATGGCGAAGTTCTTCGATCTTGCCTTCAAGTTCGGCGATCGGCTTCTCGAAATCCAGAAAGTTGTGCATCAGGACGTCAAATCCGGCTGGGAAACAATGGAGCGGAACATACGTGATCAGTCTGCCACGTCAAGGGTGGAGCAAAAAAAGGCACGATAAATTCAATATTTGACCCTATCATTGGCCAAATTGCATGAATCTTGCCCAGATACTTTTGCCAAATGGAAAGAATATGTCCACCAATTTACGTATCGAGCCGCTTCTGAATCCTGATATTGCGGTTTTTGACCGCCTGATTGTCCTCTTAAAAGCGGCATTTGCCGCTCAGGATGGTATCGTGAACCCGCCCAGTTCGGTAACACGGGTGGATGTGGCCGAGTTGCAGTGGCGCTTTCAGCGCGATGCTGTGCTGGTTGCCCGCGATGTACAAAATGACGACGCCATCATTGGCCAGATATGGATCGAGACCACGCCCGAAGATGCGTATATTTATAAAATGTCGGTTGATCCTGCGTATCATGGCAAGGGCATTGGCCGCGCCTTGATGGATGCCGCCTGTGATTATGTTGTTCAAAAAGGGGCTGTGTCCCGGCTTCGTCTGAATGTGCGCCAGGAACTGACAGGGAATGTTGCGTTTTTTCAGCGCTGCGGGTTTGTCACAACGGGTGAAGGGGTGCATTCCGGTTTCACCGAGCCGACTTATTGGATCATGACGCGAGACATTGTCGCCTAGGAAACGCTTTCTATCACCTGATTTGAGGGTGTTTTTTGTAAAGACGATCCGGGGTCTGTTGCCTGTTTGTCACCAGCAGAAATGCTGGGCGCATAATAGGGCACATGCGCCTCGCCCCAATCTTTAAGGGCCAGAATAATCGGGCGCAGGGTTTCGCCCTTTGGGTTCAGGCTGTATTCAACGCGGGGGGGAACTTCGGCATAGACCTTGCGATTGATCAGGCCGTCCTGTTCAAGCTCGCGTAATTGCCGGGTCAACATGCGCTGGGTGACGCCCGGCATAAGACGACCCAGTTGGTTGAAACGTTTGGTGCCGTCGAGCAGATGGTACAGCACAACACCTTTCCACTTTCCGCCAATAACGCTTAGCGTGGCTTCCACCGGGCAACCGGGGCTGCGATTTGGCGGGCAATCAAAATTTTGCATTCATCCTCCGAAACCGGCAGAAAATCCCATTAGTATACAAAATGTTACTACTGGCCAAAACTGTGCGTACTTATCAATCCTGTCATTATGCGTTAGCATTCCGGCATTCGCAAATCAAACCTCGGCAAGGAGGAACGATCATGAAAGCCATTGGATTAAAAATTGCCCGCGCGGTAACGGATGCCAACCTGTTTGAACAGGCTGACATTGCCACGCCAACCCCGACGGGGCACGATATTCTGGTCCGTATCAAGGGGGTTGCCGTTAACCCGGTTGATTTCAAGGTGCGCAAAGGCAAGGCCGACGACGGTAATTTTAAGGTGCTGGGCTGGGATGCGGCTGGTGTGGTCGAAGCGGTTGGCGAACATGTGACCCTGTTTAAGGCAGGCGACGACGTTTGGTATGCGGGCGATGTTACGCGGCCTGGCTCGAACAGTGAATTGCAGTTGGTTGACGAACGGATCGTGGCACAAAAACCCAAAAGCCTGGATTTTGCCACCGCAGCGGCGTTTCCGTTAACCGCAATCACGGCATGGGAAGCCATGTTTGACCGCATGAATATTGATCGCACCGATATTGCGGGCAACAAAGGCAAAAGCATTTTGATCATAAACGGGGCCGGCGGTGTTGGCTCCATTGCCATTCAATTGGCCAAAAGTGCCGGTTTGCAGGTGGTTGCCACGGCATCGCGCCCGGAAACCATTTCGTGGGTCAGCAAAATGGGGGCGGATCACGTGATCAACCACCATAACCCGCTAAAGGAACAGCTTGAAGGGGCCGGTTTTGCCACGGTTGACTATATTCTTTGCACATCGGAAACCGACGCATACTGGGATGTGATGTGCGACCTGATCGCCCCGCAAGGACGGATTGCCTCGATTACCGAGGCAATGAACAACCATAATGTGGATTTGCTAAAAGCAAAATCAGCCAGCTTTTCCTACGAATTTATGTTTACCCGGTCCATGTTCCAGACTGCCGACATGATCGAACAACATAAATTGCTAGGCGAAATCGCGAAGATGGTTGATGCAGGCAAACTTCAGGTAACAGCAACCGAAAATTACGGCGGCCTTACCCCCGAAAGCCTGCGCAAGGCGCATGAATTCCTCGAATCGGGCAAGGCGATTGGCAAAATCACCTTCGTGGGCCTTGGTGCTTAACACCGCAGGAATCAGGGTGTGACAGACAGGCCCTGGTCATCTGAAACGGGATGCCGAACCGGTTGAAAATGGCCGGTTCGGCATTTTTTATGGTGCTGTTGCGGGTGGGCGAAGCAGCGCATAAATTCTTTCGCGGAGCCAGCGATGCAACGGATGTGTTGTGGTGCGGTCATGCCAGACCAGGGCCATGTCAAAGCCGGGCACTGGCAAGGGGGGTGTCAGGATTTGCAGGCGTCCGCTGCGGTTATGCGCGACGCGGCTGGGGACAAGGGCGATCATGTCGCTATGTGCGACAATTTCGGGCACCACAAGAAACCCCGGTGCGGACAGTGCCACCCGGCGTTCATAGCCCAGTATTTTAAGACTATCATCCGCCGGTCCGTGGAACCCGCCGCCCTCAGGTGAAACGATGACGTGGTCGAGGGCGCAAAAGGTTTCCAGATCAAGGCTTCCGGGAATGGAAGGATGATCGGGGCGGGCAATGGCGACATAATTTTCCTGATAGAGTTTGCGCATATGCAAGGTTTCAGGTGCTGTTTCCGGTGTGGTTAGCGCCAGGTTGATGTCGCCGCGCACCATTTGGGCCTCAAGCCGGGATGTATCAATTGTGCGCCAGGCAATGCAAATACCCGGTGCTTCTGTCCGCATGATTTGGGCAAGCGGTATCAAAACCGAATATTGGACATAGTCGCTGGCGGCGATGGCGATTGTCGCCTTGATCTTTGTCGGGTCAAACGGGCTGGTTTCTGCGATGACGCGGCGCACCGCCTCGATGGCGTCGTGCAGCGGGGCCTGAAGGTCCAACGCGCGTTCGGTCGGGATCATGCCGCGTTGGGATGGCAATAAAAGCGGGTCGCCCAGCAGGTCGCGCAGGCGTGTTAATCGGGCCGAAATCGCGGGTTGGCTCAGGTTCAGGCGACGGGCCGCGTGCGTGACATTGCGTTCGGCCAGCAAGGTGTCGAGGGTGACCAGCAAATTGAGATCAAGCTGTTCGATATCCATTTGATTTATACCAGACCATAAAAGCTTTGATTTCAACGATAGCAGGGTGATGGGGAATGATCACGTATCAAAGGTGATTATTCAAAAAGGACGGAATTATGCGTAATATTCTGATCGTTCATGCCCATCCCGAACCCCGGTCGTTGACCAGTGCGCTAAAGGATCTGGCCGTTGCGACATTGCGCCAGCAAGGCCATGACGTGCTGGTGTCGGATTTATATGCGATGGGGTGGAAGGCGGTTGCCGACGAGGGGGATTTTACCGACATCATTGCCCCGGAGCGGTTAAGTTACGTCGCTGAATCGCGCCATGCTTTTGCATCCAAAACCCAAAGCCCGGACATCGACGCCGAACAGAAAAAGCTTTTATGGGCTGATGCTGTTTTGTTCAGTTTTCCGCTGTGGTGGTTTGGGATGCCCGCCATTTTAAAGGGGTGGTTTGACCGGGTTTTTGCCTTTGGCTTTGCCTATGGTGTTGGCAAACACGGGGGTGAACGCTGGGGTGACCGCTATGGCGAAGGGGTTTTGGCCGGGCGTCGTGCCATGATCATTGTGCCGATTGGCGGGCGTTCACCCCATTATAGCGACCGGGGGGTGAATGGCAGCCTGGATGATGTTTTATGGCCTATCGCGCATGGCACCCTGTTTTATCCCGGGTTTGATGTGTTGCCAGCCTTTTCCGTCTATCAAAGTGATCGGATGGATGAGGCGGGGTGGCAACAGGTAAGCAAGGATTTTTGCGACCGTTTGAAAAATCTGTTCACCACAGCGCCCATTCCCTTTCGCACCCAGAATGGCGGGCATTATGATGCCAGTCAGCGACTTAAACCTGGCCTTGGAACAGGCGAAGGTGGCACGCGCATTCATCTGGTGCAACCGGGCGACCCGGTTGAAACGGTTTTTGGCCCGGCGTAGCGTGCGGGCAGCTAATATTCAGGTGTCATCAATATCTGCCAGCAAGTACAGGGCCGTGTTGACTGGGTTTGATCAATGCGGCCCTGTATGTTTTTCGGGCGTTTATTTGCTGTCCTTGGCGGCAATAACGTTGGCTTGATGCACCATAACCTCGGCCTGTTTGATCGATGCAATGTCGATCAGGCGGCCATCAAGGGCCACGGCACCCGCGCCTTCATTCTGGGCTTTTTCCATTGCCTCAAGAATGCGTTTGGCCTTGGTGACCTCTGCCTCCGAGGGGGAATAAACCTCGTTGGCAAGGGTGATCTGGCTGGGGTGAATGGCCCATTTCCCTTCGCATCCCAGTACCATCGCCCGTGCGGCCTGGGCGCGATAGCCATCGGGGTCGGAAAAATCGCCAAACGGGCCGTCAATCGGGCGCAGGCCATTGGCGCGCGCCGCCACCACCATGCGGGCAATGGCATAATGCCACATATCGCCCCAGTGATAATCGCGCGGGGCGTCGCCGTCCTTGTCGGTTAAAACGCCGTAATGCGGGTTGGGGCCGCCAATACCGGTGGTCATGGCCTTGGTCGATGCGGCATAATCGGCCACTCCGAAATGCAGGCTTTCATTGCGTTTGGAGGCAGCGGCAATTTCATGAATGTTTTGCATACCAAGGGCTGTTTCAATGATCAGCTCAAATCCGATGCGTTTTTTGCGCCCCTTGGCGGCTTCGATCTGGGTTGCCAGCATATCCAGGGCATAGACATCGGACGCCGTACCAACCTTGGGGATCATGATCAGATCCAGCCGGTCGCCGGCCTGTTCCAGAACATCAACAACATCGCGATACATATAATGTGTATCCAGCCCGTTGATGCGGACCGATAAAACCTTGTCGCCCCAGTCAATGTCATTGATGGCGCTAATGATGTTTGTGCGGGCCTGTTCCTTGTCGCGCGGGGCAACGGCATCTTCCAGATCCAGAAAAATGGCATCGGCCTTTGATTTGGCGGCCTTTTCAAAAAGTTCGATGCGGCTGCCTGGCACGGCCAGTTCGGATCGGTTCAGGCGCGCCGGTGCCGGGGTCGGGGTGGTGAAACTCATGTCGTTCTCCTTGCTGTCATTGCGCAAAGCGGCGGGATGCCGCAAACGGGGCAATGACGTCAAACCTGTACCGGGGCCTGCCTTGGCAGATATTGCGGTCTTTGTTTTTTGGTGCCGCAATGATTTTGCCCATGTTAGCAAAACTTGTTGTGCTGCGTCCAATTCGACGATGGTTGGAGATGCGTTTCTGCCGACACAACACACGTTTATTGGCGTGCGCAATACGTGCCTTTGTGCGGTGAACGAAGCTTTGGCAGGCAGGGGTTGGTCTGTTTCGGCGGTGTTTTCAGGTCATTGTCTTAAATTCAAACTATTATAGGGATTCTTCAGAGTTTCTCTTTATATTGGCGAACAAATTTCAGAGAATCGATCCAACAGGCCGGGGGGCTGATGCGTCGCGCCTTTTTTACCTGCCTTTCTATAGGGTTTCTGCCGCTTTTGATTCTAGCGTCGGCCTTGGCACTGGTATTTGCCGACCAGGCGGCGATTCTGCCTGGTGATTTTATGGGCTTCCTGCAATATCGGCCGTTTTTTGTGGCATTCCTGGGCGTGGTTCTGGGCTGCTGGTTTAACCGCAGCCGGGCTGTGTTTGCGATGCTGGTTTTGTCTTTTTGTTACTGGTTCTTTTTCGGTGCGGCAGAATTCCTTCCGCCACAGGGAGACAGATTTCTCCAACTGGCATCGCTTTATATTATACCGCTGAACATGCTGTTGTTTGCTTTTATGTCGGAACGCGGCGTGTTTCGAAAGCGGGGCATTGCCCGGATTTTGTTTCTGGCGGTTCAGTTGTTTGCCCTGATGCTGCTTGCCGTTCGACCCGATGTCGCATCTGCGCTGTCCAAGGCGCTGGATGTCCAGTTTATTGAACTGGGCGGTTTTGCCAATGCCGTGCCCCAGGCGGCAATTATCCTTTTCGCACTGGTGTTTTTGGTGTTGCTGGCAAGGGGGCGGCCGCTTGAATTTGCCTTTGCATGTACATTACCTGCGGTCCTGGTGGCGACATTGGCCGGGGCCAAATACATTCCGTTCGGATATTTGGCGGCGACGGGCATTATTTTGCTGGCGTTGGTGCAGGAAGCCTGGCGCATGGCATTTGTCGATGATTTGACCGGTTTGTCCGGGCGGCGCGCACTTGTTCATGCCTTGGCCGAACTTGGCGGGAAATATAGCGTTGCCATGCTCGATATCGATCATTTCAAGAAACTGAATGATGTCCATGGGCATGATGCCGGGGATTTTGTTTTGCGCAAGATCGCCCGCGAACTGGCCCATATTGGTCATGGCGGCAAGGCGTTTCGCTATGGCGGGGAAGAATTTGCCATTGTGTTTTCCGGGCGCGATGTTGCCTGGGCATATGACGTGCTGGACCATTTGCGTGACCAGATTGCCGCCACGCGCTTTACCCTGCCAGGCAAAAAGCTGGCAGTTGGAATAACTGTATCGGTTGGTATCAGCGAAAAAGATGGTCGGCCTTGCGATGCCTGGGATGTTCTTAAAGAAGCAGATGAGAAGCTTTATCTTGCCAAGAATGCCGGGCGTAACAGGGTGGTTGTGTAGCGGCAGGCAAAATCAGATTTCCCGGAATTTGAACAGCAGACGCAGGGAACCTGCCGTATTGGAGAGCGTCGCCAGGCAGGCGGCAGCACGATCAGCCGGAATGGAAACGGCAAATTGTGTGCTGTAAACACGCGAATCGTTTTCTTGGGTCGCACTTGCGGCCAGTTGCACGATGTTGGCGTTAAATTCGATAAATATTTCCGATAATCGTGCAATCAGGCCGGGCTGGTCGATGCCGGTACATTCGATCATGTGGGTTGCCCCCGGTGCGTCGGCTGCAGGCAACACTGGATAGATCGCCTCTACCGTGACTTCGGGCTGTTCCATACTTAATTCACACAGCGCGACCTCGCATTCCGTGATCGGGCAGGTGTCGGGCAATTCGCATTCTGTGGTGAAGGTGGCGCGCCCCTGATCAAGGGCAAAGCCGGTCGGGCCAAGGTTGACGCCAATATCAAACAGGCGCCCGGTAATATCAGACACCAGCCCCACCCGGTCACGACAGGAAATGGTAATGCGGGTATTGGCGTTCATAATGGTCTCCGTTGTTTTCCGGCAAGGTAACCGGCGTACTGGCAATGCGGGTCACACTTTATAATATAGTGTGTGCAACATTTAACACAGCTTTGTCGCGTTGATCCATCCAACTGTTTTTGGGGGGGGACATTGTGAATGCGATGGGGGTGAGCAGAACGCACCACGGCATGACGTTGCCTGCAATGAAAGCAGAAAAGCATAATGGCAACCCAATCAGCACAGGTTGAAAACAGGGCGATCAGACCGGATTGGTCGATGTCGGAACATTTGATGAGATGTGTCGCGTCGAGGGTATTCGTCAAAACGGGTGCAGGACGGATGGTCCCGACGGTGATTTTGGCGTGTTTCAATGGCGGTTCACCCAAATCGGCTTCACACTCGGTAACGGGGCAGGTATCGGGATCATAATACAAATTCGTTGATCGAAACCAATCAACGAACCCCTCAATCGGCGGATGGGCCTTGCAAAAGCCCTTGCCAATTGTTTCACAGGGCGCGCGGCACCGTTGCGCCTAACCAGAATTTCAGTAACGGGTCAATGAAACGCCAACGATGCCACCAGGGGCGATATGCTCCGGGGCTGGCCTTTGGGGCATTTTCCGCCTGTTCGCCGTGCTATTTATTTACAAAAAACAGATCGTTCTCTTAAATCGATGCGTTCATGCCCCATATGTCTGCGGAGTAGTTTGTTTGTTTGGCGCAAAGTAGACGCCAAGAAAATGTGATCATGGAGCATCGGGGCTTTAATGAATAATCTGGCTCTTAGCACAAAAATTGCGATTTTTTCTGCCACCGTGGTTGCCATTGCGTTAGGCATTGTGATCGTTCATGCCTCAAATCGGGCATTCGATACGGCGCGAACAAGCGGGATTTCGGAAATGCGCAGCGAGGTGGGCAGTGCTGCAGATGATATGTCGGCGCGTTTGGAATTGGCACTGGGGGCCGCCGAAGGGTTTGCCGATATGACCCAAGCCTATGTTCAAACGGCAAAAAAATCACCAAGCCAGGGTAATCGTGATTTTATCAGCCAGACTTTGCGAGAGTCGTTAAAAGACCACGTGAGCTGGTTTGGGACCTGGACACTGACCCTGCCAAATGCACTTGATGGTGCAGACAAGGACTGGATCAACAAAGCCGGGAGTATCAAGACAGGGGTTTTCACACCGTATTGGGTACGTGACGGGGAAAATGTCGTTTTGGCAACTGTGCCAGACATGCAAATAAATTATGACGAGGGCTATTTTGCGGTTTCGTCTTCAAGTAAAAAATCGGCCGTTTTGGAACCTTATGTAGAAGATTCGGCAGGGCAGGAGCCGGTACTGATGACGTCGGCCACGGCACCAGTTATTGTTGATGACACAGTTGTTGCGGTTTCCGGTGTTGATCTTGATTTGGGCGGTCTTCAGGCGCGTGTTGCCAACGAAAAGCCGCTTGGCGCGGGTAAAATCTGGCTGGTGACGGATAAAGGCACGGTTGTTGCTCATCCTGACAAGGCATTGCTGGCAAAGCCGCTGTCAGATTCTGGCGTAAGCAAGGAACTGGTGGGCCAGGCGCTTAAGCAGGATTTTGTGATTGCCGATATTGATGGTGTCGAGACTTATCTGGTTGCCTTGCCCGCCCAATTCGGGAATGCGCCACAAAAATGGACTGTTATTGGGGCTGTTCCAAGTGAAGCGGTTTTGGCGGGGGCCAATGCGGCGTCGCGTGATGCGGTGATTATTGGCCTGATTGTGCTGGTCCTGGCGGTTTGTGCTGCCCTTTTGCTGGGTAAATTTTTGGCCCGGCCGATCCTTAATCAGGCTGCTGTCATGGGCCGCATGGCTGAAGGTGAACTGCATATTGATATTCCCTATGCCGGGCAAAACAACGAAATGGGTAAAATGGCCGCCGCCCTGGCAAATTTTCGCGATAAGTCGTTACGCGCCAAACAATTGGAAGAGGAAGCGGAAAAGGCCGAAAAAAGAGCCGAGCAGGAGCGTATTCAGGCCATGCGCAAAGTCGCGGATGATTTTGAAGCAACGTCAGGCGAGGCGGTTGGATCGGTTAGTTCGGCAGCGGTCGCCTTGGGCGATATTACAGAGCGTATGGCGCAACTGGTGCAACGGGCGCGTACCCGTATGGCCCATGCCACCGGCGGGGCCGACCTTGCCAGTGAAAATGTGCACGTGGTCGCCTCAGCGGCAGAAGAGCTGTTATCCTCGATCGAGGAAATTGGCCAGCAGGTGAGCATGGCCGCCGATATTGCCCGTGAGGCCGCCCGGGAAGCCGGGCAGGCAACCACAAATGTCAGCGACCTTGATGACAAGGCGCGCCAGATTGGTGAAGTGGTCGTGATCATTCAGGATATTGCGGCCCAAACCAATCTTTTGGCCCTGAATGCGACAATTGAAGCCGCTCGTGCCGGTGAGGCCGGTAAAGGATTCGCTGTTGTTGCCAATGAGGTCAAGGGGCTGGCCAATCAGACGGCAAAGGCAACCGATCAGATTTCCGGGCAGGTTGCCGATATTCAGGGCGCTGTCGGGGCTGCGGTGCAGACCATTGGCCGGATTGACGAAGTTGTCAGTCGGGTCGAAGGGATTTCAACCGCGATTGCCTTGGCTGTTGAACAGCAAAGTGTGGCGACGCGCGAAATTGCCAGCAGTGCCAGCAAGGCATCGGATGGTGTGCGGACATTTGCCGATAATATCGCCGAACTTGCCCAGTCAATCGACGAAGTCGGTAATGTTTCGACCGGTGTGCAAGATTCGGCGTCGCACCTCCGCAATGATGCCGGTTTGCTTGAGACTGCGGTTACGACGTTCCTGGGGGCTGTCAGAAAGTAACAGGTGCACATAATAAATCACAGTGCTTGTCGATTGTCCGGGCCGGTTTCCGGTTCCGGGCTTTCGGCGGCCTGTTATATTAATATGGATCGGAAAAAACAAAGGCTCGACGCGTTAACGTCGAGCCTTTCAATGGTGCGCCCAGAAGGATTCGAACCTCCGGCCTTCTGATTCGTAGTCAGATGCTCTATCCAGCTGAGCTATGGGCGCATCGTCTTTGTTTCCGGCGGCTTGCGAAGTGTGCTCCCCGTCGGCGGAGCGGAACTTATGAAAACGCGCTGATCTTTGCAAGCGGTAATTTTCAAAAAACTGTATTTTTTTGAAAAGGCCGTAAAAAAGCATCGTCAAAGCCCGTCAAACACCGCTGTTTTCCGCCATGTTGTCGATTATCGCTATCTTACGGGAAAAAAGGGGGAAATGCGTCTTGTTCCGTAGGGAACCCTCTATTAAGATGCTTTTCAATCCCAGGGGAGCAGGGGCTTGTTTCTTCTATAAAAAAGCAGGCTCCGGGAGATTCGCTTATTCCTATTAGGTAATTGATCGAAATGGCCGTTCGCAAAACCTACCTCGCCGTTTTCGGCGTCGCCCTGCTGTTAGGCGGGTGTTCAAATTCTACCGATGCCATGTGGCCGGCGCTCAGTGGGGAGGATGCCGGAAATTCGGCGCGTCAGTCTTCCGCCAGTATGGGGGCCGCGCAAACGGACATTGGGACAGGGGCCGGACAGGCCGATGTCATGCGCAGCACGCAGCCGTTAACCGGTATGTCTACGACAGGGACTTTTGTCGGGACCAAGGTTGAAAGCATGCGTCAGGAATTGAACCGCCTGAAATCGGCGCTTAATTCTCATAATAACGAGCTGCAAACGTTGCGTGCCCAGACAGTAAGCCATTCACAGGCTTATCATGGCACTGTTGCCGCGATTAATGCGCGCCTTCAGGTGGGGACCACGCCAGGTAACCCTGTGCTGGTCAATCAGTGGAACCAGGCGCAACTGGAACTTGACCGGGTGAATGGCGATATCGCATCGCTTAATTCACTGGCCAACGATGTTGCAGCAGATTCGACATTGTCGACCTTCCTGCTCGAATCGGTGCGTTCGGCATATCAGGTGTCGGGTGCGGTTGACGAAGACCACCGTCAGTTGGCAATGCTGGAAGACGAAACCAGCCGGACCTCGGTTTTGATCGACCGGTTGTTAAGTGAAATCAGCGAAGACCTGTCACGTCAGACCAATTATATCGCCGGGGAACGTTCCAATCTGAACGCTTTGTCGCTTGCGGTTAAAAATGGCGAGATTTTTGGCGCATCGCTGGCAACAAAGTCAGCACCGGCACAACCGATCGCCAGCAACCGTACGATGCCCGACGCGGCTGATCGTCCGTTGGTTGTTATCCGGTTTGACAGTGCCAGCGTGAAATATGAACAGGCCCTGTACAACGCTGTTAATCGTGCGCTGGAACGTCGTCCGGATGCGACCTTTGATATTGTTGCTGTCACGCCGAACCGCGGCACACCGGCACAGGTTGCATTGAACAGCAGCAAGGCGAAACGCGATGCGCAAAGTGTTGTGCGGTCGCTGACCGATATGGGCATGCCCAATTCGCGCGTGCGCCTGTCAGACTCGACCAGTTCTTTGGTGTCTGCAAACGAAGTTCACGTCTTCGTTCGCTAATCAGTTTCGATCCTGATCAGTTGAACGGCCAAACAGGGTGCCTCCTTTTCAGGGGGTGCCCTTTTTCCTGTTGTGCAAACGGGCTGTTTACGAAACGATCTACGCAATGGCGGCGATGTCCCCTAATTTGGCCGGGTGTCATTGGGGAATGAATGTGACAGGTTTTGTCAGATCAGTTTGTTCGGATCGTAATTTTCGAGGTGATCATGGTCGATGTGGTGAATTTGCGTCAGCATCGCAAACGCAAGGCACGCGATGAAAAATCCAGAAAGGCGGAGGTCAACCGGGCTGCGTATGGCCGCACCCGTTCCGAACGTGATGAAACCCGTGCGCAACAGGATATGGCCGCCAAAAAAATTGACGGTCATTTGCGCCAGACTGACGACGCACCGCAGGATGGGGCACCGAACCTTTCGCCAACAGGTTTTAAAACGCTGGATGATGCAACCGGTGATGAGGGATGTGCTGATCAAGAAGGCCGCGCCACCAAAACCCGCGATGATGCGGCGCGTTCATCCCGTGTTATTCGGATGGACACATGGCGCGGCAAAAAGCATCCTGAGGATAAATCGTAAATTTAGAATATGGGGGAAATGGACATGCCTGCTTTGCCGGCAGGCCTGATATGTCTGTTGCGACTCGGCTTTGGCGATGGGAGCAATGAAAGCTGTGCTGGACGGCAACGGGTGATTGGGCGGCGATGATAGCTGCGCGCGAAAATGGCCTTAAAAAATGCGGGCCGTATTTTATTGCAGGGATGGACGGGGAAGCCCCATTTGACCCGGTTCGGTCCGCCCGTGCCGTTCCTTACCCGCCTTTGAAGACGTTTCGGCGCACTGTAACATTTCGTCACAGATGCGCATCGTGCGGATAGGCACAATCGGCACAGGTTCGTTTGCAACATTTCGGTTGATATTGCAATTCGGGACGGTGTCGGGTGATACCCTATGTCAAATAGCGGTCTGTCAAATAGCTGTTTTTGGTGCCGAAAATCAGTTTTTCATAGTCAGTTTAGGAGCGTTTCCTTTTCGCGTTTGTCCTGGTCAAGGGCTTCGTCCCACCCCATCAACCAGTCTTCATGTTCGCGGCAATCGGCGGGATAGGGGTTTTCGGTCAGGCGGTGGGCACCAAGGCCCGCGGAAAACCCATGCCCATAAGCAGGGTTAATGCGGGGTCGAGCGGGTATGACCGGGGCGTTATCAGTGTAAATCCTGTTGCGAAATGCAGGCAGGGAGCACAAAACCCCGTCGTCAATGCCCAATGGATAAGTGATCAGCATGGCTTTGCCCAGTGATGTGATGGACATGGTGCCGTTATCGGCAATGCGGATCAGGCCGGCCATTTTAAGGTGGGATGCCGCATATTCAATGCGGTCGCGCAGGGCCGCGGTATCTTGCAGAATAATTTGCGTGCCGTCATCGTCGCAGCAAAACAGGGACAGAACTTTTTCCCTAAGAGCATCCGGACCTAATCCGACCGATGCTGACCGCAAGATTGTCAACATCAGGGCGGGATCGCCGGGAATGTAATCTGTTGTGGTCGTCATTATGGGCCTCCGTCTTTGGCGAAACGAATTCCCTCCCCAGTGCAACCTTCATTGTTTGCGGTATGAATACCGGGCTGCTTTATTATAAGTATAGTTTGCAGATATGTTTCAAACTTGTGAAGACAAGAGTGCGCCCCGGTAGAATTTTTTTGATTTTAATCGGATATCGGGATTGTAATTGTGCCCGAATGATAAAAAGCACGAGAATTTTGTTAAAAAAAACACGTTTGGCGAGAACAAGTTTCTGGCTTAAAACACAACCTGGTCGGTGCGAACCTATATTCACGATGTCAGATCGCGGTGCCAATATGTTTGTTGGCAGGATTCAGCAGCGAAAACGGCACACAGACCATTTTGGCAAACGGCAACATTTTGGCGTTTTTCGAATAAAAAAGACCAAAGTCGCAAGTTTGACTGTTTTAAAGCACTTTTCCTTTAATCAGATTTTTTTTTTGGCGGTGTCAGCGCCATCGGGGCTGCGCCAGACGCGAACCCGGTTGCGCCCGCTTTCCTTGGCTGCATACAGGGCGCGGTCGGCCTTTTCAATGATCTGGCCGATTTGCTTGTCGTGTAAAATCGGGGCGGCACCAATCGAAGCTGTCACCGGCAAGGGTGTTCCGTTGCGCAGGGTGACCGGCGAGGCTTCGATGACGCGCCGCAGCCGTTCAAGAACATGTGCCGCCTGGCGCATGTCGGCATTGGGCAGGCAGATCAGGAATTCTTCCCCGCCATAGCGATAAACCTTGTCGAATGGCCGTACATGCGATTGCAGGATCCCTGCGATGGCCTGCAACACCAGATCGCCGTTCTGATGGCCATGCGTGTCGTTGACGGCCTTGAAAAAATCCAGATCGACCAGGGCAATCGCGGCGGATGAGCGGGTGCGGGTGGCCCGCTCGCGTTCAATTTCCAGATCAGACAGCATGGTTTGACGATTATAGGTTCCGGTTAACGGGTCTACATCGGAGCGCGCGGTGCGAAATGCCCGTTCCAGCCGTCTGATTTGCGCGAAAAAGGACTCGGCCCGCAATGCCATCGCATCATATTCGGCGGCATCGACTGTGCCGTCATGGTCGAAATGCTCCAGCAGGCGGCGGGCGGCGGCGTGAAGCTGTTGATGCGTAGTTGCCAGCGATTTTATCGCGGGCTGGTCCATCAGGCGGTTATGCTGGTTCAGGGCATACCAGGCGCCAAAATTGCAATAATCATGCTTGTTGGCAGTGTGCGCGCCATGGGTATGGGGGGGCGCTGTGGTGGCGGGCGTTTTTTTGTCCGACGTTTCTTCTTCTTTTACCAGCAGGTGCCGGTTCCAATCCAGCACCAGTGCGATATGTTCAGAAAGGGCGGTTTCAAGTTCGGCAAGAATTTGCCGCTCGGCATCAACAAAATTACCGACCGCGATGCTTTCGGGCATGTCTGTGTATCCCTCAGCAGAGGTATCATCATCGCGGTTGGTCATTTCATCCATCGGTGCAGCCATATTGTGCCCTGTTGTGCCGTCTCGTTTTGGTCGGGCCGGGTTTGCAGTGTTTGCGGTTATGCTTCTATGCCTCATCGGCGTTGGGTATGGCCGGGGCTGGAAATACATCGTTAAATGTTTGTGCCAGCAATTGGTCAAGTTGCGCCATTGTGATGTCGACTCCCAGATCTTTCAGGCTGGTAACGCCGTGTTCCGCAATGCCGCAGGGCACGATGCCGCCAAAATGTGTCAAATCCGGGTTTAAATTAATCGCAATTCCGTGAAAAGTAACCCAGCGGCGCACCCGCACACCGATTGCCGCAATTTTGTCTTCGCGGCCATTGCCCCGGTCCACCCATATGCCGACCCGACCCTCGCGGCGTTCCCCGCTAACACCGGCCAGGGCGAGGGTGCGAATAATCCATTCTTCCAGGCTGTGCACATAAGCACGCACATCGCGGCCCCGCCGGCGCAGGTCCAGCATCAGATATGCGGTGCGCTGGCCCGGGCCGTGATAGGTATACTGGCCGCCGCGTCCCGCCTCATAGACGGGGAATCGGTCGGGATCGACCAGGTCTTCTTTTTTTGAACTGGTGCCCGCAGTATAAAGCGGCGGATGTTCGACCAGCCAGACAAGTTCGCTTGCCGCGTCGCGATAAATGGCGTCGGCACGAAATTCCATTTCTGCAAGCGCTTCAGGATAGGAAATCGGTGTCGAAGCGACCCGCCATTCCGGTTTTTGGGCATTAAAATCGATACTTTTCATTTTTCCTGTCAAATAAATGAAAACTCCCCTTGATTGGGGTCAGGCTTTTTGCTATCTCCCTTTCCGCGCCAAGGCAAGCCCGCAAAGTTACCTCACAGGGCTTGTTACTATTATATATGCGGTCGTGGCGGAATTGGTAGACGCGCAGCGTTGAGGTCGCTGTGGGCTAACCCCCGTGGAAGTTCGAGTCTTCTCGACCGCACCAAAAAGGCCTTTCCTTGATCTTCAAGGAAGGGCCTTTCTGATTCCGGGCCCTGATGGTGCTGTTTCCTGTTCCTGATTATTGCTGGTTATCGTGACCGATCATGACATTTCCCGATGTCATATGAATACGGGTCGGTTTGCACACTGTGCGATTCAGGGCAAAAGATTCCTCAATCTTTCATAGATAAATACATACTTCCGTATATTATGTCTCTCATTTCGGGGTATAGGGGGAGCCAGAACATACTCCAGATCATCCAATCGTTGCCGCTGGTGCGACATGCACGGCTGCGATGGACGTTTTTGTCATGATGTACTGATGGGGGAATGGCGGCGTGGATTTCGTGGGTTTAGAGAAGCGGCAATATGTCTATCAACATTAAAATTGCCAAAACCGAACAGGAACTAAGCGACGTTTATTGTTTGCGCTATCAGGTCTATTCCGAGCAAGGGCGATTTGCTGAATTGTATGATGGCGTGATTGTTGACCTGTTTGATGCCATTCCGTCGGTTGCCAATGTTATCGCCTATAGTGGTGAAACACCGATTGCGACGATTCGTATCAATCTTGATTCGGTGTTGAAATTGCCAGCGGATCATTTGTTTGATTTTTCCACATATCGTCAATGTGTCCTTGAGCAGGAGCAGATTGCAGGGCGGGACACGCCGGTTTTTGCCAGTGCCGGTATGCTGGCGATAGCGGCGGAGTGGCGCAATCGGCGGAATGTTTTTGGCGGATTATTTCGGATGGCCATTGATATTGGCCATATGTGGGGTGTGACCCACATTATAGCGACCGTCAATGCCGATACGTCGGGCATTTATCAGAGATTGGGCTGGGAGCAACTCTCGCCGCCGATGCCGATGGGAAAAATCGGCGTCGAAATTACGCCGTTTGTGACGCCAATGGAGCCGATGTATCGATGGGCTTTCGGGATGTTCCGGGAACAAAAAGACCTGCTTGATCATTTCAGTGGCTGTTTTCAGTGGTATCTGGTTGATCGGGGATGCGACATATTTCGCCAGGGGGAGCCCGGTCATGAAGCATTCCTGATTACCAAGGGCGGCGTTGACATTACGTGCTACCACGCGGCTTCGCAGAAAACCTTGCGGTTGGCCAAGCTGGGGGCCGGGGACATGTTTGGCGAACTTTCCCTGATCGACAGTTCGCCGCGGTCGGCCACGGCGGTGACTACCCGCAATACCGAACTGGTGGCGATCAATCGTGATGTGTTCTGGGAAAAAAGTTACGAAGATCCGTCACGCTTGAAAGACCTGATGCAGATTCTTTCAGGCCGCCTGCGGGATGCAAATAATCTGAGCATGATATACGCGCATGCCCCGCTGGAAGAACGTCTGGCTTATTTTGCCGATATGCTGCGTAAAGCTGCCATCCCGGACCCGCGCAACCCGGATATTTTAAAGGCCAGGGTGTCGTTGCATGAATTTGCCGATATGGCGTTGGCCGCGCCCGAAGAAGCAGAAAATTATCTGCAAAAATTGAAAAACCAAAAGAAGCTGGAATATTCGGCACAGCAGATCATTTTTTTCGGGGATGAAATATCGTGAAGGAAAATACCGCAAGCTCAACGGCATATACGGTGTTGCAGGGACTGGTTTACATCGCGAAATGTACACCGCACAGCTATCTTGTGCCGGATGAAATGCGGCGTTTGGGGGAATGTGTTTTATCGGCATCGGAAGAAGGCCGTGCCCGGCTAAGTGCGCTGGAAAAACCGACCATCAGGCTTAAAACAGGGATTCGCGAATTCATTTTTTTGCCAGGTATTACCTTGCATTATATTTTGCGCAAACGTTGCATCGAGGAAAAAACCCGCGAGGCAATTGCGGCAGGTGTGACACAGGTTATTAGCCTGGGCGCGGGGTTCGACAGCTTGGCATTCCGGTTGTCATGTGAATTTCCCGAGGTTAATTTTATTGAAATCGATCATCCCGATACGCAAAAATTCAAGGCAGATGCCTTTGATCATGCCGCCGAGGCCCAGTCGGGGCTGGCGAATGTAAAATATCTGGATGTTGATTTCACCCACCAGAATATCGAAGACAGATTACGGCGTTTTGATCCGTTTGATCGCAGCCGTCCGACCCTTTTCATTAGTGAAGGGGTGACGATGTATCTGACCGAGGATGAAGTGATCCATATGTTTGCGTCCATTCGGAATTTGAGCGGCGCAGGAACCCGATTTGTGTTTACGGCCGTCGAACCGCGCGAAAGCCCGCGAAACAACACCCGACTGGCCCTGTTTTTATATCTGAAACTGATTGGCGAGCCGATTAAATGGTCGATGGAAGGGCCTTTGTTACCAGCGTTTCTTGAAAAGCAGGGCTGCAAACTCGATGCGATCGACGCCACGGATGATTTTAAAAAGCGTTATATGGCTCCGGGACGGCATCCGCGATTGCATTATGGGGAATATGTTGCCGTGGCCCATTTTGAATAACACTTGATAGCCCAGCGGTTTTGGCGTGGAACTGCATTTTCGGGCATACCGGATGGCGGGAAATGCCGGGAAATGCTGGAGATGGAAATTGTTTCATCTCATGCGGTTTGAAAACAGTTGGAAAATGTTAAAGTTTTCAGATGGGCTTTCATCCATGCTATGCTCCGCTAAATTCTGGCGTTTTTCCATGCAAAGGGGGCGGGCAATTTCGGTGACGAAACAACAGAACGCTTCTCTCGGTGTGATAATTCCACTAGGTTGGTCCGTCCCACACGGCCACTATTTTTCAGGGCTTAATCGGCTTTAGGTTAATTTCACCTAAATACCTGAAGTTAAAGGTATTATTATGACAAACAGGAACGACAAGCTGCGCGAAGCGGCATTGGACTATCACCGGTATCCCACCCCCGGTAAACTGGCTGTTGCGGCAACCACCACGCTTGCAAACCAGCGCGACCTGGCATTGGCCTATTCGCCCGGCGTTGCTTTTGCCTGCGAGGAAATCGTTAAGGACCCGGAAACCGCAGTGCATTACACGGCGCGCGCCAATCTGGTGGCCGTCATCACCAATGGTACGGCTGTGCTGGGTCTTGGCCCGATTGGCCCGCTGGCATCCAAGCCGGTGATGGAGGGCAAGGCCGTCCTGTTCAAGAAGTTCGCCAATATCGATGTTTTCGATTTGGAAGTGAACGAACTGGACCCGCAAAAATTCATCGATATTGTCGCGGCCCTGGAACCTACCTTTGGCGGCGTCAATCTTGAAGATATCAAAGCGCCGGAATGCTTCATCATTGAAAAAGCATTGCGGGAACGCTGCAATATTCCGATTTTCCATGATGACCAGCATGGGACGGCCATTTGTGTGGCGGCCGCTGTGCGGAATGGTTTGCGCGTTGTCGGCAAGGACCTGGACAAGGTGCGTCTGGTCACATCCGGTGCCGGTGCTGCGGCTCTTGCCTGTTTGAACCTGCTGGTATCGATGGGCCTGCCGCGCGAAAATATTACGGTCACCGACCGTTTCGGCGTGGTCTATAAGGGCCGCGAAGAAGAAATGGACCCGTGGAAAGCGGAATATGCCATTGAAACCAATGCCCGCACCCTTGATGACGTGATCGAAGGGGCCGATATTTTTCTGGGTCTTTCTGCCCCGAACATCATGGGCGAAAAAGAACTGCGCAAGATGGGCGAACGGCCGATCATTATGGCGCTGGCGAACCCGACACCGGAAGTTTCGCCCGAACTGGTCAAGGAAATCCGCCCCGATGCGGTTATGGCAACCGGGCGGACGGATTACCCCAACCAGGTTAACAACGTTCTGTGTTTCCCGTTTCTGTTTCGCGGCGCACTGGATGTGGGGGCCACCGAAATTAACGAGGCCATGAAGATTGCCGCGGTTGAGGCGATTGCCGACCTGGCAACTGCCGAAGTTTCGGATATTGTTGCGACGGCCTATGGCGGTGAAGAACTTAAGTTTGGCCCGGAATATCTGATTCCCAAGCCGTTTGATCCGCGTCTGATGCTGGAAATTCCGCCCCGTGTTGCCAAGGCCGCAATGGATAGCGGTGTTGCCAAACGCCCGATCGAGGATTTTGACGCCTATCGCCAGCAGCTTGAAGGCTTTGTCTTCCGCTCTGGTCTGGTGATGAAGCCGGTGTTTGATATGGCACGCAGCCATAAAAAACGCGTGGTTTACCCCGAAGGCGAATCGCGCCGCGTGCTGCAGGCCTGCCAGGTGCTGGTTGATGATGGTGTTTGCCATCCGGTACTGATTGGTCGTCGCGATGTTATTCTGGACCGCATCAAGGAAATTGGCCTGCGCCTGATCCCTGATGAGCAGGTTGAAATTCACGACCCCGATGATAACCGCCATTTTGAACAGGACTGGCAGGATTTTCACAATATTATGGGCCGTCGCGGGATTAACCCGGAATATTCCCGTTCTATTGTGCGGACCCGGCCCACTGTGGTGGCCTGCCTGATGCTGCGCCGTGGCGAGGTGGATGCCATGGTTTGTGGGTGCCAGGGCGGCTTCCTGCGTCATTTGCGCTATGTGCGTAATCTGGTTGGCCTGCGCAAGGGCGTGTCGGATTTCTCGGCCGTTAACATGATGATCATGAAACAGGGGACGTTCTTTTTGACCGATACCTATGTTTCGGTTGATCCAACCCCTGAACATGTGGCTGAAACCGCCATTATGGCTGCGGATGTTGTGAAACGGTTTGGGATTACGCCAAAGGCGGCGCTGATTTCGCATTCCAATTTCGGCAGCCACGAAAATCCGTCGGCCTGCAAGATGCGCGAGGCCCTGAAAATTATTCGTATTCAGGCACCTGATCTGGAAATTGAAGGCGAAATGCATGCAGATGCCGCGATTTCAGAAACCATCCGTAATCGCATTTTCCCCAATTCGATGTTGAAGGGGGCAGCCAACCTGTTGGTGATGCCGACCCTGGATGCGGCGAATATTTCCTATAATATGGTTAAAATGCTGGGCGATGGTTTGCCCGTTGGCCCGATTTTGGTCGGTGCGGCTAAATCGGCACATGTTGTCAGCCCGTCCATTACCGTGCGTGGCCTTGTAAATATGAGTGCGATTGCCGTTGTTGATGCCATTGATCGGGAACAGTCCCGCAGTTGATTGCGTTTAACCTGGCAGTGCATTGCTGCACTTGACCGGGCATCAACGTTGGCGCAGAAACAGCCGTGCCGGACCGTAACGTCCGGCGCGGTTTTTTTGGGCCGGCACCCGGCGCAGTGCTTAAAATAAACGGGGGAGGGGCAGATGACAGACATCGATGAACGGGAACGGCCGGGCAATGCAACGTCGTCTGTATCGTCGGGCGATGATTATGTTGATCTGACACCTGAATATGCCCGTGAAATTCTTGATGCCTTGCATGACGAAGACACGTCCCGCGTCGCCGAACTGCTTGGCGAGCTGCACTTTGCCGATATCGCCGATTTGCTGGGCTGGGCGGGAAGTGCGGAACGCCAGCAGCTTGTTGATGTTATTCGCCCCGATTTTGACCCCGAACTTCTGACCGAACTTGATGACGAGTTGCGCGAAGAAGTGATTGCGCAGCTTGGCACCGATGTGGTGGCGGAGGCCATTTCCGCACTCGACTCGGATGACGTGGTTGAAGTTATCGAGGATCTGGAAGAAGCAGATCAGCGTGAATTGCTGGGTGCCCTGTCGGAAATTGAGCGCGCCCGGGTTCAGGAAGCATTATCCTACCCGGAATACACCGCTGGCCGTATCATGCAGCGCGAGCTGGTGGCGATCCCCGATTACTGGAGCGTTGGCCAGACAATCGATTTCCTGCGCTCGGCCAGGAACCTGCCCGAGGATTTTTACGATATCATCGTGGTTGACCCGCGCTATCGCCCCGTGGGCATGGTGCCGTTGTCGCGGGCCATTCGCACCAACCGCCCGGTGCTGGTGCGCGATGTGATGGAAACAGACGATATGCGCACGGTGCTGGTCACCGACGAGCAGGAAAATGTCGCTCATCTGTTTCGCCAGCGCGATCTGATTTCCACCCCGGTGGTGGACGATAACGGGCGGCTTGTGGGGGTGATTACCGTCGATGACGTGGTGGACGTTATCGATGAAGAATATGAAGAAGACATGATGCGGATGGCTGGTGTCGGCGAGGAAGACGACCTTTCCAGCGCCATTCTTGATACCACCCGGTCGCGTTTTACCTGGTTACTGGTTAATCTTTTCACCGCGATTGGTGCGTCGATGGTGATTGGTCTGTTTCAGCATACAATCGAAAGCCTGGTTGCCCTGGCGGTGTTGATGCCGATTGTTGCCTCGATGGGCGGCAATGCGGGCACACAGACCCTGACGGTGGCGGTGCGCGCCATTGCCACGCGTGAACTTAACAGCACCAATGCCTGGCGCGTTGTGCGAAAGGAAGTGGCCGTTTGCACGCTTAATGGCCTGGCATTTGCGCTATTAAGCGGCGGTATTAGCTGGTTCTGGTTTGATAACATGCGCCTGGGGGCGGTGATTGGTGTTGCCATGATCATTAACCTGATCATGGCTGGTGCCTCTGGTGCCATTATTCCGCTCGCCCTGGAGCGGGCCGGGGTGGACCCGGCGGTATCCTCGTCGGTCTTTTTAACAACCATTACCGATGTGGTTGGTTTTTTTGCTTTTTTGGGCTTGGCTGCGGCATTTCTGATGTAAATCTTGCCGCCCGCGAAACCCATGTTCTGCCAAAAACTGCTTGATCAAGACGGATACTTTAAGGCCTTAAAATCGTGTGTTGTTATCGTTATCCGTTAACTGTTCGATTGCTGTTCTGTCGGGGTATCGGTTGTGGCCTGGCGGGTCAGAAATGTGTGGGTTTGTTCTTTCGATACCGGCGGCGAGAAGATAAATCCCTGCATTTCATCACAATTGGCCGCACCTAGCATCGCCAGTTGATCTTCTGTTTCAACGCCCACGGCGACAACGCGGCGGTTCAGGCTTTTGCACAAACGCACGGCGGGGTTCAGCACGCTGTTGTCGGGCTGTTCATAGAGTTCGATGTCAAACAGGCTGCGCGACAGTTTGATCCGCTGGACCGGAAAGCGTTTGAGATAGCGCAGCGACGAATTGGCCGCGCCAAACTGGTCCAGCGTCAGACTGATGCCGACTTCGGCGAAGCGGTAAAACTGTGTTAACGAGCGTTCCGGGTCGCGCATGGCAATGTCTTCGGCGATTTCAATTTCGATCAGGGCCGGAGAAATATCATGGCGTTCGGTTTCCTCGATAATGTTCTTGATGATGTCGGCCTGAATAAATTGCCGCCCCGACAGGTTAAGCGCGATTGGTACGGGCAGATAACCCTCTGTGCGCCATTCCTGGATCTGCTGGCAAACCGTTTCAAATATCCAGCGCCCCAGCGGTGCCAAAAGCCCGGCTCTGTCGGCGACAGCGATAAAATCGGGCGGCAAATGGCGTTGCCCGCGATCATCCACCCAGCGCAGCAGGGCTTCAAACCCCGTCACATGATGATCAGACAGGCGGTAACGCGGCTGATATTCAATAACAAAACGTTTTTCGTCGACCGCCCGGCGCAATTGGGTTTCCAGCGACAGGCGGGCATGCATGACATTGTTCATTGTCTCGACAAAGAAACAATATGACGATTCGGCCGATTTTTGCGCCCGATACATTGCGGCATCGGCATTTGCCATCAATTGCGACGGCGCGCGCGCATCATTGGGGTAAAGGGCAACCCCGACACTGACATGCAGCCGGATCTCGTCGCCTGCAATGGGAATGGGATGGGAAATAGCTTCGACAATCCGTTCTGCGACAAGGGCGGCTCCTTCGGCCTCGGACAGGTCGGCGGCGATAATGGCAAACATGTCGCCCGCCAAACGCGCACAGGTGTCTTTTTCACGCACGGTGGCACGCAATCGCCCGGAAATGGACCGCAGGGTTTCATCGCCCACATCTGATCCGTAACGGTCGTTAACGGCACGGAAATTATCGATATCGACGATAAGTACCGACAGCAGCTTTTCGTAGCGTTTGGCATGGGCAACCGCCTGGTTCAGCCGGTCATCAAACAGGGCACGGTTGGGCAGGCCGGTTAACGGGTCGTGGGTGGCAAGATAACGCAGGCGGTTTACCGCTGCATTTGCCGCCGGGTTGTGATGCAAAATGACATCAACACAATCGGGATGCAGTTCAGAAGGGGTCATCAACAGATCGCAGACCACATGCACGCCTTCGGCACTGCGAATCACCCATTCACGCCGTGCTTCTGTTTCGCCCTGTGTGATGGCGGCCAGTAATTTATCCTGGGCGCGATGCGATGATGTTCCATCGGGCTGAAATTCCGGCGCGATATTGTAAAGCCGGATGAAGCCGTAATCTTCTTTGCGCAGATCAAAAAAACTGGCTGTCTCAGGCGACATCATGCGCAAATGGCCGTCGGCCCGGCTGATGGTCAGGGCAAGGTCGCTGATGTTTTCACGCGCCCGCAACCGTTGCAGGTTTTTCAATGCCGGGTTGGCATTGCGACTGGCATATATAAACAGCACGCCTGCGAGCATGGCGGCCATGATAAATCCGAAAGCGCTGATCATGTTGGGGGATAGTGTGCCGACACCGGCAATACCGGGATCGGCGGTAACATCGATATCCCAGCGTCGTCCCGCGACATCGATGCGGGTGGTGCGCGTCAGTTTGGGATCGGTGCTGTCGCCCTGCATTTCAAACAGAACACTGTCGTTTTCGCGCACCCGAATGGTGTAGCCCGCCAGATATTCGCTTTCCAGAACGTTGCCGAGCATGGTGCGGATGCGAAACACCCCGTTCACCATGCCGATAATATCGCCCTTGCTGTCGATTACCGGCACATAAGCGGCAAATCCGCGCCCGCCCTGCAGCAGTTCCAGCGTTGGCGTTATCTGCATTTTGCGCTGATCAAATGCCATGTCCAGTACCGGACCGGCAACCGGGTGGCGTTTTAAATCCGCCCCCATGGCCGGGACATTTCCCTTGATCGGTGCGACATACTGAATGATGAAATTTGGGGAAATCCAGTTGATGGCCTGCAAGGCCTCGAACCGGCTTTGTAACGGGGCGGCGTGCGCCAGATAGCGCTGTTCATCAGCCGGGGCGTCACCTTGCCAACTGTCGGCAAAGTTTTCCAGGGCGTGCAAATTGGCGTTGACGGTTTCATCAATCCGGTCGCCCAGCCCCTGTGCCAGCAGGTTTGCATTGGCGACAAGGGCGTGCTCGTTCGCCTGTTCCATTTGTTGGGCGATCAACCAGAAAGCACCGCCCACCATACAGAAGAACACTGCCGCAATAACCATCGCACGCGGCTTGATTGCTGTTCTGTCTTTTTCCCGACCATCGTCAGGCACATCGCCGCCGTCCTGCATGGGCTCCCCGTTTTGTTCTTTATGTTTTGTCCTGTGCGATGACTGTTTTCTGATCTGGCCGGACTGCCCCCCGGTGATCCGGGCAAAACTTTAGTTTGCCCCTGTCGTTTCGCCCATTTAGACGCCAGCTTATCGGATTTCATGTCAAATGTGTCGCGAAATGTTTTTGCCAACGGTTGTTGGCGGCAAACACCAAATTGGCCCGCACCGAACAGAACATGAATGCCATGCGCGGTTGCTGTTGGCAAAGGCTAGGCACAGGCCGCCCAAACCCCTATAACAGGGGCCGTCATAACCCGCCGGCCCCGTCGTGACAGATAAAAACGCCATTGCGCAACGAAGGCCTGGGCGGGTTTGAAATTTTATCCCGTATAAGAGACCGATCATGAAAAACCGTTCGCGCAATCCCCGTTCCCGTCCCGGCCATCGTTCCGGAGCGCCCCGGCGTGATCCGCTGATCGGGGTTGAGGTTGATGTTAAAATTGTCGATATCGGTGCGCGGGGCGACGGTTTGGCCGAAACCGCAGCCATCGGCGGTAAATCGGTACTGGTTTATGTTGACGGCGTTTTGCCGGGCGATGAGGTTCGGGTAAAGTTGCGCCAGAAACGCGGCGACGGATACGGGGCCGAAGTTGTTACCGTTCAGGCCCGCCCCAAGGACCACGCGCCCGCCAAATGCCCGCATTATGATCATTGCGGGGGGTGTTCGTTGCAGCATCTTCCAAACGAAGATTATCGCACATGGAAACGTCACCGCGCGGTTCAGGCCGTGATGCGGGCGGGCATTTCCGATGCGAAGGCCGCCGAAGCCATGGTGGCAGCACTTGAAACATCGCCGCCCGCCAGCCGCCGTCGGGCCGATTTTTCGGTTATCTGCACCCAGGACGGGGTCTTTGTTGGTTTTACCGAACGGTTTAGTCACCACATTGTAAATGTGTCTGAATGTGCGGTGCTGGTCCCGGAAATTGTCGCGTTTCGTAATCAGTTCCAGTCTTTTCTGGAATCACTGCCGCGTGACACTGGCACCATTATTCGCAATATGGTGGTCAATGTCAGTGAAAAGGGCCTGGATGTCATGATTGGGGCCACCGCAGAGCCCAATCTTGACTTGCGCCAGGGGTTGGCCGAACTGGCCGATGATGTCGATCTGGCGCGGTTGGCGTGGAAAGTGGGCGATCATCCGGCCGAACCCGTTGCCCAGCGCCGGACGCCAGAAGTTCATTTTGCCGGGGTGCCGGTTTCTGTGCCCGCAGGGGGCTTTTTACAGGCGACCGTCCAGGGCGAAGCCGCCCTGACCAATGCAATTGCCAATGCGTTGTCGCGGATTCCTGCCCGCCAGGTCATCGATCTGTTTTGCGGGATCGGCAGCTTTACCTTTCCCCTGGCGCTGACAGGCGATCGTCGCCGGGTGATGGCGGTTGAAGGCGATATCGCGGCGGTACGTGCTTTGCAATATGCTGTTGGCAGATCATCGGCCCCGATTGAAGTGATCCATCGCGACCTGTTTCGTCAGCCCCTTGATGCTGACGCCTTGAAAGATGCTGATGTGGTGGTGTTTGACCCGCCGCGCGCCGGTGCGCTTGCACAATGTGAAGTTCTGGCTGATTTTGGCCCGGAATGGATTTTGGCGGTTTCGTGTAATCCGGCAACCTTTGCCCGCGACATGCGCCTGTTGCGCAATGGGGGCTATGAATTGCAGCAAGTGGTGCCGGTGGACCAGTTTTTGTGGTCGCCGCATCTTGAAATGTTTGCCGTTTTGCGTCGGACATTGCCCGCCGCAGCCTGATCGGTAGATCAAATCCCGTAATCCCGTTGGTCGCAATCGATCAACGGGACCCTGTTTATTCTATCGCTTCGTTGTCATACACGCCCCAGATGCCCTGGCGTTGAACCCAGCCGTCATAATCCTGAAACTGGACCTGGCACCAGTCGACACCCTTGGGGCAGCGTTCAACCCGGCCCACCACGCCTGCTTTGACCAGGGCAATCGGGCGGGCATTTTTATCAGCCGCAGTATACATGGTAATTTCGTCGCCGGTCACAATCACATATCGGGTACCGATCAGCAGGCTTTGATGCACCCAGCCTTCGCTACCTTCCCAGTCGCGAACTTTGCGCCAGGTATCAAATTCTGAAACAACTTCCATGGGCAAATGGCTGTGCTGATAAATCCAGACCTTGGGATATCGCAGCCCCGGGCCAGAGCGCAGATGGACCTTGTCTGATCGCAGTGCAACAAACCGGGGGATCGGCAGACCCGATTCCTGGGCTGTGGCAAAATTTGGCAGAATAAATCCACATAACACGATCAGTAGAAGGAGCTTTCGCATCCCAGCAGGCATGGGGGTGATTCCCTTATTTGTGGTCTTTGACCCGATTTTCTGGTCGAAATCGGGCATTTAAGAAATAAAGTTACAAAAATAACGTCAAAATTCTTGCTTTCGTACCTTTGGCCGTGGCATCACTGCATTGCGGCAAGATGCAAAGGCCCGAAAACCGATCTTGCCAGCAAAAGAGTTAAAAGACCGCATAGGATCGGCAGATGACCAAGAAAAAGCCCCTCGTCATCGTGACCCGCAAGTTGCCGGACGCGATTGAAACCCGCATGATGGAACTGTTCGACAGCCGGTTGAACATCGACGATACGCCGATGGATAAAGCCGCCTTGATCGAATCGGTGAAACATGCCGATGTTCTGGTGCCAACCGTTACCGACCGGATCGACGCGGCGGTTTTGGCACATGCGGGGCCGAATTTGCGTCTTATTGCCAATTTTGGCAATGGCATCGACCATGTTGACCTGCAAACGGCACGGCAACGCGGCATTACTGTTACCAATACCCCCGATGTTTTGACCGAAGACACCGCCGATATGACGATGGGGTTAATCCTGTCCGTCTCGCGCCGGGTGGGCGAGGGCGAACGTCTGATCCGTTCAGGGAACTGGAACGGTTGGGGGCCAACATTGATGCTGGGGCACCGGATTTGGGGCAAGCGGCTGGGGATTGTCGGTATGGGGCGCATTGGCCGCGCTTTGGCCCGCCGTGCCAAAGGGTTTGGGCTGTCGGTGCATTATCATAACCGTCGCCGGGTTCATCCTGACATTGAACAAGAACTTGATGCCACCTATTGGGAAAGCCTGGACCAGATGCTGGCCCATGTTGATGTGGTATCGGTGAACTGTCCGCATACGCCTGCGACCTATCATTTGTTGTCGGCACGGCGGTTAAAGCTTTTGCAATCACACGCCATTCTGGTCAACACCGCGCGCGGCGAAATTGTTGATGAAGCTGCCCTGACGCGGATGCTGTCCAATCAGGAAATCGCCGGGGCCGGGCTGGATGTGTTTGAACATGAACCTGCCGTAAACCCGAAACTGATCGAACTGAATAACGCTGTTTTGTTGCCCCATATGGGATCGGCAACGATTGAGGGACGTATTGATATGGGCGAAAAAGTGCTGATCAATATCAAAACCTTTGTTGATGGCCATACCCCGCCCGACCGGGTGATTGAAGGGTTGTTGTAAGATACAGGTTCTGTTTTCGGGTCTGCATAAATATCAATTGCAAAAAAGCCTGCCGGAAGGATGAACGGTGGGCTTTTTTATGCTGCTGACCCGCCAGGGTAAAATATATCGCATAACTTTTGTGGCAGGTGCGTCGATGATGGTCAGGTAAATTCAGCGCTCCTCCTGACATATCCTGACAGGGGTGTGGTGAATTTGAACGTTGCGCCATTTCCTTTTGCCACAGGCTTCGTTATCACTGAGGGATAAATGTCTCTCAGGGAGTTCCCACAATGGCCTATTTGTTTGCACCTGCCGATGCCACGACTGTTCCGGTTGATGGCAGTGACGATGTTTTTCCGGTAAACCGTATTTTTTGTATCGGCAAAAACTATGCCGATCATGTGCGTGAAATGGGATCCGACCCGGCCAGCACACCGCCCTGCATTTTCATGAAACCAGCCAATTGCCTGAAGGTCGGCGACGGCGATCTGGCTTATCCGTCTGCCACCACTGATTTGCATTATGAAGGCGAATTGGTTGTCGCCCTGGCCGCTGGTGGCAAAGATCTGAACCGGGCGGCGATTGAAGCGGCAATTTTCGGCTATGCCTGTGGCCTTGATATGACCCGGCGCGATGTGCAGGGCGACCTTAAAGAGCGCCGCTTGCCGTGGGATATGGGCAAGTCATTTGATGATTGTGCTGCCATTTCTGCCATTCGCCCCAAGGATGCCTGTGGTAGCCCGGCTGACACTCATTTGAAATTGTCGGTCAATGATGCCGTGCGCCAGAACGACACAACCGCGAAAATGATCTGGCCCGCGATTGATGCACTGGTTCATCTTTCCACCCTGATCGAACTTAAGGCAGGCGATTTGCTTTATACCGGGACCCCCGAAGGCGTTGGTGCGGTTGTGCGGGGTGATCGGATAGATCTGGAAATTGAAAATGTCGGTTCGCTGTCAGTGACATTGAAATAACCCGAATAACCCCAGTAACGGAGCCTGTTTTGAAAATCGTAAGCTGGAATATCAATTCGGTGCGTTTGCGCATTGAACAGGTTGCGCAGTTTCTGCGCGACCAGCAGCCCGATGTGCTGTGTTTGCAGGAACTGAAATGCCCGGACGAGCATTTCCCCCACGAGGCCTTTGATGCGTTGGGCTATAAACACCGTCACATTCACGGTATGAAATCTTATAACGGCGTCGCGATCATTGCCAAAATGCCGTTTACCGGCACTGAAATCAAACATTTCTGCGGCAAGGAAGATCGTCGTCATTGCATGGCGGCGTTTGAAAATGGCGTTGAAGTGCATAATTTCTATATCCCGGCCGGGGGAGACGAGCCAGACACCACCATCAACGAGAAATTTGCCCACAAGCTGTCATTTCTGCAGGAAATGACCCAATGGTGGACCGAGCGTCGGCAGGTTGCGCCGCGCAAGGCGGTTCTGGTGGGCGATTTCAATATTGCCCCGTCAGAAAACGATGTGTGGTCGCACAAGCAGCTTTTGAAAGTGGTCAGCCACACCCCGGTCGAGGTTGAAGCGCTGGAGCGTTTTCGTCAAAGCGGCGATTTTATTGACGCCGTGCGCGAAATTTACCCCGAGCCGGAAAAATTGTTCAGCTGGTGGAGCTATCGCTCCCGCGATTGGCGGGCATCCAACAAGGGGCGGCGGCTGGATCATGTGTGGATGACACCGGAAATGGCCGGAACGGTAACACGGGCGTCGGTTTATGACACCACACGCGATTGGGTAAAACCATCGGACCATGCGCCGGTCATTGCCGAGTTCAATATCTGATTTTGGCGGCCAGACCCGTCAGGGTTTGGCCGTGGTTTCCCCGCTGGTCTGCCAGACGGCTGGACCGTAACGCTGAAAGTACAGATGGGTATCTGCCTGAAACAGGTGGAATTTTCTTCCGCCGGTGCTTTTTTTATGGGAAACTCGCCGTCGTTTTTTGGCTGACGATGACTGTTTGTGCCTTTGGTGTCCTAAGCCGGGAATGGGATATCGTGTCGGTTCATCGGGTATATCGGGAAGTGGGGACAATGCTATGCGTAAAATCCTGATTGGCCTGACGATCATTATTCTGATCGTCGTCGGGTTTCTTGTTTATGTTTATGCCAATCTTGATTCGATTGTAAAAACGACAATCGAGGAAGCGGGAACGCGGGTGACACAGGTTGAAGTTACTGTGGATGCCGTAAAAATTGAAACCACCCAGAACCGGGCCGAAATCAAAGGTTTGAAAATTGGCAATCCAGCCGGATTTTACAGCGAGCAGGCCTTTTCCCTGGGGGATATCGCGGTTGTAGTTGACGGATCGTCACTAACCGAACCTGTTCTTCACGTTGAAAAAGTAACGATTGATGCACCCTCGATCATTTACGAGGTGGGCGATAACACATCGAACATCGCAACGATCCAGCGCAATGTTGAAAGTTTTATCAGCCGCGTTTCTGGCCCGGCTGGCGAAAACGCCACCAAGGATGCCAAGGAAATCAATGCTGATCAAAATGGCACCCGGGTTGTGATTGATCATGTCTATATTAAAAATGGTTCTGTTGCCATTTCGGCCAGTTTTCTGGGCGGTAAAAAACTGTCAACCTCGCTGCCTGACGTGCATTTGACCGATATTGGCCGCGACAGCAACGGTGCGACGCCTGCCCAGGTTGCCGAGAAAATCCTGTCTGCGATGAACGGTGCTGTGATTAAGTCGGTTTCGCAGCTCAATATGGATGGTTTGATGCAGGGCGTTGGCGATTTTAGCAAAAGCCTGACTGCCCCGTTGGGGACGTTGGGTTTGCCGGGCAGCAAAGCTGGCTCAGGCGGGGCTGATGACGGCAGTTCGCTAAAAAGCGGTGCCGATGCGGTGGGCAATGCCATGAAAGGTTTGCTTGGCGGCAAGTCCGAATAAACCTGGTAAATCTGGTAATCCGGTTAATGTGCGTATGTGTTTCAATGACATGATTTCATGGGAAAATCGCCGTAAACTTGCCCGAATTTTCCAATTATATGGCGGGGCGATGGAGATCGTTAGATTGACAATGCTGCGCTTGCGGTTTCGGTATTAAAGGAAACATGCTTTAATCTGGACGGAATGGCAAAGACCCGTTCCGCGTTTGAACAAGGAATTTGAAATGCGTTTGCTGATTGCATTGTTGTTGCCATGGTTGTTGTTTTTCACCATTGGTCGGCCGATTGCAGGGATTATTTGCCTGATCTTGCAATTGACCCTGGTTGGATGGGTTCCTGCTGCAATCTGGGCGGTCTATGCCCTAAGCCAGTATAAGACGGATAGAAAGATTGAAACCGCACTTGGTGATCGCCGGTTCTAAAACGCAAGACTGTATGGTCATCCCGCGACGAAATAACGGGCTTCAAAAGTAGATTTTTCGAGCCTGCAATAATGCGCCCGTTATTGCAGGCTCGAAAATGCGTATCGCCACAGGATTGGATCGGTTGTTGTCGTCAACTATCGCCCCTGTGATCCGCCAATATCACGGGTCAGGCGGGCGGCAAAATCATCCGTCATGCCGGAAATATAATCGAGTATCGACAGATACAGATCATATAGCCCGCCATTGATCGGAAGATCATCCCGGCCAATCAGTTCACGAACCCGCGCGGCACGATAGGACAATTCGCTTTCGCTGTGCGCCTGATGAATTTCCAGTGCTGTGCGGCAAAAAGTTTCGAGCAAGACTTCGATGCAGGCAAAAGCCCCAACTTCGATCTGGACCTTGCGGCGGTTCAGGATGATCTGTTGTTCGGAAAACTCTTTGGCCCGCAGGATCATGTCGTTATAGGGACCGTCCACATGGTTCAAAAGCTCACCCGTCATCTCGCCTGCCAGCAATTGTTCTTCGTTGGCAATAAAGGCATCACTGGTTGCGGCAAGTAGCCCGGTCATGATGCGGCCACGCAGAAAGTTCATTTTCCGGGTCACGCTTTGCTCGTGGTGATATTCGCTCGGAACATCATGGATGCATGGCATGATCAGGTTTTCAAAGACCTGAAAATCAACCAGTTCCAGTTCGATCCCGTCTTCAATATCGATCAGGGCATAACAAATGTCGTCGGCCGCCTCGACCAGATATACCAGCGGGTGGCGGGCATAACAATGTGCGCTCCGTTCAATCAGCCCGGTCACCTCGGCGACCTCGACCAGCATTGGCACTTCGCGCTGAAAGGCCCCGAATTTGCGCTTTTCCGGGAACGGGCTGTCAATCGCGGTCCAGGGATATTTGATGAAACTGGCCAGGGTGGCATAGGTCAGGCGCATGCCGCCATCATGCAGCCCGGTGCGTTTGTTGGTCAGCAAACGAAAGCCTTGGGCGTTGCCTTCAAATGTCAGCAGGTCGGCGCGCTGCGCGTCGGATAACGGGGCCAGGAATTTTTCATCTGCCTCGGCAAACCATTGGCGAATGGCATATTCCCCGGCATGGCCAAAGGGCGGGTTGCCAATGTCGTGGGCCAGGGCGGCGGCCTGGCTGATGGCGGCCAAATGATCCGCCTCGACATGGTCGGGCAGATGCTTTTTTTCCGCCAAACGATGCCCCACCATCAACCCCATTGATCGCGCCACACAGGAAACTTCCAGGCTGTGGGTCAACCGGGTGTGGATATTGTCGTTTTCGGGCAGGGGATGAACCTGGGTTTTACGTTGCAGGCGGCGAAAGGCCGATGAAAAAATGATCCGGTCGTAATCTTTGTGAAAATTCGACCGGCCAAATGTCCCCACAGATGAATGCCGGGTGCCCAACCGGGCCGGGGACAGCAGTTTTTGCCAGTTCATCATTTTATGCCGACTTTCACCAAAAACGGGGATTTCCCTCTGTATGCGGGGGTAAGGTAAACAACCCTTTTAAACGCGCCAACTTATTATTTTTCGGAGCGCCGACCAACAGCGTTTACGCATAAAAAACGGCCCGTTTTACGGACCGTTTTTCGGTGTTTCAGGTGAACCGGGCGGCCTCTGTCAGGCACCCAAACCTTTTTCCATCACCAGATCAAGGCGACGGGCAAAGGCGACAGGGTCGGGCAGGGCTTCGCCTTCTAAAATGCGCGCCTGATCGAGCAAAAGCAGGGCTGCATCATTGAGGGTGTCCGCTTTGGCATCGGCTTTGGCAACATCGGACAGCTTTTTGATCAGGCTGTGTTTGGGATTGATTTCCAGAATGCGCGTGCTGACATCGTCAACCCGGTTGTGCTGTTTCATCAACCGTTCCATCCGCAGGTCCATGTCGCTTTCATCGGCAATCAGGCAGCAGGCAGAACTGGTCAAACGGTCCGATTCGCGAACGTCTTTCACATTGATGCCCAGTGCAATCTTGATCGCGGCAATCAGGGTATCAAGTTCGGCGGCGCTGACCGGCTTGTCGTCGTTCTCGTCTTTTTTATCGGCATCGCTTTCATCGGTTTTGACGTCATTCAAATCGGCACCGCCCCGGGTAACCGATTTGAAGTCTTTTTCGTCAAACTGGCCGACAGAAGGCATCCAGAATTCATCGACCGGGTCGGTCAGCAGCAAAACTTCAACGCCCTTGGCGTCAAACCCTTCCAACTGCGGGCTGCGGCGCAGGGCGTCAACATCTTCGCCGCTGATGTAATAGATGGCTTTCTGGCCTTCTTTCATCCGGCTGACATAGTCTTCCAGGCTGGTCCAGCCATCGGCTTTGGAGGATTTAAAGCGGGCCAGCTTTAAAATGCGGTCGCGGTTGGTGTAATCTTCATACAGCCCTTCCTTAAGCACCGAGCCAAAGGCCTCCCAGAAGGTGTTGTAACCTTCGGTATCTTTTTTGGCACTGCTTTCCAGTTCGGACAGCAGTTTTTTGGTCAGGCCGTTTTTGATTTTGGTCAGCAGCGGGTGGTCCTGCAACATTTCGCGCGAAACGTTTAACGGCAGATCCTGGCTGTCGACCACGCCCGAGACAAAGCGCAGCCAGGGCGGCAGCAATTCGTTGGCACCTTCGGTTATGAAAACCTTGCGCACATAGAGTTTCAGGTGGTTGGTGCGCGCCGGATCATAGAGGTCGAACGGGCGCATGGTCGGGATGTAAAGAAGCCCGGTATATTCAATTGCCCCTTCGGCCTGATAGTGGATGGTTTTCCAAGGTTTATCAAAGGCATGCGAGCTGTGGTTGTAAAATTCGGTATATTGTTCAGGCGTGATTTCCGACTTTGGCCGCGTCCACAGGGCCGATGCCTCGTTTAAGGTTTCATCGTCGCCGTCGGCCTTCATCAGCACCACCGGAATACCGATATGGTCGGAATAGGTTTTAACGATGTGGCGCAGGCGGTGTTCTTCGGTGAAGTCTTTGGAATCATCCGTCAGATGCAGGGTGATCTGGGTGCCGTGGCCTTCCATTTCGGTTTCGGCGACGGTGTATTCGCCCTTGCCATCCGATGTCCATTTCCATGCCTGGTCATCACCGGCTTTTTTGGTGGTGACTTCAACCTTGCTCGCAACCATGAAGGCCGAATAAAAGCCCACCCCGAACTGACCAATCAGATCGACGCTTTTTTTCGCATCCTTCGCCTGGGACATGGCTTCAACAAATTTGGCCGTACCCGAATTGGCAATTGTCCCCAGATTTTCCACCAGATCGGCTTTGTTCATGCCAATGCCGTTATCAATAATGGTCAGGACATTGCGCACAGTGTCGGTCATCAGGCGAACTTTAAATTCGCTATCTCCGGCAAGCAGTTCCGGGTTGGAAATGGCTTCATAGCGCAGCTTGTCACACGCATCGGATGCGTTGGAAATGAGCTCGCGCAGGAAGATGTCCTTGTTGGAATAAAGCGAGTGGACAACGATGTCGAGAAGGCGGCTGACCTCAGCCTCGAACCGCATTTTTTCTTCCGTCATGATCTCTTTTTTCTCCTTTTAGATCAATATGCTTACCATCAATTTACAAGGATATGACTATATCTGGCAAGATCGCAACCTGCTTGATATGCGTCAACACATCTTGCGGCGCAAGCCCTGTATCCTACATCTATAGCAACAAGGTTTTTCCCGGCACTGCAAATTTGGGTGTCGGTCCTGCCCCGGGATGGGCGTCATCCCGGATAAAATGCAAGGCACAATGTCTTGTGAACGTCCAAGGCTTAAACAGGAGGCCATATATGAAGGTTCCCGTGCAAATCACCTATCGTGATGTTGATCAATCTGATGCGCTTGACGAGCGCATCCGTTTCAAGGTGGAGAAACTGGAAGAAACCTTCGACCGCATGACATCGTGTCATGTGGTTATTGAAAAGCCCCATTCCTCTCATGCGCGCGCGCAATATTCTGTTCATTTTGGCATCAACGTCCCGGGAAAGGAAATTATGGTCAAGCGTGACAGTGCCGACCATGCGCACGAGGACGTTTATATCGCGCTGAAAAACAGCTTTCAGGCGGCGCGACGGCAGCTAAAAGACTATGCCGAGAAAATGCGCAATCATTGATCAGCCCGGTTTCGGGATCGTAAACATCTGATCATTGTGTTTTTATCAAGGATAAGGATCGGGGCAGCATGTGTGCTGCCCCGCTGTTGTTTTAAAGCATGTTTCATACAAAAATCCCTGCACCAGCGGGGGTGCAGGGACAAAACAGCTATTGATTGATGCTGTATTGGCACCAGGCAACAGTTACCAGGTCTCAGGCCAGGTCAAAACGATCCGCATTCATGACTTTGGTCCAGGCGGCGACAAAATCGGTCACGAATTTTTCCTGGTTGTCATCCTGTGCGTAAAGTTCGGCATAGGCCCGCAGAATGGAATTGGAGCCAAACACCAGGTCCACACGGCTTGCTGTCCATTTTACCGCACCGGTTTTACGATCGCGGATTTCATAAACATCCTTGCTGGCAGGCTTCCAGATATTTGCCATGTCGGTCAGGTTCACAAAGAAATCGTTGCTGAGCGTACCTTCACGGCTGGTTAACACACCATGTTTGCTGCCGCCATGGTTGGTGCCTAAAACGCGCATGCCCCCGACCAGAACCGTCATTTCCGGGGCCGTCAGGCCCATCAACTGGGTGCGATCAAGCAGCATTTCTTCGGCACTGACGACATAGTCGTTTTTCAGCCAGTTACGATAGCCGTCATGGACCGGTTCCAGGGCGTCAAACGAATCGGCATCGGTCATCTCGTCCGTTGCATCGCCGCGGCCCGGGCTGAAGGGAACGTCGATTGTGTAACCGGCCGCCTTGATCGCCTGTTCAATACCGACATTACCGGCCAGAACAATCGTATCGGCAAGGCTTGCCCCGTGCTGGGCGGCGATGGGTTCAAGAACGCCCAAAACCTTTGCCAGACGGTCCGGTTCATTGCCTGCCCAGTCCTTTTGCGGTGCCAGACGAATGCGCGCACCATTGGCCCCCCCGCGCATGTCCGACCCCCGATAGGTCCGTGCGCTGTCCCATGCGGTTGAAACCATTTCCGCAAGGCTCAGTCCGCTATTGGCAATTGCGGCCTCCAGGGCAGCAACGTCATAGCTGGTGCTGCCAGCCGGGATCGGGTCCTGCCAGATCAGGTCTTCTTGCGGAACGTCGGGGCCGAAATAACGGGCTTTCGGGCCCATGTCGCGATGGGTCAGCTTGAACCATGCCCGGGCGAAGACGTCTGAAAAATAGTCCTGATCATTGGCAAAGCGTTCGCAGATCTTGCGATAGGTCGGGTCAACCTTCATGGCCATATCGGCATCGGTCATGATCGGCATGCAACGAATGGACGGGTCCTCGACATCAACGGGCATATCTTCCGGTTTGATGTCGATTGGTTCCCACTGCCATGCGCCAGCCGGGCTTTTCTTAAGCTCCCATTCGTAACCGAACAGCAGTTTGAAATAACCATTATCCCATTTGGTCGGGTTGGTCGTCCATGCACCTTCAATACCGCTGGTAATGGTGTCGCGGCCAAACCCCTTGCCGTTCGGGTTGGCCCAGCCAAGGCCCTGTGCGTCGACATCGGCGGCCTCAGGTTCCGGTCCCAGGCGGCTGGCATCGCCATTGCCGTGGGTTTTGCCAACAGTGTGTCCACCTGCGGTCAGGGCGGCGGTTTCTTCATCATCCATTGCCATACGGGCAAAGGTTTCGCGCACCTGTCCGGCTGTTTTTTGCGGGTCAGGCTTACCGTTTACCCCTTCGGGGTTCACATAGATCAGGCCCATTTGAACGGCGGCCAGCGGGTTTTCCATCGTGGAGGGTTTGTCAACGCTGTCATAGCGTGCATCACTTGGGGCCAGCCATTCTTTTTCGGCCCCCCAATAGGTGTCTTTTTCCGGATGCCAAATATCTTCGCGGCCAAAGGAAAAACCGAATGTTTTCAAACCCATTGACTCATAGGCAATGGTCCCGGCCAGAATATACAGATCGGCCCAGCTGACCTTGTTGCCGTATTTTTTCTTAAGCGGCCATAACAGGCGGCGTGCTTTGTCCAGGCTTACATTGTCGGGCCAGGAATTCAGCGGGGCAAAGCGCTGGTTGCCGGTGCCGCCGCCGCCGCGCCCGTCTGCCAGGCGATAGGAACCTGCGGAATGCCACGCCATACGAATCATCAGGCCACCATAATGGCCCCAGTCTGCCGGCCACCATTCCTGGCTGTCGGTCATCAGGGCGTGCATGTCTTTTTTCAGCGCATCGACATCAAGGCTTTTCAGCGCCTGACAATAGGAAAATGACGTTCCCAGCGGGTTGGTTTTGGTGTCGTGCTGATGCAAAATATCCAGGTTAAGGGCGTTGGGCCACCAATCCGTGTTGGTTTCCCCTGACGACGTATGTGCGCCGTGCATCACCGGGCATTTGCCGGCCGTATTATTACCGTTTCCAACCATCTTAATCTCCGATCATGGCTTCGTTGACTAATTTACCGGCAAATGGCCATTGAACCCTGTGCCGTTTTCTCTGTGAACGCGATCTCTTCACTGCAAGAAGTCTAACAACGCGGTGATATAAGTTAAATTCACAAATTTATTAAATTTCGATAGTTTTTTTCTATTACTGGTGCCGGGGCGGGGAACCGGTTTTCGTCGGCTCTGGTTCCAAAGGATCACAAAGTGGGTCTTTTGGGTTTTTTATCCGGGTGCAAATCTACCATAACGCGCGTAACGAGGCACATGTTTATCGATTTTGCCGCCGCGATTGCCTAAAACAATCATGGGCAACGCGGGATGGCTGTTTCATATTTGCGATGTTTCGACAGCGCAATCGCACCGATAGGCAGGGGCGGGGACCGGGCTTTGTTGATGCGGGCGAAGGATGCGCCATTGCGGGGCCGGGCAAAACGGCAGAATACTTGACTTTGTGCGGGCAAAGTGTTGAAAAGCGCTAAGACCGGTGGTTCCCCTATCGGGCAATCGCCTTCTGGAAGAGTTTAATGCAGATTTCAACCCGATCAGGTCCCCGCATCCTTGCCGTTCTGGGGCCGACCAATACCGGCAAGACCCACTTGGCGATGGACCGGATGTTGGCACATACCACGGGTATGATTGGCTTTCCGTTACGTTTGCTGGCGCGCGAAAATTATGACCGCGCCATTGCCAGGGTGGGCAAGGGCGCTGTTGCCCTGATTACGGGTGAAGAACGTATCCTGCCGCCTCATGCGCGCTATTATCTGTGTACGGTCGAGGCCATGCCGGTGAACATGCCGGTTGATTTTATGGCGATTGACGAAATTCAGATGTGCGCCGACCCGGAACGTGGCCACGTTTTTACTGACCGCCTGCTTCATGCGCGCGGGCGCCATGAAACCATGTTCATGGGGGCCGAAACCATTCGCCCCGTTATCCGGCAATTGGTCGAGAATGTTGAATTTGATAAACGGGCACGTTTTTCAACCCTGACATATTCGGGCCCAAAGAAAATACAGCGCCTGCCATCGCAATCGGCCGTGGTGACGTTTTCAGCCCAGGAAGTCTATGCCGTGGCCGAACTGGTGCGTCGCCAAAAGGGCGGTGCGGCGGTGGTGCTTGGCGCGCTAAGCCCGCGTACGCGCAATGCCCAGGTGGAAATGTTCCAGAATGGCGATGTTGAACATCTGATCGCGACCGATGCCATTGGCATGGGCCTCAACCTGGATTTGCAGCATGTGGCCTTTGCGGCCCTGTCGAAGTTTGACGGTCAGTTCCACCGGGGCCTGAGTGCGGCGGAAACCGCCCAGATCGCCGGGCGTGCCGGGCGTCACATGAATGACGGCACCTTTGGCGTCACCGGTAATCTGTCGGGCATCGACCCTGATATTATCGAACAGATCGAAGAACACGAATTTGAACCGCTGGCCAAAGTGTATTGGCGATCGGCTCTGCCGGATTTCAGATCGGTTCAGGGCCTGCAAAAATCGCTGCGTCGCCTGCCTGATAATCCAACATTGATCCGGGTTCGCGAACCTGTTGATGAAATCATGCTGGATCATCTGTCGCATATCGAAGATATAGCCCGTATCACCCGGTCGCCGGACCGGGTGCGGTTATTGTGGGAAGTCTGTCAGATTCCAGACTTCCGAAATATCCATACTGACGCCCATCCGCGCCTGCTTTCATCCATCTATCAGTTCCTTTGTCAGCCAAAAAGCAGGCTGCCAATTGACTGGATGGGCGAACAGGTCTTGCGTATGGATCGTTATGATGGTGATATTGATCAGCTGTCGTCGCGTTTGGCGGGTATTCGCGTCTGGACATATGTTTCGCACAAGCATAATTGGCTTGACGATGCGATACATTGGCAAGAACGAACGCACGCCATTGAGGACAAGCTGTCAGATGTGCTACATGAACGGTTGACCCAAAGGTTTGTGGATCGCCGGACCTCGGTTTTATTGAAAAGTCTCAAGGACAAGTCTGAACTCATGTCTACCATCACTGCGAATGGTGAAGTCCAGGTCGAAGGTGAATTCGTCGGCCGATTGGAAGGATTCCGTTTCATTGCCGATGAAACCGACGCCGCCTTTGAGGGCAAAGCAATCGCCAGCGCCGCCCGTCGTGCGCTGAGCGGAGAAATTGCCCAGCGTGTCAAAACACTGGAAACGGACGAGGATATCCAGTTCGCCGTGAATGGCAAACTAGAGATCCTTTGGCACGACTCCGTTGTCGCGACCCTTAAAAAGGGCGACACGGTGCTGAGCCCCGAAATCAGCGTCATCGACAGCGAATTTTTTGACGGTCCCACCCGGGAACGGGTGCGGATACGGATTCAAACATGGCTAAACAGCCATATTGAAACCCGTCTTAAAATGTTGACGCGCTTGCGCGACTGTCAGATGACAGGTGCGATTCGCGGGTTGCTGTTTCAGCTTAACGAAGGTCTGGGCTGTGTTCCGCGCGCCGAACTTGAAAGTCTGATCAAAGATCTGACCGACGAGGATCGTAAGGCGCTGGCAAAGCTGGGTGTTCGTCTGGGTGTGGAAACGGTGCATGTGCTTGATGCCCTCAAGCCGGACCCGGTTGAGCTGCGCGGCATTTTGTGGGCTGTCTCACGCGATCTGGAAGAATTGCCCGAACTGCCCCCGGCAGGTCGGACATCGGTCCCCAATGACCGAAGCAATTCCAAGGGGTTTTATCTGGCCGCGGGCTATATGCCGGTTGGCCCGTTGGCCGCGCGCGTTGACATGCTCGAACGTTTTGCGGCCCTGCTGCGTCAAAAAGCCCGCGAAAATGATGGCAAGGTCCGCCCGGACCCTGATCTTCTTTCGTTGCTGGGCTGCACGGTCGAGCAGGCCGAAGGCGTGTTTGCTGCTTTGGGCTGGCGCCCGGAAATCGTCAAGGTGAAAAAAGCCGTGAGCGAACCGGTTGCCGAGGCGGTTGCGCCTTTGGCAGAGGCATCTGCCGACTCGGAAGCGGTCGTTGCGACCGAAACCGATGCAGATGCGGCCGATGCGGTTTCTGGCGATGCGCCTGCAGCCCCGGAACAGGATGCTGCGGCACCTGTCGAATCGGCTGAGGGGGCTGAGGCTGCCGACGCGGTTGCGACCGAAAATACCGGGGATGAATATGAAGAAGTAAAATTCTTTGTTCGTGTTGATCGTCGCAAGCGTCACCAGTCGGGTCAAAATGCCCGTGGTCCGCGCCATCAGGCTGGTCCGGGTGCTGCTGAAGGTCGTATCGACAATGCCCGCGGTGAAGGCCGTGGTGCCGGGAACCGGGGCGGCCAGAAGGGTGGTCCGCGTCATGCCAAGGGTGGCCCCAAGGCCGGACCCAAGGGTGGCGGTGGCCGCAATAACGGCAATCCGCAGCAACCTGCCGCAAAAAGCAATCAGATCAACGAAGATTCACCTTTTGCCAAGCTTAAGGAAATGCTGGCTGCCAAGGGGTAAATCCTGGCAGGCAGTCGTGATCAGGATTTCGGCCTGTTGTGATGTTTCGCAGCAGGCCGAAATTGTTTTTAAACAGGAAAAGGCAATGGCCGAACAGGATGGCGGCAAGGTCCGCATTGATAAATGGCTGTGGTATGCACGATTTTTCAAAACGCGCTCGATTGCCAGCAAGGCCTGCCAGGGCGGGCATATCGTTTTGAATGCCAATACGGTGTCAAAGCCCAGTGTGGCAGTGGGGCCGGGGGACCGAATCCAGTTTTTTCAGGGGCCGCATATTCGCATTGTTGAAATTGTTGCCACTGGAACCCGTCGTGGCCCCGCACCCGAAGCCCAGGCCCTGTATGATGACCAGTCGCCACCCCGCATTAAAAAACAGGATGCCGACGCCGATATTCGCACCGCTGCCGTTGCCATTCGTGAAACAGGTAGCGGACGCCCCACCAAGGCCGAAAGACGCGCCCTGGACCGCCTGCGCGGCGAGGACGACGAGGATTAAGTCCTGGCTTGTGACGGTCTGTGGCGCCCGCCTGGGTGGCTGGCTGGCAACATCGCATTATAAGGTGCCTTTCCGGGGTCATGGTGCCTTCCCGGGGGCATTTTGCGTTATTTGAACGGGTATTTCCTTGTATCACTATAGACGCGAATCCTGCTTTTTTGTCATTCAGGCGCAGTTTGGCGCATTTGTATCCGTCCGGGTTTTCAATCAGGTGGCGCGGTTGTTTTTATGTTTTGTCGCCTGGGTTTATATGGGGCGATTCGCCGTATCGACAGGGGCTTAACGTTAAATCACATTGACTTTGCCCGCCAAGCCCCTTATCCACTGCGGCCTTGCGCTCCAAATCGATACTGCGTTTAACAAAACCCGCCGCTGTTGCCGGATTTCGGGGATAAAAGGCGGTGGCGTGATTGACAGCGCAGGTGGGAAGCCCTATACAGCGGACCTCGAATTTTATTGGATTACCTTCATTAGAACGGAGTATGTGCAGTGAAACGCACCTACCAGCCCAGCAAACTCGTACGGAAACGCCGCCACGGCTTCCGTTCCCGCAACGCGACCGTCGGTGGCCGCCGCGTGATTACCGCACGCCGCGCCAAGGGCCGCAAGCGTCTGTCGGCTTAATCTTGTGACCGTTACGGTGGAACGCCTGAAAAAGCGTGCGGAGTTTCTCCGTGTCGCCGGGACCCGTCGTAAATGGGTAACAGACGGTTTGATCCTGCAAGGCGCTCCGCGTCCCGGGATCCAGCCGGAAGAACAAAGCGCCGGAGAAGACCGGTTCGCCAGAATCGGTTTTACCGTCACCAAAAAGGTGGGAAAGGCCGTCGTACGCAATCGCGTTCGGCGGCGTTTGCGTGCTGTCGCTGACCAGTTGGTTGCCGAACTGGCTTTGCCCGGGTGGGATTATGTCGTTATAGGACGGCATCAGACCATCGAGCGGCCATTCGAAGCCCTGGTTGACGATATGAGAACTGCCTTGCGGCGTATACCTGACGCCAAACCATCCCCTGCTGACCGATCACGCCCTGTGCGGGGCCGGAACAAAGGCAAGGGCGGTAAACGTCAGGCAGGAGGTTCGGTAAAATGAGCCCTCTTGCGCGCCTCATGCAACTCGCCGTTCGTGGCTATCAGCTTTTTTTATCTCCCTATGTTGGTTGGCAATGTCGTTACCAGCCAACGTGTTCGGCCTTCATGATGGAGGCCCTGGCGAAACATGGGGCGTTGAAAGGTGGCTGGATCGGGTTTAAACGGATCATGCGTTGCCATCCCTGGGGTGGACATGGATATGATCCTGTGCCTGATTGTGGGTGCGAACGAAAAGAGGCGCCGCCGGACAGAGACCCTCGGTCCTCGGCGCTTTCGTCATATAGATAGAATAACAGCCGGTCAGGCCGAAGGGCCGCCGGACGAAAGCGGAAAGAGGCGATGAACGAACAACGTAACCTCTGGATTGCGATTGCGGTTTCGGTCGTAATCCTGGTCGGGTTCCAATTCCTTTTCCCTCACAAACCTGATCCCCAGGTTCGCGAGGCGCAGGTTCGCGAGCAGCTGGATGCGAATTCCACTGCACCGAAGCCTTCTTCATCGACGCAGACCCCGTCTGTGCCTGGTGGTAAAACCGCAGCGCCCGTCGCGAACCGTGATGATGCTCTGGCGTCGTCGCCGCGTATTGTTATCAATACACCGCGCGTCCAGGGTTCGATTCGTCTGGTTGGTGGCCTGATTGACGATATCCAGTTGCAGGATTACCGGGAAACCGAGGACCCCAAAAGCCCGCTGATCCACGTTCTGAACCCTGCCGGGGCGGACGATGCGTATTTTGGTGAATTTGGTTGGGTTGCCGCAGACGGTGAAAACGTTGCCCTGCCGGGTAACGATACCCGCTGGACCGCGGACAGCGACAAGCTGACCCCGGAAAAGCCGGTAACGCTGAGCTGGGACAACGGACAGGGCCTGACTTTCACCCGCACGATTTCCATCGATGACAATTATATGTTCTCGGTGAAGCAGTCGGTCAAAAATGACAGCGGCAAGGAAGTTTCGCTTTATCCGTATGGTCTGATTTCGCGTCGTGGCCTGCCGCACACCTCGGGTTATTATATTCTTCATGAAGGTCCCATCGGTGTGATCGACGGGTCGCTGAAAGAAATCAGCTACAAGGACCTGATGGAAGATGACGGGGCGGTTAGCAAAAAATCGACCGGCGGCTGGGTTGGTATTACCGACAAATATTGGCTGGTGGCTTTGGCACCGGCCAATGATGAAAGCCTGACGGCCCGTTTCAGCCATCACATGGCGAACAATGCCGACAAGTTCCAGGCCGATTATCTGGGGGCTGCGCGCACCATTGCCAACGGGGCAAGTGCCAGCTCGGAAAGCCATATGTTTGCCGGGGCCAAGGAATACAACCTTCTGGATGCCTATGCGACCAAGTACGATATCAAATTGCTTGATCGTGCGATTGACTTTGGCTGGTTCTGGTTCCTGACCATCCCGTTTTTCCAGATTTTGCAGTGGATCAACCACGTGATTGGCAACTTTGGTTTGTCGATCCTGGCCTTTACTGTTCTGGTCAAGGCGGTGATGTTCCCGCTGGCGAACAAATCCTACAAATCCATGAGCGGCATGAAAAAGTTGCAGCCGCAAATGACGAAAATCCGCGAACAGTTCGCCGATGACCGTCAGCGTCAGCAACAGGAAATCATGGGCCTGTACAAACGTGAAAAGATCAATCCGGCTTCGGGTTGCTTGCCGATCGTTGTGCAGATTCCGGTGTTCTTTGCGCTTTATAAAGTGCTGTTTGTGAACATTGAAATGCGCCATGCGCCGTTCTTTGGCTGGATTCAGGATTTGTCGGCACCCGACCCGACCACGTTGTTCAACCTGTTCGGGTTGATCAGCTGGACGCCGCCGCACATGCTGATGATTGGTGTTTGGCCGCTGATCATGGGGGTTACCATGTTCTTGCAGCAAAAACTCAATCCCGCACCGGCCGATCCGACCCAGGCCAAGATCATGATGTTCCTTCCGATCATCTTTACCTTTATGCTGGCGAATTTCCCGGCAGGTCTGGTGATCTATTGGGCCTGGAACAACACGCTGTCGATTCTTCAGCAGCGTTACATAATGTACCGGATGGGGGTCTAACGACCCCCGTCTTCGGGCCGCCAAGGGCGGATACGGAAAAATATGACCGAAGAAAAAATGCCGGTGCTGTCTTCAGTGCCGACCTATAAAGAAAAGCAGATCGAAGCCGGGCGCATGTTGTTTACGCGCCCGGTTACCTTCATGTTGGGGGTTGCCAAACTTGAGCAACTGCCGACCGAAGGCAAGGTTGAAATCTGTTTTGCCGGACGTTCCAACGTTGGTAAGTCCAGCCTGATTAATGCGCTTTGTTCGCGCAAGGACATGGCGCGGACATCAAACACGCCGGGCCGAACCCAGCAGTTGAACTTCTTTGATCTTGACGGAGCCTTTAACCTGGTGGACTTGCCCGGTTATGGTTTTGCCCAGGCACCCAAGGATGTTGTTCGCAGCTGGCAGGGGCTGATCCGCCATTATTTGCGCGGACGTGTTACGTTAAGACGTGTTTTTGTCCTGATCGATTCGCGCCACGGCTTTAAGGAGGCGGATCTTGAAATGATGAAAATGCTCGACGAAACGGCTGTGTCTTATCAGGTTGTTTTGACCAAGGCGGACAAACTGAAAAAAGGGCAGATGGAAAAACGCATTGCCGAAGTGGTTGAAGCGTTGAAAAAACATCCTGCTGCCCTTAATCAGATTTTTGCAACCTCAAGCGAAAAAAGCACAGGCATTGCGGAATTGCGTGCCGAGGTTGCAAGCCTGTTATAATTATCAGACTGCCGCGTTGCATGAATTGGGGAGCGTTATGAGCGAAGAAATCCGTCCCGAAGACGAAAGTTCCGAATCCAGTGCGTATCGGACTTTGGCCCGTGCAAAGGTTCTATCGGAAGCTTTGCCTTACATGCGACGTTATAACGGCCAGAAAATCGTGGTCAAATATGGCGGTCACGCCATGGGTGACCCCGAACTGGCGCGTTTGTTCGCCCAGGATATGGTGTTGTTAAAGCAGGTTGGCATGAACCCGATTGTGGTGCATGGCGGCGGGCCGCAGATCGGCCAGATGCTGAAAGAACTCAATATTCAGTCTGAATTTATCGATGGTCTTCGTGTGACCGACCAGCGCACGATTGACGTTGTTGAAATGGTGCTGGCTGGCAAGATCAACAAGGAAATTGTTTCCAACATCAATTCGTCTGGTGGTGTTGGTGTTGGCTTGTGTGGCAAGGATGCGCATCTGATTACGGCGCGCAAACTGACCCGGACCAAACGCGACCCGGAAAGCAACATTGAAAAGGTGCTGGATCTGGGTTTTGTTGGCGAGCCGGTGGCGGTTAATCCCCATGTGCTCGATTGTTTCACCAACACAGACATCATTCCCGTGATTGCACCGATTGGTGTGGGCGAGGATGGGCAGACCTATAACATCAATGCGGACACGGCTGCGGGGGCAATTGCCAAGGCTGTTGGTGCCCGTCGCTTGTATATGCTGACCGATGTGAAGGGTATTTTAGACAAAAACAAGCAACTGGTCCGTGATGCCGATGTTGAGAGCATCAATGCCATGATTGCGGATGGGACCATTTCGGGCGGGATGATTCCCAAAACCGAAACCTGCATGGATGCCGTGCAAAACGGGGTTGAGGCAGCGGTTATTGTTGATGGGCGTGCGCCCCATGCCGTTCTGCTGGAGCTGTTTACCGAACGCGGTGCCGGAACCATGATCCGGGGTTAATCCCCGGATTTTTTATCGACGTTCTTTTTTACCGGTAGTCTCGCGCGCCCGGCACAATCTGGTATATAGTTCTCGTCTATCCGGGTTATCCCGTATGGACGGGATATTGTTTTTTGTGTCCTGCTGCGCTGACAATGTGCTGTTTTGGGTTTTATGGAGCATGTAAGGTGACAACGGTGTCTCCTCTTAAATCCCGTCATTGGGATACTGCCGCAGCGACCCTTGAAGCATTGCGTGAATATGACCTGGCCCCGGCGCCCGAGCTGTTTCATGTCTGGTTCGTTTATTTCGCCGACGAAAACCCTGATATCCTAAGGTCGATTGATCTTGCGCGGCAGCAGGGTACGGCTATCGACGAAAAACAGCTGCGCGACCTGTATGACCGTTTCATCCTGCATCGCCATGTCACAGATTTTCTGCGCCAGGGTATGAACAGCTTTGCCGATGTTATCGAACAAAGTGAACAAAGCATTGGTTCTGTCAGTTCCGAACTTGGCATTTATCATAAGGTTCTTGAAGCGACGGATGCCGCCTTGCGGCGCGATGGCAAATCGTTTGAGATTTTGCAGGCCGTTGCACATCAAACCCGCCAGGTTGATAAAACAGTCACGAGACTGTCAGAACAGCTTGATAGCTATCATCAACAGATTTCCTATCTGCAAAATGAATTGAAAAAAGCCCGCGATCAATCCTTTACCGATGGTTTGACGCGTGTTTCCAACCGGTTGCATTTTGAACAGATCCTGATCGAGCTTGCCTCTGCTGTTGATGCTGGCGACGCTTCCGAGCCTTTTTGTCTGATGATGGTGGATCTTGATCAGTTCAAGCAGATCAACGATCGCCACGGGCATCGGGTCGGTGATGAAATTCTGGTGTTGATTGCCGGGATTCTCAAATCCTGCATCAAGAGCCGTGACACCGTTGCGCGTTATGGCGGGGATGAATTTGCCGTGATTTTGCCGAAAACCACGCTTGATGAAGCCCTGTTTTTGGCCGAAGAACTGGGTAATCGTGTGCGGACCCGTGACATTCGCGCCAAACCGTCAGGGACGTCGTTTGGGCATATGACCGTCTCCATTGGTGTGGCCGAATATCATAAGGGTGAAACGTCGTCCTCTCTGGTGGATCGTGCCGACGGTGCCCTGTATCGCGCCAAGCAGAGCGGTCGCGACCGGTACAGTACAGCATTGCCATATGATGTTGATCAGCTAAGTGTTGCCCCCTGATCGTATCGTCCTGAATTTCTGCGCCTGGGGTATAGGGTTTAAACTGCGTTCTCAGGTGGTCTCTGGCTTTGCATCGCATTTCGGTTTCCCGTTGGGGTGTTCAAGATGATGCATGGCTGTGTTGTTAAATGCCGTGCGGGCCTATAATTTTGCATGAACCTGCCTATGCCAGGGGTTTTCGAAATGGGTGCATGGCGCAGATAACTGCTTGATGACAGTGGGTTAGGTGGGATTTTGCGCTTTTGCTCAATGCTGCGATTTGACAAAACCGGATCGGATCGCAGCTGAGTGGCGCTGGTGGCCGATGTTGGCCTGGCGGGCTCCGGTCTTGCAATGATGTGCCCAAAAGCGTATGTAACCAGCGCCTGCACACGATAAACGTTGCCGGGTGATCTGGCTTGCCAGGGTGGGGTGGGATGCCCTGCTTTGCCAGACGACAAGACTTTGTTTCCTTTTACCGCCAGCCTTCGAAAGCCGAGCATGACAGAGCCGCGCGTCATTACATTTGGTTGCCGTTTGAACACCTATGAATCCGAGGTGATGCGCGACCACGCCAAGGCCGCCGGGCTTGATGATGCCATTATCATCAATACCTGCGCTGTTACGACCGAGGCCGAACGCCAGGCGCGGCAAAATATTCGCCGCCTGCGCCGCGAAAACCCGGATGCCAAAATTTTTGTTACCGGCTGTGCCGTGCAGGTAAACCCGGAAAAATTCGCCGGGATGAAGGAAATCGACCGCATTTTTGGCAATGATACCAAAATGAAGGCGGAAACCTTCATGGATATCAGCCACGAGCGCGTGATCGTGAATGACATCATGTCGGTTGAAGAAACCGCCAGCCATCTGGTGTCGGGTTTTGAAGGCCGGGCGCGCGCCTTTGTCCAGGTGCAAAATGGTTGTGATCATCGCTGCACGTTTTGTATTATTCCCTATGGTCGCGGTAATTCGCGCAGTGTGCCGCTGGGCGAAATTGTGACCCAGGTGCGTGAACTGGTTGCCAATGGCTATGCCGAGGTTGTTTTGACCGGGGTGGATATTACATCCTATGGTCATGATTTGCCGGGCAAGCCGACATTGGGGCAAATGGCGCGGCGGTTATTGGCCCAGGTGCCAGAACTGCCGCGTTTGCGGATTTCATCGGTGGACCCGGTTGAAATTGACGACGATATTTTCCGGCTGATCGAAACCGAACCGCGCCTGATGCCGCATATGCATATCAGCCTGCAAGCGGGCGACGATATGGTGCTTAAGCGGATGAAGCGCCGCCATTTGCGCCAGGACGTGATCGATTTTTGCGTCAAAGTGCGGGCCTTGCGCCCCGATGTCACTTTTGGGGCCGACATTATTGCCGGTTTTCCGACCGAAACCGATGAAATGGCCGCGAATACCTTGCGCCTGGTTGAAGAATGCGGGCTGATTTATTTGCATGTGTTCCCCTATTCGTCGCGCCCCGGTACACCCGCAGCCAAAATGCCGCAGGTGGCGAAGGAAAAGCGCAAGGAACGGGCCGCGGCCCTGCGCGACGCTGGCGATATTCAACTGACCGCATTTTTGCAATCGCGTGTGGGGTTGGTCGAAGATGTGCTGGTTGAAAAGGAAAATACCGGCCATACGGAGCATTTTGCTCCCGTTGTGCTGGATCGCGTGATAGAACCGGGCACAATCGCCAAGGCAAAAGTCATTGGCCATGAAGATGGAAAACTGATTGCGGAGCTGATGGAATGAGTGATGAGGAAAAAAAAAGCTGGTTTGCCCGACTAAAGGACGGGTTGAAACGGTCCTCATCAAAACTGACCACCGGTATTGCCGATATTTTTACCAAGCGCCGTCTTGATGACGAGGCGCTGGAAGAATTTGAAGATTTGCTGATTACATCCGATCTGGGTGTGACAACGGCGGCAAAGCTGAGCGCGGAACTGGCGAAAACCCGGTTTGATAAAGAAGTCGATCCCACCGAAATTCAGGCGTTTATCGCCGAAGAAGTCGCCAGGATTCTGGAGCCTGTTGCACGCCCGCTGGTAATTGACGCGTCGCGTAAACCCCATGTTGTTCTTGTGGTTGGCGTGAATGGCTCGGGTAAAACCACCACCATTGGCAAGCTGGCAAAATCCTATAAGGACCAGGGCTTGAACGTGATGATGGCGGCAGGTGATACGTTTCGTGCCGCAGCGGTCGAACAGTTAAAGGTATGGGGCGAGCGCACGGGGTGCCCGGTTATTTCGCGCGATACCGGTGCCGATGCCGCCGGGCTGGCATTTGATGCGATTGAGCAGGCCCAGCGCAATGGCGTTGATGTGTTATTGATCGATACCGCCGGGCGTTTGCAAAACAAGGCGCATTTGATGGACGAACTTAAAAAGATCGTTCGTGTGATCCAGAAACGCGATGCAACCGCCCCGCATGATACGCTTTTGGTGCTTGATGCCACCACTGGCCAAAATGCTCATTCACAGGTTGAGCTGTTTTCAGCCGCGACCAATGTTTCCGGCCTGATTGTGACCAAACTCGATGGCACCGCCAAGGGCGGTGTTGTTGTGGCCCTGGCGGAAAAGTTCGGCAAACCGGTTCATGCGATTGGCGTTGGCGAAAGTGCCGAAGATTTGCGCCCGTTCGAGGCCCGCAATTTTGCCCGCAGCCTTGCCGGGTTGGCAGATTAGAAAGCAATCTCTCAGGTGCCGGTGCGAAACTAAATGATATAATTGTGAGATCCCCCGAAAGTTGTGGAGCAACCTTCGGGGGATTTTCGTTTGTGGTGTCTTTTATATGGTTGGCGGGATTTAGCTTTTCCCGGCTTGATCGCGTCTGCGTTTGCGCATCCGCATCAGGGGTGGCACGGCAACGGCCCCGATCAACAGAAACAGCAAACCAATGGCGATGGGTCTTTCCACAAGGTAGGACAGGGGATTTCCGCCCGAAATTTGCAGGGTGCGGACGATCTCACCCTCTGTCATGCGGCCCAGTAACAGGCCGATCACGGTGGCCGCTACAGGGTATTCATGGCGCCGCATCAGCCAGCCAATACCGGCAAAGGCCATGACCGTTACCGGCCCTGAGATGGTGCCGGTAATGCCAAATCCGCCCCATGCACATAAAGCCAAAACCGATGGCACCAGATAACTCAGCGGCACACGCACAATCATGCCAAGCACGCGCAAAGATAACAATCCGATAACTGCCAGCAGCAAGACCTGGCCCATATTGCCAATAATGATCGAATAAACGACATCGCGCTGGTCGCGGATGAAGGCTGGCCCGCCGACAAGATTGTGGAACGAAAAGGCCGCCAGCAACACTGCCGTTGCAGCACCGCCAGGAATGCCAAGGGCCAGCAAGGCAGTCATCGAGCCCCCTTCCGAGCTTGAATTTGCCGATTCCGCCGCAACCACGCCATCTGGTTCGCCCGTGCCAAACCGTTCCGGATGTTTGGAACTGCGCCGGACTTCGCTATAGGCAACCAGGTTGGCCACAGATGACCCAACGCCGGGTACAGCACCGATCAATACACCAATGATGCTGCCGCGCAACAAGGCACCAGGGCGACGAAATGCCATGATAAAACCGGCAATTAACTTGCGAAACGAGATGTTACGGTTTTCGCTGGCTTCAACCAGATAGGTGCTGCCGCGCAGCCGCAGTAATTCGGATGCTGCAAAAATGCCAATCATGGCCGGAACCACGGCGATACCATCAATCAGGTACGGGTTGCCAATGGTGGTGCGCATGATGCCGGTTGTCGACATGCCGATCTGGCTTAGCAACAGGCCAAATAACCCGGCAACAAGCCCCTTGGCAACAGCCCCTTGATTAAGGGTTGCAATCAGGGTCAGGCCCCAGGTGACGACCATGACCATTTCAAGCGGACCCAGTTTCAAAACGATAAAGGCAAGGGGCTGGATCAGCAGCAATAAAAGGATATAGCCAAAAAAGGCCCCGAAAACCGATGCCCCCAAACCGATGCCAAGGGCCTCGTTATGGTTGCCCTGTCGGGCCATCGGGTGCCCGTCAAAGGCCGTGGCGACGGATGATGACGAACCGGGAATATTCATCAGGATCGCGGTAACGCCGCCACCATAAGCCCCGCCTGTGAAAATCGACGTCAGGAAAAGCATCGCCTGAAGAAAGTCCATCGACCAGGTAATCGGCAGAAAGACCGCCATCGCCATCGAAATCTGCAAACCGGGTATTGCCCCGAACACAAGGCCGATGATCAGGCCCGGTATGACATACAGCCACGGGGTGAAATCGGTAAAAAGCAGCGAAAGGGCTTGGGAAAAAGCAAAGCTGTCGATCATGTTAAAGAACCAGTAACGGCATGGGGAACGGGAAAAGCGATCCGAAACCTTCGACAAGCAGCAGCGTAAAAAGTGCGGCGTAAAGCGGCGGTAACCACCAGCGTTGTTCGCCGCCAATAACAATGCCGACCCAGACAAACAAAAATGTCGCGATGTCAAAGCCAACAGTGGTCAGGCCGAAACAAAGTGCTGCAAAAAGGCCAAGCAAAACCAGATCAATCATTGTGGTGCGACGATCTGCACGCTGTTCAACGGGGTCTTTGGCCGGTGCTGTCTCGGTGCAGCGCAGATTTTTGATGATGATGCCAATCACAAGCATCATCAGGGCAATGCCGACGGGAACCACAACAACCAGGTTGTAGAGCTTGGTTGATGCGGAAATTGCGCTCCAGTTCAAAAAGACGGCTGCTGCGGCAATAAGGATGAGAAAAGCCAAATGAGATAAGGACAGGTTTGACTGGCGACCGGGCATATCGGTGCTCCTGAGCAGACGGAACAGAACAGGGAAGTGTGCAACGGGTTGCACACTTCAAGGCAGGATCAGTTTGCGATGTCTTTGAAACGTTTCAGGATTTCGAAATTCGACTTGATAATGCCGGTCGTCATTTCCGGGCCAAGCCAGTCGCTGCCAATGCCCTGCTTTTCGAGGTCGGCAATAAAGTCCGGGTCACTGAGGATGGCTTTATAGGCCTTGGTGAAAATCTCGAAACGTTCCGGGTATTTTTCCTTGAAGCTGGCACGGGCGGCAATGCCGCGCATGGATCCCACCAGCGGGGCGATTTTCTTGCCATGTTTAGCCAGAACTTCGTTCAGAGTCGGGGTATCCCAGATTGGAACGCGCTTGTCAGAGGCAATGGCAAGGGGGCGGATATATTCAGCAATGGAAATGCTGCCATCTGCGCCCAAAACCGTCATATCAACCTGTCCGCCAGCGGCGGCTGTACGTGCAGCACTGCCCGATTCATAGGTGACAATATTGACGTCATCTTCTTTGAGGTCATAGGCTTCAAGCAGTTGCAGGGTATTGATATATCCTGTGGAACCCGGCACGACAGAAATGCGCATTTTCCCCGGATTTTCCTTGATTGCCGCCATAAATTCATCAAGTGACGTGTAGGGCAGGTCGGCATTCAGGGCAAAAAGGTCAACATCCGTCCACTGACCATTCACAAAAGCAAAATCATCCAGGCTGTAATCGGCACCCGCCTGAAGGATGGCGTTGCTAATATAGGGGTGGATCGAGCTTGCCAGGAAAAAAGTGCCGTCATCGGGCATGTTTAAAAAATAGGTTTGCCCGACATGGCCGCCGCCGCCTTTTTGGTTGATGACCCGAATGGGCACGTCGAGTTCTTCCTGAAGGCGCTGGGCAACAACGCGTGCCGTGCGATCTGCCGAGCCACCCGGCCCGAGGGCAACGACAAACGTAATTTGCTGATCAGGCCATTTGGTTTCTGCCTGGGCCGATGCCGGTGCCAGGGAGATTGCGAATGTACTTGCCGCGAAAAGAACTGCGGATGTCATTGATAAAATTTTACGTCTCATTTCTTCCTCCGTGTATGACCGAATGTGTTCTGCGCACATTTGTTGTTAACAATATTTAATTTCGCCTATAGTTGGGCCAATTGTGGTGCAATAAGTCAAGACAAAAAATACTATGTTATTTGCCGATTTTCGATGTAAAAGGCATTGGAGAGATCGATGTGACAATTTTTGATAATTTTAAATCAGGAGTTATTGTTAACAATGATACCTGTTGAGCATGGTTCAGCCTGGTCCGCGCTTGAAGCGGAACTGCGCGAGGATATTTTGACCGGGCGAATTGCGCCGGGCGAGCGCCTTGGGGAAGTTCCTCTGGCAGCACGCTTTTCGGTCAGTCGTGGCCCGGTTCGCGATGCGCTGCGCAAGCTTGCCGGGGCCGGGCTGGTTTCGTTCCTGCCCAATATCGGGGCCAGGGTACGTGTGTTTTCGCAGGAGGATGCGCGGGCTCTTTATGAGTTGCGCGCAGCCCTGGAATCCGATGCGGCACGTTGGGCCGCACGCCGGGCGGGTAAGGATCAGGCGCAGGGCTTGATTGCCTTGTTGAGCCAACATGCGGAAGGTATTGCCGCCCATCCGGCGGGGGCCTATTTGCAGAATGGCAAGGACGCCGATTTTCATATCGTGATTGCGGAAATGGCACAGAATCCGCTTTTGCGCGATCTGCTAGCAGATGAATTATATCCGCAGCTTGCTTTGTTACGCCGCCAGCATCGAAATGTTGCCGGTCGGGGGCGGGTTGCGTTGCGCGAACATCAAAACATCGCCGATGCGATTCTTAACGGCGACGATGAGCTTGCCGCGCTTTTGATGCGTCGTCATATCGAGTCGAGTTGGAATGCTCTGAGAGGGCAGCTTGAAGTCGGGGATCCTGAGCCATGAAACAGCATCGTATTCCTGCCGTCTTCATGCGCGGGGGCACATCGCGCGCCCTGATGCTGAAACAAGGTGATCTTCCGTCAGATCGTGAAAAATGGCCGACAATCTTTCGCGCGATGCTCGGCAGTCCCGATCCGAACGGGCGTCAGCTTGATGGTATGGGCGGCGGGATTTCATCGTTGAGCAAGATTTGCGTCATTGCCCCGTCGGCGCGCGATGATGCCGATGTTGATTATACCTTTGCCCAGGTATCGGTGACCGGCGATACCGTCGATTTTAGCGGCAATTGCGGCAATATGAGTTCCGCTGTCGGGCCTTTTGCTGTTGATGAGAAATTGGTGCCGGTTCCCGATGACGGGGATGTCACCATTCGAATATTTAATACCAACACCAACAAGATCATTCACAGCACCTTTGCCGTGCAGGGTGGTGAATCTGTTGTGGTTGGTGACCTGCCGATACCTGGTGTTGCCGGGGCGGGGGCGCCGGTTCGCCTTGATTTCTTTTATCCCGGCGGGACGCAGGGGCGCGGGATTTTACCTGCTGGTGCTGCGCGATCCGTGCTGGAGCTTGCCGATGGGCGACGCTGCGAGGCCTCTTTGGTTGATGCAGGTGTGCCAGCCGTTTTTGTCACGGCGTCGTCTGCTGGTTTGGGGCCGGAGATTATGGATCATGACCTTGAAAACGATTCCCGGACAATGGCGCGGCTGGAAGAAATTCGCTGTGCTGCTTCTGTGGCAATGGGCATTTCTGCTTCCCGCGAGGAAGCGACAGCCATCATTGCTATTCCCAAGGTGGCAATTGTCGCGCGGGCGCAAAATTATCATGATTTGTCAAAGCAACCGGTCAATGCGGCCGATCATGCCTTGACCATTCGCATGATCTCGGCGGGGCAACCGCATAAAGCTGTACCGATTACGGGGGCTTTGGCGGTTGCCTGTGCCGCCGTCATACCCGGCAGCATTATTGCCGACATTATTGCCTCCACCGGGTGCGATCGTGCGCGTTTGCCGATTGGAACGCCAAGCGGTGTTGTGACTGTTGGCACGGCGCTTGATGCCTCCGCCAATGCCGCTGGTGCCGTTCCCGGGATCGAACGCGCCTTTCTTTACCGCACACAGCGTCGCCTGATGGAAGGTGCTGTTTGTATTTCTCCATCTGTTCACACCTGACATAGTTTACTGAAGACGGAGTTATCATGACGCAAGACGAAAATAACAGCACAAGCGTTTGGCTGGAACAGCCGATGCCAACCGGCCTTGGTGCGCAAATGGCAGAATATTGGGATCAAAAACGGTTTTTATCGATTGCCGGTGCCCATGACCCGATGGCCGGGCTTTTGGCCCGCAAAGCAGGCTTTTCTGCTTTGTATCTTTCTGGTGCGGCGCTTACGGCATCGATGGGCTTGCCCGATCTTGGTCTTGTCACGATGGAAGAGCTGGTGAAGCGTGCACAGGCGATTGTTCGTGTTACGCGCCTGCCTTTGCTGGTTGACGGCGATACCGGGTTTGGCGAGGTGCTTAACGTGATGCGTCTGGTGCGCGAACTTGAAGATGTCGGTGTTGCGGCTGTGCAGCTTGAGGATCAGGTTCTGCCCAAAAAATGCGGTCACCTGAATGGCAAGCAACTGGTTTCGCCCGAACATATGGCGGAAAAAATCGCTGCCGCATCGCGGGCGCGCCGTGATTTGCGCATTGTTGCACGCACTGACGCCGCCGCAAGCGAGGGCATTGAGGCCGCGATTGCGCGCGCAAAGCTGTATGTCGAGGCGGGGGCCGATGCGATCTTCCCCGAAGCCTTGCACGACGAAGAACAGTTCCGTGCCTTTTCTGCGGCGATTGATGCGCCCTTGCTGGCCAATATGACCGAGTTTGGCCGCACCGGGCAAACCTCTGCGGCGGAATTTGACGAAATGGGCTATGCGATGGCGATCTGGCCGGTATCTGGCCTGCGGATTGCAGCCCGCGCGATGGAAAAATTCTATGACGAACTGGCCTTGACCGGCACCGCCGAGGGGGCTGTTGATCAGATGCAAACCCGTGCAGAACTGTATGATGTGATCCGCTATTTCGGCTATGAAGCGCTGGATAGTAAAATTCAGCGGACCGTTCTGCCTGAATAGCAGGCCGAAATATACTTTATGTTTGCAATTACGCCCGGTGGTTCGCTTTCGCAAAGGGCCACCGGGCGATAATGTCATTTATGATCTGATTGTGTGTTGATCCGTTTTGGTTAACGGATTTTGGCGTTATTTTGCCGAAAAGGCTTCAAGGGCTGCGTGTATATCGGCCAGGGCCTTTTTCAGTGCAGTCAGATTATTTCTGATCTGTTCGGGTTTATCGTCAATCTGGCAGTCTTCAAGCAGGGCCAGAAGCGTGTTGACCTGATTGGCAAGGCCGCTGGCCAGGCGCGCATCAAAGTCCGTGATCACCCATGAAAGGGCCTTGTCGCGTAATTGCTCCATGCTGTGCAAATCAGGGTCAGGGGATGACAGCGGTAAGCCATAGGGGCGCAGTGCCAGTTCAAGCTGTCGAAGAATGTCGCGCAGCACCCGGGAATTGTCATGGCAGATCGATTTAAGGCGCGTGCTTTGGGCGAAGCCGTAGATGGCCTCCATGCGGATGGCAAGGTCTTCGCTATCGATGGCAATGTCATTGAGGGCGTCGCCATCAGCAATGTCGTCGGGGTTAATCGCATTGCCGGTAAAGGCATTGGGGGCGAAAACCGGTAATATTGCCCGCTCAAGGGTGAAACGGGCGGGCAGTTTGCTGATAATTTCGCCATCAGCCAAAATCGGGTGGGGATCGGCGCAATCAATGTGGATGTCGTCGCATTCCAGTGTCAGGGCCAGTTCCGATTCATCGACCGACCCAAACAACAAGGCCGCCCCGATATCCATCCCCGACAGGGTATCGACATCGGCGCGAATGGCAAACACATGCAGTTTGCCATCATCCAGGCGCTTGTTTTCACGCGGGCGTAATCCGCCGCCAAAATACTGGCCGTTGGTCACGGTAAGCTGGCGTAACTTCAAATGCTGCTGATCGTGCCCGGCACAGGTTACGTCAAGGTCAAGCGGGGGCATGTCGTGCCAGCTTTGCCAATTGGCAACCGCATAGCTAATGGCACCGGTCCAGCGTTTTAAATCCGGGTTGATGCGTTTGCGGGCGTCGGCAGGCACACCGATGGATGCTGCATTGACAAAACTTTTGCCATTAACCCGGCCAACATCAAGCAAGGTCAGTTGACCATTAATCGCGGCCTGTGCGGCCTGTAGCGGGTCATCGGGCAGCTTCAGGCTGCGGGCAAAGTCATTGGCGGTGCCAAGCGGCAAAGCGATCAGGACCGTGCCGGACTGGCATATCGGGTCGATGACAGCGTTGATGGTGCCGTCGCCGCCGCCAATGGCCACAATATCGCCGGGCCGGGTATTGGTTTTGATGTGTTCAATCATGTCGCCAGGGTCGTCACAGAACACCAGTTCTGTCCGATAGTTGGCGTTTTCAAAAACACTGCGCAGGGCCTGTGCCCCGTCACGACGCCATTGATCGATGACCTTGTGACGGGTCAGCAACAAAAGAACCTTGCCGGTGAGGTCTGCGTTATCCACCTGTGGGATCTCCCTGCTTTTTCAAAACCGCAACCTGACGCGGCCTTGTGATGTGATGCCATATATTAAATTATGATGATTAAAAAACCGGCGCCTTTGTGGTGCCGGTTCATTGTCTTTGAGGCAAATGCCCTTATGAAAGGGTGGCGCGCAGCATCCAGGCTGCTTCTTCATGAACGCCAATCCGTTCGGTTAGCATATCTGCGGTTTTCGGATCATCAACGCTGTCGGCTTCGGTTACACCCTCGCGCAGAAGCTTTGCCATTTTCTCGTGATCTTCAATCAGTTCCCTGACCATCTGGTCGGTGCTGAGAAGTTCGGTCTCGTCGGTGACGACCGAATTTTTGATCATGGTTGAAAGGCCGGTGGGGGCGGCAAAGCCGATGGCACGAATACGTTCTGCCATATCGTCATTGGCTGTATGCAGGTCTTCGTATTGTTCTTCGGTCATTTTGTGCAGCGAATAGAAATTCGGACCCACGACATTCCAGTGCACGCCGCGAACCTTGCCATAAAGAACATGCGAAGACGCAACGATCCGGGTCAGCATTTCCGCCAGCGTGCGACGGTCCTTGCGTTCAACACCGGTTTCGATCGGTACTTCGTTGGCAACGGTCTGCATATTGCTCTGAGCCATTGGTAACTCCTGATTTTCTTATTAACAGGTCGTTCAAAGCTTTGGACGACTGCCTTTAGAACGCGGAGGCAAACGGGAAAGTTCCATCGAAATAAACCGCCAGCTTCGGGAACATCATCTTTACCCTGTCGTTATCAGGATCAAGCAACGTGAAACAAAAGCGTGGCTGTTTAAACAAAAATGGAGGTTGTGATGCTTGGTAAAGCAATGTTGATGGCTGGTACTATTATGGTTTCTTCGGCTGTTGTGCTTCCGGCGTATGCAGATTCTGCAAATACGATGAAAACGGATGATGCTGTCAAGGCAGATGCAGCCGAAATGAAAAATGACGCCAAAAATGAATATCAGGACGCGAAGAAATATTCATACGAGCAGAAAGAAGATTTTATGGATTGGGCCAAGGCCAAATCTGAAGCGCTCGGCGAAAAATACGACGAGATGAAAAAATCGGCAGCTGATAATAGCGAAGATGCCATGGATACCGTTTCCAATACCTGGGAAGATGCCAAAGATAGTCTTGGCCAGGCAATGACCGATGTTCAGGATGCTTCCTCGGAGACGTGGGAAGATGTGAAGGCAGAAACGATTGACGCGCTGAACAAGGCACAGAATGCACTCGACGACAAGCCTGACGCTCAATAACAGATATCACAACCTGCTTGGGCGCATGTAAGTCCATGGGTGCTTCGGTCCGCCTCCGGTATCGTGGGGCGGGCCGTTTTCAGTTTTGATGCCGGTCCGACCAAGTTCGTGCGTCTTATTAAAGGAAATATGCTCTAAACGGAGACAGGTCACCAATGACAGACAAGCCTTCGGATCATACCCGGGACTCGGAACTCGAAACTGGAATTTCCGGGTTGTGGCAAAGGGTGCGACGGCCTCTGGAGGCTCTTGCTGCTGGCAAGCGCGGATTGACCGGCATCGGCGTTGCGTCGTTTTTAGAAACAACCATCATTCCAATCCCGGTTGAGGTCATTATCGCCCCGTTGATGGCATTATCGCGAAAGCGCGGTATGCAGATTGCGACAGTGACCCTGGTCGGCAGTGTTTTGGGGGCGGTGGTGCTGTATTTGCTGGCCTGGGGAATGTTTGACAACGTTGTTGTGCCGTTCCTGGACTGGAGCAACGGCCATCAGCAATTTGATCAGTTGCAGAGCCGTTTCAGGGATGGCGGTTTTTGGGTGGTTTTTGTCATTAGCATCACGCCCGTGCCGATGCAGCTTGCCGCATTGGCCGCCGGGGTAACGAATTATCCGTTCTGGCTGTTTTTCATCGCGATATTTTTGTCCAGGGCCTTACGGTATTATGGACTTTTCGCGCTTGTGTGTCTTTTCGGCGCGGGCTTTGCCCGCTATTTTTCTCGCCATGATGCTAATCAAGGCAGCAGGGTGACAAAATAAAGACTGGAACTGGTAAATATTGACGCAAGTGATTGTTCAAATATTGAAATAAAAACGCCCGTTCGATTTTTCCGGGCGTTTTTTTGTCTGACTATTCTGCTTCGATGCGGAAATCTGTGGTCGTTTTGCCCTCAACGTCAGGGGCATCCAGGTCCTCAGAGACCAGTCCACGGCGAATTAATTCGCGGATTGCCGCTGCGCGCGTCGGCATTCTGTGCTCGAAACGCCAGTCATCAATCACCTTCAGCTCTTCGTCGTCCAACATAATCTGGAGCTTCTCTGTCCGTTTAGGCGTGGGCACTTTGTGCTCCTTTGCTCGTTCGCGTCCTTCAAAGGTGCCGCGGAAACCGTTGATATGTGGTGGTTTCAGGAATTTTTGAGTAACTGACGTTACCGTTGTTTTCTCCATAACTCAACCACAATACTGACTTTGATCATGATATGTCATTTGATCAATATACGTAAAATAACCAATGTGAATAAGGAATGTATTGTGACGATGTTAGTTATAATGACTATGTTGATTTCTCTCCATTAGTTGATGATTTCATGTATAGAGAGTGTATTGAGGATGTGAATTATACGAAATTACTTTGTTTATATCTGATTTATGTTAGGTTGGGGCATCAACAAAAAACGGAGGTTGTGATGTCGGGCCAGGTAATGAGAGAAATTGAAGATCACGTTCCAGCTCTGCGTCGTCATGCATATCGTTTGAGTGGTACTCAGGACCGTGCCAATGATCTTGTTCAAGACACCTTGCTTAAAGCGATCAGCAAACAGGACAAATTCGAGGAAGGCACCAGCCTTAAAGCATGGTTGCACCGGATCTTGTTCAATACGTTTATTTCAGAAGTCCGTCGCACCAAGACTCGTGGTCATCATGTTGACTGGGACGATCTTGGCGATGTCTATGGCCATGGCAGCAATCAGATGGCCCGCCTGCAGCTTCGGGATGCGGACCGCGTTCTTGATGAATTGCCCGCACAGGAGCGCCAGGCGATCCTGCTGACAACCGTTGAAGAAATGTCCTATCAGGATGCCGCCAGGTTCATGAATGTTGAAATTGGGACAGTAAAGTCGCGCGTTGGGCGCGCTCGCCGCAAGTTGCGTGGCATGGTTGGCCAGATTGAAACGCGCGAGCATGTGTCAAGGTTTATGGCGGAGGCTGGTTAATGACAGCAATTCTTGCGATATACGGCAAAAAAGACATCTTGAATTATGTGCACGGCAAGATCGAGGCTGATGCTGAAAAACGCGAAATTGAACAACTTGTTCAAAGTGACCCAATGGCAGCCAGGACGATTGTCGATATTGAAAATGGTCATATAAATGACGCCGGTATGGTCGATTTTCGTCAATATCGCCGTGTACAGAGACTTAAGAAGTTAGCCAAATCAGTTGGCTTGCTTCACTGATCGATCAGAAATAACGGATTGACCTCTTTTCCCTCAACGTCTTTTAGTTCAATCCCCAGTTTGGCCAGTTCTTTATTACAGGAACTGGCCCTTTTTTTGCTTTCATGATGTCGGCAATGACATCTTTACGTGCCTTAACAATGTTTTAGCTTATATCATTGTCCTGATTTTGTTGGTTTGTTTCTACGTTTTACGGGGATACGACGTGTTGGGGGCATTCCTCATGGCCGCTCTGTGCTTGACGATGGCGAATGTCGGGCGATTGCAAAATTGCCTGATCGGGGCATTTGCGGGCTTGCCTTTCGGGAAAAATTCACGTATTTCTTTGAAATGACCGGTAGTCATTTACTGGTTTTCGGCAAGTGTGCCTCTTGCCGAACCGGGGTTGTGGTCTTTTTCCTCAACGTCTTATCAGCCCCTTTCTTGGGTCGGTGCTTTTGCTCCGGCCCTTTTTTTTTGCCGGGATCGTTTGGGCAGGGCAGAGCATGTCGGTGGAAAACACCCCCTGTTTGGCGGATTTGTGCGGACTTCACCTGCTTTTTGTGGAAAGCCTTTTATCCAGGCAGCATTTTCCAATTATTGACCTGTGGTCATTTAGCAGGAAGTGCACCATGCGGTGCTGTATATTGCCGGGGCAATCGGTCTGACGGCAACCGGCAAGAATCGTTTTCTGATGGCCGCACACCGGGGAAGGCTCTTTGTCCTTTTGATGGGGGTCGTTTTTGTCGGAATCGGGAAAACTGTCATTTGGAATCTTTGAAAATACCGGGCAGACTGGGGGCGCTGGTATGCTGGAACAGGGTGGATTTGTGCGCTTTGCATCTTGAAAGCGGAGTGGGCGTATTTTCCTGTTTCTGTCAGATGCATTTCACATTTGCGCAATTGGGGGTTGCCAGCACCGGGTCGAGCGGTGATAAATCTCTCGCTCACAACCAAAAAAAATAAAAAGGAGCAATATTCATGGTATCCGGAATCCACGGATCGGTACGCGATCTGTTTGAATTTACCGATGCTGACAAGGCACTGGCCCGTATTCGCGATATTTACGATACCGGCGCAACCGCTGTTCGCGAGGCCTTTGACCGCTTTGGCAATGGTCAGCAAACATCGCCCGTGCGCGCCTATTACCCTTATCTTGGCATCGAAGTGCCGCCGGAAAAGCTGCATGTTGAAAGCACGCTTTCTTATGGCGCGCCGCGCGATCCGGGTGTGTATGGCACAACCCTGACCCGGCCTGACCTGTTTGAGGAATATTATCGCGAACAGATCGAACTTTTGCTGAAAAACCACGATGTCCCGATTGTTGTTGGCACATCGGACCGGCCCATTCCGGTGCCGTTTCTGGTTGAAACGGCAACCGATGCCATTGGGCCGACCGATATTCGCCAACTGCAAATGACATTCGATATGCCCGATCTGGCGCGAACCGACGATGATATTGCCAATGGCGTGCATGTTCGCAATGGTGACGGACCCAAGCCGCTGTCGTTGTTTTCGGGGGAACGGGTGGATTATTCGCTGGCACGGTTGCGCCATTACACGGCAACGGCCCCTGAACATTTCCAGAAATTTGTCCTGTTCACCAATTACCAGCGCTATGTCGATGAATTTATCGCATATGCCAAATTGCAGTTGGAAGACCCCAAGAGCCCCTATGTGGCCTTTGTGGAGCCTGGCCCCGCGGTGCATGTGCGCAAAAACGCCCCTAAAAAATGGCAGGCTGGCGGCGAAGCGGTGAAGCAGTTGCCGCAAATGCCGTCTTATCACTTGATCCGCGAAGATGGCCTTGGCGTGACCCTGGTCAATATCGGGGTTGGCCCGTCAAATGCTAAAACAGCAACCGATCATATCGCGGTTTTGCGGCCACATTGCTGGTTGATGCTGGGCCATTGTGCCGGTTTGCGCAGAAGCCAGCTTTTGGGCGACTATGTTCTGGCCCATGGCTATGTCCGCGATGACCATGTGCTTGATTCCGACCTGCCTTTGTGGATACCGGTGGCCCCGATTGCCGAAGTTCAGGTTGCCCTGGCGGACTCGGTGGCCAAAGTTACCGGTTTGACGGGCCGTGAAATGAAAGCCCGGATGCGCACCGGCACCGTTGCCACCACCGATAACCGCAACTGGGAACTACGCTATAGCGAATTGTTTGTGCGCCTTAACCAGGCCCGCGCCATTGCGGTGGATATGGAAAGTGCAACCATTGCCGCCAACGGGTTCCGGTTTCGCGTTCCTTATGGCACATTGTTATGTGTGTCGGATAAGCCGGTACATGGCGAATTGAAATTGCCCGGCATGGCGAACAATTTTTATCGCCAGCGGATTGGTCAGCACCTGGAAATCGGTTTGCAAACCATTGAAACCCTGCGCGCCGAGGTAAACCAGCTGCATTCACGCAAGTTGCGCTCGCTGGATGAACCGGCATTTCGGTAATTTCAGTAATTTCAGCATTATAAAGCATATTTCAAACATCCCCGGCCCAGTGTGACCGGGGATGTTTTTGTTGTGCTATTGCTGCGCTATTGCGGGAAGTCAGTTTGTGTCGTTTGTGGCGGTACTGGTATCCGATGCGTCGCTGGCTGCGGCATTCGGACCTTGCAGGGGAAACAGGCTGGCAATATTGCCAATGAATGCGCTGGGGTTAAAGGCCTTGTTACTGCGTGTTAATCCCAGCCTGACAATCACCAGGTCTTTTGATGGAATAACACTGAGCGATTGCCCGTCGCGGCCCAGGGCGAAAAAGGCATCTTCGGGGATTGGCGGGGTGGCTGGGCTGGCACCAGAGCCGGAAGAGGACCCATTGTCGCCATAGGACGGCATTTTAAGCCACCAGTGCGCGCCATAGCTGCCGTTAGGGGCATGGGGGGCTGGCGTGGTGGCATGGGCGACCCAGCCCTCTGGCAGCAGCCTGGTATTGTTCCAGACACCGTCTTGCAGGTAAAACTGGCCCAGCTTGGCCCATTCGCGCGCCGTGGCATGCATGAATGTAGAACCAACCAGATAGCCGTCACTGTCGGTTTCAACCACGGCATGGCGCATTCCCAGCGGCCGAAAAAGTAACTCGGCGGGCAGTGACTGATATTGCTGCATGGAAATGGTCAGATTGCGCATGGCGGCCGACAAAACGTTGGTGGTGCCCGAGCTATAACGCCATTCCGTGCCCGGTGTGCTGGTCAGGGGTTTGGAAACGGCCAGACCGGCGGCACTGGGCGCAACAAACAGCATTTGCACCACATCGGAAACCGGGTTCCAGTAGCTTTCATTAAATTCAAGGCCGCTGCTCATTTGCAGCAATTCGTCATAGGTGATCTTGATGCGCGGATCGTCGGGTTCGGTGTCCCATTCATTGATGCTGACCGGATAATTCAGCGGCGGTAACATTCCGTTCATCCGCATCCGGCCCAAAATGGCGGAAAAGGCGCTTTTGGTCATCGACCAGCCTGGCAGCGGGGTATCAACACTAATGCCATCCCCGTAGCGTTCCGCAACGACCCGGCCTTTATATAACACAACAATCGCCCGTGTGCGCCGGCTGGGGGTGATGGTCGGTTCGTCCATGGCATCGGCAATAATATTATTCAGTTTGCGTCTGTCGATGCCGGGCGGAAGAGCGGCTGTCATCAAGGGTTGTGGCGCAATCGGGCGCAAAACCGGCGATGTATTTTGCAAGGCGGCAACCTGGTCGGGGTCGGTCAGGGTGCAGCCCATATTGGGGCGGTAAACGGCAACGCGGGTTCTAAAACCAAAGGCATGGGCGCTGACGGTTTGGTGACGCAGGTCGATATTGGCGGTAATCAGCGATAACAGGCTGGTATTGTCCGACAGCACATCCTCGTTCAAGGCCCGTTCCGATGACAGACCGCTGACAAAAATACGCGAACACATCACCTTGGCCGTATATCCGGCACCGACCGGGGCCAGCCAGATGAAAAACCCGGAAATCGCCACAACAACCAGCAGTAACAAACCGATAAATATGGCTTTCAACCAGGCCATCCCACATCCCTTAAACTTGTTTCGCGCAAGGAAAGTCGCCCGCTTTCACCTTTTGGTCAAGGGGGTGTTCCTGATGGGATGCGATATGCAACAATCATGTCGCTGTTGTGATGCGCTTGCCCGCAAACATCATCGCCAGCACATAAAACCCGGCAAAGGCGATGGCCGCCCCTGTCCAGGCGAAATCATCAATAATCAGCCCTGAAACCGGGGGAACAATGACGACAAATATTTCGGCAAACTGTGCCAGCATACCCTGAAGGGCCGGCATGGACAGGTTTTTGCCCGCAATACGCGGCAACATGGCAAAACAGGTGCCCGCGACAATGCCCTGGCCGAAATTAAAGCCGCACAATGCAATAATGACAATCATCAGGCTGGGGGCCATATAAATAACCGCAATACAGCCCGCCATAATTGGCAGCGCCGACAACAGTAAAACGCGGCCTGGCGTGTTTTTCCCCAGTAAAATACCCCCGGTCAGCGATCCGACAATATTGCCACCAATTGTGGTGATGCCAATAAGGGTTGCCGCCATGTTCAGGCTGATATCAAGCCGGTCCATCAGCATGGCGGGCATGAAGGCAACTGTTGCCGAGGTTGTGCCGCCGAAAATTGCAAATGTCAGGGCGATGGAAACAGCGTTTTTATTGCGCAATACCCCCATCATTCCGCTGGCGAGCGACCGGTTAAACCCGTCGCGGGGCGGGTTTTGCATCAAGACAAGAGGGATGCTAAAAAGCAGGACGGGCATGGCACATCCCAGAACAGCGATCTGCCAGCCAAAATAGCCACTTAACCCGGCACTGATCCATGTGCCAAGCGCAATGCCGACCGGCACAAACGTGCCCCACAGGCCCATTGCCAATGCCACCACGCGCGGGCTGCCCAAATGCGTCATCCAACTGGGCGCGCCGACAACGATCAGCAAATATCCGATACTGGTCAGGAACCGCCCGGCATAGAGAAAACCGACACTTTCCGCCTGCGAGAAAACCGCCGCACCGACCAGCATCATGGCACCCCCGGCCAGAACCGCTTGCTTCAGGCCCAGGCGCGCGGCCCAGACCCCGGCAGGAATGGCGCAAAGCGCACCGGCTGCTGTAATCAGCGAAGCAACAAGGCCAAACTGCGCCTGTGACAGGTCAAATTGCGCGCGTAGCATCGTGGCAATCGGGCCAATCAGCCCCACCTGCATGGCGGCACAAAGCCCGGTTCCATAAAGAAAGATGATGGATAAAACGGCACGCATGGGACTGATCCATATTGAGTTTGCGTGCTTTTACCGTGGGCGGCTTCATATGACCACGTATGAAATATGCGCGATGTGCCCGCTCAGACCGGTTAATACAGATGCTATCCCGATCAATAATCGGCCGGGCGGTGATCAAAGCCGGTTGTCAGCCGCACAGCCCGACCATCGGCAAGGTAAAACCGTTCCCATAGAATATACTGGTCAATAATGCGCATGGGCGCGCCTTCACGGGTGGAATTGGCAAACAAAACATGATCGGCCTGGTCATCATGCCAGCCCATGGGGTGCAGGCTTTTCTCGGCTGCGGCAATTTCGGCCGTGGCAAAGCGCCATAAGGACTGGCCCAGCAAATCCTGGTCGTTGCGCTGCCATTCTTTTTGTCGGGGTTGGGATGAACATAAAAGCCGGTGGCTCCGGTCCTCGATCAGGTGAACGCGCTGGCATGATTGCATCACCAGCCGTTTTACCGCATGGTCCAACCGTATATTGCGATTGCGCGTCATCATATCTTGCAACAACTGGTGTTGAAACGGGGCCGGGTGCTGCACCCCTTTTTCCCAGCGCGACACCGTTGCCTGCGTTACCCCCAATATATCGGCCAGCCGTTGCTGTTTGATTTCAGCCGTGCGCCGCCACTGACGCAGCGCAAGGCCAAATCGGGCCATATCGTCGGGGATGCCGGTCTGTTTGTTTATGGCGTGCATTGGGCTATTCCATCTTGTCACTGCGGTAAAATATCGTTCAGGGCAATGCGATGCAATATTTGCCGAAACAAACGGAGGCACATGTGCCTCCGTTTGTTCTTGGATGCTGTGTTTTAGATCAGGCGTACAGGCGCATGATCTCGATCTTGCAGCGACCATATTTGCGTGAATCGAGCAAGTCGATACCAGGAACGTCGGCACCCGGGTCGCGGAGTGCGCGTTCGGCAATGATCAGGGTTTTGTCATTAATCCAGCCCGCATCGCGCAGAGCGACGATGCTGGGCGTGATCATTTCCTTATGGTAAGGCGGATCAAGGAAAATCAGGCTGGCAGCCTGATGGCTTTTGACCGGTTTCGTGGCATCGGCACGGCGCGCGCTGGCGCGGTCTTCAAGGCGCAGGGTCTTGATGTTTTCGTCAATCGCGGCCAGGGCCTTGGCATCGCGATCAAAAAACACGGCCTTTTGCGCCCCGCGCGACAGGGCCTCAAGCCCCAGCGCACCGGACCCGGCGAAAGCATCAAGCACGATGCCGTCAAATAGCGGGTTTTCACCATCTTCATACCAGCGCCCGGCATGGGACAGAATATTAAACAGCGATTCACGCACCCGGTCCAGTGTCGGGCGCACATCACTGCCCGCAGGGCAGGTCAGGGTGCGACCGCGAAAACTTCCGCCGACAATCCGCATTAACGATCTCCTCGATTGCCATGACCCGAAGGTTTAGACCCGCCGCGCCCTACCGGGCGATTGCCTGCCGGTTTACTGCCGGTATGTCCAGCGGGCCTGCCCGCAGGCGTGCCCGACCCGGCATTACCCCCGGCATAACGGCCCCGGCCTTTATTCAGCGGGCGGTTTGTGCTGTCGCTTCTATCGCTCGCGTCATCCCGGCTGCGCGAATTACCCCCCCGACCTGACGGACGGCCCTGATAGCCGCTATCGCGGCTGTCATTGTCTGAGCGGCCACCGCTTCTATCGTTGCCAGAACGCTCATTGCGATCATTACCGCCACCGAACGAACGGTTTTGCGGTGCGCCACGGCGCGCGCCGTTCTCAAAGCTGTTGTTGCGGTTATCATCACGATCATTGTCACGACCCCGACCGGCAGGGGCGCGGTCATTATACCCACCACTGCGGCTGTCGTTGCCAGAACGCTCATGGCGATCATTG
>TARA_R110002033_G_scaffold171226_1_pt1 | contig 171596 bp, 145 predicted proteins | sample TARA_R110002033 | Tara Oceans TARA_R110002033 (sample SAMEA4397051) | marine metagenome | biome: Polar Biome; feature: [SRF] surface water layer (ENVO:00010504); material: water (ENVO:00002006), including particulate matter (ENVO:01000060) such as... | depth 5 m | reverse complement strand
AAGAGATTATCTCATGAGAGGGACTTATTCGCATGTTCCCTAGCTACAGCAATGCATGAAATGGTTGCTACAGTAAATGAAATAGCCAATAACGCATCAATGGCAGCCACCTCAGCCAGAGACGCGGATCAGGCTACAAAGATAGGTTTGCAGACTATTGAGGGTACTGAGGCTCATTTACAGAAATTAAATATTGAACTAAAGAATTCTTCTAATGTTGTTCATCGGCTCAGCGAAGACAGCCAGCAAATATCTCAAATACTTGATGTCATTAACGGTATTGCAGAACAGACTAACTTGCTGGCATTAAATGCCGCAATTGAAGCGGCACGAGCAGGAGAGCAAGGACGAGGGTTTGCTGTCGTTGCAGATGAAGTTCGAACGCTAGCAGCACGAACCCAAGAATCCACACTAAAAATCAATGATATTATTAACATGCTTCAGAACCGTAGCAAAGAAGCAGTAAGCGCAATGGCTGTGAACGAAGAACATGCTAATAAAACGATAGAGCAGGCGTACAAAGCTAAAGATGCACTAGGCGAGATATCTAAAGGTGTAACAGAAATAACCGATATGAATATCCAAATAGCAAGTGCCGCCGAAGAACAAAGCCTAGTCGCGGAAGAAATAAATAAAAACGTTACACAAATTGTAATGCTAGGCAATTCTTCCTCTGAAGGGGCAAATGAAGTATCAAATGCTAGCGAAAATCTATCCAAAATCAGCAGCGAGCTTTTATCTTTAAGTGCTCAATTTAAAGTAAACAAATTATCTTAATTAAGGGATGCGGCAAATAATTCTCTTATTTCCCGCATCACATTCTTGCTTTGTATTCTCGTGCGTAATTACGACATTCGGCGATGCAGTTTAAGATTCTAGGATCTCTTTCACGACTCGCTAGACACACCATGACCACTTGCTGTTTCATATCGGCCATATTTTCCATCGATAATAATTTTATTTTGGTATCAAAGACATGCTCTACACGACGTGGCAATATGGCGTAACCAACACCGCCACTCACCATGCTCATTAACGAGAATATGTCCCCCAATTCCATCGCAATATTGGGTTGTATCCCTGCTTTTTGAAAGACTTTTTGGGTATCTGCTGAGGTAGCAAACCCATCTGATAGTGTGACAAAGTTTTCCTGCTGAAAATCCTCGAGCCTAATTTGGCTATTATTAGCAAGAGGTGAATCACAGCTCACGGCCAACATCAGCTCATCTTCAAAAAGAGGCAAGTGGGTATACTCTACATCATCAATGGTTTTTTCCGCTGAGATAAGAATCACATCGAGTTCAAAGGATCTTAGCTTGCCTAATAAAGAAGCATTTGAACCTAATGATAGCTCGATGTTTAAGTCACTTTTGCGGCGTTTAAGACCTGCAATTAGCTGCGGTAATGTGCTGATAGTGAGCGAATATAACGCTCCTAATTTGAATTGATTGGAATAAATACCGGCGACTTCTCGAGTGCTGGTGATCCCGTCTTGGAGGTCATTTAATACTTGTGTGACCCTTTCTTCCAACACTCTAGCGCTGGGTAAAGGCGTCAGTAATCGCCCTTCTTGTCGAAACAAAGGACACTTCAATCCTTCTTCAAGAGAGTGTATCGCCCGATGAACACTTACTGAACTGAGCTGTAGCTTCTCGGCCGCCTCAGACAAAGTACCCACTTTCATAAAGGTCAGAAACACTTCCAATTTTTTAAGTGTGATCATTTCATCAAACATAATTTTTCCCAGCTTTTTATTAGAGCGTCACTGCTCTCTATTATTTTTTTCAAAGATTATTAGCATGAGAGTAATGATTCCACAAGCACATTGATTGATAGAGAATGCCTTCCTTCATACTGTGAAAGAAAAAAAACAGGATGAAGTGCGATGCAAACGAATACTGATTCTGGACATAATTGGTTCAGCCGTCGTCAAAATAAAGAACGCCGTATGTCAGATCTTAGTCATCTAGTTGACGGGTCTATCATTCCAACAGAGAACATCGTTGCTGCCATGGAGCAGTTAATAAAGCCTGGTGATAAAGTCGTACTAGAAGGCAATAACCAGAAGCAAGCCGACTTCCTTTCTCGTTCATTAGCAAAAGTCTCCCCTGATAAAATCAACAACCTCCATATGATTATGCCTAGCATCAGTCGATCCGAACATTTGGATCTATTTGAGATGGGCATTGCTCGTAAACTAGATTTTTCTTTTTCTGGCCCACAAAGCTTACGCATTGGCCAACTAATGGAAGATGGCCTTTTAGAAGTTGGCGCTATACACACCTATATCGAGTTGTATGCTCGACTTTACGTAGATCTTAATCCAAATATTGCGCTACTAGCGGGTTTTAAAGCAGACAGATTAGGCAATATTTATACAGGACCAAGCACGGAAGATACGCCTGCGTTAGTTGAAGCGGCTGCATTTCGTGATGGCATTGTAATCTTCCAAGTCAATGAAATTGTCGACGATGTGTCGGACTTGCCGCGTGTAGATATTCCGGCGTCTTGGGTCGATTACATTGTCTTAGCGGATCAACCTTTCTTCATCGAACCTTTGTTTACTCGTGATCCTCGCCTTATTACACCGCTGCAAGTTTTGATGGGCATGATGGCGATCAAAGGCATCTACGCGAAACACCAAGTACAGTCTCTAAATCATGGTATCGGCTTTAATACCGCAGCGATTGAGTTGCTCTTGCCAACCTATGGCGAGTCGTTAGGGCTAAAAGGCAAAATTTGCCGCCATTGGACATTAAACCCTCATCCAACCTTGATACCTGCGATTGAAACTGGCTGGGTTGAGAGCGTGCATTGTTTCGGCACCGAACTCGGTATGGAAGATTATATTGCCAATCGTCCAGATGTTTTCTTTACCGGTAAAGACGGCTCTATGCGTTCTAACCGTGCCTTTTGTCAGCTAGCAGGACAATACGCGGTTGATATGTTTATTGGCTCGACGTTACAAGTTGATGGCGATGGCAATTCTTCCACCGTCACACGAGGTCGTTTGGCCGGCTTTGGCGGCGCGCCAAATATGGGTCATGACCCAGGCGGACGAAGACATTCATCGCCCGCTTGGCTGGATATGAAGCCCGATGACTCTTTGTTAAGCAAAGGCCGCAAGCTTGTCGTCCAAATGGTAGAAACCTATCAAGACAGTAATAAATCGACCTTTGTAGAAGAGCTCGATGCTCTGGCCATGGCGCGTGATTACAAAATGCCATTGGCTCCGGTGATGATTTATGCCAGCGATGTGACTCATGTTCTTACCGAGGAAGGCATCGCTTATGTGTATAAAGCCGAATCACTAGAACAACGCCGAGCAATGATCGCTGCTGTGGCTGGCGTTACGCCACTGGGACTCAGCCAAAACCCTGAAGTTACCGCTCAATTACGACGCGATGGTTTGGTTGCTTATCCAGAAGATTTAGGCATACGAAGAAGCGATGCTAGCCGCGATTTGTTGGCGGCTTCGAGTATTTCAGACCTTGAAACATGGTCGAATGGTCTCTATAAGCCACCTGCTAAATTCCGGAGCTGGTAATGACTATATTACTAAAGTTAGTGATGACCATCTTATTGAAAGATGAAAAGTCTCTGGACATGACTAAGGTAAAACGCCTTGATACCAAGAGTCTTGCTCGGCTTGCTGCTCAGGCATTAAAGCAAGAAGCAACGTTGAGTCCGAAGCCAGCCCTCGTGGATTCACGAGGCTCTGGTGCCCACACTGATATGGATGTGGGTTTGTTAATGAGATCTGCTCATTGCCTCGAACCTTACTTTTGCAAGATGGCTGAAGCTGCCATCTTGCGCCCAATAGGTTCTGAGCTGCGTCGTAATATTGGCGCCCTTGGTCGTGATGCGGAACTGGCGATGCGCCAAGAGACAAACGGCGTTAATACTCATAAAGGTGCAATCTGGGCATTAGGGTTATTAGTCGCCGCGGCGACTAAAGCTAATACGCTTGATGAATTATTTAATGACGCTGCGCGTTTAGCAAACTTACCTGACGAAGGACTTAAAGCCGTATACCTAAGTAACGGCTTACAAGTTCGCCATCAATATGGCTTATCAGGTGCAAAGGAGGAGGCACAACAAGGCTTTCCTCATATCCAAGAACTCGGACTTCCCATGTTGTTCATCAGCCGAGCTCGAGGCGACTCAGAATCCGATGCTCAACTTAACGCATTATTAGCCATTATGACGCGACTTTCAGACACCTGTGTTGCGTCACGAGCAGGACTTGAAGGGGTAAATACCATGCAGCAAGGCGCTAATGCCGTGCTTGATGCGGGTGGTACAGGCACATTATTAGGTCGTCAGTTGCTTAACAAATTAGAGCAAGACCTATTGCGATTAAATGCCTCTCCTGGTGGCGCTGCCGATTTATTGGCTGCGACCTTGTTTATAGACAGCCTGACTCACCAGACTAGCCACTAATTTAGGAGTTTTTATGGATACTTTTCATATTGTTCGCCCTGCTCGTAAAGCCCCCATTAATCAAACCTTAGTGGGTTATGTTGGGTCAGGTGATTTAGAAGTCATGATTGATAACAGCGATCGTCCTCAAGCTGACATCTATATCCACTCTTCTAGCTCGGCTGGAGAACAACGTTGGCTCGCTCTTATCGAACGTATTGAAGCCAATCAACCTTTACCTATGATGCGCATGGACATCCATGATTTTTCTGCAACACCGGGTGTGATTCGTTTACGTTTAGAACAAGCATTAGAGCAAGCCTTAACCAAGGAGGCATCTTATGAGTAACGCTCAAGACTCAAGATTAAACACTAACTTTGTTGAACAAGGCGCAAGAAAACGCATTGAATACGTATTGGATTCGGGATCGATGCGTGAACTGGTTACACCATTTGATCGAATTGTTTCTCCTTGGTTAGAAATGCAAGGCATTGTGCCTCAGTTTGATGATGGCGTAGTGGTTGCTCGTGGTGCTATTGATGGCAAGTCTGTGATTGCTATCGCGATTGATGGCAGCTTTCAGGGTGGCAGTTTGGGTGAAGTAGCTGGGGCAAAAATAGCGGGAGCTCTTGAATTAGCCGTTGAAGCGAACCAAGCAGGAGAATCAATTGCCGCTGTATTAATGTTCGAAACCGGTGGTGTTCGTCTACAAGAAGCCAATTTAGGTTTGGCCGCGATTGCCGAGATTCAATCGGCCATCGTAGCGTTACGAAAACTGCAGCCTGTTGTGGCCTTGATTACGGGTCCGGTTGGTTGTTTTGGTGGCATGTCTATTACCGCAGGTCTGTGCAGCTATTTATTAATGACTCGTGAAGGTCGCCTTGGATTAAACGGCCCACAAGTTATTGAGCAAGAAGCTGGTGTGGGTGAATATGACTCTCGTGATCGACCTTTCATCTGGAGTTTAACCGGAGGCGAGCAACGTTATACAACTGGTTTAGTTGACGACTTTTTTGGCTCGGATGTCATAGAAGTTCGTAACAAAGTACAAGAGTATTTACGCAAAGGCGTACCAGATACCTTCCGCAGCGAAACGATTCAGTCTTCTTTAGACAGACTAAAAAATGTAGATACGCAGCATCAAATTACCTCTGAAGCAGCACGTGAGATTTTCGCTAAGGGAGCATCATTATGAACACTGCAGCAATCAAGACAGATACCGTAAAAACGCACCGTGGTCGTGTTTGGTTTGATCTATTAGCAGACAATATGATGGTGCATGAAGGCGCCGTTCCTTCGGTGATGATTGCCAATGGCAACTTAGCTGAGCGTCCATGCTCACTGATATTGGTTCAACCCGATAAAAATAACCTTTACCCAAGAGCCATTAATGGCGAGGTAGGACTTTTGGAAGGTTGGGCACTGGCGGATGCGATCCATAATATTGTTTCTAAAGACGCTGGAAGCGAACAAAAGTCAGCCATTATCGCCATTGTCGATGTACCTAGTCAGGCTTATGGACGAAGAGAAGAAGCGCTTGGTATTCACCAAGCCTTAGCGGCTGCCGTTTCTGCTTATGCTCAAGCCAGACAAGCAGGCCACCCCGTTATTTCGCTACTCGTCGGTAAAGCAATGTCGGGGGCATTTCTAGCCCATGGTTATCAAGCCAATACGATTCTTGCCCTAAATGACGATGGCGTCATGGTGCATGCGATGGGTAAAGCCGCGGCGGCTCGAATTACCATGCGCTCTGAAGAGGAATTAGATCAACTAGCCAAAACTATACCACCAATGGCTTACGATCTTAAAAGCTTTGCAACGCTTGGGCTGATTGAGCAATTTATTGATGTTAGCAGTGCCGATGCGCCTTCTTCTAAAGATATTGAGCTAGTGCAAATCCTATTAGCCGATGCCGTAGAAAGCCTGAAGGGCGACACGCAAATAACAAAGCGTTTACAAGGTGAGAATAGAGATGCATCGCGTCGAGTTCGTGAACTGCTTCGCGCTCAATGGAAAAAGGCTGAGCCAAGCTTATGATGTGGCTGGCGCACGATTTACTCTGGCTTGACCGTTCTTTGCTTGTTGCTGGTACTGAAAAACCAGACCTACCTGATTGGGTAACAAGTGGAAATGGCCCAGTTGTCGTGCGCCGAGAACTGGTTTCGATAGCAGAGCTTGTCGCAGTAGGTGTTCGTGGTGCTAACAAAAGTGAACGTTGTGCCGCTTATGCTCCTCTATCTGCGGTGCAGTCGAGCTTAACGCCTTATGAAATAACAAAGGCACAAGCTTGGTTAGATCATCAAGATCGCTTTAAAGCCCCAGTTTTACAGGCTTTGGAAATAGTCGCCCAAGTGCTCGACGGTCATAATTTAGAGTGGGGGATTACCGGAAGCCTTGGTTACGAGCTTGCAACTGGTGATAAGAAAATCCATGCGAAAAGTGATCTGGACTTAGTCATCAAGGCACCCAAGCCATTAAGTAAATCCTTTGCACGGAAGCTATTGAAAGAGCTAGGCGAATTACCATGCCGCCTAGATATTCAAATCGAAACAATGACCGGAGCAATGGCATTATTAGAGTGGGCTGGTGAAAGTTCGACAGTGCTTATTAAAACGGAAAAAGGCCCATTTTTGGTCGCTAATCCTTGGGAAGGAGGTAGGCAATTATGACTCAAGTATTCACCTTTCCAGGACAAGGGTCGCAGCGTGCTCACATGTTACAAAACTTACCAGATCATCCTGATGTGACCCTTATAAGACAACAAGCTGAGGATACCTTAGGCGTAAAACTAGACACACTAGACTCCCAAAAAGCGCTTACTGATACAGTAAATGTACAGCTTGCCCTATTAATTTGTGGAGTAGCCTGGGGCCGATATTTACAAAATGCAGGAATAAAACCTGACTATGTTTTAGGCCTTTCTATCGGTGCGTATCCTGCTGCGGTGGTATCAGGAAGTCTAGACTTTGACGATGCATTACGATTAGTAAAAGCTCGCGCCGATTCCATGAAGTCAGCTTACCCTAGTGGCTATGGCATGCTTGCAATCACCGGAGCAGAATTTAAACATGTGCAAGCCGCCGTAAATTTACTTCAAGAAAAGAGCGAAAAAGTTTATCTTGCTAATCTTAATGGAGAATATCAGTTCGTCCTTGCTGGAGAAAAGCGAGTTTTAAAAAGCGCAGCTGAACAAGTTAGAAGCCAAGGGATTGGTGCAAGCGTCTTTTTAGATGTAACCGTACCCTCGCACTGTCCTCTACTCAAAGAGCAGTCGGAAAAACTTCTTGCCATGTTTCAAGACATCACGTTGAAGACATCTAACAGTCTATATGTCAGTGCCGCCAAAGCTCGAGTCTTGCGCAAGCCTGATGATATAAAAGAAGATTTAGCACTAAACATGGCACACCAATTACATTGGTATGACAGCTGTCAGATGCTTGCTGAGCGAGGTGTAAACAAAGCTCTAGAAATGCCTCCTGGCAGTACTCTGACAGGGCTATTTCGGAAGGTTTTAAACGGTGGTGAATGCTACAGTATCGAAAACATAAATCTTAAGACTATTTTATGAACACACCTAAGAACATGAGGCTGAAGCCGGGAGGTAAACACAACTTTATAGACCAGTGCAGTACTTTCATCCAAAAACAAAAATGATAAGAGTGGGAGAAAAAAATGATTATTTACGGCGTCGCGTTATTATCAATATGTACGTTAGCAGGGATTAGTATAGGGCAGATTTTAGGCAACTTAATGGGTCTTCCTGCGAATGTTGGCGGTGTTGGTATTGCCATGATCTTACTAATTGTTGCAGGCAGCTATTTAAATAAAAAAGGCTATATCGATGCAAAAACAGAGCAAGGTGTTGAGTTCTGGAGCGCAATATACATACCTGTTGTTGTCGCTATGGCTGCAACACAAAACGTTCATGGTGCATTAAGCGGCGGCCCAATGGCAATCCTTGCCGGCGTCATGGCGGTTGTTGTCGCATTTGCTTTAGTGCCTGTTATTGATCGTATGGGAAACAGCGACAATACAGAATCTGCTAATTCCACTAAATCAACTAATAACCTATAAGGTGACTGTATGTTCGAATCTTTACTTTTAGTTAGCACGAAATACAGCTTAATCACTGGATTTGCCGTTATAGGTTTTACTATGTGGGTCTCGTATTGGCTTTCAGCTAAATTGACTCAAGGTCGTATCCATGGCTCGGCTATTGCGATTTTATTGGGCTTAACTATGGCCTATTTCGGCGGCCTTTTCACTGGTGGCAGTAAAGGCGTTGTAAACGTTCCTTTATTATCTGGTATCGGCTTACTAGGCGGCTCAATGTTGCGAGATTTCGCCATTGTCGCTACAGGCTTTGGTGTCAAAATAGATGAATTAAAACGCGCAGGAATGGCTGGCGTTACCGCCCTTATCGTCGGTATTTTTTCTTCTTTTATCGTTGGTGCTATCGTAGCAGTGATGTTTGGCTATACCGACGCCGTTAGCATAACCACCATTGGTGCTGGAGCGATCACTTATATTGTTGGACCTGTAACGGGTGCTGCAATAGGCGCAAGTTCAGAAGTTATGGCATTGTCCATTGCAGCTGGTTTGGTGAAATCAATCCTTGTTATGGTGGCAACACCATTTGTCGCGCCGCTTATTCGTCTTAATAACCCAAGAACAGCCATTATATTTGGTGGTCTGATGGGAACATCGAGCGGTGTTGCTGCAGGACTTGCAGCGACTGACGCCAAACTTGTTCCTTATGGCTGTATCACTGCAGCCTTCTACACAGCTCTTGGCTGTCTTTTAGGGCCTTCTATTCTATTTATCGCCGTAAGAGCAATCCTCCCTGGCTAATTGAGCCATCAGAAACAAAAACGCCAAGGCAAATGCCTTGGCGTTTTTGTTGGCTACATCAAGTTGACATATTACGCCGTCATAAACGGATAATCTGTATAACCTTCTTTACCAGACGTGTAGAAAGTATTTGGATTAGGCTCGTTTAATTCCGCTCCAGCTTGAACGCGTTCAACAAAGTCTGGGTTAGCAAGAATGCCTTTACCAAACGCCACGCTGTCCGCCTGATGACTCGCAATAACCTGATTGGCTTCTTCAGGGGAATAGCCCATATTGACCATTAAATGGCCTTTATAAGATTCACGCGCCGCGCTTACAACGTCAGCTTGTTGCAAACCAAAGAAATCCGCACGCATCAAATGTAAGTACGCCAAGTTAAATCGGTTTAGGTGTTCACTCAAAAAGCGCGTCCAAGCCACAGGGTCACTCTCTTTCATGCTCTGGAAGCTGTTAAGCGGCGATAAACGCAAGCCCACGCGCTCACTGCCCAATACTCCCGTTACCGCATCAAGTACTTCCATCAAAAAGCGCGAACGATTCTCCAAAGAACCACCGTATTCATCAGTACGTTGATTTGAACTTTCACGCAAAAATTGATCGATCAAATAACCATTCGCACCATGAATTTCTACGCCATCAAAGCCGGCTTCTTTCGCGTTGATCGCGGCTTGGCGGAAGTCATTAACAATGCTTTTTATCTCATCAACGGTTAATGCACGAGGTACTGCGTATGGTTTTTTACCTTCTGGTGTATGGGTTTCACCATCGATAGCAATGGCGCTGGCAGAAACCGACTCTTTACCACCATTCAACAAAGGATGCGCTGCACGCCCGCCATGCCAAATTTGCATAAAGATACGACCGCCTTTTTCATGTACAGCGTTTGTCGTTAGTTTCCAGCCTTCGATTTGCTCTTGGGAGTAAATACCTGGGTCGTCACCAAACGTGGACGTACCTTCCGTCACCATGGTGCATTCTGTAATCAACAAACCAGTACTTGCGCGTTGAGCGTAATACTCCGCCATCAAGGCGTTAGGCTGATGACCTGGAGCACGAGTACGAGTTAAAGGCGCCATGATAAAACGATTAGGTAATTCTAGATCGCCGATTTTTACTGGGCTGAAAAGGTTCTTTGCTGTGCTTGTCATTATGAACTCCAGAATAAATTTCAATCTTTATAGATAGGATAGACACTAGATATGGCAGTTATTTTAAAAAACAATCTCGTGCACTTTCTTTCCTGAATAGTCGTTCCAATTTCACTAAATAATAGTTCAAAAAATAAGCGCCATCAGTGCTTGCAGCTGAACTTTTCAAGGACTATATTGCGATCACCAGACGACAATTATGTCGCCTTTCTTTTACCCTTTAAAACACTTTCTGTGTGAGGGAATTCAACCTAATGACATCCGATTCCAGTAGGCCAATGGCTCCTTTTGGCACCTTGTTAGGCGTAGCTCCGGGCAATGTGCCCGTTTACTCTTCCGATTACGATTCCGCTGATGATAATGAGTTACCCAACCGTCATGCTTATCGCAGTTATGTGGATGGCATTTTCATGGGTTACAAATGGCAATGCGTTGAATTTGCTCGCCGTTGGCTGTATCTCAACAAAGGTTACATCTTTGATGACGTCGCCATGGCCTACGATATTTTTCGCCTAACATCGGCGCGCTTAATCGCTGATGAAAGCCGCTTGCCGCTAAAATCGTTCCGTAATGGTTCCTTGCGTCATCCAGAAGTGGGCGCCCTGCTGATTTGGAACGAAGGCGGTGAGTTTGAAGTCACCGGTCATGTAGCGATTGTCACCAAAGTGTTGCCAGATCGCTTGTACTTGGTTGAGCAAAACGTCGGTCATCAGGTATGGAAAGAAGGTCAAGACTATTCCCGCGTGTTAGACGCTAGAATCAGTGAAGATGGCGGCTATTGGCTACGTTGCTCCTATGGTGATGCTTCGGTTATGGGCTGGGTAATACAAACTGACAATGATTTACATGCTGAAAATATTGAACCTGAAAATCCAGCATTGTTTGATTTACAGATACGCCACGTGCCCAACAAAGGCCAAGCTTCTCGCGCTTGGTTAAATGTAGCAAATCCAGCAGAAGAAGCCTTTGTCGACATGATGGGCGGACACAAACTCGCCAGCCGACAGGAAGACGACTACAAATACATGGTGATGACGGAAACCGCCGAACGTGAGCTAAAACGCGCAACCAATGAATTACACGCCTTGTTTATGCACGCCACAGATTACGTATTGCAAAACGATGACCTTCTTTCCAGCTTTAATATTCCGCCCGCCTTGTGGCCTAAAATCCATCAATCTTGGGATAACCGTCGCAACCAAATGATCACTGGACGCTTTGATTTCAGTCTTTCCGCTCAAGGCATCAAGGTCTACGAATACAACTGCGATTCAGCGTCTTGCTACATGGAAGCAGGTATTATTCAAGAGAAATGGGCCAAGCATTATGGCGCGACAGAAGGCGAAGGTTCGGCAACTGAATTGGTCGACGAACTAATCGAAGCGTGGAAAAACAGTGATGTAAAAGGCGTGATTCACATCATGCAAGATACGGATCTAGAAGAGAACTATCACGCGCTTTTCATGAAACGCACCATGGAAAAAGCCGGACTGAATTGCAAGGTTATCAAAGGTGTAAGTAGTTTACGCTGGGACAAAGACGGTGATGTGGTCGATGAAGATGGCGTGAAAATTCGTTGGGTATGGAAAACCTGGGCATGGGAAACCGCGCTTGATCAAATTCGTGCTGAATGTGACGACGACGAGCAACGCCTACGCGACTATCAAACCGATGTACTTCGCAGTGAAGCACCACGTTTAGTCGATGTTTTATTACGTAAAGACGTGATGGTCTATGAACCTCTTTGGACGCTTATTCCTAGTAATAAGGCGATCTTGCCCGTTTTATGGATGCTTTTCCCTGATCATCCGTATTTATTGGAATCGTCATTTGAGTTAAGTGATGAGCTAAAAACCAACGGTTACGTGAGCAAACCGATTGCTGGTCGCTGTGGTTTTAACATCAGCATGTACGATGGCGAAGATGCCTTAATGGAAGAAACTACTGGTCGTTTTTCTCATCAAGATCAAATCTTCCAAGCTCTGTGGAAACTGCCTGACATTGAAGGCTATCGTTCACAAGCCTGTACTTTTTCTGTAGCAGGACATTACGCAGGTAGTTGTTTGCGCGTGGATCCAACCTTGGTCATTACCAAAGACAGTGATTTAATGACCTTGCGCGTTATCGAAAACGACGATCTCATCGATAACAAATAATCCTAAACACACCAATACCTGTACCCCGTATTGGTGTGTCATGATTAACACTAAGAGACAATTTATGACGACTCAACCTCGTATTGCCTTGATTCATGCTTTAGAAGAATCCGTTATTCCAGCCCGTGAGACCTTCATCAAAGAATGGCCTGAAGCGTTTTGTTTTGACTTGTTGGATACCTCCTTGGCTATCGATTTAGCAAATGCCGGTAAACTCGATGACACTATGATGGATCGCTTTAGCGAGTTAGCGGACTACGCGGCACGTACTACTGGTAAAGCAAATAAAACCGACGCTATTCTATTCACTTGTTCAGCCTTTGGCCCTGCCATTGATGCGGTTAAACATCAGCTAACAATACCGGTCTTGCGGCCAAATGAATCGGCTTTTGAAGAAGCTATTAAAATGGGGAATCGTATCGGTTTGATGGTTACGTTTGGCCCTTCCTTACCAGCGCTCAAAGCTGAATTAGAAACTATGGCTGAGTCACTGGGTAAAACCATTAATGTACTTCCTGTTTTGGTTGAAGGTGCTTTAACTGCATTAAAAAGCGGTGATGTGGATACTCACAATAGGCTTGCTGCCGAGGCCTGTTCCCAACTAAACGATATCGACGTGCTGGTGTTGGGACAGTTTTCTCTTGCTAAAGCTGCTCCTTTAATTCGAGAAAGACTGACTATTCCTGTACTAACCACACCAGAAAGCGCCGTGAAGGCCTTGCGAACATTGCTTGTCTAGTACCTTAAAAGCCAACTATTCCCTATCTGTTACACACTAAAGTGATGTTCTTCAACGTCACTTTTTTGTTTTGATTTCATCCACTCCATTTTATTCAGTCCTTTTCCGCTATTAAAACCTTGACTCCATACTGCACGCCTTTTAGATTAGACAGCAACAAATATAACACGTGTAACATTTTTATGACTTCTAGAATGATCCACCAAACCGAAGCCACTCGGGACAAAATCATCAACATTGCCGAAGCACTTTTTATCGAAAACGGCTTTGCTGATACCCAAATGAAAGACATTGCGACGGCCACTGGCATGAGCCGTAATACCCTATATCGCTACTATCAAGACAAGTACGATTTAGGTTTTGCCATTCTTGTGGTGGTTCTCACACGCAAGATCGGCGTTTATGAAGGCATCATAGGAAACATCAAAGCACGTCACTATTCCAGCATTCACGAAGGCCTTGGCGTATTAATGAATGCCTATTCAGACCTTCAATATGCTGACGACGACCGCTTCATTGCCGAATTTGATGGCTACTATGCTGGATCCCGCATACCAACCGAATTTCGTGACAAATTGACTCAATTATTGCCCGACACAGTAAGCCAATCTCTTACTGACATTGTCGCATTAGGGCAAACCGAAGGTAGCATTCGAAACGATATTCCAGCCGCCTACTTAGCGGTAACACTATTCAATGCGGTCCCGACCTTTTTCCGCCGCATGCTTCTGCGCCGAGATGCCTTAATGGAAATCGAACAAGATGCCATTCCACAACTCACACCAGTACTAATTCAATTACTACTCGATGGTATGAAACCGTCACCACAACTCTAGAAAGGATGAAACGATGAGTGATACAAAAATAAAACAACTCTTAGCCGAACTAACCCTAGAAGAAAAAGCCATGCTCTGTACAGGCAAGGATTTTTGGAACCTACATGGGATTGAACGTTTAAATTTACCATCCATCATGGTAACTGATGGCCCTCATGGCTTGCGAAAACAAGCAGGCGAAGGCGATCATGTCGGCCTAAACGCAGCGGTAAAAGCCACCTGTTTCCCAACAGCATCAGGGCTTGCGGCATCTTGGAATACCAAACTTATTGAAGAAATGGGCGTAGCGCTTGGCAAAGAATGCCGCGCCGAAGATGTGTCTGTCTTGCTTGGCCCAGGCACCAATATTAAACGTAATCCATTAGGTGGCCGTAACTTCGAATACTTCTCTGAAGATCCATTACTTGCTGGCGATATGTCAGCGGCTTGGATCAAAGGCGTACAAAGCCAAGGCGTGGGTACCAGCTTAAAACATTTCGCGGTGAACAATCACGAACACTGCCGCATGACTGTAGATGCTATCGTCGACCAAAGAACTCTTCGTGAGATTTACCTACCGGCTTTTGAAAAAGCGGTTACACAGACACAACCTTGGACTGTGATGTGTTCTTATAACAAGGTTAATGGCACATACGCGGCAGAGCACAAACAATTGCTCGACGATATTCTTGTTAAAGAATGGGGCTTCGAAGGCATTATCGTTACCGATTGGGGTGCAAATAACGACCGCGTTGAAGGCGTTAAAAACGGTCAGCATCTTGAGATGCCAAGCTCTGGTGAGATGAATACTAAGAAGATCATTACCGCTGTCGAGAACGGCCAGCTAACGATAGAAGCTTTAGACAAATCCGTCGCTCGCGTATTGGAACTGATTCTGAAATCACAAGCTTCCCTAGAAGCCAATACAGTTCAAGCAGACTTACAAGCTCACCATGAGCTCGCAGCAAGCATCGCAGAAGAAACCTGTGTACTATTGAAAAATAATGGCTTATTACCAGTTCCCGTCGGGAAGAAAATCGCCGTTATTGGCGCTTTAGCCAACAACACTCGCTACCAAGGCGCGGGCAGCTCTAAGATTAATCCATTCAAATTGGAACAGCCTCTCGACGAAATCAAAAAACAATTTGGTGCCGATAACGTCAGTTATACTGCGGGTTATCACCTAAATGATGCGGAAGATAGTACCGAGATCGCCAATGCGGTTGAACTCGCGAAACAAGCAGATGTGGTCTTTTTGTTTGCCGGGCTAACGCCAAAATATGAATCCGAAGGCTTTGACCGCCAGCACCTGAATCTACCACAAGTCCAGCTGGATCTTATAGCGACTCTTGGCGAACAGCTCAGTAAAACCGTGGTTGTTTTACAAAATGGCGCCCCCGTATTATTGCCTTTCGTAGATAAAACCGCCGCCATACTTGAAGCCTATTTAGGCGGCCAAGCAGGCGCGTCAGCGGTTGCTAAAGTACTTTCTGGTGACGTAAACCCAAGCGGGAAATTAGCAGAAACCTTCCCTGCGAGTTTAGACGATGTGCCAAGCCAACCGTATTTCCCAGGTACCACTAAGCAAGTTCAATACCGTGAGGCTATTTGGGTAGGCTATCGCTATTTCGATACCACCAACACTGAGACACTCTTCCCATTCGGCCATGGTTTGTCTTACACAAACTTCACTTATTATCATTTGAAATTGCTAAGCGGTGATAAAACGCAATTTAATGAAAGCGATTCCATCAAGCTGAAAATTACCATTACTAATACTGGCAATAGAGCCGGAGCAGAAGTTGTACAGTGCTATGTGGGACAAAAATCTCCGTCACAACCTCGTCCAGCAAAAGAGCTTAAAGCCTTTGAGAAAATCTTTTTAGAGCCAGGTGAGAGCAAAGAGGTTATGTTCAAACTGGATTATCGAGCCTTCGCTTATTGGCATAAAGAAAAAGCGGCTTGGATTGCCGAAAGTGGTGACTATCAAATTCATATTGGCTCTTCTGTTAATGACATTCGAGATACCGCGACAATCGCCTTAGAGACAGGCATCGTGGCCGAGCAACCAAATTTCGCTTTGGCTACGTATTTTGATCCCGCTAAACGCGACTTCAACGACGCAGCTTTTAGTGCTTTATTGGGTTACGACATTCCAACACCAACACCAATTACTCCTTACACGGTGAATTCGACCTTGGGCGACATTACCAACGAGCCACTAGGAAAACCTCTTTTCGATGACATGCTATCTGTGTTTACACAAATGATGGGGGGAGATCAAAACGACTCAGCAGCAGAAGCAGATCGTCTGATAGCGGAATCTATGGTGGCCGATATGCCATTACGTAATTTACCTGTATTCAACGGGCAGCAATATAGCGAAGAAGACATTTTGATATTAATCCATTCAATGAATAGTCGCTCAATTATGTAAAAATCTAATTAGGCAGTAGAAATACCCAGAGGTTCTACTGTCTTTACTAATATGGAGCCGCATTAATTTGAAGGGAGTAAAGCTTCAATTGAAGATAAGGAAAAACTAAAAAAGGAAAGAAAGTAACGCAAGTTAAGAACAATACCGCCAGAAAAGGGAGTAACCAACGATATCGCTCTTGTTTTCAACTATGTCTTATCTGTCAACAGTTTAAAAAGCAATATCACCAGAAAAGGGAATAACTAGCGATATTACTCTTTTTATAACTATTTATTAGAAACCATAGTTAAAGCGAACTCGCGCCGCGGTTGTTTTATCATTTGCGCCTACTGCTACGTCATCAGCAGTCGAATATGAACCAGCAAATGTCACCGTTGCATTTTCAATATCTAATAATGGGACAGTATAAGCAATATAGGTTGTTAACATAGATGGATCATTACCCGTCTTATTATCAACATTTGATCCAATTACGCCCAAACCAAAGTTTCCATAAACCATGTTTGCGACGAATGAGGATATCTTTTTGTCTGTAACGTCATCTTTACTGAAAGCAGCAGAAACGTTTACGTTTGCAGCGGCAACATCAAAATTTGCAGTAACGGCATAACCAGTAAGGTCAACATTAGTGCCACCTACTTCATCATACTTAACACTCTCAAAACCGGCTGTAATTGTCGCTGCACTAGTAACAAAAGTTACTGAAGGGCGAACACCTGATATAGCTTTGGTCTTATCTCCATCACCAGTGCTAGTGCCATCACCATCGCCATCACTGTACAAAGTATCAACTTCAAATTTTAGTGCATCATTAGCGTTATAATGGAAAGCTATTTGACCGCCGCCATCGCCAATACGACCACGCACTTTATTGGCCTGATAAACGTAATCATCGCTAACATGCTGAATCAAGGTATCTTTCGCTAATGGAAATAAGTTGATTGCTTCAAAACGGCCAAGCTGGAAGTCCCATGTACTATTACCTAGTTGGATAAAAGCATCATCAACTGTTGCCTCTCCATCAGTATTCAATAGCACAGTACCTTTACCAGCAAAGAAGTTATCACCCGCAGTATGCTTACTATATGCATTCAATTCGACACGACCATTCTGATCATAGGTTGTATCGCCAGTCTCAGTATCAACAGCGTCTGTGTTTAACTCGAAATTGGCGTCAAATATAGGAGCGGCATGAGCGGCGCTAACAGATAGGATGCTGCTAACAATAGCAGTAGCTAGGATAGTTTTTTTCATGATTTCAGACCTAATTTTATGTTGTTTTTATAATAAATAGAGCATTAACAAAAAACGTGTGTTTTCGTAACCAATAATACATTTCGGTAACTTTATTACAACAAAACAACATCAAGAATTATTCTTATTTTTTACTTAATTTTTTAAGATTAAAAAATAGCAATTTAACTATTTGATATTCAATGATTTTTTAAAAAAAACGAGATATGCAAAATAATTAAAATTAGCCGAATTAAGTAAAAAATACTGAAGAAAATGGCGTTATGTTTTTTAATTACATGATTATGAAATATAAAAAAACACGCAATAGCTACCGAACTGATCTGACACCTAACGTAAATCGTCCATCCAAAACATTGTTAACACATCATTTTTCGCGCAAAAAAAATCCCAGCACACAGCTGAGATTTTTATAAAAACAAAATAGTCTACATTTCTATTCAAGTTTGCTTATTTTTGAACTTGACGCGCCTCTGCTACAGCAGCAAGAAATACTTTTGCAGCTTCAGTAACTTTAGAGTAATCGCCTGTGCCTTGTGCCGCTTTGGAAATAAAGCTCCCAACACCAACGGATACACACCCAGCAGCCAACCACTCACCAACATTTTCTGGAGTAACACCACCTGTTGGCGCTAAAGGTGCTTGTGGCAATGGAGCTCGGATTGTTTTTACGTATTGAGGCCCAAGCATATCGGCGGGGAACAGTTTGACAATATCTGCACCAGCTTCCATTGCCACAACAACTTCTGTCGGCGTATAAGCACCACAAACACTAACAGCCTGATAGCGGTTAGCGACTTGAATCATACTTGCTGTAACATGAGGACTAACAAGCAACTCTGCACCGGCAAGAATTGCAGCTCTTGCAGTTTCAGCATCTAAAACAGTGCCGGCACCAATAAGGATCCCTTGTTTTTTGTATTTTTTAGACAATGTGGAAATGATTCCAAGTGCATTTGGCACACTTAGTGTCACCTCTAGCGCTCTAATGCCACCAGCAATTGCAGCTTCAGCTACAGCCAACGCTTCTTGCTCGTCATCTAGACGAATAATTAATAGAATGCCAGTGTCAGCAATGGCTTTTAGGTTCTCAAACTTTTTCCACATTGTTTATGTCCTTAGAAATATTAAGTATCCATCACATTAGTTTGCATACAGCTTATTTCCTCCATAGCCTAATTGCTGTGAAAGCTTCAAAGCTGTTTCTTTTACCAATGCGATGATAGTTTGCTCTCGCTCTGAATTCATGGTGGAGTACATGCTAGCAACGCTAATTGCGGCAATAGGTTGAGACCATTGATCGTAAATGGCAGAACCAATACAGTAAGTTTCAATATTGTCTTCTCGGTTATCTATCGAATAGCCCCGAGCGCGAATTTCTTGAATATCCTTCAAAACATCCTGCATAGCCACATTGGAGTAGGCTGTTTTAGGAAGCAATTCATCAAGCCCTAAGATATAGTGAATTTTTTCATCATCTAGTGCCGCCAACAATGCCTTGCCCAGCCCCGTTGTATGCATAAAACGGCGTGATCCCAGCTTAGCAGTAGGTCGCATTACTGAAAAATTTTCGGCTTTATCCAAATAGACAATCTTGCCTTTGTCCTCAACACCAAGAAATACCGTACTACCAGTTTGTCGATTCAACTCTTGTAAAAGTGGACGGGCCAGCTGAGAAACACTCATTTTTGATAAATAAGCAATTCCGGTTTCAAATGACCCGATCCCTAGTTTATAGGTTTTTAATCGAGCATCTTCTATTTCCAAAAAGCCCTTATAAACTAGCGTCTGCAACAATTCAAACGCACTACTTTTAGGCAAGTTCAATGCCTTGCAAACCTCATTTAGCGTTAACGCCTGATCAGCTTTTGATAGTAAAAACAATACATCCACGACCCGTTCGGCCGACTTATTTAGCTTGATAGTTTCCATATATTACACCGTTACTATGTTCGCATACGCGAACTTGATTCCTATATACGAACATGAGTGTTATTAATTTACTTAAAATCTATTCAATTAACAAACTCAATTTACTTTTTTTGTGGTTTATATATACTTGATCGCCAATAAAGCAATCAATAATGATTTCCCACATTCGCATATACGAACAATGTTCTTATATGCGAAATGAAGAGGTTGAATAAGTGAACCATACTGTTATCCTAACAATAGGATTTCCAGGCTCTGGAAAATCCACAGTAGCTAGAACTATTGCAAACAGCCTTGGCGCAACTTATCTGGATAAAGATACCATCTGCAATGGCTTTACTGGACTCCTACTTGAACTAAATGGCGAATCAGCCAACGCTCGAGAAAATTCTACTCTGTATAAAGAGAAGATAATGCCAATGGAGTACCAAACGTTATTTAAAGCAGCTAATGATACCTTATCTTCTAACCAGTTTATTGTAATAGACGCCCCGTTTATAAGCTTTTTTGACGACCCTTCTTTCATAAAAAATCAGCGCGAAGCTCTAAATTGGGCTGATGTTAATGTATGCGTAGTTGAAGTCACAGCAAGCTTAGACATAACTAAAGAACGCCTAATACAAAGAGGTGAAAAACGCGATCTGTGGAAACTTGATAACTGGGAAAGCTTTTCTCAACGCATCATTAACCAAACCTGCAGTTGGGATCATGTAAACAAATTCTCTTTCGATAATAGTTCTGCTTCTCCGAATGTAGAACAACTTGTTCAAGACATAAAAAACACAACACCCAAGTCAGACAATCAATAATAAAAAATGGAGCCAGAAAATGAAAAAGCCCACTATGCAAATGAAATTAACTAAACGCTGGATAGCAGGAACAACACTACTCGCGTCAGTTCTGTTAGCACAGTCTACCCTAGCCGCACCAGAGAAGTTGCGCCTTTCCGCAGCGACATCTCCAACCGATCAGCGCGCTATTGCTATGACCGAAGTGTTTGGCAAAGAAATTCAAGATTTTACAACCTTCGAACCTCATTGGAATGCAGCCCTATTCAAGCAAGGCACTGAGCTTGAAGCTATGGCTCGCGGCAATTTGGATATGACGATCTCATCTGCACAGCAAATTTCAGAATTTTTCCCCGAATTTTCTATTTTTACTGCTGGTTATGTCATGCAAGATGCAGAACATCAACAACGCGTATTTAATGCCGATTTTATGACGCCACTTAAAGAAAAAGTGGAAGAAGAGTTAGGCGTAAAATTGTTATCTGTAATGTATTTGGGTCGTCGACAAGTCAACTTGCGCACTGATAAAGAAATACAAACTCCCGAAGATCTAAAAGGCATTAAACTGCGTATGCCTGGCACAGAGTCTTGGCAGTTCTTAGGTAATTCACTTGGCGCAAATGCAACGCCAATGCCTTTTAGTGAGGTGTACACAGGATTACAAACGGGAGCAATTGATGGCCAAGACAACCCTCTCCCTACAGATAAAGATGCCAAGTTCTTTGAAGTCACTAAGCAAATTGTTTTAACCAGCCATCTTGTAGACTTCAATTACATTGCTATTTCAAAATCTACTTGGGATAAGTTTTCTCCTGCAGAACAAGCTCGCATCCAAAAAGCAGCCGATAAAGCAGCAGAAAGCGCTCGCCAAAAGCAACTAGCGCTTGAACAAAGCTTAGTTCAGTTTTTCAAAGATCAGGGCTTAAAAGTTTACGAGCCTAACTTAGAAGCATTCCGTAAACATGTACAAAATGAATACTTGAAGTCTGATTTATCAAAAAGCTGGCCGAAGGGCATGCTTGAAAAAATCAATGCTCTTGGAACCACTAAATAGAGGCCAATTACTGTGAAACGAGTCTTACGCGTTTTACAAAGTGCGGCAGATAACATAGCAGCAGCGATGCTTGCTGCTATGTTTATCACTTTCATTGTACAAATTGTGAGCCGTTACTTTTTTAATATGCCTCTGGCATGGACTGAAGAAGTCTGTATTACCCTGTGGTTATGGTTAGTATTTTGGGCTAGCGCTTTTTGCCTAAAAGAAACAGATCACATCCGTTTCGATGTCCTCTACGCTGTATCACCACGTAAAATACAGAGAGTACTAGCACTTATTGCTGCTCTCGGCATTGCGGGAGGCATGGCTTATGCATTTTTCCCTACTTGGGACTACATATCATTTTATAAGATTAAGAAAAGTGCCAACTTACGAATCCATTTAAATTACGTATTCAGTATCTATGGCCTATTCATGATCGTGATTGTGCTTCGCTATAGCTGGTCAGCCTTAGCCCAAGTTTTCCCTCGATTAAACTCCTTATTTTCTGACGAGAATCCGTCATGAGCTTTGAATTTTCTCTTTGTCTATTAGTTGTGTTTACGCTAGCAGCGTTTGGCGCTCCTGTTGCACTTTCTATGATTATAGGTGCTATCGCGTATTTAGCCGCAAGTGGTCAAGATATTGCACTAGCGGGTGAACAAATCATTCAAGGGATTTACGGCAGCTTTATTTTACTTGCTGTTCCTTTATTTATTGTCGCGGCTAATATTATGAATGCCGGAACCATTTCGGAGCGCTTACTTAATTTCTGCGTTGCTATGGTTGGTCACTTACGCGGCGGCCTTGGCCATGTAAATGTGGTTTCAAGCCTCATATTCTCAGGTATGTCGGGCTCTGCTGTTGCAGATGCCGCAGGGGTCGGAAAAGTTGTCATTGAAATGATGACCAAAGAAAATCGCTACCCGCCAGGTTACGCTGCAGCAATAACGGCTGCATCAGCAACTATTGGCCCGATTATCCCACCCTCAATTCCCATGGTAATTTATGCATTGGTTTCTGATGTATCAATTGGCTACCTTTTTATCGCAGGCCTTGTCCCTGGCTTGTTTATGGGTGTCGTTTTGATGGCGTTTAATGCATATCAAGCACGTAAGCTCGACATCAAAAAAGAGCCTCGCATTCCAACTAAAGATATTCCAAAAATAGCATGGCAAGCGTTTCCAGCATTGATGATGCCAGCCATTCTGCTCTATGGTATCTACGGCGGGGTCACCACACCAACTGAAGCCGCAGCGGTTGCAGCTGGCTATGCTCTTTTATTAGCAGCTACCGTATATCGCTCCATTAGTTTTAAAGAGTTGGTTAATGTCTTTAAGCAAAGCGCTCTTTCATCGGCTTCCGTAGGGCTAGTGATTAGCGCGGCACTTATTTTCAACTACATAGTGTCTACAGAGAATATCCCAACATTAGTGGCCAGCACATTAGTTGCTTGGGATTTGTCTCCGATACAGTTCCTGATCGCCGTAAACATACTGTTTCTGCTGCTAGGCTGCTTGCTTGATACTGCAACCGTTGTATTGGTCATAGTGCCGCTGTTAATACCAGCTTGCCGTGAATTAGGCATTGATCTCGTTCACTTCGGTGTTATTACTCTCGTGAATCTGATGATAGGCATGATTACTCCGCCTTACGGCATATTGCTGTTTGTTATCAATGGCACAACACGTATTCCGCTTGCGGATATCATAAAAGGTGTTTTACCTTTTACCGGCGTACTTATATTTGCTCTGGTCGTAATGACAGTATTTCCAGATTTAGTCTTGTTTGTTCCAAGACTATTTGGTTATGCAGGATGAAAAATCCTAATACTTGTCGTTATTAGACTTAATCCCAGCAGGCGAATAGAATCACCTGCTGGGATTTTTTTATCCAAAACCTCATTGATACGAGTAACGCCATTAGCGATTATTAAACTTAACCACATACATTGCGTTATCCGCTCTGTGTAATAGGCTTTCTAATGTGTCATTGTCTTCTACCAATGCATTACCCACACTAAATTGAATCGTAATATTTTGCTCCTTAATCTTGATAACAAGTGATTCACGGTCGCCCTGTAGTTGCTCAGATATAGTTACTAGATCTTGATCACTATTTTGCTTTACGAGTATCAAGAACTCATCACCACCCCAGCGAGCCACTTCACCCTTATCTCCTACAACATTGGTTAAGTAGGTAGCAATTTCCTGTAATACTAGATCCCCTGCAGCGTGCCCATATAAGTCATTAACTAACTTAAAACGATTCACATCTACATTAATTAGACCGAACGAATGGTGACTTTTCTGCCAACGCTGCATATATTCGGTCATATGCACTTCAAAGCCTCTGCGATTATATAGCTCAGTCAAAGGATCAAGCTTAGCAAGGCGACTCAATGCCTCTGTTCGCTCAGCAACTTTATTCTCAAGCTCAAGCTGATACTCCAAGAGAGATGTCGACATCTTCTGATAATGGGAAACCAGTTTTTTTATTTCTAGGCCAGCAAAATGGCCTAATTTTGGCGCTCGATATTGTTTTTTATCCAATGACCCAATAGAAAGGTCCAACTCAGACAATGGCCTTGTCACAATCAATGTGAGCAATAGATAGAACACGATTAAAGCGCATACAAGGCTAATGAAAAACACGACAAGCAACCCTGAAAACTCTGTCAGAGGAAGGAAACCATTGATATCAATAAAATTCACCTGAAACCAATCGATTTCAGGAATGTAAACAACACTCGCGAGTTGGCGAACACCATCTTTATACACAGGAGAGGTTTTGACATGATTAGGCGCTTCTTTTGCCATTTCCAAGGTTTGCTTTAACTGCATGCGAGATTGCTCATCATCCAGCAGCTGAAAAACTAAACTCTTATCTTCGGATTGTTTCGTTAAAGAAGAATAATCAATTAATTCTTCTCTCTGATAAAGTTGAATAGAGCCTTCATTATTAGTAAAAACAATGGCTGAATAAATATCTTGTTTTTCAACCATTTGGCGTAAGAATCCTGAAAGATCTAAGCCTGTCCCCACCACTCCCAAAACGTCATCACCATCACGAATTAAGACATCACTCCAAAGCTTAATAACCCCTAATTCTACATCTGGATTTACATTCAAATGTAGATTGAGCTTTTTCGCCATGATTTAGTAAAACCATGAATCATCAGGATTAGATTCGTGAAGTGTATACCGATAAGGATCAAGATTAGATGCTTCCTTACCATCACTATAATAATAGTGCTCATTCCCTTTTAAGGCGATGAAGTAAGATTTATCCGAAAAGCGATGTCGAAATGCTTCTGTGTCATAAAGTGCTTGCTGTTTTAAAGCGTCATTAAATGGATGTTTAGCCCACTCTTTTAACGATTCAAGCTCAGCAAACTCTTTAGATAATTTCACTTCTTGAATCAGTGGTAATAAAGTTCGTACTTTATCATATTGAACCTGTTTCTCGGCATAACGCTCAACCCAGCTAACAATAATATCTTCGGCCAAAACTCGCATTGAAAGCCAAGAAAAAAAACCTGTGAGCAACAAAATTAGAGTAGTCGATATTAAAAAGCGCGACTTAATAGCCATGTCAACAAGATTCCATATAATTAAAACAAAAACTGACAAGAACACTTACTACACTAGCAAGAAATGCGCCTATGAATTATAGCTGGCACATAAGACACTATTATCCATCAAAAAATAAGAGCACTTTTGTAACAAAAAAATATAAGCTGACCTATTTTATAAAGTGAAACAATAACTATTTACTACGCTTGTGTGTTGGCGAAAAACCTATAATTTTGCGATAAGCTCGCGAGAACGAAGAAGCATTAGAAAACCCATATTTTTCCGCAAGCATGGCAATGGGAATCGACGATGTCATAATTAGTTGATGTGCTTGTTGCAGTTTACGCGTCAAAATATATTTTTGTGGGCTCATACCAAACTGCTTTTGACACACTACATAAAAATGGCTTTCACTCATATTGAAATAATGCGCAAGCCATTCATTACTAAAAGTCTGATCAGGCTTACTATCAATCAAACCGTTGAGAATCACTAAGTCTAATCGTTGATGGGCAACACTTCTCCATGCGCTGTCTTGCTCACTGACGATATCGGTCACTTGCAGCAGCACCATAGGCAACATCTGCGTGCTAACTCGACGCCTTACTTGTTCAGATGCATGCTGTAATTGCTTAGCGGTAAATTCAAGACAGCCAATCAATTCAACAGGTAACTGGGAAAAGAATGGCGCTGAAGATAATAAAATATCCAGAGAAGAACCTGAACTTTCTGCAATGTAAGTCATTAAAGGATCTTGGCAATGCATATCTACTACCAGCAGCTCGCAATCCTTAGTCTGCCCCGAAAATAAGTGCGGAATGTTATTCGGTGCTAACGCAAAATGCCCACGCCCCAACGCTCCCGAAGATTGAGGCAATTCACATGTCATTTTTCCTTTCCATCCGATCAGGATTTGAGAAAAATCATGCAGATGCTCACCTTGCTGTGTCGAGATCAAATTGTGACGAATTTCACTGTTCATAGCACTACAGCTTACCTTAAATATCATAACGACTATATTTATAGCAGCTCCCTATGGCACTGCATAGCTTTGGTATTAATCGTCATAGTTTTGGACAACTAAAGGAATAACCAACTTGCTAGGATGATACTTCACTCAATAGATAGGAGTCGTAACATGCAAATTTCAGCCGAAACCTTACGCGAACGCTTAACATGGCCAAAAATGATCAACGCTCTGCGCGCTATTTTTGTTGATGACGTTCAGTCTCCTGTTCGTCACCACCATTTTATAGACGTACCAGGCGAAGCCCAAGCCACCCTGCTACTGATGCCCGCATGGATTGAAGGTAAATATTTAGGCGTAAAACAAGTCAGCGTGTTTCCGAGTAATAACGCAAAAGGCCTACCAGGATTAACCAGTCTTTACACTTTAAGTTGCGGCAACACAGGACAAACCTTGGCACAAATGGATGGCAATGTGATAACAGCCATACGTACTGCAGCGGCATCAGCCTTGGCTTCTAGCTTTCTATCTCGTCCAAATTCTAGTTCTATGTTGATGGTTGGCGCAGGGAGAATGGGCCATCATCTTGTTCCTGCACACTGTAGTGTTCGTCCTATTGAGACAGTCTGGGTTTGGGACCGAACTATATCGACAGCGGTAGAGTTTGTCGCCGAACTACAAAACCAAGGCATTGATGCTCGCGTTTGTAACACAGAGCAACTTCCAGAAATCGCAGGTACCGTAGATATCATCAGCTGTGCCACACTTGCTAACGAGCCAATCATTCTAGGCGAATGGCTCAAGCCAGGCGTGCATGTAGACTTAGTCGGTAGCTTCACTCCAACCATGCGCGAAGTAGATAACCTAGCTATGCAAAAAGCAGAAATATTTGTCGATACTCGAGCTGGCGCCCTATCCGAAACAGGTGATTTGATCATACCAATTAGAGAAGGAACTATCTCGGCTGACGACATTCACGCGGAGTTAACTGAGCTTTGTGGCAACACTCATCAAGGCAGATCATCTCTTCGCCAACCAGATCAAGCCATCACTTTATTCAAATCTGTAGGTGATTCCCGTGAAGATTTAGCCGCGGCAATTCTGGCGTATCAGAACTCATAACATTTTTTAGTCAAAAATCAATCGACTTAACAACATCAAGTACGCACTTTTTTGGAGAAAATCAATGGAAAACAACACCCAATCACCTACGCTGGACAATAAAAAACCAGAGACCACAAGCAGCTTTGCTGTCGTAGGTGCGGGTGTCGTCGGTTTATGTGTGGCACTAGAAGCTCAAAGACGAGGCCATAAAGTCACATTGATTGACGATAAGGCTCCGGGTAAATCTACGTCCTCAGGCAATGCTGGGTATTTAGCTACAGAGATCATCGACCCACTGGGAACACCAGAGGTACTTAGATCTGCTCCCAAGCTTTGGTTAAATCCAAAAGGACCAATCTGTACACCAATACGCTATATAACAAAAGCTGCGCCTTGGTATTGGCGTTTCATTAAAGCTGCTCAACCAGATCAGGCGCAACGCGGAACAGAGATGATACACCAGCTAAATAAAGAATCCGTTGGCGCTTGGAAACGCACCTTAACCGACATCGGCGCGGAAGCTCTTCTCATCAAAGGTGGGCATTTGGTTGTTTGGGAAAATCCCGATAAACGTGATGAAGCCTCAAAATTGATTGAAAAAATGCACAGCTACGACATTTCCTGTGAATTAGTCTATGGGAACAAGTTAGCCTTGTTAGAGCCTGAACTATCCCAAACGCTCAGCCATGCGGTTTTCTTCCCAGAAATTCATCGGTTGTCGGACCCTTATGATGTTTGCAAAGCATTATTCGATGCATTTATAAAACGTGGAGGAAGCTTTATCAGCGCCAGAGTGAACGCCATTCAACCTTATGAAGACAGCATTAGGTTAGGAACGACACAACAAACAGAGACGTTTGATCGCGTTTCCATTTGCGCTGGTGCTTGGAGTAAAACGTTGCTAGAACAGGTCGGAATTCATGTGCCATTGGAAGCTGAACGTGGTTATCACGTAACTTTCCCCAACGATAAAACACGCATACATCACACTATTTTATCGGCAGACCGAAAGTTAGTTTTGTCGCCTTTAGGAGCGGGGCTGCGCGCGGTAGGTATGAGCGAAATCGGAGGGTTGGATTTACCACCAATCAAAAAGCGTTATCAGGTTTTACGCGAACACACCAAAGGCTTGCTACCTAAGCTATTCGATAACCCTAACCTTCAGTCGAGCGAATGGATGGGGCATCGGCCTTCTTTGCCAGACTCCTTACCGGTAATTGACCAGCACCCTCTTTATTCTCGTTTATCTTTTGCTTTTGGTCATCAGCATTTGGGGATTACACAGGCAGCGATAAGTGCAGAGCTCTTACTGGAAAAAATAGAAATGCGTCCAACGCGAATCCCAATGAAGGCATTGCAAGTCGACCGATTTTAATGGCCATGAACGGCGTTTAACAATAAATCTAACGTCTCTTCATAAAGTGGTCTCAATGCGTTTATTTCAACACTAAAATCCATCTTGGTGCTGTCATTACAGTGGTTTTCTAATTCGCGGAAAGCCGCTGCTAAGGTTTGTGCACCGACAGCATCAGAATCACCTGCTAAACGGTGAGTAATGTCTGCCAACTCGTACAAATCTTTTTGCGCATTCATTTCAGTCAACTCATCCAAACCTCGCTCTATCGCCGACGAAAACAGCGACACCAATTTTTGTAAACGCTGCTTACCCAACGCCGTTAGATGAGAGTAAATAAGACTGATGTTTAACAAGCCGCTACTCGCTTGCTGATCTAGTGCTATCTGGCTATTGAGGTTTAGCTGCTCCCCCATTACCTGATAGAGTAATTCACGCTTAAAGGGCTTAGGAATAACGGCTCGGATACCAATATCATGACATTGTTTCACATTGCTTGGCAGAACATTGGCAGTAAGCGCTACGATAGGCGTTTGAGCATTTATCTGGCCACCATTGCGTATTTGATCCGCAACATCTAAGCCACTTAACGAGGGTAAATGAATATCCATCAGAATCAAATCGAAGTGACTGTTGTTTGCTTTATAAAGCGCTTCTTGGCCATCCACAGCGAGTGTCACTTGATGTCCATCCTGCTCCAATAGTTCCGTAGTAACGGCTTGATTAATTGGCGTATCTTCAACCAGTAAAATCGACATAGGCGCTAGTTTCCGAGGCGGTTCAATAGCCTCGACCGACGCGATATCGGCTTTATCTATCGCAATTAATGGCACATAGAACCAGAAGACACTGCCACGGCCTTCCTCACTTTCTACACCCATTTCACCTTCGAGTAACCTCACCAATTGGGCCGTAATGGCCAACCCCAATCCTGTACCGCCAAATTGTCGTGTGACACTTTCATCAGCTTGGCTAAAGCGCTCAAATATATGCGAAAGATAACGATCAGGAATGCCCATTCCCGTATCTTCTACTTCAATAAGTACACCACTAGATTGCTCAGGATTCTCCTCCGCAGGCATCACCGAAATGGTTACAGAGCCATCACGAGTAAACTTAATGGCATTGGACACAAGGTTCGATAAGATTTGCCGTAGCGCACCAACGGCTCCCTGGTAGCGATCCTGTAATTGATCGCTAATTTGTACATTCAGCTGCGTATTCTGTTGCTGGGCTTGAGCCAAAAACAGCAAGCTCGTGGAATTTACTAGCTCGCTAATTGAAAACGGCAGAATCTCCGGACTATACATACCTTCTTCTAGACGAGCGTAGTCCAATAGACCGTTGAGAATTTCTAATAGTGCCTCCCCAGACTGGTAAATCGCGGAAAGCTTCTCGTGACTCTGAGAAGATTGAGGCTGGCTCTGTAGTAGTTCCACCATACCCAAAATACCATTCAACGGCGTTTTGATTTCGTGGCTCATGGTGGCCAAAAACTGACTCTTGGCTAAGTTCGCTTTTTCAGCCGTCTCTTTAGCGTCTTGTAATCGTCGAGTCCGGCGGCTAACTTGCTCTTGCAGCTGATCTCGGTGATAACGTAATTCAGCTTCGATCACATCTTTTTGTTTGATATCCGCTAAAATTGCTTCCCGCATGTCATTCATCGCATTCACTACAGAATCGATTTCATCACTTTCTGAGCGCGGTGTTTTATGCGGCAATATTAGCTTTTTTTTGAGATTTCCAGCACCGATAGAACGTGTGTAACTAGCCATGTATTCCAAATGCCGCGTTACCATAAAATGCACAATAAGCAGTAACAGAACCCCATTAATTAACACCAGAAGACTTTGAAAAAGCGCAATCTCGATAGCAGATCGCAGCAATTTTGACTGAATAGCCGCCATATCATGATATACCGTTAACTCGCCAAGCATACGCTGCGTCTGCTTGCCATCTCGGTCAATGTAGTAAATAGGCAAAGTGGTACCATTATTGTTGTTCACAATCGAGTCTTTATCTCCGACTATGATGTCATCTTGCCAATCCGCAGAATGCAAGGTAACCGCATTCACATTGGAGAAGTTCATAATGCCTTTTAGCTGCAATTCTAATTGTTCGCTATCAAGATCCCACAAACCTTTGCGCACACCTTCAATATGCGATGAAGTAATATAATCAGTTTGCTGCTGCATCGAAGCACGCTCGCGTCGATATTCGTTGAATACTTGAACGCTCGTCGAGATAAGTGCCAGCAACAAACTTAATGACAAAAGTTTGATAAAAATACGGTATGCCAGCGGGTGCATTTTCTTATAGCGTAATAGATTAGGGATTAATGCAAACTTTATTAATTGGCGCATAACTAGTAGTCAAACTCCCCACTTAAACCAAGATCAGTATTGTAAATTTGGCGATAGCGTTCCACCAATTCAGACACTGTATCCGGCTCTTTTAGTAACTTATCTAATCGCTGATTTAAAAACGGTAGCCAGTTTACTAAAGGAGACCTTTTGGAAATAGCAAGGTACCAAAAGTCGCTAACATCCGTTTTTGTATGACCTATTTTTCCTTCTAGACCGAGTCGATGAACATCCAATTGACCTGACAATTTTCCCATTGGCACAACGTCTAAGCGATTATCAGCCAGCTTTAATAGATTTTGATCCTGAGTGGAGACAAGCTCTAAGTTTGGATATTCATGTAGAGCAGCATCCACTTCATTACCAAAACTGTCGCCCATTAACAATCCAACGCGCAAGCCAGACAAGGCTTTCCAATCTTTAAATACCAGTGGATGCTCAATAGGATAATAAAGGTAAATCGACTCTCGAATGACTGGAGCGTCTAGGTAGGTAAGAAACTGTTGGCGTTTTGTGGTTTTGAACCCTGACAGCATATCAACGTTGCCTAACTCAACTTCTTTGAGGCAACGCCGCCAATTGCTATTTTGACGTGCATCAACCGTCACACCAAGTGGCTCTAATAACATTCTAATAACAGCAACGTTAACGCCATCAATTTTTTCATCGGCATTCAGCCATGAAACCGGTGGATAAGCACTGTTCCCACACACTTTTATTGTTAATCCAGATAAGCCATTTAGCGACAGCGCCTTTTCTGCCGAGGCACTATTTTCTGCTAAAGCATTCCAAGAAAACAACATACTAAACCAGATGAAACATAACCAAAGAGCTCTGCTGTACGTTTCAAACCTATAATAGAGTGTTGCACGGTGAACGTTTTTTTTCCTAACATTCACCACAAATAATCGCCTTATCACCGCTCGCATTACAAATCGTCTTGAGGGTTATTACTAAGGAGGTAGCCAACACCATGAACGGTAATAATCATTTGTGGGCAATGCGGGTCTTCGCTTAACTTACGGCGAATTCGGCCTATTAAAACATCAATAGTGCGATCTGTAGCGTTCCATGTGCGATTCTTGATTCGGTCCATAAGTTGATCACGCGTTAAGGCAACCCCCTCATTTGCCTTAAGCGCTAACAAAAGCTGAAATTCACCTTCGGTTAATTGGCTCACACTGCGGTCAGACTTAAGCAAAATACGGCGTGATGTATCTAATTGCCATGTCCCAATCGAACGAAAAACGGGTTCTTCTATTGGTTTTTTAGCAAGCTCTCTCTGATTCCTAACGCGGCGAATGAGGTTTTTACCACGAGCCAAGACTTCTCGTGCATTAAAAGGTTTGCAAACGTACTCATCGGCTCCACACTCTAGCCCTATGATGCGGTCAATATCGTCCTGTTTACCTGTTACTAAAATAATTCCGACTTCTGAACGGCTCCGTAATTCGCGGGTCAGAGTCAATCCATCTTTACCAGGTAAACGAATGTCTAGAAGAATAAGGTCGAATTCTTGCTCACTCAATAACTGTTCAGCGGCTTCAGCAGTATCAGCCCCTGAGACTGTATAGCCTTCTTCTGCAAAGTAGCTTTCGAGTGTTTCTCTGATTACGCTAGAATCGTCAACCACGAGAATTTTAATGTCTGACATTAACATAGCTAAGTACTACAAAAGGTAAAAGTTAAATCAAGTGTTTCATGATCATTTTATTATCGTTATTTTTAATGTTAAACAAGCCATCTCATGACCTGTTCAATGAACTATAACAATTAAGCCAAGAAAAGATAAGAGCATAATATTTCTAAAAAACATCAACGAAATGTAAATGGATCCGCACTATGTAAACAGCTGTTAATATTAATTTCAATCCTATCATTAAATAAAACCATTTCGTAACGAAAGCTATCACAGAGCAAATATATGCTGATATTCGCTTTTTCTAAGAAGTGATAACAAAGCCACAAAACACAGCATTTTTTGTGCTCAGCTCAGTCTTGGTGCAGTTTCGTTTATCCCTTGATCAATACGTCATCATTGATGATTCTTTCTACCTTATTTAGGATTAACTGACCGATTCATCATGCACAGTAATAGAGCAATAGATATGAGTATCTCATTCGAGATGGTTTTTAAATAAGGTTTCTCGCCATATTTTTTGTCATCAAGTCATTAAAAAAATACTCGTGATATTTAATGTTCCCTAATCAAATACGGATTTAACAAGGCATTTTTCGCTATTTCTATTTCACATTGTTCATACAAAGTATTACGACTTGTTTGTGAATTAATTATCCCTTCCTGCTACAACATTAATTAAGAAAAATGGAATATGACATTTCACCATGTCAATTTCCTTTATCCGAACTCAATAAAAAAGAAAAAAGGAACAACATATGGCTGTCAGCACACAACAATCAGAGACACAGAAGCCAAGCCTTGCGCTTGCTCTTGTCCCTGTAATACTCACTCTTGCTTTACTCGGCGTGCAAATCTTCTATTTTGGTGATTTCACACCGCATATACCTCTTGCTATTGGCTTAGCCATTACAGCGTTAGTTGGTATTAAACAGGGCTTAAAGTGGAAGCAAATTGAAGAAGGAATTTTTCATGTAATCCACGTATCTATGCCTTCTGTATCCGTATTGATTTTAGTCGGCATGTTAGTCGGGGTTTGGATTGCCAGCGGTACCGTCCCTACTTTGATTTATTACGGACTAACATTACTATCACCACAAATATTCTTAGCCGCGGCAATGATTCTTTGTTCCGTTGTATCTCTATCTTTGGGTACATCTTGGGGAACAGTCGGCACAGTCGGCCTAGCCCTAATGGGGATTGGTGCAGGTTTTGAAATTCCAATGTACTGGACTGCCGGCGCAGTTGTATCTGGTGCCTTCTTCGGTGATAAGGTTTCACCTCTTTCCGATACCACTAACTTAGCACCAGCAGTGACAGGCACTGATGTGTTTTCCCACATCAAAAACATGATGCCAACCACTATCCCAGCGATGTTAATTGCTTTGGTTATCTATTTAATCGCAGGCTTTACTTTAATCGACAACGACAATGGTTCTTTTGAACGCATCACTGCGATCACATCGTCCCTACAAAGAAACTTCGAAATCTCTGCTTGGTTACTGGCTCCGGCTTTAGTCGTTATTGTACTTGCTGTTAGACGCATGCCGCCGATTCCATCTTTATTCGCGGGTGTTATTGCAGGTGCAATTGTTGCAGTGTTTACACAAGGCGCAGGCATCCATGACATTTTAACTTATGCGAACAGCGGTTACTCCATCACCACAAGCTCTGATGCGATTAACAGCCTCCTAAATCGCGGCGGCATCCAATCTATGATGTGGACTATATCCTTGATTTTGATCGCACTCGGTTTTGGTGGCGCACTTGAAAGAACAGGCTGTCTAGAAGCCATTATCAGCGCCATCATGACTAAAGTAACAACATTCAAAGGTGTTCAGACGTCAGCCACACTAACATCGGTTGCAACCAACCTTGTCGCAGGCGACCCTTACCTATCCATCGCTCTACCTGGTCGTATGTATGCGCCAGTATATCGCGGAATGAAGTATTCAACGCTTAACCTTTCTCGCGCAATCGAAGAAGGCGGCACCTTAGTTTCTCCTCTTGTGCCTTGGAATGCTGGCGGTGCTTTCGTTATCGGTGCATTGGGTTTGAGTATTGGCGATGGCAATTTCGAGAATCTACTTTATATCCCTCTAGCCTTCGCATGTTGGATTTCTCCCGTTCTAGGCCTCATCTATGCTCAGCTAGGTTTTTTCTCTCCAAAAGCAACGGAAGAAGAACAAGCAAGATGGAAGAAAAACAACGAGCTGGTTATGGATTACGGTACCGCTAAGTAATCGCCAGATATTCAAATCAACAAAAAAGCAGAGCACTCATGAGGTTCTGCTTTTTTGTCTTCTAAAAACAATAACCTTCTAAAATCAAATCAAAAAACAACTCTGAAATGTCAGCAAAGTGCTACACTAGCGCCCTCAATTTGCACCTTAAAAATAAGCGAGACATCCATGAGCTTTGCGTCTTTAGGACTTCATCAAGACATTATTCAGCAAGTAACAGAGCTGGGATATACAACACCAACCCCCATTCAACTTGCCGCTATTCCAGCCGTCTTGGCGAAAAAAGATCTTATGGCCGGAGCGCAAACTGGTACAGGGAAAACGGCTGCTTTTGCTTTACCTCTGTTACACCAAATTCTACGAGCTAAAGACTCAAATACTGCTGAAGGCATTCAAGTGCTGGTACTCACGCCTACTCGAGAATTGGCGCAACAAGTTCATGCTAGCTTCCTTAAATACAGCGCAAAACTACCGATCCAGTCGGTTGTCGCTTATGGTGGGGCAAGTATAAATGTACAACTCGATGCATTGAGACAAGGCTGTGATGTGTTGGTTGCAACCCCAGGCCGCTTACTTGAACTCATCATGAAAAACCTGATTGATTTAAGTAAGTTACAAGCCCTAGTATTAGATGAAGCAGACCGCATGTTAGACATGGGGTTTATCATTGATATTCAAAGAATATTAAAAAAACTGCCTGAATCTCGACAAACTTTATTTTTCTCCGCCACCTTCAATGACGAAATTTTCGCCCTCAGCAAAACCCTATTAAAAGACCCACAATTAATCGAAGTGAACAGCCGAAATACCACGGCAACTCATGTCGAGCAAACGATTTACGCGGTAGATCAAGATCGAAAAAGTGCCCTACTGTCGTTCCTCATAGGATCTAAAAACTGGCAACAAGTACTTATTTTCACTCGTACCAAACAAGGCGCTGACGAGCTAGCCAAAGAAATGGAAAAAGATGGTATTGCCACTCAATCCATCCATGGTGACAAATCCCAAGGTGCACGTGATCGCGTATTGGCAGATTTTAAAGCAGGCAAAGTACGTGCTCTCGTAGCAACTGATGTTGCAGCAAGAGGTATAGACATAGAGCAATTACAATATGTCGTAAATCACGAATTACCTTACAACGCAGAAGACTATATTCACCGCATCGGCCGAACTGGTCGTGCTGGTTCAACAGGCCTTGCCATTACCCTAGTTTCTGAAAAAGAGCGCTATCTACTAACAGACATTGAAAAACTAGTTGGTGAGCAATTCGTTCCTCAGTGGCTACCAGGTTTTGAACCAGACCTAAACAAAGTAAACAACGCCCAGAAAAAGCGCGAGCCATCTAAAAAAGAATTAAGAGCAAAAGCGCTAGGCATACACCCTTCAAAAGACAAAAAACCAAATAAAAAACGTCGTTCAAAATAAAGTAATTCGTTGTTATTATTCTAATAATTATTAGGTAAAAATCAGCTGTCAGCTTCGTATTCGATAGGGAAATCACATGTTTACAACAATTAAGTCTCGCCTGTTAATAACAGTTCTTCTACTCAATGCTTTAGCCAGTATCTGTTATACAGCTTATCTTTACGATGTTCGCAAAACAGACTTATATGATCAGGTCGATCGTAATCTCATGTTTGCCGCAAATACCGCGGCAGAACTAGCGGATGCAGATATTTACGACCAAATTTCTCATGGTAGTTTCACTGTAGCTCAATCAGACCTTCTGCAACTAAAAGCCTACAATGTTCTAAAATTCTCAGATGTAGAATATATCTACACCATGGTTAAAACGTCTGACGATATTGTATTTGTATTAGACACACCCGATCCAGAAGAAGTCGAAAGCAATAAACTGCCCGCACCTTTGCCATCCTATGAAGATCCAAGTGACAAGCTACTAAAGGCATTCTCTCAAAATGGAACACAGCCAATATTCGACGAATATACAGATGAGTGGGGAACATTCAGATCTATATTTATTCCTTATACAACAAAGAACGGTCAAAAATTTGTAGCTGGCGCAGATATACTGCTATCTAGGATACAAGCGGAATTACAAAAAACCTTAATAATATCTAGCATAATCGGCTTTATAATATTTATTATCTCCTCGACCATTATTTATTGGCTTGTTTCTCATATATTGAAGCCTCTCGCCGAAGCTCAAGTACTAATGCGCACTATTGCGACAACACGTAATCTGACCTTACGCTCCAAAACCAATTCAGATGAAATTGGTCTATTACTAGAAGACTTCAACCATTTAATTTCAGAGCTTCAATCAACGCTATCAGCATCAACTAATTCGGCTATTGAAAACTCCACAGTATCTTCCCAACTTCAAGGTAGCAGTAAAGAAATCCGTTTAGCAGCACAAAAAATTGCATCAGCGGTCAATGAAGCCCGCCAGCATGCGGTATCGACTAGTCAGTTATTAGAAGTATCAGACTCTGATTTAACAACGGCGGTAAAAGATACTCAGAGTGCAACTACTTCCTTAGAAAGAGGGCAGCATGCTTTCGGTAAAGTAACCGAAATCATCAATGAAACAGCATTGTCTCAATCACAACTTTCTGACGAATTAAACTTACTTTCGCATAAAGCAGAAGAAGTTAATAAAATCCTCTCCTCTATCAGTGGTATAGCAGACCAAACCAACCTATTAGCGCTAAATGCCGCAATTGAAGCGGCACGTGCAGGAGAGGAAGGACGAGGGTTTGCGGTTGTTGCTGACGAAGTTCGCCAACTTGCTATCCGCACTCAAAGCAGTTTGAATGATACTGGTATCGCCATTGGCAGTATCATCTCAGCGATAAGCAAGGTTGCTGACAAAATGAAAAACAGCGAAAGCCAGTTTAATCAGCTACTAGAGGAATCTTCTCAGGCGCTAAACAGCATTACAGAGAGTTCAACAACCATGTCTGACACTCGTCAAAAAATGCAATTCACCTCTGGGAATGTAACTAATGTCTTAAGAGATATTCACCAGGTGCTATCACTAATGTCTAACGTGGAAAGCCAAGCTATCTTTAACAGGAACAGCACAGAGGAAATTGCCGAAGCAGCAGATCGTCTTCAAAATTCAAGCTTGTCGTTAAAAAATGAATTAAATAGGTTTGTCGTTTAGTATAGGCTGCGTTAACAAGAAAAGAGCTATCAAATACTTGTTAGCGCGTCGGTTTTAATATGAAATATAAGGCCTATATATGCAGAGTTTACTTGTGCAATGAAACTCCAAAGCACGTCAAATAGGCAACTTAACACTTCATCAATGTCTCCAACATTGTTTCGAAGAATGCTTGTTGTCGCTATTTTAGGCTTTAGTGCAATATGGACAATTGATGCTTCAAGCGGAATTATTGTGTCCTTTGACGCCGCAGCTTACCCTATTTGCATAGGTGCTTTTAGCCTTGTTTTTATCCTTAGTATCACCACTAAAATCAATCATCAAAGCCTACATTTTTTTGTCTACTTTATCGTTGCCGGTTATCTAATTAGCTCAAGTATTTGGCATCACATGGCTGCTAATGGCTTGTTTTCAAACGCGGCGCAGTGGTTGGGATTAAATTATGTCATTGCTTATCTCTTTCTCGAAGTCAAAAAAGCCGCCCCCACAACCATCATCGTCTTTGTTGTAACCATCATTGGCCATTACATAGCGATCATCCAATACCACACAATGGCAGACACAATGGGGGTTGTCTTAAATATTGCCATTGCACACCTTATTTACATTTTCTTGCTATGGACAGTGATTAAACTCAGAGTCAAAACCGACCAAGTCATAGAACGAGCAGACACACTCGAAAACTATGCTTATGTCGATCTACTCACTCGAGTACTAAATCGACGAGGAATTGAAAAAGTTTTTAACGAGCTTAATCTAGATTCAACAGAGCAAAAGAAGAATTACGCAATTCTAATAATCGACATTGATCATTTTAAACAGGTCAATGATATAAATGGTCACTTGGCGGGAGATAAAGTACTTAGCAGCATAGCAGGTAAACTCAGCCGAACAGTTCATCCTAACGATGTTCTGGGTCGCTGGGGGGGCGAAGAATTTATTGTCCTTACTTTGAATAGAACGCCAAAGCAAGTAATGACCCTAGCTGAAAACTTAAGAACAGCAGTCAGTAACCTCGTCATCGACAACATATCCAACATTACGGTAAGCATTGGCATTGGATACTCATATGAAGCTTCTTCAAAAGAGGCTGTATTCAAAATCGCTGATAGCCACCTTTATATAGCTAAACAATCTGGGCGCAATACCATTCGCACGAGTAACACTTAGCTCCTATTTTTCTCACTAAATATCTTCCACCTACCCACCTCCATCTAGTAAAAAACATTATCTTTCTAGCAAACATAAGAATCGCTCTACGCACAAAAACATCTTGATATATAAAGCTATTATTCCATTACTATTTCCAGTTCAGCCCATTTTTAGCTCCGTCCTCCTTTTCTAATAACTCCATCCAACTCAACTAAAAGAGATCCACTTAACATTAGTTATCGAAAAACACAGTTAAAACCTCAAGCCCTCTATCCATTTCCTTAAACATACTTCCTATAGAGAACAGCTCTCGTTTTTGTAAAAACCCATTGAATTTTAATATCAAAAAAAGACTAAGAGATCATTATAATATCAATAAATACACTGTAAAATTATTGTAAGGTTACACAAATACACGTAAGATTTACGAAACATACTACACAGTAATAGATAGCATTTTAGAATAAGAAAAAATCAAAAAGGAATAAAAAGCTATGATTAGAGATAATATTGATTTTCTTGATGCTTCGTCTGAAAGAGAGTGCACTTTTTATAATGACTATTTACTCAAAAATATTCGAAGCGCATCTTTGAAAAATTTACGCGGTAATTCGCAAGCTGAGCGTATAAAAAAGCTGAATGAAGAATTAGAAAATCTAATCAACAAAAAAAGAGCGCCGCAGAACTTTGCAACTCAAATGCGTACTGCGTTTAAAGCAAGCCAACTCCCTTCCAATTATTTCCGCTGGATAGATAAAAAAGACGAAAGATTATGCAATTGGGCATGGTGTTACTTAAAAAGCACTACAAAAAAGTCAGAAACCGAATCAGAACAAGATCCAACGAAAGAAAACCCATTCTTATTGCTTTCAGGAAAAGCGTTCAATACCGAAAGAAGCAATGCTGCTGATAGACACATGGATATCTTGGATGCTTTTTATCATGGCGAAGCAGATACACAACAACAGCAAGACCTACTCGAAGAACTGAAAGCGAAATGGCAGGAAATTCGTTTTAATGAAACGATCGTCAATTGGCTTGAAGGAAATAATCCATCACAATGGGTCTGGGCTTGGTCTTATCTGCAAAATATTACTCAAAGACCTCTAAAACAGGCTTGGATACCGACCACAGAAGCAGAAAAAAAAGCTGCAGTTATTGCTACTATCGATTTATCTGATAACGTAGACCGTAAAGCATTAATCATTGATAAAATGAAAAAGGCTTGGAGTCAGAAAAAATTTCGTGAAAAATCGAGTGGTAGAAAACCTTACAGCATCAGCATGACGCTCAACACCAAGCAAAAGCTAAATGCACTGGCTGAAGAAAAAAACATGAAAATCAACGAGATGGTTGAGTATTTAGTAAGGAATGAATATAAAAAGCGAGATTCCAACGAATAGCCTTGTTAATTGCAAGGTAGAAATGATTCCGCTATACCAGCGATAAAGTCTATTTTCTATTTCTGGTAGTTTCATTTGTCATCTAATCACTGTATAACGAGCCGCATGAAAATCCCTAAAAGAATACAACCACTCATCGAAGATGGCTTAGTAGACGAAGTACTTCGACAATTAATGAGCGGAAAAGAAGCGACTGTCTACGTAGTACGCTGTGGATCAGAGATCCGTTGCGCAAAAGTATATAAAGAAGCCGGTAAACGCAGCTTTAAACAGGCTGTGCAATATCGCGAAGGCAGAAAAGTCCGCAATAGCCGTCGTTCTAGAGCTATGGAAAAGGGCTCTAAATTTGGCCGAGATGAGCAAGAGAACCTTTGGCAAAACGCTGAAGTCGATGCCTTGTATCGATTAGCGGCTGCTGGTGTTCGCGCTCCAACTCCTTATGGATGCTTTGATGGCGTTTTATTGATGGAGCTCGTTACCGATGATAGCGGTGAAGTAGCACCACGCCTCAATGATGTAGTACTGACAGAAGAGCAAGCCAAACGAGATCACGATACTATCATCAAAGATATTGTCCGCATGTTGTGTGCTGGTTTGATCCACGGTGATTTATCTGAATTTAACGTATTGGTTGATTCTCACGGCCCTGTGATTATAGATCTTCCTCAGGCCGTTGATGCAGCAGCAAATAATAATGCCGAATGGATGCTAGAACGTGACGTAAATAATATGCGCAATTATTACGGCATGTTCGCGCCAGAACTTCTTGAGACCAAATACGCCAAAGAAATCTGGGCGTTATTTGAAGCCGGTAAATTAACGCCGCACACCGAACTGACAGGTCTATTCGAAGAGCCAACAGAAGAAGCCGATGTCGATTCCGTACTACAAGAAATCAAAGAAGCCTTCGAAGAAGAACAAGACCGTTTAGCTCGTATTAACAGTTCAGACGACGAAGATTAATTAGCAATTTAGGTACAGATTTTTTAGATTAACCTAAGAGAGCAACAGCCATTGCTTTTGCTCTCTTAGCAGCATCTAGGTCACCCGCTACATACGCCTGTGCAATCGCTCCTTCCTTAAGCACACTTATACTCTGTGCCAAATCAGCTGGAGCCAACTTACCTGTAGAACCCACAAGATTCGCTTGAATAAAAGACGTAATATTTTGCTTATGACGCTGACATATTTCATTAACCACATGATCAGAAAACTCCCCGTTGGCTTTTACGAAAAAGCAGCCTTTAAATGGCGATAACACCTCAATTTTGTCATGAAACCAATCATCAAGCGCATCAAACAAGGCTAAAACAGCGGTTTTTCCTTCCCCAGCCGCCATCATTCTGGATGTTAGCCAATCCATAAAGATCTGGTCTCGGTAAATCAGCACAGCTTCAACCAAATCATCTTTACTACTAAAGTGATGATAGAGCGTTTTTTTTGCCACACCGGTTTCCGACAAAATCAGATTTATTCCCACAGCATGAATGCCATGTTGATAAAAAAGCTTAAACGCGGCGTGTATTAATAAGTCAGGTTTAGTCACTTCACTTCTCCCTAGTCGAAAAAGAATATTGACATGAGTGAACAGACTTGTCTACCATTAGAGAGACAAATCGGTCTACCTGTATTTACCGACGATAAACAACGTTCAAGAGGAATCCGTTCATGCTATCCAACTTTTTCACTTCATTTTATCAATCGAGATTCTTTACTATTTGCCTAGCGGGGATTGGAGCAACACTGTGTATCTTTATGATTGCCCAAGGCGCTCAGCTTGCACCAGAGTATCTTGGTATGATGGCGCCTTTTGGCGCAACTATGGTTATCCTGTTCGCCCTACCTAAAAGCCCTTTAGCTCAACCCAAAAATATTCTGGGCGGTTATTTATTAACAACCACAATAGGATTAATCGCATTACAATTCTGGGATGTAACCCCATTAACCATGGCAATAAGTGTTGGAGTCGGCGTTTCCTTGATGATGTTAACCAATACACTTCATCCTCCGGCAGGCGCGAACCCTCTTTTAGTACTATCACTGAAAGTGTCATGGGGGTTTTTACTCTCACCGGTTCTATCTGGATGCTTGCTTATTATTCTGTTCGGCTGGTGCTACCACAACTGGATCTCACGTATTGGCTATCCACTAAAGTCAAAGAATTGAAACCATACAAAGGGTTAATACACTAAAAGACACGGTAATTGTTTTTTTCCACGAACTTTCAGCTGATCAAATGCGATTTATTACATTTGGTGCTTTTTTAACCAAATGAATCATGTATAATTCCGCTCCGCATTTGACCTTACGGTCAGATGTCAAAGCAAAGCGTCATTAAATTTTAAACTTGGGTTCCCTCACCCCAATCAAACGAAAAAGGTCACAATATGAGTACTTTTACATCTGCGCAAAAAGGCAAGGCACTGTGCTACCTTGCGATGTTCCACCTACTAATCATTGCTTCTAGCAATTATCTAGTTCAGATTCCCTTCACGGTATCAGGGTTCCACACCACTTGGGGTGCGTTCACTTTCCCTTTTATCTTTTTAGCAACAGACCTCACAGTAAGAATCTTCGGCGCGGCATTAGCTAGAAAAATCATCTTCTTAGTCATGATTCCATCGCTAATCGTTTCTTACGTATTGTCAGTTGTGTTTGCTCAAGGCGAGTTTCAAGGCTTCGGGGCTTTGTCATCACTAAATACATTTGTCGGACGAATTGCTATTGCTAGCTTGATGGCTTATCTACTTGGTCAAGTACTTGATATTCAAGTATTTAATCGCTTACGCCAACTTAAGCAGTGGTGGATTGCACCTGCGGCATCGACTTTATTTGGTAATGGCTTGGACACATTGGCGTTCTTCGGTATCGCCTTTTACCAAAGCCCAGATCCATTTATGGCGCAACATTGGCAAGCAATTGCACTGGCGGATTTTGGCTTTAAACTCATCATCAGCCTTGGTTTGTTTATTCCCCTATATGGCGTGCTACTAAACTATCTAACCAAGAAAATAACAGAGGTAAAACCCGACTTCAGAATGCCAAACGCGCAAGGAAATGGTGCCCAATAAAAAACCAATATTTTTATGATAAACGATGGAGCCTCTGATCTAATCGGAAGCCCCATCGTTTTGCATGTATCAAGATTTTCCTTACTCTCCCTAGTTTTCATCGCTCCTTATAAGACAGAAATAAACATTTCATATAAACAAACCATTCTAATTAGTTACAAAGATAAACAATTAAAACCATCAACTATCCTATATGGGATATGAATTAATACTCAACTCTAGGCATGCTTCTCCACTACAACTAATAAAAATAAAAGAGGAATGTATGAATAGATTTAAATTAAACTCAATCGTCGGTATCAGTGCAGGCCTAGTCATATCAGGTTCAGTACTCGCCACTGAAAATGGTGCACCAAGTACAGCTCCAGGCATTTATGGTTTTAGCGCTGGCTATATGCCTCCAGTAACAGATATCGGTGCTTTTTCTATAAGAGGATCGATTTACAAAGCAAATAAAAATTTAAATGGTAAGGGCGACGAAAATCTAAGTGACTTTTCACAAACAGTGAAGGCGCTATCTCTCACTTACATAAAGATGACAGATACCCAGTTTCAAGGTGCCAACTATGGATACGGAATCGTTATCCCATTTTTGGATTTAGATATTGACGGCAAAGTGCCTAATTCAAATATTTCGGTAGTCGGATCAGATTCTAGTATCGCTGATATTCAAATTGTGCCTTACATTTTGCAGTGGCATCCATCAGAAAATCTAGCAACCAATACACAATTGCAAATACAAATTCCAACGGGTCATTACAGCAAAGACGATACCATCACAACAGGCCTAAATCACTGGACCTTTTCTCCTGCATTTAACTTCACTTACATGACAGACAGTGAAATTGAAATTTCCTCTAGCTTCCAGTTAGACATCAATACTGAAAACAAAGACACCAACTACACAAGCGGGATTGAATACCGGCATGAGTTTGCTATTGGTCAGCATTTAACTGATTGGACAGTTGGGCTAGGTGGTTTTTACTACAAACAACTAACCGATGACAAAGCACCAGCAAGCAGCAATATTGTGAATGGCAACAAAGGGGAAGTGGTAGCAATAGGACCAGAGCTTAGTTTCTTCAGGCCAGGCCTGCCTTTTGTCTCGTTCCATGCTTACAAAGAGTTCAAAGCAAAAAACCGTACACAAGGCTATACAGCAGCATTATTAGTTTCCCAAAGCTTTTAATACTCTCGCTAAATATTGAACCATAACACGGTGGCAGTTATCCCCTTTCTGTTTCCGTCGTTATGCGTTCAATACATACAATGATACTAGCAAATAAAGGCCTATCTAAAAGGGAAGAAAAATAGGCCTTTACAGTGCTTGAATTAAAGGCTAGTTCGCTTAGTAACTGTATTTAGCGCCAATTTTATACACAGGGCGCCAGCTATCATTAGATTTAACCTGCGCGCCTTTATAACTGTAGGTATCGCCAGATTTATAGGGTTTCATACCAACTTCTGCAAATGGGCTCCAACCACTTTTAAAGCCTTTGTATTCGCCGGTGAAATTAACTTCAGAAAAGCCTGACTTGTCACCTTTCCATCTTGGGCCTGAGCTTTCTTGGTTGAAAGTGTAATCAACTGATGCTCCAAAACCCCAATCCTCAATACCTTTGTACCCAGTAGAGAAAGTCCAACGGTTGTAATGAGAGTTTTGTTTCGTCTTATCAGCTAACTTATCGTAATGATAGCGATGACGGAAACCAACAGACCAATCATCATTTACTTTATAACCAAGACTTAAATTAAACTGATGACCTACTTTGTCAGAGCCTGATTCCCACTTGTACTGCGGAGTTAAAGTAAGCGTGTCAGAGATTTTATAGCGATAGCTGATATTCGTTTGCTGACCATTGCCGCTTAGTTCATCAAAAGGACCTGCACCTTTAGCGCTGCCCCATTTTGCTTCTACACCAAAACCAATGCCATTGGCAAATCGATGACTGACTTCAATACGATCTTTATTTTCTTGATCCTGTCCATCGTATTCAGGAACGTACTCATGACGAATATTAATCGTTGTTGCATGAGCTGCAACGCTGGTTAGCCCAATCAGGACTGCTGCAGATACAATTTTAATCTTCATATCAAAACACCGTTTTATTTTTATAGGGTTGAAGTTTTAATTTAAACCCTTCTTTGATTTTTTGAAAGTATTTTTGCTATGAAAATTTTAAAATAATAAAACATCGTTTTAAAAATAAGGGAGTTTCAATCTAGAAGCTAGATATGTAGAGGTTTACAAAGAAAGTGTAAAAAATAAGAAAATCAAGAAATCGAGAACCATTCTCTCTTATGAAGGCAGCTCTTCAGGGCAGGATCTATTCGAAATTGAAGATATAGTTACAGCAAGGCCATCAAGACCAAAGGTCACCGAAGCGGTCTCGATGACTGAGATATAGACGTAAATCAAACTCTAATTGGTGATAATCTGGCTCCATATAACAACAAAGCTTATAAAAGGCTTTGTTGTGATCCTTTTCTTTGAGATGTGCGAGTTCATGCACCAAAATCATCTTTAATAAAGGTTCAGGAATACGTCGAAATAAAGACGATATACGAATTTCATTTTTCGCCTTTAACTTGTTGCCCTGCATTCTAGACACAAAAGTATGCAACCCAAGGGCATTATTGATGATGTGTATCTTATCGTCATAAATGACTTTACTGATTGGCGGGGAGCTGCGCATAAACTCATTCTTGAGATCCATTGCGTATTCATACAGAGCACGAGTTCCGTTAAGTCCATGAACGTCAGGGTATTTTTTTAGCAACCATTCACCTGATTTTTCCGCCTCCAACAAACTTTGCGCCTGCTGTTGAACTTGAGGGCTATAGGCTCCAAGGTAGTTTTTCATGTCATTAACCTGACTATTTTGACTCATATATTCTGTCGCTAAACGGTTCAAAAGGGCGGAGATTTTGGCAGAATTAGAGCTAAAAAACCATTAATGAAGAGCATCGATAGTGCTATAGAAAAGAGAAAAACCAGTTAAAACAAAGTATTGCTTTGAGGCATCGCCAAGAACACACAATTTCTTCCAGCCGCTTTGGCTTGATACAAGGCCTTATCCGCTTTATTCAATATATCATCTACCGTACAGTCGCCATCCTGTCGACAAGCCACACCTAATGATACCGTAAAAAATACTTCCTGATGATCAAGGCTCAATACCATACTTGATTCTATTGACTCCCTTAACTGCTCAGCAATTCGTATAGCCTCGTCCTTTTCAGTGAACGGCAGTAAAATAGCAAACTCTTCACCACCGATTCGAGCAATAAGATCGTCTCGCCTGAGAATCGACAGACTCATCTGTGCAAGCATTTGTAGCACTAAATCCCCTGTTTTATGGCCGAACTCATCATTTACTTTTTTAAAATGATCCACATCCATCATTAAAATAGCGAGCGGAAAATGCTTCTCTCTCGACTGATTAAGAAGCGTTTCACATTGCTGAAAAAAGTATCCCCTATTTGCCAATTCAGTTAAATGGTCAAAATACGCTCTTTTTTGAAGTGCCTCTTGTGCCCGAAAACTTTCGATCGCAATACTCGCCAAATTACTGGCAAAATTAATCAATTCAAAATCTTTTTCTGAAGGTGTTGAAGAAAAACGTTTATAGATGGCAAAAGTACCTAATAAATCCCCTTTTGACGACATGATAGGATCAGACCAGCAAGCTGCGACTTCGGCTTGACGGGCGAGCTGAATATAATCCGCCCAATAGGGATGATCATAAATATCCTCGACAATGACGCGTTGCCCTAAATACGCGGCGGTACCACAAGATCCAACATTTAAGCCTATTTTCACACCATCAATAGCTTGGTTATAAACATCAGGAAAACTAGGAGCTGCACCCAACCTTAGACATTGCTCGTCTTTATCAAACAACAACACACTGCATAACGAAAGCGGGCTTTCTTGTTGAATCTGCTTAACAATCACATTAAGAATGTCTTTTAGTGCAGAACTTTTAGCCACCATTTCCAACATGTCACTGCGGGCACGTAATCGCTCTTCAGCCACCCAATGATCTGTGATGTCATTAAAATACCAAAGCTGTTTATCCCCAATCGTGGAAAAACACATACTGATATGTCTAACAGAGTTATCTTTGCAAAACAGTGTAGCGCTTAAGTCATGCGCAGATGCATTATCACGGTATTTATGAATCCAAGGCGCAATGACGTTTTGGTAATATGCAGGTTGAGGAGAAACACGTAAGAACCAGCTTTCGGTATCTAGAACATCACCCAAAACAAAACCAAAAAGCTCACTAAATGCTTTATTGATATATTCAATACGACCAGAAGACAAACTTGACCAACTAACAGCAATTGGCGTGGTATTTAGAATATCCTCTAACCGAACCTCATTGTTCTGGCTGTCTTTCATACAATATCCGTGGAATAGCGTGCTTAATGCAGAAGTTACTGCCTACCACATAGTAATACGGAACAACCTAACGAATAACAAGCTTGTAAAAAAGCTTTTTTGTGTGCTTTTTGTACGAAAACAACCAGCCCTTGCCTGCTCTAGATTTTTATACCAAAAATAGAAGCTTGTTCAAATTCTCCCATAACTGCGGACTCGCAGCCCAAACAGGATTACCACTTAGCAGCCCATCATTATTAAGAAAATCTGTTACCTGCCCGCCTGATTCTTTGATTAACAACAGTCCCGCCAAAGCATCCCAACTATTAAGATGAGATTCGAAATAGCCATGAACAAGCCCAGATGACACATGCGCCAGCATAAGAGCACCAGCGCCAAAACGTCGATATTCAACATTCTGTGTATCTAACATCAAGATAAGATCGCAATATTCTTGTACGGGTCGACGATTAGAACGACCCAAACCAATAATAGCCTGACCTTTTTCAGGATCATGAATAGCTAACCGAGCACCATTTAAATACGCCCCTTGGCCTTTTTTTGCCATGAAAAATTCATCACGATCAGGCGCATAAACAAAGCCCACCTGGATCTCGTTATTTTTTACATAAGCGACCGAAACACACCAATAATCCATACCTTGAACATAATTTGTGGTGCCATCAATCGGGTCGATTACCCATACACCGCTGGTGTTTGTATCTACGCCTTGAATCAAGCCACTCTCTTCGCCTAAAAAACCATCTTCCGGAAACAAGGAGCGAATCACTTGTTTTAACTCGTCTTCAACGGCTATATCTGCTTGTGAAACAAAATCTTGCCGGCCTTTCGTAGTCACTGACAGCCCCGACTGACGAATGGTTTGAGCACGTTGTCCGGCTTGTTTGATCGCGGATTCTAAAACCTGATATTCATCTTGCATGTTATTTTGCCCTTATCATGGTCGGCTCAAAGTTTGGCGACGTATTTCTAATCACCAATTTGACCGGGATCTCTTCTATACTCTGAACAATATGCGGATCTTGCCCTCTGGCTTCTAAGCGAGATAAAACACGCTTTGCGGTTTCCAAGACATCCTGATGAATAGTTGTCAGGCGGTAACTATATTGCGCAGTTTGCGGTGTATTATCAAAGCCAATAATGTGAAAATCAGCAGGCGCATCGAAGCCATTTTCGCGCATACCATCTAAAAAACCGCAGGCCAATTGAGCATTAGCACAAAAAACACCATCGACTATTTTGCCTTGCTCACAAAACCGATGAGCCGCTTGCCTTCCACCTTCGTAACCATCCATCTCGGCTGTAATCTGAAGTAAATCACTCTCATCGCAAGCGCCTTTTTCAACCATTACTTGGTAGAACACCTTGCCACGATTGATACCAGACCAAGTAGATTCCTTATAATTCAACCAACCAATAGATTTACAACCACAACGAATGAACTGCTCGGCAACAAGAGAAGCCGCCATTTTATTGTCGGAACAAACGAAGTCCACATAAGGAATGTCCATGTGACGATTAATGCCAACCACAGGGATATTGTGCTGCACGCATTCTTTAACCAAATCAGCAGGAGGCTGGCCGGACGTGACGACCACGCCCGAGACTCGAAACTGTGTAAAGCGTCGGATGGTCATTTCCAGCTCATTGGCATCACGAACTTCCGTCACCAACGCTTGATAGCCCTTTCTTTGGATTTCACTCAACAACCCTTCTAACAAACTGCTACGAAAAGGATCGCTCAAACGCGCTACAACCACGCCAATTAACTGACTGCGTTTGCGATTTAAGCCTTGAGCTAAAAAATTGACTTGGTAACCAAGCTCATTTGCCGCTTGTAATATTTTTTCACGGGTTTCTCGCGCGACATTGCCTTGATCACTAAACACCCGAGACACCGACGCACGCGACACACCCGCAAGCTTCGCAACATCCTCGGCTGACGCAGAACGACCACGTCTAGAATTTGTCACAACTTGTCTCCTTGCCCTATGGAAAGCAAATTGAAGGTCTTCTCGCTGAGATCGAGATTATCTAAATCCAGTTGCAAACCATCTCGACTCAAAAACATGTCAGGAATATCAGCCAGCGCATTAAGCAAGCTCGGTATCGCTTCATCAAAACAATGATAAATACCTAACGCTTTGACTTCTGTATCGACCAGCAATCGTTCGCAATCAGGTAAATCACCGTGAGAGGAGTCATCTGGTAATGCAGCAAAAGACGCACATTCCTGAAAAGCGATATCAGCCCCTTTCATAAGCACTTGACTGGCTAAGGTAGGACGCCCATCACCACTGTAAAACAGCGTTTTTCCATCAACAGTGATACGAATCGCTTTGTTCGACATTTCGTGTTGGGTATTCGCGGTACGAATTTGCCAATGTTTCCATTCAAATCCGTCAGTAATATCCTGCCAATGAATATCGAAACGCACATGAGTTTCTGGCCACACAGCCAAATCCACCAGCGCTTGAAGAGGTTGGCGCTGTTCTGCTTGGCAAAAAATGGTCAAAGGTTCAGTACGTTTAAAACTTTTCCATTGATTAATCAACGCAGCTAGCCCGGAACTGTGGTCAGGATGAATGTGAGTAAAATAAATTACCTGTATATCATTCACATCGATATTGCGTTGCCAAATGGCTCGTGGAACCGTCGGCCCACAGTCGATAAGCCATTGGTTTTTCTGACAATCTATAATTCTAATCGAGGAAGTATTATTGCGTTTTGAAAACGCACTGCCACTGCCAATCACGTCAATTTTCATACTGTCTCACCAAGATGTCTTTTTAGCTTAATTAAATTGTCATAAAGATCCGACAAAGTAGGCCACCATAATGTCGGTTAGAGATTACATTTTTTTTACAAAACACTGAACACGTGTTCATTTTTTGAAAAAAACTTAAAAAAACCTACCGGCGCTCATTTTATCGACCTTTTATCGGTTTGGAGTAAAGAGAAGGAATGGTGCACTTACACATAAAAAACTTACAGGCAGGTTACGGTAAAAAATTGATATTAGACAACATCAATTTAACCGTTGAGCAAGGCGAGATGATTGCATTACTTGGACCATCCGGTTGTGGAAAAACTACACTCCTCAATGCGCTATGCGGTTTTGTTCCTGTTAGCCATGGCGAAATTTTTGCGGGTAATCGTGCTGTTTCTCAGTTGCCTGCCGAAAAACGCAATATCACTATGGTCTTTCAAAGCTACGCCCTGTGGCCTCATATGACAGTCGCGCAAAATATTGGCTACGGATTAAAAGTTCAAAAAGCCAAGCGAGCAGATATCGATGTTCGAGTCGCCGAGCTATTACGCATCGTAAAGCTGGATGGCTTAGACCATGAGAAAGTCACCGCCTTGTCAGGAGGACAGCGTCAACGAGTGGCATTGGCTCGTGCCTTAGCGATCCGACCCGATGTATTGGTGTTAGATGAACCTCTGTCCAATCTCGATGCAAAAGTCAGATTAAGCGTCCGTCACGAAATCAAAGCGCTACAAAAGCAACTTGGCTTCACCTCGCTCATTGTGACCCATGATCAAGAAGAAGCCTTGGTCATGGCAGATCGAATTGCCGTATTGAACCAAGGCAAAATAGAACAAATCGGCACACCGGAAGAAATTTACCATCACCCAAGCACGCCGTTTGTCGCCGACTTTATGGGCGCGGAGAATCATATCGAGTGGCCAACTCATGATGACGCTTTTAGCCTAAACCTCAGTAACCATGCAGATCAACTAGATATTTATTTTCGTAGCGAAAGTGCTGTTTTATCAGCGCAGCCAACGTCCGAAAACACTGATTTCAATACAGGTTTAATTATCAGCGGCCAGGTCGAACAAAGTGTTTTTTTTGGCAATAACTACCAAGTTAGTGTGCGCTGCGGGAAGCACACCATACAGGCTGATCACGATCAGAATCTGCCTGAGCACACTCCCGTTACCTTACGTATTCCCATCGATGCTCTGCATGTTTTCGCTAAAAAAGAGAAACATTCTGACCATCAAAAAACCAATATCGTTTCTGCCAAATCAATGAGGATGAATCATGTTTGCTAAAACTCACATCGCCGTACTTGCCGCTATCGGCCTCACTCAATTTTCCAGTTTTGCACATGCAGAAACCACGCTCAATGTGGCCTCTGCTGGTAGTCAAAACATGGTGGATTATGTGAAAACGTACCTTGCGCCAAAATTTGAGGCGACTCACCCAGGCGTTAAGGTAAACGTTGTTGGTACAGGTCCTGGTGATGCAGGTTCCCACAAAATCATGGAAAAGTTATCGGCTCAAAATGATAGTGGCCTTGATAAATGGGATATTGATGTAGCCGTAGTGCATCAACAAATTGGCGGTGAACTGGTCAAAAATGGCCTGCTTTCAAAATATCGCAGCGATATCAATACAGGCAAAATGGTTTCCCGTGATAGCGCGACAAACGCTCTCGGTATCGATGTCGACGGTTACGTTATGCCTATGTTCCATAGCCAAACCGCCATCGCTTACAACAGCGACTTTATTACAACACCACCTAAGTCATACGATGAATTAGTGAAGTGGACACAGCAACACCCTAAATCTTTTGGTTACAACGGCATAAAAAACGGCATGTCAGGCGTGAGCTTTGTAACCGGTTGGATTTACGCTTATGGCACAGATGCTGATAAATTATCTTCCATGCCATACGACAAAAGCGTTGAGTCTTCTTGGGACAAAGCATTTGCCGAGCTTAAAGAATTCAACAAAAACATCACCTTCACACCTGGCAACGCTGGCACATTAGACATGCTAAACCGTGGTGAAATCTTCATGGGGCCTGTGTGGGTAGACATGTTCTACAGCTGGAAAGAACAAGGCAAGATTCCACCATCATTAAAACTCTCCCTGATAGCTCCGGGTATGCCTGGGCAACCAATGTACTACGTAACACCAACCAAAGCCGAACACCCACAACTGGCACGAGAATTCATTGAATTAGCGACTAGCCCAGAAGTTCAAGCCGACGGTATTGTGAAACAATTTAACTGGTATCCAGGAATCGACGCTAACTATGTAAAAGCCAAGCTTGATAACGCGACATGGGAAAAGTTGTTCGCGGAAATCACACCAAGCGATTTATCAAAATATGGTAAGAGCTTCCCGATTGGGCCGTACTTTGATGACATCAAAGAAGGTTACGAGCGTAACGTTTCTAACTAGGTAGTGAACTAGATCAATGAGCGAAGAACCCGCTCAACATAAGCCCTGAGCGCTGATGCTCTAAATTAAGCTGCTCGGGGCCATTTTATCTCGTGTTGGTTATTGGAAATAAACATGCGTCAAACGACATCGCACAATCTACTCAAGAATCATCTTTGGTTAATCGCCCCAGCAGCGCTCATGGTTGGTATTTTCTTTTTATACCCTTTGTGCTTCTCACTCTATTCGGCCATTACATTAGACAGCGGCGAATTCACTCTCACCCATTTGAACAAAGCCTTCGAGCTTTACTCAAAAGACATCCTCTTCACCATCATCATTGTGCTGATCTCAGTCGCTATCTTAGCAGTTTTATCCATTACCATCGCTGCGCTAATTACCTTATCGCCTTTTCGTTCTTTGTCTAAAATACTGGGCTTTCTTTATCGTTTACCCTTGTTCATTCCCTTTATTGTTACTGCGCAAATGATGCGAAGCTTTTTGGCAAAAAATGGCTTAATGAACAATGCTTTTGTCGCTTCTGGTTTATTAACCCCCATGGATACCGTGTCTTTTCTTGGTTGGAGCGGCATCATTATTACGTTTGTTTGGAAGCAGTTGGCTTTTTCGACTTTGTTAATTTCAGGCGCGATGGCCGCATTAGATGATTCTCAAATCCGTGCCGCACGCAATTTAGGCGCTTCGCGTTTACGTATTTTGTTTCAAATTATCCTGCCACAAATTACGCCAACGCTTGGTGTGGCCATGGTCTTATCCATTGTCACCATGATGTCAGTATTGTCGGTTCCTCTCATGATAGGAACAGGTTCACCAACCATGATGACTGCGGATATGGCGTTTCGTATTAATTCTTATGGCGATTATCACGTCGCGAACGCACTAGGTTTAGTGTCGTACTGTATTTGCGCAGGATTGGCTTGGTTTTATCTGCGCCAAAATCTAAAAGAAAAAGGGGCGAACTGATGATTTATCCACTGAATGGCAACTTATTGAAGACATTAAATATTCGTTCTTTGCGTATAAATTTCTGTCTGCAATGTGTTTTTATATTGTTGCTCGCGTTGGCGATATTTGGCCCAATCATGAACTTACTAATTTGGACCGTAACAGAAAGCTGGTACTTTCCTCATGCACTACCAAGCCAATGGGGTTTTAAGTACTGGCAGCAAGTTTTTAATCCTTATAGCGATGTCTCAGGATCTTTGTTCACCAGCTTATTAATTGCGGTGTTAACCGTGTTGGTTTGTTTAATCGTCTCAGTTCCCGCAGGTTACGCGCTCTCAAAACGCAGTATGCCGTTACGTGTTTTTTGGATGTTACTGTTTTTAATTCCTCAGGCGTTTCCAAATCTAACCGTGTATATGAACATAGCTCGACTATTTTATGACTTCGGCTTAAACGGCACCTTGTTGGGCGTGATCTTGGTCCACAGCGTACATGGTTTAATGTTTTCCATTTGGATCAGCGTAGCGGCATTTTCCTCGACAGATCCTATGCTAGAACGTGCCTCTAGAAATCTAGGCGCAGGGCCTTTCTATACCTTCTTCCATATTGTTTTGCCACAGGCAGCGCCGGGGTTAATCGCCAGCTGTATTTTTGTCTTTTTAGAGTCATTAGACGAATTTACCGGCACTTTTTTCGTAGGTTCACCGAATATAAGCACATTACCACTTTTGCTTTACACCGCTAGCATGGAAGGTAACTATCAGATCGCTTCGATCACCGCTTTAATTCTGCTCGTGCCTTCCATCTTATTTATGATCATTATTAATAAATTTATGCGACCAGACATGCTATCCAAACTGGGAAAATAAATGACTAAAAAAGAAACAACTTCACAGCGGCGATGGTCGACATAATACGAATCATCCATTTGAACTGGACTGGATTCACTTTTTTCAAAAAGTGATAGCCAATGAATGAACCAACGACCAGTCCAGGAATGGCGTATAAACTGGCTTGCGTGCTTTCGACAGACAGCAAACCAAGGCTGATGTAGAAGGGTAATTTGAGTACGTTAATGATAAAAAATGCCCAAGCACGAGTACTAACGTAGGTTTCTTTATCGAGTTTTTGCTCTAGCAAGAAGAGACTAAAGATAGGACCTGCAGCGTTGGCCATCATGGTGACGATACCGCCAAAAAAGCCCATTGAATAAGCCGCCCAAGGCTTTTGCATAAACGAGGCGGGACGAAAGTCCAAATACAATCCCAAGGCGATCATCAAAATAATCATGAAGCCTAAAAAGTTGACGAATTGATCCGCGTCGATGTTAGCCAAAAACCGACTAGCAACAAACACACCCAAAAAAGCCAAGGGTAAAAAACGCGCCAATACCGCCCATGCAATTTTAGATCGGTAGCTCCACACTGCCAGAATGTCGGTAATGATATAAAGCGGCAATATCATCCCTAAAGCTTCTGGCCCAGGGAAGGCGATCATCACAATAGGCAGCACCAATAAGCCCATGCCACCAACTGAAAATTTAGAAAAACCGGTAATTAATCCCGCCAAAAATAACACGACGAATGCTGAATCCACTTATGTATCTCCTTCATGAAACTAACAGTAAGGCTCTTTTAATGATTGCCATGATAAGACATATAATGAACAATAAATAATCTCGTTTTATTATTAAAACGATCATAATTACTAATCATATTGTGAGCTTTATGAAACTAGATCAGCTAAGAGCCTTTATTGCTGTGGTCGAAACGGGAAGTTTTCGCTCTGCGGCCGATTCGATCCATAAGACTCAACCGGGAATTAGCGCGGCCGTAAAAGCCTTAGAAGAACAATACGGAATTTTGTTATTTGATCGTAACAGTTATCGCCCAACGCTGACCGCCGAAGGTCATGCTTTTTTCCAGCAAAGCAAAAAGCTCATGTCTCAAGTTTTACAATTGGAAAACTTAGGGCATGATCTTGCTCAAGGCACAGAAGCGCCACTACAGCTCTGTTTAAGCCAAATGGCGCTAGACGATGACTGCATGTCACGAATCAAAGCCTTTCAGCTTCAGCATGCTGACATTGCCTTAGACATCACTACAGATCATCTCTATGGCGTACAAGAAAAACTCGCCAAGAACAAATGCGAAATCGCCATTGGCCCAAGATACGGACTCGATGACCGGCACGCTTTTATCGAGCTAAATAAAATCACTATGATGGCCGTGATCAATCCCGATTTACTCGCCATACTCAGCGCAAACGACGCCAAAATAAAACAACAGTCACTGTATTCAATCCCACAAATTTTAGTAACGAATACGGCAGAAAACGCACCAGAGAACGGACATCAATACGTACTACCGACGGGCAAGCGTTGGTATGTGAATGACTTTCAAGCAAAAAAAGCCATACTGTTGCACGGCCTTGGCTGGGCGAGAATGCCAAAGCATTGCATTCAGTCGGAATTAGATAATGGTCAGCTGGTGCCAATGGAAGTAGAAAATTTCACCTCACAAAATCAGCTGCCTATTTTTATGATTCGTTTACGCCATCAAACACAAAGTTATCAGGCGAATCTTTTTTGGGAAATGATGAAGAACTTTTCGAATGTCACCAGAACAGATCTATAAAGTTTTATTTAACGACCAATCATAATCCAAAAAGCGAATAGTCATATCTTTGTCTTTTAGCTTCTGAACCTCTTCAGGGCTTAAAGACAAATCGGCGGCGTGATCGACCAGAAACTGTTCCAACGACGAATAACCTTGCCAGCCTTTTTCAAAGTCTTTTCGATACCATTTAAAAATCGATGAAAGCGCCAACTTGCCGTTATCTATTCGATTTCGACTGCGATCTTCCAAGAAAAGCCGAGTTTGCTCGCCTAACTGAGTATCTAAATACTTTCCGGTATAGGCTTCATTTCGTAGCGCCGGGCAACCGATACTGGCGCAATTAACCGCGAAATGAATGCGTGGGTCTTGGTAACGATCCGAACCGCGAATCAAGGTGTGTTCGATATCATCCAAAGAACGCGTTTCACCCAATAACGGAATAAAAGACTTGCTCCACGGCGAGTTAAAAAAACTGCCCAAATCTTTGATCGAGTCCAAATCAGGCCACTTAGTAAGAATCAACGCCACCGTCCAAGCGTTATAGGCATTGATCAAAAACGCCAATTGCTCGTCTTTCGGCCAAGCATCAAACTCAGCGCTACTCACTTGGGACAAACTCGCTAAATAGCTTTTCAGCTGAGACTTATCATCGGCAAAGCCTTGATAATCCACTTGGCTTGCATGACCGCCATTGAGCGGCAGCACATGCTGTTTTAGCAACGTGTCCCATCGGCTATGGACAAATCCGTTTGCTGCGCTCACCTGAGCGCTGAGCAAGCCAACAAAAACGAAGCTCAATAGAGTCAAAACCAATAGGCGAAGTTTTTTCATCGAATTAACCTCGACGCAAGGTATGGTATTTTTCCAGCCAATTCAAAATGCGCTGTGGCGCGTGCGCACGTTTCCACTCGCCTGCCGCGTATTTATTGGCTTCTGCCCAAGTTGGATAAGTGTGAATCGTGCCGAGGACTTTATTCAGGCCAAGACCATGTTTCATCGCTAACACAAATTCTGCCAATAAATCCCCTGCGTGTTCGCCAACAATGGTCACACCCAAGATCTTATCCTTGCCGGGTACTGTGAGCACCTTCACAAAGCCTTTTGCGGCGCTGTCTGCAATGGCACGATCCAGATCATCCAACTCGTAACGCACCATTTCATAAGCAATGCCTTTGTCTTTCGCGTCTTGCTCACTCAAGCCGACTCGCGCGACTTCAGGATCAACAAAGGTGGTCCAAGGAATGACTCGATAATCAACACGGAATTTTTTAAAGGTACCAAATAAAGCATTCACCGCCGCGTACCAAGCTTGATGAGCCGCTACGTGAGTAAATTGATAAGGCCCAGCCACATCGCCTGCAGCAAAAATATTCGGATAAAGTGTTTCAAGGTAATCATTGGTAACGATGGTGCCTTTGGTTTCAATGCCAAGGTTTTCCAAGCCATAACCTTCAAGACGCGCTTCGCGGCCCACCGCACAAATCAACGCATCAAATTCCACCACGGACTCTTGTCCATCATGCTCAACAATTAAACGCTTCACATCTCCTTCTTTTTCACAGCGCACGGCACTATGCGAAGTCAGCATAATCACGCCATCTTGGATTAAGCTTTCTTGCGCCATAGCAGAGACTTCTTCGTCTTCTCTTCCCATGATGCGAGCCGAGCGCTCAACTTGCGTCACTGTCGACCCCAAGCGAGCAAAACTTTGTGCCAGCTCACAGCCAATAGGACCGCCGCCTAACACAACAAGGCGCTTCGGCGGCTCATCAAATTTAGCAAAGGCTTCCCACATGGTATCGCTGGTGTAATAACCCACGTCTTCTAGGCCGGGCAAATCCGGCACAAAAGGACGAGCGCCAGTTGCTAATACAATACTGCGCGCCGTTAAGCGTTTCGTGCCGCCCTCATTTAATTGAATTTCCACCGTCCAAGGGTCGATCAATTTGGCATAGCCTTGCACCACATCGACGCCCATTTTGCTGTAACGCTCAACACTGTCGTGAGGTTCGATTTTTGCGATCACATCGTGAATACGTTGCATGACTTTTTTGAAAGAAAAACTCGGCTCGCTGCTGTTCAAACCATAGTTTTCAGCATGGCGCATTTGATGGGCAACTTTCGCGCTTTTGATTAATGCTTTACTCGGAATACAGCCGTAATTTAAGCAATCACCGCCCATTTTGTTAGCTTCAATCAAGGTCACTTTGGCTTTCACTGTGGCTGCAATGTAAGCACTCACTAAGCCACCAGCCCCAGCACCAATAACAATCAAATTTCGATCAAAGGATTTTGGCTTGGTAAATCCAGCATAAACGCGACGCGCTTTCACTACATCGACTATTTTTTTCGCGATAAGAGGAAACACTCCCAACAACACAAAAGACAATAATAACGAAGGCGACAAAATGCCCGACAAACTCTCTAACTGACCCAATTGCGTGCCAGCATTCACGTAAACCAAAGTACCGACGAACATGCCAACTTGGCTCACCCAGTAAAAGGTGAAAGCACGAAACGCGGTCAAACCCATCAGCAAGTTAATCAAGAAAAAAGGAAAGATCGGCACAAGACGAAGGGTGAATAAATAAAAGGCGCCGTCTCTCGCAATGCCTTCGTTAAAGGCTTTTAAACGACCACCAAAACGCGACTGCACCATGTCTTGCAGTAAATAACGTGACACCAAGAACGCCAACGTCGCACCAATGCTGCTAGCAAAAGACACGATCACGGTTCCCCACAACAAGCCAAATAACGCGCCTGCCGCCAAGGTCATAATCACTGCACCGGGCAAAGACAAAGCGGTAACGATAACGTACAACAGCAAAAATGCACCGCCAACCAATAACGGGCTTTCGTCGCGCCAAGCATCAAACTGCGTAAGGCCAGATTTCAAACCGTCTAGTGTTAATAACTGATTCAAATCGAAATAGAAAAAGCCCGTGGCCAATGCTGCAATCAATACCAGCAATGCAATTTTTTTCATTAGTAGAACTCCAAAAGAGCCTTTCAACTCACGGTGAAAGCCAAGACAAGAATCGATATATAAAGATTAGACTCGACTCCAGTGTAAATTATTACAGCATCTTGGCGTATTTTCTAAAATAAACCCAAAAGTGTATAAATAAGAGAGTAAAGCAAAAGCAGAAAAGCTGCACGGCATAGCAGCTAAAGACGGCAACGCTTACGAAAAAGCGTTGCCGAGAAAGGTAAGGAATCGAACTAAACGACGGCTTTAATACGACCAGCCCACAGGCTAAACAACACGCCAAAACAGCAAATACACAAGATCAATACGACCAAGCCAGAAAGACCATAAACCGCGATTGCCGTTGCAAACGTCGGTGGCCCAACAGTTGCGCCAATATTACCAAACTGAGCAAGTAAGCCATAACCTTGCGCTTGTTCACTTGGGTTACGAGCAAGCGTTGGAATCATAGCCAACGCAGAACCCGGCACCATGCCAAGAAACAGCACCATCACACCAACCACAACACAGAAGAGTTCAGCAGAACCACTGATGAATGACAACACAATCACGCTAGTTGCCACGCCAAAATACGCCATCAATGCAACACGCTGCGACCGCATCAGATATTGCGCAATGGCGCCTGCCAAAAAAGTACCGCTGGTACTGATTAACGGCAACACAACCAACATCAACTTCTGCAATGACGAATCGCCAATCAACCCGGGAATATAGGTCAATACAGACACAAGTGTGCAGGTATAAAACAAGAACACACAGCTAGGCAATAAAGCGCGAGGATTGCGATAAATTTTTATCATCTGCTTAAAGAAGCCATCCTGAATTTCCGTCACTGGTACCAAGTCCAGCACTGGATTTTTTCTTAGCTTGAAGAACAACACCACACCGATTGTCATGATAAAAACGCCATGGCTTAAAAATAAAGTCTGCAAACCGTATTGATCTAAAATATTCTTTCCAGCCCAGCCACAAACAGCAAAGGCGACCCCAAAGAAGGTACCCCAAATGCCCATAGTCAAAGACTTATGTTGTGGCGCACTAAGCTTGGCTATCAAAGTTGGTGCCGCGACAACAACACCTAATTGAGAAAAACCTTCCAGCATTCGAGTTATAAACAACAGATTAAAAGGCGGCAAAGTTGACTGAACTAGCGATAAGCCACCGCCCAACAACAAAGCGCCAACCAACACCTTCAAATAACCGACACGACTCGCGATCATGCCCGCCGACACACCGAACACCAACCCTGCAATGCCAACCGCAGACAATGCCGCACCTGTTGACGTTGCACCAGCTTGATAATGCGCAAGTAAATCATCGAAAGACACCGAGAACTTCGCAAACTGCATCGCAGCGGCAATACCCGCCACCCAGAGCAAAATAACTTCCAACCATTGGGTTTTAGGCTCAGTGATTGATGAATGAAAAGAGGTGTTTGGCATCTCGCTTCCTTATTAAAATGAAAATTAAGCCATCCATTAATGAAGAGATGCACTTAAAGCTGACCTGACGGACAAATTATGGCCGCTATTCTAAAACAAAAAGCACCAAAGATGGGCAGGTATTTATAACTAGAGTAAGGAAAGGCTTAGTATTTCGCTCGATAATGCGAAGGAGGAAATGAATGTTGTCTCGCCCAAAGACGACGAAACTGCCTTGGATCATCGAAGCCACAACGTTCTGCGACCTCTTCTATTGGCATAGAGGTGCTTTGCAAAAACTGCATCGCTAAAGCGAGTCGCAATTTATGGATGTACTCTCGTGTCGTTACACCAGCGCTTTCTTTAAACAGCCGCACAAGTTGTCGCGGGCTACATTGGGCGACGTCAGCTAAACATTCCAATGACCAATCACGAGCAGGATCAACCTGAATAGCATCTTGCACACGGTGCACGCTTTGATGAAAATGATTGCGGTTTTCTAACCACGGAGATTGACTAGGATCATTGGGACCACGGCGAGAGAACAGCACCATATGACGCGCCACCTGACTCGCACAATTTGCGCCAAATTCCTGCTGTATAAGATACAGAGCCAAATCAATACCGGCCGTCACACCAGCACTACTATAAAAATCACCATCTACGGCAAACAATCGATTGGAAAGCACTTTAGCACTAGGCTCTGTTTCTTGTAGTTCGTCGAGATGCATATGGTGAGTGGTACAGGCTCGACCCGCTAAAAGCCCAGCTTTAGCAAACAACAAAGTCCCGGCACAAATACTAATATAACGGCCAATGTTGCTGGCTCTTTGACCTAACCAATTGATAGCGGCTTCCATAGCAGGCGTCTCTAAATCAATACGATCACCCGCCAATCCTGTACTAACGACCCAGCTATTAGCCACCATAACATCAGGTAAAGGCTCAACTTGAATATCCAAACCCAAGGTGTTTTCAACCTTTGTTTCAGGGCCAACAAAATGCAGCTCGAATTGTTTCAATTCCTCACATTCAGCTCCAATTGCAAACCGATTGCTATATTGGAAAGCCTCCGCAGGGCCAATCGTATCCAACAAAACACTATTTGGTAGCATGATAAAATAAACAGGAATCTTAGCTATCGCGGACACTCTTTATGCCTCTTTGAACATTGTTTTTATCTGATAGAAAAGCCGGGCGCCAAAGGTATTCACCAACAATCCCATTAGGACAAAGCACACCCCAATCCATTGTAATGCTAATAAGCTTTCATCCAATATGGCAGCCGCAAAGGTCAAACCCACGACAGGAACACCCAAAGTCAACGGCGCAACCTGACTCGCAGGATAACGGCCCATCAAATATCCCCACAAAGAATAACCTAAAATCGTCGCCACCAAGGCAAGATAAACCAAAGCACCGATAGAAACCCAACTAATACTAAGTAGAGCCGATTGCATCAACTCAGGCCCTTCCATCAACCAAGAGGACACAAAGAAAGGCAATGGCGGCACCCAAGCACTCCAAATAACCAAATTCACATTTATCGAGTAGCCTTTCTGACTCATTGTACGAGCACTAATATTGCCCATCGCCCAACTCGCTGCGGCGAACAAAGTCAGGATAAAGCCGAACAGTGTCATATCGCCCACGCCAGACACGACCGCAATCATCAGCAAACCACCGCCCGCCAAAACAATCGCCAGCACTTGATGAAACTTCACACCTTCTTTCAAAAATACCAAGGCGAATATCATGGTAAACAACGCCTGAGACTGCAATACCAAAGACGCCAGCCCCGCAGGCATACCATTCGCCATCGCCATAAACAAAAAGGCAAACTGCATAAACCCCATTGGCAGCGCATAAATGCACCACCATTTCAGCGGAATATTTGGCCGTTTCACCAACAGACAACCAATCGCTGCCACCGCTAAAAATCGTAACCCACCCAACAACAATGGAGGCACTTCGCTAAGGCCAAAAGAAATCACCACAAAGTTTAACCCCCAAGCGAGGATAATAACGAGAGCCAATATACTGTCTTTAAACGTCATAATACGTTCCACCATTAAATTTGATAGAAGCACTATAAAATCGCAACTTAATCGAAACGAGGGCAGACTGTAGGGTCAAAAAGGACATGACAAATGGTCTGACAGATAATCTCCCAGACCATTTAAAAATAAGTAATAAAAACTACTGAGCCACTGGCGTTAATTCAGCTTTTCTCAGCTCTTTCATGCGCAAGCCGATATTGCCCAGAATCAGCATCATACCGCCGATGATTTGATAAGCCGTTAGGCCCATATCAAGGAAGAGCCAGTTGATGGCGGCGGCGAAGACAGGGAAAGACAGCTCGGCCAAGGTGGCGAGTTGCGCTGGGACGGTTTTTAGTCCTTGGTAATAGAACCACATACCGATAAAACCACTCAGCAAAGCCATCGCTACGGCGAGACTTAGATCTATAGATGTCATCGCTGTCAAGGTATCAGACTGCGCCAGCGCCATCGGCAATAACACCAATAAACCCGCCACAAAACGGCCTGACATGATCGCGTTCGCTGGCATATGTTGATAAGACAAGTATTTACCACAAACCGTCGCGGCGCCCCATGCGATGACCGCAATCAGGGTATAACCATAACCTTTTAGGATGCTCGTTGTGTCACTTGAATAATGCCATTGCGCGTCGCCCAGTTGACGTAAGTCTGGCCACATCATCACAAAACTGCCCAATAATATAACCGCTGCCCACTGAACGAAATGCCCTTCAATGCGTTCTTTTAGCAACCAATACGCCAGCAAAATCGCCACGATTGGCTGCAGTTTTTGCAGCAAAATCACCACAGTTGGATTCAGGTAATGGAAAGCTTCGGTAAACGCCAAAGTTCCCATTGCAGAGCCAATGCCGCCAATAAAAAACAAACACGAAAAGCCGCCTATCGACATATGACGATAAACATGGCGATAGCGCCACAACATAGGTGCGACAAACAGCACTAAGGTAAGGTGTTCGATTAGGACAATTTGCAGAGTGGAATAACCCGCACCCAGCAAGGGGTAACGAATTAAGGTATCAAGCGCCCACGTGAAGCACGCGATCATGATAAAGAATGTTCCTGCCATCTTTTGGTTTCTCCAAATAATAAGATGTACAGGGGTGATGAGAACGAATAGTACCAAGCGCTGCACATAAAAAAGCACAGCACAGAAACGCCTAAAGAAATTAGGCGTAACTAAGACTTGGTCGATCTTCTATCATCCGGACTATGACCGTCGGCTCTGGAGTCTCACCAGATCTGCTGACCCTTGCTTCTTAAAAGGCATTTCTTAAGATGCTTTTCTTAAAGTAAAAAAACAAGGCGCTCGCGGGCTGTTGATAGACTTTTCAATCTTATCAAATCACCGCCGGTGGGGAATTTCGCCCCGCCCCGAAGTTCGATTAATGTAAAAATTTACTGTCTAACTTTAAACCTATCACCCTACTTAGGCAATAAGCTCAAGATGTATGCTAATGAAATAATCTATTTCTAATGCAATAAAAAATGTGACCACTTGTCTCGCATTCATATACACTCTCTATCCAAAAATAATTCATTGAACGGGATCACTTCAATGCAAACTTCCTCTAAAAGCGGCATTTTATACGCGTTAACAGCATTTACCTTATGGGCCATTGCACCAATCTATTTTAAGGAAATGTCATTTATCCCGGCTCAGGAAATCCTCGCTCACCGTATTATTTGGTCATGCCTGATCGTTTTGGTATTAATCATTCTGCTACGTTATACCAGCGCGCTAAAAACTGTGCTGCGCTCGCCTAAAACCTTATCAGCCATGCTGATTTCAACAGTACTTATTGGCTTTAACTGGGGTATCTTTATTTGGGCTATACAAAACAACAAGATACTAAGTGCCAGCTTGGGTTATTACATTAACCCGCTTATTAGTATTTTATTAGGCGTGATTTTCTTTAAAGATAAACTAGATAGGGTACGAAAAGCGGCCGTTGTTTTATGTTTTTGCGCAGTTGCTTTTGAGGTCATTCAATTTGGTTCATTGCCTTGGATCGCTTTGGCTCTGGCCATTACTTTTGGCTTTTATGGTTTGGTACGTAAAAAAGTCGCCGTCGATAGCTTTACGGGTATGGCGATTGAAACCGCGATTTTATTACCTTTTGCTCTCGCCTATTTAATACTCAGCGACTCACCAAGCACCAATATGTTTGACAACAGCAGCACTGTAAATTGGTTACTATTAGCTTCTGGACCAATAACTATGGTTCCACTCATGTGCTTCGCGGCAGCAGCTAACAGAGTGAGCCTAGTAACACTTGGGTTCTTCCAATACATAGGTCCCACGGGAATGTTTATCTTAGCGGTATTTTTGTACGACGAGCCGCTCAGCCCAGAAAAACTCACCACTTTTGTACTGATTTGGTCTGCTCTTGCCATGCTAATTGTGGACTCAATTCGCCGTCTTCGTAAAACCAAAGTGGCGAAGCTTATTGATAGTGATGACGCGATATAACTCTACTCCCAAGGCATGACTCATAGTGAGTCATGCCAACTCAGATACGTCAGAACAATCCGTAAAGATTGACGATTCCCCGTCATTAACAAGGAAGCTTCGCGGTAACGCATTGATCGACCTATTTATTCACTCACAAAACCCTATTGTTAAGATCATCTTTAAATAAGTTGGATTCTTACTATGCATGTTAATGTCCAAAAGACCTTTGCCAAAACCTTTGCTGCTATTTTTTTCACACTTGCCGGTTTTGTAGTCATTGCCAGCTTTGGCGGCGCTATAAATGAGTATCGTCACGGTGAGAGCCTTACTCAAGTCATCATCAAAATTATCAATTCCAACATCATCGCCATTGCGGTATTTGAGCTGGCGATGGTCATCAACAAAGAATACGGCAGTGATAATGAACATGACGTTATTGTGTTACTGAGACGCACATTACCGCGTTTTATCGGCACGGTTTGTGTTGCGATGGCATTAGAAGGTCTAATTATGGTGATCAAATACAGCCAACTCGATATGGCGGGTAATTTGTATTATCCAGTGGCAATTGTCGCTAGTTCGGGCTTCTTACTGATTTCCCTTGGTGTTTTCTTAAAATACGCGCCTCGTGAACATTAATTTTTTTAGAACAAAAATGATCAAAAAAATGAATTATCTAGCACCATAAGTTATTTAAAATCATGGCATTTTTTGTTTCTTTTTTAGCCTCCAAGCCTCACAATCGCGGCATGTTTGGCTACTGATTATACATAATGAAGATCATCTCGTTTGACGCGCTAAGAACCCTCCACTTACCCCAGGTTAAATACATTAAACCCGAGTCGATGTACGAACATTTGGAGGAAATCAAAGAAGCTGATTGGCTGCTATTTCCACAATATTGGCAACTTACGGCTTTGGTTTACGGACTGAAAAAACGTATTTTCCCAAGCCTTGCGTCATACATGATTGGTCACGACAAAGTCGAAATGACACGAACATTTCGTACTGTTGCACCACAACAACATCCTTATACGGTTATTTCTGCTAATACACCTTATGAAGCGGAGAAAATCTGGGACGAAATGCCATCACCTTTTGTGGCTAAAATTCCACGCAGCAGCATGGGCAATGGTGTATTTTTAATAGAAACCATTGGTCAGTGGCGAGATTATGTTGCTAAAACTGATGTTTTGTATGTGCAAGAGTACTTGCCAATAGACAGAGACATGCGTGTTATTTGGGTCGGAAACAAAATCGTTAGTGGTTATTGGCGACTACAATCAGACAATGGTTTTCACAATAACATCAGCCAAGGCGGACAGGTGGAAGTTGCATTGATTCCAAAAGAAGCTCAAGACCTAGTGACTTATTTGGCTCAATCTCTAGACATCAACCACGCAGGGTTCGATATCGCTATGGTTGGATCTGTGCCCTATGTGATTGAGATAAACCGTATTTTTGGCAACCAAGGACTGCCAACTATACAACAAGATGTGAATACCGAACTGCTCAGTTATCTAAATGAACAACATTTTTTATCAACCGCTATGTTAATTGATCAACCAAGCGGTTTTTAACAACGCCTTTGATCATGCCAAGGTGTACTTACACCGTCATACCTTGAGATCTTTGCACTACTACTGAGTAAAGATCTTACCTTCATAAAATAATACGCTAAAGTACTCGGAATAGAATTGCGTCATCGTCGCGTCACAAAATACAGATAAACTGACAGCACAGTTCAATTATCCTATTAAGGGCACTCCTTTGAATACTAGAGCATTTATTCCTGTAATCGGCATGTTGGCATTAGCTGGCTGCAGTTCTGTTAATACGACATCAAACGCCTCTACTGATACTTATGTATACGGCACAAAATCTGTTTATGCTCCGCAAGACAGTGTAGAAAACTACAGTACAGTTCCAGCAAGCTACACACTGGTTTACACTGAGTTAGTCGCTCGTCACGGTTCTCGTGCACTTTCTAGCCCGAAATATGACGACATCAGTTTAAAAATCTGGCAAGCCGCCAAAGAACAAGACGCACTGACTCCTCTTGGCGAACGCTTGGGTGCTGAAATCGAGCGTTTAATGGCAGCCAACGTCAAAATGGGCTACGGCAACTTATCTAAATTGGGCAATCAAGAGCAAACTCAAATCGGTGAACGCATGGCACAACGCAACGCCAGTTTGTTAAACCAAGCAGTGCAAAACCAGCAACAAATCGCTTTTGAATATTCAGGACAAGATCGCGCAAGAGACAGTGGTCTAGCATTCGTTCAAGGCTTAGAAAACGTCAATCCAGCTTTAGCACCATTGATAAACAAGCCGGTGAAAAATAAAGTTCAGTTATACTTCCACAAGCAAGACAACAACAAAGATTATCAAGACTACGTCGATGAGAACAGACAACTACGTGAAGCCATCGACCATTTGTTTGACCAACCTAAAACCCATCAAGTCGCACAAGAAATGCTAGAGCGCGTTTATTCACCAGCCTTTGTCGATCAACTTGCAGAAGGCAAATTGTCTTTCGTCAAAGTTGGTAAGAAAAAACCAACCGTTTACAACGATGTAGAAGCAGCCATCCAACTTTTTAATCTTTACCTAATTGCTCCAGGGTTAGCTGATGAAGCAGGCGAACAGCCATGGAACTTCACCCAGTTCGTCACCCCAAAAGAATCTCAGTGGCTGTCTTATGTTTTGGATGGTGAAGATTATTACGAAAAAGGTCCTAGCTTCGCTGATACCAATATCACCTATAAAATGGCGTCCGTGCTAGAAGATGATTTTTTCAATGAGATCAAGGGCATACAAGACGGCACAAATACCAAAGCAGCAAAAATACGCTTTGCCCATGCTGAAACCATCATTCCATTTGCCGCACAAATGCAATTAAAAGGCAGCGATACTGGAGTGTCTCGTGACACTGGCTATACCTTGCAAACTAGCCCTTGGCGTGGTGGCTGGGTATCGCCATACAGTGCGAATATTCAGTGGGATGTTTACCGTAATCAAGCTGGCAGCTTATTGGTGAAAATGCTCTATAACGAAAAAGAAATTGCCTTTAAAGACAGCTGTAAGCCAATTTCTACTGGAAGTTATTTTTATCAATTCTCTGAGTTAACTCGATGCTACGGTAAATAATAACTAGGCAGAAAACGCCAAACTTAATAATCAAAAACAGTCATAACACAAAAAATGTCATGGCTGTTTTTTTATTGCTTGAACTTTTTTTTACAACAGAACCATTGGCTACTGAATCTGCCTTGCCATTATGATCATCTTATCAAGAGCAGTATTTAATGGCTTTGCGACTTCAGGTCTAATACGAGTATTTGCCGAACAATCATTGATGGCTGCCGCGTATTCTGTAAACAATTTTTTCTCTGAATAACGCTCACTAAGATGTTTAAAAAAAGTTGCTCTTTGGCGATCAAACAGCTTTTGCATCAACTTGGCTTGCATCTCGTTACCACCATACATGCTTAATAGTTTTGGCGTAATAACATCATTTTTAAGGTAATTTTTATAAGCAGATAAGCCACTATGAACGATTGCCATATCATCCAAGGTATAGTGATCGGAAAAATTGTCTAATGTAGTGTCGACAAAATCTACCAGAGCTAAACAAGAGTTAAGTTCATTAATTGAAGGATTCGCCGCAAACATCGCAGGCGAAAAAAATAAACTGAGGACAAGCATTAAGTGGTTTTTCGTTTTCACAGCCCTTCTCCTTTTTATTATTTTTGTATTGCGGATTAAATGCTCAACGGATAGCACTAAGCCCGTTTACATAAAGTAACACCAAGACTGATTTAAGCAAAAACTTATCGTAAATAGTTATCAACAATACTTCGCTGATCTAAACGACTAGAACACACAAATAATATAATGTCTTCAATATTAAACCGAGATTATCTGGCTTTGCAGCCCGATATCACTCGTTTCGTTGAGGGGGGATTATTTGCCAATTTATTAGCTGGGCGAATTGGCCTTGGTGCAAAATTACCACCACAGTTTGGGCAGCGCCCATTAGGAAGCTTAGTATCGACACAATCGAGGCAAAAGGTACATTCAAAACTACAAATCATGGCATCTTCGGCTGATGGTGGTAAATCTTTATCACAACACTCACAATTAGGCCTTAGTTCTAACATATATTCTCCTCCAACTCATTCCGCACAAACAGATTAGAATCTAGCTTATATAACATGAAGAACACCACTAAAACCTACGATTTTAGTGGTGTTCGAGTAACAAAAAATCTAAATAATGATCAGCTTGCTAGTGTAAAACGCGCCATAGTTTGCTTCATCGCAGCACCCTGACTACTCAGTTCTTCCGCTGCCGCAGCGCCTTCAACAGAACCAGCTGCATTTAATTCAACAACGTCACCGACAGAAACCATTGCTTGCGTAACTTCACTCACTGCCAAAGCTTGTTCATGGCTAGCAGATGCAATTTTCGCAACAATAGCCGATGTTTCATTGATGCCATCAAATACGGCTTGTAGAGACTTATTGGTATTTTCAGCAATAGAAACACCATTTGCAGTCTTGGACGATGATAGCTGTATTAACTTCGCCGTTTCAGCCGCTGCACCTGTACTTCTAGATGCTAAGCCACGTACTTCATCGGCAACCACAGCAAAGCCTCGTCCCTGCTCCCCAGCCCTAGCGGCTTCAATCGCCGCATTCAGTGCCAATAAGTTAGTTTGCTCGGCGATTTCATCAATGGTCTTAATAAAGCCTGCAATACTTTCTCCAGCGTCTTTAATTTCATTCATTGCTATAACCATTTCTTGCATATGAGCCTGCCCTTCAACCACTGCTCTTTGAGCTGTCTCGGCTAACAAGTTAGCTTCTCGAGCATTCTCAGCATTCTCACTGGTTTGTACTGATAACTGTTCTAATGCAGCAGAAATAGTCTGCAAATTATCCTTCTGCTGAGTCGCGCCTTCTGCAAGAGAATGACTGAAAATCGATACTTGCGAACTGCCAGCGGCAATTTGATCTCCAGCATTTTGAATATCCATTAGAATAGCATTTAGGTTTTTCACCATGTCTTGTAAGGCTTGTCCAAGGCTGTCTTTTTCTGAGGCCAACACCACAGTTGCGGTCAAATCTCCATCGGCTATTTTTTGCGCTAAAACGGCCTTAGCTTTTAAGCTCTTCACCATAGTTCGGATAGCAGCGTATAAACTCGCTTCTTGCTCATTATTATTTGGTAACTGAACTTCTAAATCGCCATCTGCCACACTGCGAACAACATTTGTAACCAACGCAGGATCACCACCTAATTGAGTGGTCGTCGCACGGGTAATCAACCACGCCACGCCACCGCCCAACAGAATAGCAATCACCACCAACGCTTCGATTACATAAACCGCCGTCGTATTGCTTGTCACCAACTCAGGCCCAAGCAAGTCCTGCTCATTCTTGATAGATAACTTGAGATCTTCAGTCAGCTTAGTAACCTTAGAGCCAACAGGGTTTAAAGTGTCATTAATAACGGCATTTCGATCTAGTATCACAGCAATCACATCATTAAAGGCTTTTTTATAGATCGCAACATCGTTAACAACACGGTCCAATAACGCTTTGCGAGCAGGGTTTTGCAATTCACTAGCTAACACATTTAATTGTGCATCAAGATCAGCAAACTCTTTCTCAACTCTATCAACAGAAGCTTGGTCATTGGATTCCAAAAACTTCATGACATACAAGCGCGCTAGTAGCAAACTTCTTGTTGCCAATGACGCATTGTATGCAGCGGACATATCACCATCATTTTTTGCAGAGACCAGTATTTGAGTAAGGTTTTTCTCTATGAAAGGGCCTGAAACACTCAATATATTATTAAACAATTCATTTCTTTGATTTTTAAAATCAACAACTTTTTCAAACCCTTTTGCATAAGTGTCTAAAGTTGAATCCAAGCCTTTAAGCACATCAACATCTTCGACTTTATCAACATCGAGCAACGCTTCAGCTATATATCGATGTGTATCTTCTAAATAAGTATCGAACGCTTCTTTATCATTTACGCTACCCGTTAAAATGAAGTCCTTTACGTTCATCCGCGCCATCAGCATATTGGCTTGAACTCTGCCGACAGCGTTGGTAGCTCTTGCCAAGGAACGGTATTCTTCAAAACCATGTGATGCATTGGTTAACGCAAAATAGGCCGTGGACCCGACCAAGGCCAATAGAATAATAACGACTGAAAAACCTAAATATAATTTTTTAGCGAAGGTGAGCATATCCTTTACCTCATATTAATGACGAGACGTCCTAATTAAAAAGTAGAAGGTCATATCTAATATGAAGTGAAAAGAATTGTATCTATTTGTAACAATTATTGCTGGAGCACTAGAAAGCCGTTTTCAAGCCGCAAGCACTTTAAACAATTTTTTATAATGGATTTAAAAATAGCCTTTTTTGTCCTAAATGTTTTAACCTGATAGCTGATAAATAGGCGTACGAATTATCATGCGTATCAAAGGTATAACAAATCGCCGCAAAACAGCTCAAGCTTTCTTTTACGAAATGGATTCAAGCAAACACATGACTAAACGCAATGCCACTTCTGCTGATGTCGCCGTTTTGGCGGGCGTTTCCCAATCTACTGTATCGCGTAGTTTCGACCCTGATAGTCGAATTTCGGAGGCTACTCGTCAGCGTGTTTTTGCCGCCGCTGAGCAGCTTGGTTATCAGATCAACAAGGCCGCGCAAACCATGATAAAGAAGCGTAGCGATCTCGTTGGTCTTGTCACAGCTGGCTTGGAAGACCCTTTTCGCGCTGAGTTTCTTCATAAACTGATCGTTGAAGTGCAAAACTGCGGACTTCGTCCCATGGTTATGGATGTGTCCAATCAACAAACCATAGACGAGGAATTACATGGACTGATTCAATATCAGCTAAGTGGTGTGATTATTACTTCAGGAACACCCAGTGAAAACATCGGGAAAGCCTTTATAAGACACGGTATTCCCGTGGTATTGGTAAACCGGACAGAGCACTCCGATGAAGCAGACATAGTTAATTTAGATAATGAAGGTGCCGGCGCCATAGCCGCAGAAGCGTTTATAAAATCTGGCAAAACCAACCTTGTCGTAGTCCGAGCAAAAAAGCCAAGCTTTAGCAGCGTAATGCGTGCCAAAGGCTTTTTAAATTATTTAGCATCCCATATAAATAACGACGAAATTCAAGTCACAGAAGTGCTCTGTAAAACCGGAAACTACGATAGCGGCTATCAAATTGCAGGTAAAATCTTAACTTCACAACATAAACCAGATGGCGTATTTTTCTGCATGGATCATATTGCATGTGGCTTTCTAGATGCAGCCAAACAACTCATAACCGCCAAAGAAATGCAGTCTATCGGTGTCATTGGCTGTGATGACATTGCCTTAGCCCGATTTAAAGCCTATGACTTAACCACTGTGAAACAACCTTCAACCGAGATAGCAAAAGCGGCGGTGCAAACTTTATTAAACAGATTGAAATACCCTACTTCAGCACCCAGTAAGCAAGCTATTCCCGCGGAACTAATCTATCGCTCTACTTTAGCCAAGCCCATAACGGACTAACGTAGAAACCAAAACATACTATTTATACCGAACGAAATACGTTACCTATTGACCTAGATAGAATTTTTATTTCACATTAAATTATTTTTGAAATTTACCTTTCGTTATCAAGATTTGCCTAGTATGCTTATTTTGTTGTTCATACGTATGCACAACTATTTAAAACATCAGGAGGCAATATAAAAATGAAAAACTCTCCATATATCCTTAGCCTTACTTTCGCGACAGCGGCGACATTCTGCGCCGCACCCGCTATGGCCAAAGGTAAGCTAAATGTTCTTTGCTCCACAGATACCGATTGGTGTAGCTTGATGGAAACAAGCTTTGAAGCAGAAACAGGTATTGATGTCTCTCTTATTCGTAAGAGTTCTGGTGAAGCTTACGCACAGCTGCGTGCTGAAGCTCAAAATCCAAAAATTGATATTTGGTGGGGCGGTACTGGCGACCCTCATCTACAAGCCGCAGCGGAAAAACTCACTCAGGTTTACAAACCAAAAGCCCTTCCCAATCTACGAGATTGGGCACAAAATCAAGCGAAAGTATCGGGCTACCGCACTGTCGGGGTTTACGCTGGTGCACTAGGTTTTGGCTACAATGAAGACATTCTAAAATCCAAAGGACTGCCCGCACCACAATGCTGGAAAGATCTAGCCAAGCCGATTTATAAAGGGGAAGTACAAATTGCCAACCCGAACTCATCTGGAACTTCGTACACAGCTTTAGCGACGTTTGTACAAATGATGGGGGAAGACCAAGCTTTCGATTTCCTTGCTCAACTACATAAAAACATCAATCAATATACAAAATCTGGTTCGGCACCGATTAAAGCCGCTTCCAATGGTGAAACAGCTATCGGCATTACTTTTATTCACGACATAGTAAAACAAGTGAAAAAAGGCTACCCAGTTAAAGCCGTCGCGCCTTGTGAAGGCACAGGCTATGAAGTGGGCTCAATGAGTATCGTCAAAGGTGCTCGTCATCTGAAAGAAGCGAAAATCTGGGCAGAGTTTGCCTTACGCCCAGATATTCAAACCATGGCTGAAAAAGCCAATGCTTACCAAGTACCATCCAATAAGTCAGCGACAACGCCACCGGGCGCGCCAGACTTCGATACGCTAAAACTGATCGATTACGACTTTGCCAAATACGGGGCTGCGGACACGCGCCAACATTTGCTACAACGTTGGGATAATGAGATCAAATCTCTACCACGTTAATCATTCAGACAAACCTTGGTTTTCCTGAGATCTGCTGGGCCTTAGTCCCAGCAGAGACTCAAGTTACTGTTTGGAGTATCGATCGTGAAACACTCTTTTATTCCGTGGCTGTTACTCGGCTGGATCGGTTTTTTACTGATGCCGTGGTATCTGCTCGAAGATGGCTTTTGGTCATTTGTCTGGTTAACCGACGGTTACCCTACTGACCTCTACTACGCCCCAGCAATTCTGCAAGGCATACTTGGTGATAAGCTTTGGTTGCTGCCATTAGCCTTACCTTTAATTGCGCCTTTGCGCCTAATTTCATTAACGAAAAGCGACCCTAGATACAGCCGCTATTTAATCTATTCTGGTGCCTTTGGCCTTATCTATATGATGGGCCAAGGTTTCACCATTGGCGTCAGTGGTTGGCAATTTGCGGGACTGGAGTCCTTATTTGGCGAACTAGAATACCAACAATATGGTTTTGGCTATGGTGCCATGCTATGTGGTTTGTCCTTCCTGATACTTTTAACCACTGGACTTGCTGCTACAGGCTTTTTGAAAGGTGATGTATTTGTCACCGGAAGCATTGGTTTGATCGTCGCGTTGGTTGGCTTATTTGTCTTTTTCCCTGTCAGCCAAGTATTAATTAGCGCCTTCATGAACAACGACGGCATGTTTGCTCCAACGGCGTTTTTCGGTAAGTTCTTTAGCGATAATATTTGGTCGTTGTCGTGCCTCAGCGGCGGCTACGCTTGCGGCACTGCATGGAATTCCCTAACGCTGGCAATTCTGACAGCAACATTAACAACCTTGCTAGGCTTGTCTTTTGCGCTGGTCGTCACCCGCACAGGATTTCGCTGGAAAAGATCCTTACGCCTGCTCACTGTTCTACCTATTATCACGCCACCCTTTGTAATTGGCTTAGCGCTGATTCTATTATTCGGACGTTCTGGCGTAGTGACACAATTCTTCGCCGATGCTTTTAATATTGAACCAGGTCGATGGCTGTATGGCATGCCAGGCGTATTACTTGCTCAAGTATTATCCTTTACACCGATTTCCTTTTTGGTATTGATTGGCGTGGTGGAAGGCGTTAGCCCTTCTATGGAAGAAGCGTCGCAAACCTTACGCGCTGATCGCTGGCGCACCTTTATCAATGTTTCACTGCCATTAATGCGTCCCGGTTTAGCCAATGCATTTTTACTGGCCTTCATTGAAAGTTTGGCCGACTTTGGTAACCCAATGGTACTGGGTGGTGACTTTGACGTGCTTTCCACCGAGATATTTTTCGCCATTGTCGGTGCTCAAAACGATCAAGGTTATGCGGCTGTCCTCGCCATTCTATTGTTGATTTTCACCTTAAGCGCGTTCTTCCTTCAACGTCATTGGATCGGTAAAAAATCCTATACCACGGTAACGGGTAAAGCAGATTCCGGTGCTTACATGGGCTTAAACCACGGAATGAAAGTAGCTTGCTACATGACGGCCTTGCCTTGGGCTGCATTAACCATCGTCATTTACGGCATGATTATGTTCGGTGGTTTTGTACAAAACTGGGGCTACGATAACAGCTTTACCTTGCAGCATTATCAAGACGCTTTTTCTGTCGGATGGGGTGAGTTTGGTGTGATCTGGGAAGGCGCAGCATGGGATTCCTTATGGACGACGCTAAGCATTTCCGCCATTGCAGCACCTTTCACGGCAATCGTTGGTTTGCTTACCGCTTACTTATTGGTGCGCCAGCAGTTCAAATGGAAAAATGCCTTTGAATTCGGCACCATGTTGAGCTTCGCAATTCCGGGCACCGTTATTGGTATCAGCTATATCCTTGCCTTTAACGTGCCGCCGCTAGAGCTTACTGGCACAGGCGTGATCCTGATTATCTGTTTTGTCTTCCGCAATATGCCCGTTGGTGTACGTGGTGGTATTGCCGCCATGAGTCAATTAGACAAGAGCTTAGACGAAGCCTCGCTTACCTTAGGTGCAAACAGCTTAATGACCTTCCGACGCGTGATACTTCCTCTGCTACGTCCTGCCATCATCGCGGCTTTGGTGTACAGCTTTGTGCGCGCCATTACCTCGGTCAGTGCGGTGATCTTTCTCGTCAGTGCCGATCACAATATGGCGACGTCTTACATCATTGGCTTGGTTGAAAACGGTGAATTTGGTATTGCCATCGCGTACTGTAGCGTGCTGATTCTTGTCATGTTGACAGCCATTATCGCTATTAATTTATTTGTTGGAGAACGCCGTCTAAGACGCACGACATCTATCTCTCATTCTACCAAGTCGTCTTCTCTTTCCCGTCCTTCTCTAAAGGAGAAACAAGCATGAGTCTTCATTATCAACCAGGCTCAGTGAGCTTCGAAAACGTCATTAAAACCTTTGGCAATGTCACTGCCATTGATAACGTGTCTTTCACCATAGAGCCAGGCAACCTTGTCACATTATTAGGGCCAAGCGGCTGTGGGAAAACCACCACTTTGCGCATGTTGGCTGGGTTAGAGCACCCAACCTCAGGCCGCATCATGATTGGCAATAAAGACGTTACGCATCTACCTGCCACTGACCGAGACGTCAGCATGGTGTTTCAATCTTATGCTTTGTTTCCGCACATGACAGTGGCCGAAAACGTTGCTTACGGCTTAAACGCCAGCGGCGTTAATAAAATCGAAGCCAAGGAAAAGAGCGAAGAAGGATTGGAGCTGGTTGGCTTAGCAGACTACGGGCAACGTTATCCCAGCGAGCTATCAGGCGGACAGCAACAACGTGTTGCCGTGGCTCGGGCACTTGTTCTAGAGCCTGAAGTACTGCTACTTGACGAGCCTCTATCAAACCTAGACGCAAAATTACGTCGCCATGTTCGGGAAGAAATTCGCGAACTTCAGCAAAAAATCGGTTTAACCGCTGTTTATGTTACTCACGATCAAGAAGAAGCACTTGCTGTATCAGATCGTATTATCGTGATGAATCGCTCGGTAATTGCTCAAGAAGGCAGTCCGCGTGAACTCTACGAAGCGCCCGCCTCAAGCTTTATTGCAGACTTTATTGGTGACGCCAATCTCATCGAAGCAGACATCATCGCGACAGACGGAAAGACCGCAGACGTTGCCGTTGGCACGTTGCGCTGTTCTTTACCGCAACGAGGCTTTGACAAAGGCCGCGTGCAGCTAGCGGTGCACCCAAGTTCAGTGCGTTTATCCTTACGAGACCAGCAGTCCACTGGGCTTACAGGCACCGTTAGACGAGCTACCTACTTAGGCAACCAAATGCAATACGATGTTGATTCCGAAGTGGGTAGCTTATTCGTCGTCGACTATCGTGTTGAGCAAGCAATTCCCGTCGGTTCCGATGTGTCTATTGCGTTTTCAAATCGCGGTCTTGCATTAGTTAAGACGGCTTAGAGTGGAGAGTACACCTCATGTTTTTAGCTCATAACCTAATAGATCAAGCGGTTCTCGACCGATTTAATCAAGCAGAAAAAGTAATCAAAATCGCTGGAGCTCAAGCGTTGGAATATTTTCGAAATCGAGAAAAGTTAATCGTCGAAACCAAAATGGAACCACAAGACGTGGTCAGCATTGCTGACCGCAACGTGGAAGTCACCATTATTGAAGGCTTACAAGAGCACTTCCCGCAAGATGGCTTTCTTGGTGAAGAGCAAGGTATTACCAAAGGCGACAACCAGTATTTGTGGGTCATTGATCCGATCGATGGCACCGCGTGTTTTCTCAATGGCATGCATTCTTGGTGTATTTCCGTTGCGCTTATGGTGAACGATAAAATTGCCTGTGGCCTGATCTTTGACCCAAACAGTAACGAACTATTTAGCGCCGTGGCTGGAAAGGGCTGTTTTGTAAACGACAAAAGCGTCGCAACATTAACAGTGAATTCAGTACAAGAAGGCGTGATGGGCTTAGGTACGTCTCACCGAGTTCCAGCATCGCTATGTGTGAACTTCATCGATAAGCTGTTAAACCAAGGTGGCATGTTTATTCGCAACGGTTCTGGTGCGCTCATGTTGGCTTACGTGGCGGCTGGTCGTTTGATTGGCTACTACGAACCTCACATCAACTCATGGGATTGTTTAGCAGGCCTGATCATGGTGGATGAAGCTGGTGGCTCAACCAATAACTTTTTATCAGGTGAAGGTCTGCTTAAAGGCAATCCTATCTTAGTATCGGCAAAAGGAATTAAAGGCTCTCTTCACAATATGACAGGTGTTAACTGATCTAAACGACTATCTCCCAACTTCGCCGCCTGACTGTTTAAATTAAGGAAGGCGGCTTTTTTTATCATTTTCATCAGCAGCAAAAACATCAAGACAAAATATTAGGAACAGTTTTATTAAGACGCTTGGGGCGTTTTTCCCAACGCACTTTGACTTCAAACTGCTGACTGTCTTCGTCTTCTGAGGCACTGACTTTTAGACGCATTAGCCCCTTTGGATCGAGAGTTAAGGAACCTTCTTTTTCTTCACTAAATTCCAGTTTGCCTTTAGACAAGCCTTTCGACAGCGCTTTTAGTACGTCTTGAATATCGTCGGCATCCAATAAGGCTTCATATTTGAATTCTGTTTTCGATTTCATAATGTTTATCCGTAGATTCCTTGTAATTCAGTAGCAGTCATTACTTTTACGGTTGGATAATCGCAACTTAGTCCGACAATGCCAGTGTCCTTGCCGATCAAGGTTGCACCGATACCGTGGCCCTTTAAACCTTCCGCGGTACGAGAATGGCAGTCCAAGGTGATATCCGCTTCCACATGCACCAAGCCTTTTTTGATGGTAATACGCTGGCCTTGCTGACGGTTGATGTGACCTTGTACAACAACGTGAATACCGGCTTTGTGAATCGCATTTACGCCGCGCTCAGTTAACGGAAGATCGGCATCGCGGTATTTTGTCCGAAACGTATTGGCAATCGAACTGTAGTAAAAGCTGAATAAATCGCGACGTTTTAAATTGCGGTGGAAGGCTTTGTTCGCGTACTTAGTGCCGCTTTTCAGCAACATTTGCCCCATACTGTCGTCCAAACCAGCATGCAAAAACAAGAAGGAGCCACGCTTGGCGACCAACTCCATTCTGCGGAAAAACCAATTAAATTCGCCTTTCTTATGCAAAAACAACTGCTGGCATTTCAACGACGTCGCATACACTTGTCGCAAGCTCAATCCTGCTGACAAGCAATGCTTCTCGAAACTGTGATTCTTAGATTCCATTTTGCGCACTTCGCGATCGATACCTTCCACAGTCAAAAAGCCTGCAGCATGAAACGGAAACTCTTTAAACCAATCGTCGCCGGGGAAAAGTAGATCTCGACACGTTTCTTCATCGGGAATTTTCTTATCCCAATGGGTATCCGCTAAATATTCATCGAAGACTTCATTAAACAGCGGCACGACTTTTTTACCCATGCGTACGAAAAAGTGTTGGTTGCCCACGTCCTTCTTGCGCGCCAATGCTAACAATCCCATCAACAAGCGCAAGTCGTGGTTGCCAGCCAACAAGGTTACGCGTGCTTTAAGTTTATAAAGCTGTTTAACACTGCGCAGTAATTTGAGATTGCTCGGCCCTTTATCCAAACAATCACCACCGACAATAATTTCCGACTGTTTGCCTTTTTTCGTCAGGGAAAGATGTCCCAAGCCCGATTTTTTCTTGCGTTCAGCTACGCCAGCAGCAATCAAGGAATCTTCAAAAGCCACCGCATCGGCATGAGGGTCAGAAATAAACACCACAGAACGCTTTGGCCAGCGCAGCTTACTCTTTTTGAACAAAGACGGAGTTTCATTCGGCTCTAAAACGTGACTGTTTACCGAGCTTTCATCTCGAGGCCAAGCCGTCCATTCACTCGGTAAACGCGCAATGATATCGGAGTGATGGGGGCGATCCGTTATGGCTGGAATAGGGCTCAAAATAGGATTCGGCATAAGAAATGATTACCTTTTGGTTGATGGTTTTCGTCAGAAAATTCAAACAAAACAGGCTGCCCGAAAATAGACTAAGCCTTTTACTGTGACAAAGCTTTATGACAGTAAGATGAAAGCTGTCATAAAGCTCCTCGATTTCTTTATTTTAAAGTGTCTATAAGCTCATAAGCTCGATCAAAATCAATCCTGCCAGTGAGTCGATAAACCTTCACATTCGCTAACTCACTGCAATAATGCTCTACGGAATCAATGGCGTTGAGATCTGCAAAAGCACCAGATTTATCTTGATAAAAAGGCCCAGGACGTTTACGTAGTCCTTCGATCGCTTCAGGCTGAGAAGACAAATCAACCGGCTCTAATTGCGTCGGTTCAGCGCTGTCTAATGACCAGTCCAACATAATAAGACGCGACAGATTTCCGGCTAAACGAATACGGTTTGGGCCGTATTCATCTTCGATCTGTACATCGTATTTTTCTTCCAAAGACCACAGCTCACTTTGCGGCATTTGACGTAACGCTTGTTGACGATCTTCTGGCAAGATGTGACGTAATCGCTCGGCATGCAGCAAGGTACCAGGGTTTACTCGCGGCAGTTTTGCCAAGCCGATAGTTTGCGTACCTTGCTCGGTTTTCTTCAATTCTGTTTTTTTTGGCCCTGTATTTTTTAGTAACAGTCGGTCGTTAGTGAGAAAGTCACGTTCGGGATTTTCAAGACAACGTAGCATCAGGGTAGATTTGCCACCGCCAGACCCAGCGGCAATAGCCGTTACTTCGCCGTTTACACAAAACGCTGAGGCATGACCCAAGGTAAAGCCTTGGCGTAAATAATGATTCAAAAACTGGTTGTTAATAAAGTTGACGATTTGTGCCAAGTTAGACGCACAAGGACCAACAGCAACCGTATGATCAGGCCGTTGTAAAAACGTCATGCCAGTTTTGAATTTCTTAATCCAACGTCCACCAGCAACATCAAGGAAACCTTCTTTTCGTCCTTGCTTGCCTGCTTCGCGTGGGACTTCTAACCACTCCAATTCATCACCTACAGCACTTTGCTCCATCACATACACATTCAAGGATGTTGTCGTGTGCGCCTCTGCCTTCAAATAACTGCGGTAATAATCTGCAATGCCAGCCAACAACATAGCTTCATTCGAATGCACGATAACCGACAAATCGGCAAAGTGAAGGCGAATTGTTTCGCTACAATGACTTAATGCTTCATCCACATGAGGCAAATTTAATAAGGTTTTAATCATGATGTAGTCTCCTTTAGAGTGCATTCTTGTGAAACACCTTCTTGTGAAACACATTCCTTTAAAATATAGTCCGCGTAAACACTGGCTGCATCTATATCACAGCCTTCTAACGCGCCTTTAAAACCGCCAAAGGCCGATACTTCAAATACAACAGGACCTTGATCCGTCAAGGCAATATCCACCGTGGTAAAACTCAGGTCGTAGCAAGATTGTGCTCGACGACCTAATTCAATCAGCGTGGCATCAGGCTCAAACATTTCATACTTTCCACCACTATTAATCGTGGTGTTCCAAGAGTCTTTATTGCCAACACGCGCGTAAGTACACAGGTATTCACCGCCAACAAATACCATACCCAAATCTCGACCATCCAATTTCACGGTTTGCTGAATATAATAAATGGACTGACTCTGACGATACTCTTCCAAAGCGTTATGGACAAATTCGTCACTGTCGTCTTTGGTTAACATGACCATGCCGCGAGCTTTGGTGGAATACAGCGGTTTTAGAATTGCTGAACCAAACTCACGCACCGTGGCAAACGCTTGCTCTGGGCTTTCGGTGATGCGTGTTTTCGGCATGGGAATATTGCCCCTCTGCAGAGCCAAGGTGCCGCTCAAACGATTCACCAAGTTACCGACGCTTGCCGTTGGGCTAAACAGTTTGACGCCTGCGCGCTCGGCATAAGACAGCAGATGAATGCGATCTTCCGTCGCTGGCGAATACACTTCGCTGATCTTCTTGATGATCAAACCATCCAGCGTCATCAAATCTAAGTCTTGGAACATCAGCTGATTGGTGTCTAAGCGTAATTCCACTTTGCTCATATCGATCACGGCACGAAAGCCAGTACGCTCTTCAAGGCGATCCGCCAATACTTCTGTGGACCATTTTCCAGGGATACCAACCACCCCGATTTTCAACTTATTCAACGTAAAGCTCCTTAAGTGGTAAAGTAAATGTTTGGGCTTGTTCTGGTGATAATTTGGCTAAACGCTCCAGCAAATATCGAGCGCGTAAATGCATTCGAGAAGCCAGTTTTTTATCAAAAATAAAGCGTGTGGAAGTGGCAAACGAGCGAGCAAGACCTGCAGCTAAGCGCACTTCAAAGGTGACATCTTGTTGACGAGAAGCAAAGCGTCGACCAAAGCGATACACCTCTTTGGCACTTTCCATCATTTGTGTTCGCGTCTCGCCACTTAGCATCTGCAAGCGGTAAATCGAGACCATTAACACCGACAAGTCCTGCACATAATCAAAGTAAGACGCTCGATGCAGATCGATAAAATAGACACGCTTTTCTGCGTCATCGTAAATCAAATTATCGACGTTAAAGTCCCCATGAGTCAGCACGGAAAACGGTGCTCGCCACTGAGCTTCTTGTGTCGCTACGCGACGAACTAACTCATCAAAGCTTAGACTGATGTAACCACAAATGCGCTCTTCGTCTTTAAAAAATTCAGGATGAACCTTGCGACTGTCGCCAATACGCTTTTGCAGTTGCCCCATAAAATTCGCCGAACAAGACTCAGGCGTAAGGCTAACTTTCCATGTCTGGTTCAGAGTTTTAAATAAGGCTTTCAACGCAGCTTGCGTGCCGACTTGGTCGCCAGCAAGCAACAAGGCTTCCAAGGTTTTTCCCGGAATGTGTTCGATCAATAAAGACGATTGTTCATTGCTGTCATCGCTTTTCCCATTGATTTGAGTCGCGCCTGTTTGACAAAGAACGCTTGGGGCGAGCCGAGGGTCAATATCGCGCCATTGATTCACGCCAGCCACTTCTTCTTCAATTTTGGAACGATCACCTTCTTTATAAACTGCAAGCACATCATTGCCAGACTCATCTTTGTGAGTAATCGCAGCAATCGCACTGCCTGAGCGAGTTAACGCCAAACGTCGTACTCTTAAGTCTCGTAGGTCGTAATTCAGGTTCGTCGCACTGTCTAATAAATGAGGATAATTTTGCAACGTGGCGACTTGGCCAAGATCCGCTTTAATCAAGGCTTCCGCCACAACGCCTAATTGCTCTATCAAGCGCTTTACGCTGACATTGCTCAAAATCGCCGCACGCAGCTGGTCATCGCTCAAATCGAACTTTGCTTGCAAAGTGAGCGCTTGCAGCTCGTTATAACTGGCGAGCAACTTGTGAGTGCGTCGACCTAATTTAATACCAGTACGACGACGATTGTCGCTCACGCCAACTTTCACAAGACGTAAGGCACGCCTGATACGTTTCACCAGCTTGCGGCATTCTTGCCCTGTTGGATGTTTATAAGGCTCATACAACGTACCTTCTCGGATACAATCGAAGCAATGCTTGGTCAGCATCTCAAGCGCGATAACCAGAGCATGCATGCCACTTACTTGAGCATGAAAGGTGGTATTGGTTTTGCGGCGCTCTAATAAACGCGCGGTTTCAATATCGGCTTTTTCGCGTAGCGCTTGCACATAGCCACGACGACCGCGAATACTCGACAGCAACGCTGTTGAACTGGAAGTGAAAAAAAGCTCCACAAGATGGCAGTGTGTTTCGACCTCATGCAAGAGAAAAGACACATGCTCTTGTAACGAAGACACTACTGGGGTTGAAGCCATAACGTTTTTCCCTTATTACTTTCCCTTTGACTATACACACAGTAAAAAGCATATAAATGACAGTTATGTGACAATCTGCCATCGAAATACTTAACAAGGAGACAATATGAAAGGACCCAATCCAGATAACAAAGAGCCGATGAAGGGCTTCCCACAAGTAGGTTATCTTAAAAACTTTATTACCCGCGACAATATCATCGTTGGCGACTACACCTATTACGACGACCCTGAAGGGCCAGAACGTTTTGAAGACAATGTGCTTTATCACTTTGATTTTATTGGCGATAAGCTCATTATCGGCAAATTTTGCGCCATCGCAAAAGACGTCACATTCATTATGAATGGGGCGAACCATGCTAATGCGGGGTTCTCAACCTATCCGTTTTACATCTTTGGTAATGGTTGGGAAAAAGCGGCGCCAAAGGCAGGAGATTTACCCTACAAAGGCGATACGAATATAGGTAGCGATGTATGGATTGGCTACGACGCCACCATCATGCCAGGCGTGAAAATAGGTAACGGCGCCATCATCGCCAGCAAATCCGTCGTAACATCAGACGTGCCAGCTTACAGCGTGGTCGGTGGCAATCCAGCCAAGATCATCAAATACCGTTTTGACGAGCAAACCATTCAAGCATTACAAGACATTGCTTGGTGGGATTGGAGCGCCGAGAAAATCACCCGACATTTAGACGCCATCGCCAGTACCGATTTGCATCGATTACAAGCCGCCAAAGATGACTAATCAAGGCCGCCACTAAAAAGGTTACTCACATGACAATCGAGATCCGCACCATACAAGCAAGCGACGCCGCAGCTTGGTCAGCGCTAAGAATCGAGTTTCTGCCAGAAATCAAAGACATCAGCCAAGCGGAAGTCGATGCTTTCTTTCATGGAAGCTATCCAAATGTACAAGAGGTGTTGGTTGCACTCGATGACAACCAAAACATGATAGGTTTTATCGAGCTGAACCTTCGCAACAATGTCCCCGGCAGTAGCCAGCAAACCACGCCCTACATAGAAGCTTGGTTTGTCTCACCAGATTGCCAAGGGCAAGGCATTGGTAAAGCTTTAATTCACGCCGCCGAGGAATGGGCCAAACAACAAGGCTTTCAGGAACTTGGCAGCGACGCCCCGATCTCCAACAAAAAAAGCGTCAACCTTCACAAACAACTTGGTTTTAACGAAATAGAACGTGTAGTTTGCTTATTAAAACCGTTAAAAGGATAAATATCATGATCAAACAAGTCGGTCCAACAGAGATAAAACCCAAACACAAAGCCAGCTGTCATTGTGGTGCCGTTGAGTTGGAATTAACCCTACCGAACGGCATCGAAAATCCAAGACGCTGTGATTGCTCTATTTGTCGTCGTAAAGGTGCCATCGTAGGTTCTGTCGCACTAGACAATCTTCGAATCGTTAAAGGCGATGATGCTTTAAAGCTTTATCAATTCAACACCAGCACAGCCAAGCATTTCTTCTGTTTAAACTGTGGCATTTACACTCACCACCAACGCCGCTCAAACCCTACTGAGTACGGCTATAACATAGGCTGTCTTGAAGGAGTGAACCCTTATGATCTTGGTGAAATCCAAATAGTTGACGGCGTTAATCACCCTGCGGATCGTAAGTAATAGAACGCGTATTTTGCTTATTGAAACCTTGGATTAAATATCCACACCCCTACACTAAAAAATCAGAGCACTTTGTGTCAGTCACTGATTTTTCATGTCAATCCGCTATTTTAAAAGAACTCAGAAAGGATGAAACATAACAAGCAAACCGCAAAAAATCATTATTCATTTAGGAGAAACATGTGAGAAAACGTATCGCAATTGATATGGACGAAACCATTTGTGACAGTTTGCAACGTCATATTGAATGGTATAACCGCGAATTTGACGCCACATTAAGCAAAGAAGACACCACAGGAACACGTATTTATCATGTGATTCCGCAAGAGCATGTGGACTTGGTTAAACTGCATCCCCATCATCCCGATTTTTTCCGGGACCTAACGGCATTTGATGGTGCAATTGACGCCATTAAAATTTTGTCGGAACAATATGAGATCTTTTTTGTCACTGCCGCCATGGAATATCCAGAGTCTTTTGCCGCTAAATATGATTGGTTAAAAACACATTTCCCCTTCATTAACGAGCTCAATTTTGTTTTTTGCGGCGATAAAAGCATTATCCATGCCGATTATCTAATTGATGACACCCCAAAACACCTAGATACCTTCGTTGGAGAAGGGCTATTATTTAACGCCTTGCACAACATCAATGCCAAAGGTTATCAACGTGTGTATAACTGGAAAGACATTCTAGAAAAACTACGATTGGACTAATACGAAAAAAGTAGCCTTTGGAAAGTAGCTTCTAATAGCATGGCGTTTTACAGGACAAACATGAAAACTGACGACAAGATACAGCTCGCTTTACAGCATTTCCGTACAGGTCAATACCAGCAAGCTGAGGCGCTGTTTATGCTTGTCTATCAGCAATCACCTGAGTTTGTGGTCCCACAGATCTATCTGGCACAACTGTCTGTCCTTAAAGGCGACGGTGCCGTCTGGATTGCTCGCCTTGAAACCTTATTGCATGAAAAGCCCTTTATTCACGAGGCATATCATGCGCTAGGGCTGTGTTATCAACAAAACCGCCAGTTACCACAGGCATCACAGGCTTTTTATCAGGCTCTGACAAGCTATTGTCTGCAATCGTCAGCGTTTACGCCTAAGGTTCCTACGCAGGTTAAACTATCGGTAGGATTTGATCGTATCAAAGCCGAGGAATTACTATGGTCAACACTCGCAGAACTAAAGCAGCAGGGGATTCACGCCTTTGCCACCGCGGGTACCTTACTCGGCCTTGAACGCACAGGACAATTGTTAGAAAACGATAAAGATATTGATATTGGTATCGACTGGTTACAAATGTCCAACGCCATCGAGGTATTAACGACATTGGGCTGGCAGGAAGTGTCTCATTCTTATGGTTTAATCAATCCCCGCTGTTTCAAACATCGTTCCTCTGGCATCATCATGGATATTTGTGGCTATGGAACAGAAACGCTCTCAGGTGAAACCATTTCAGGGCTTTGGATGGATCAAGTTCCTTTTGATTGGAATCGCATTACTTACTTTCCTCCCATAAAACTCAGCAGCAAACACTCTCCCGCAGGCGAAATATGGCACCTAAGCGCACCCGATGCATTTCTAGCAATATTGTATGGTGAAAACTGGCGAGTCCCAGACCCCTACTTTGACACTATCGTATCAGCGGCTAACTTACGGCACTTTTCTTGGCTCGCGTTATGCTATGGCTACTCAAGACTTTACGGTGAATTGAGTAAAGGCAACACACAGAAAGCCCTTGGCATACTGGCTACCTTGCGACGACATCAAACAGACGATCCGATGCTGACAGACATCGCAGAGCGCCTGACTCAGGCAACCAAGCTAACCCAGCCATCACGAGTACTTGTATTAGGTTACTTCGATTTGTTCCATCAGGGACATCTCAATTATCTTAATCATGCCAAACAACAGGGCGATACACTGGTGGTTGGTGTCGCTCCTGATACGTTTGGCAAGCAAAGTAAGGGCTATGCTCCGGTCATGTCTGAACAAGACCGCATGGCAATACTCAGCGCACTATCAGTTGTTGATGAAGTCCATCTAGTTGGCGCCCCCATGTCACAGACAGAAGCCGCCGCCCAGTGGATAAGCTCACTCAATATCCGCAAGGTGATTTGTGGCGAAGAATGGCAAGGCAGCGAACGTTGGAATACACTCAGCCAGCGCCTAGCAAACGACAACATTGGCGTCGTATATGCCCCACGCACCGCGAACGTTTCAACCACCGACTTAAAAAATCACATCCTAAACCCTCAGCGCTAGAAAACCTAATAGACATAGCTACCAACCCCGACGGTCGGCGAAGTCGTGCCATCTCATGATCGCTGGCAAGAACCAAGGCTTGCCAGTGTAAAGTGGACGAGTATTAAATGGGAACTGGTCAAAAGACGTTTTGCCTTCCACTTGGTTAAGCACTTGTTGAGCGATTTTACGACCAAAATAATTGGCGCGACCAACACCTGAACCGCAGTAGCCCATGGCGTAGTGCATGTCGTCCATTTTGCCAATGTGTGGCACATGGTCAAAGGTGTAGGCAACATAGCCCGACCAAGCGTAATCGATTTTTGCCTCTTCAAGCTGAGGAAAAGTACGAATCATAAAGTCCTGTAGGTATTTCGAATACAGCTGTGGCTGATCGCCACGACCAAATGCTCGTCCGCCAAACAAGATGCGTTTGCCATCAGGCGAAGGTCGATAATAGGCAACCAAACGCTCGGTGCCACCATGAGCGCGTAATTTCGGGCTCACGGAATGAATCACAGATTCAGGTAATTCTTCGGTGGCAATCATCGCAGAACGAATAGGAATGATGCGACGTTTAAATTTATCAAATTCACCGCCTGTGTAGCCATTGGTCGCGATAACCACTTGATCGGCATCGATAACACCGCCATCGTACTGAACTTTGTAACTAGCGCCCTGTTTACTAACATCACGCACTTTGGTGTGTTCTAGCATTAACACTCCGGCTTGTTGAGCAATTTGGCAAAGTCCGCGGTGTAACTTGGCGGGCTGTAAGGTACCATCGGTCGGATAAACCACGCCACCGTGATACGCGTTAGAACCAACTTCTTCGAATTGATCCTGACGGCTCACTGCAATCGCAGGGAAGTCTACAACTTTCGCGAGCTCTTCCGCTTGCTCAATCAAGCCAGCGTAATGGCTTGGATGACTCGCACCACGGAAGCGGCCACACAAGGACAAATCACAATCAATTCCCTCTTCCTTGATAAAATCCACCAGCCAATTAAAGGCTACTAAGCTCTCACGAATCGTCTCATGAACATTGTCACGACCATACTGGCGTTCGAGTCCATCGACACCTAATTTACTAAAGCTTGGCCCAAGCAAACCACCATTTCGGCAGCTTGCCCCCTCACCCAAATGCCCAGCTTCCAATAGAACCACTTTTAATCCTGCTCGCGCCAAGGTAATGGCTGCAGAGATGCCAGTAAAGCCGCCACCAACAATTACAGCGTCGGCTTTTTGTGGGATTTCAAAGCGTGCGTTTGCGTGTATTTTGCTCGCCAAAGACGTATCTGCCAGCCAAAAAGGCATGTTGGTATACGTCGATATATTTTTTGCCAACATATCGATTTCATTCCATAAATAAGGGTAAATTCGTATTCTTCTGTGATTAATAACTTACGATGTCGCGAGTTAATCAGTCATCAAAGTACGTGTTGTAAAAACTCTTTCGTCCTATCCCACTGGGGATTCACCAACACCTGCTCAGGTGGTCCGACTTCGATAATTTCTCCATCGGCCATGAACACAACGCGATCAGCAACTTGTCGAGCAAACTGCATTTCATGAGTAACACACACCATGGTCATACCGGTTTTGGCGAGGTCGATCATCACGTCCAATACTTCCTTGACCATCTCGGGATCAAGCGCGGAGGTTGGCTCATCGAACAGCATGATTTTGGGTTCCATGGCGAGGGATCTAGAAATCGCTACGCGCTGTTGCTGACCGCCAGATAATTGCCCAGGATAACGTGTTGCAAGATGTGCTATGCCGACTCGATCCAACAAACGCATGGCCATTTTGTCGGCGTCACGTTCTGACATCTTGCGCAACCAAGTTAAACCCAACGTACAGTTCTGCAAGACAGTAAGGTGAGGGAATAAGTTAAAGTTCTGAAACACCATGCCCATGGTTTGGTGAATGATCTTATGGCTTTGACGATCACGAGAAAGCGGCTGACCAAACACGGAAACCACACCTTCTTGGTATTCTTCCAGATGGTTCAACGAACGAATCAAGGTCGATTTACCTGAGCCAGACGGCCCACAAACCACCATAATTTCGCCTTCACTAATGTCTAGAGAAACGTCTTTAAGAACGTGATGATCTCCGTACCATTTGTTCAGGTTGTCGATTTTAATCGCCGTTTCAGTCACGGCTTTTTGGGCTAAATTTCCTGATGACGTCGTCATTAGCGATCCACCTTTAAACGTTTTTCAAGATTCAAACTGTATTGGGACATGCTGTAACACAAGATAAAGAAGAGCACAGAAATCATCACCAAAGGCTCAGTGTGCATTCCCACCCAGTCTTTGTCGTTGGCAATGTTGCGCGCCATCAACATGATGTCGAACAAGCCGATGATAGAAACCAATGTGGTGTCTTTCAGCAAGCTGATAAACGACGTCATGATATTCGGAATCATCATCCTTAGGGCCTGGGGCAGAATGATCAGCACCATGGTGTGCAAATACCCTAAACCAAGCGTAGCCGCGGCTTCGTACTGACCTTTTGGGATCGCCTGCAAACCACCACGAATGTTTTCGGCCATGTAAGCACCAGCAAACAAACACACTGCGACCAGTACTTGCGTGAGCTTGTTAAACTCCATATCCGCTGGCAAAAAGATAGGCAGCAAGGTCACGGCCATAAATAAGACTGTTATCAAGGGTACAGAACGAACTAGCTCGATCACTGTCATCGACAACCAATGAATCACTGGCAATTTAGAACGTCGACCTAGCGCTAAAATCACGCCCACAGGAATCGCCATGGTTATGGCAAAGCCAGCAATGATGAAGGTTAGGAACAAACCGCCCCAACGCTCAATAGGCACAGGCTCCAATGACACTTGGCTAAGCCCAGACGCGATCACCAATGCGACAAGCAGCCAAACAGCAACAAAGCTCAACAGATGAATACGGCGCTCAACCAAGCGTGATACCAGCGGCACAAAAAGTTCGTTTAAGCCTTTCTTCCCCAGCGCCGACAAGATCCAGTTTGCGTAGATAATGGCTAGGAAAGCCAAGGCAAGACAAGTCATCGCACCATGTACCAAGCCTAATTCCTCGCCAAAACGGCCGCCTAAGAAAAGATAACCGCCCACAAAAGGATACAAGCCAATCCAAGACAACAATATAAAATTGCGTAATGGAATACGCTTCGACATCAGCGGCAATAACCAAACCAATCCGAGCAAGACGCCGATATTGACGCGCCATTGCTCGTCCACCGGAAAACGCCCGTAAATTAAGCCATTGAACCAGCTAATAACACCGGCCCAACAGGCGCCGTCTGGACTGATATCCATACATTGACGACGATTATCCGCGATGAAAACCGCATTAAATACCGCCCAATCCAACACATGTTTCACTAAATAAAACAGCACAGTCGCCACACACAAGGTCAGCAAGCTGTTACCAATACTGTTAAAACAACGATGACGAATTGTGCCGAGAATACCTCTTTCACTTTTATGTGGCGGACGAGGTGGAGTCGGGACAAATTGCTTTAAAACAGGTTGGTTTTTCACATTCAAATCGTCCATTTATCGCACCTTATACTGCACACTGTCGTTGTACTTGTTGAGCAAGTAAGAGATCAGCAAACTGATGAAGATATAGAAACCCATGACCATAAAGATGATCTCGATAGCGCGTCCGGTTTGGTTCATGGAAGTTTGCATGAACACAGACACCAATTCCGGGAAACCAATCGCTACCGCCAGTGACGAGTCTTTTGTCGCTGCCAACCAAGAGTTGGTCATTGGCGGAATAATGGATCGAATCGCTTGAGGAATCAGAATCAAGCGCAACGACTGAACGCGTGAGAAACCAATGGTAAACGCCGCCTCATGTTGTCCTCGGTCGATAGATTGCATGCCTGCACGAACCGTTTCAGCGATAGCCGCAGATCGATACACCGTCATGGCAACAAACGCAGCACCGAATGACGCAGGAAGAAACGCACCGCCGCTAAAGTTAAAACCTTGCAGCGATGGAACAGACAAGCTCGTCGAATTCAAAAAGGTCCAAATCGCCCAGCAAGCAACTAACGCCCACACAGCTAAGCCGATATAGAACCCTGTAGAACGAGAGCCAGACAAAGTGTAATAAGGTTTAGACCAACGGAATAAGCCATAAAGCGCAGCGATCAAGGCAACCCCAAGCGCAACAATCCATCCCCATGACAAGGTACTTTCCATTGTCATCACATAAAGGCCACGATTATTTAGGAAAAGCCATTCGCCAAGATGATAACTTTGCCGAGGCGCTGGCAAGGTCGAAAACACTACAGTAAACCAAAAGATAATTTGGATTAATAAAGGCACATTACGCACAACTTCTACGTACCAGCGCGCAAGTTGAGAAACCAAAGGGTTGTCGGATAGTCTTAAAATCCCCACCACTGTACCAATAAGAGTTCCGACAACAATCACACAAAAAGACAAAATCAGTGTGTTGACAATACCGACTAAAAATACACGCCAGTAACTCATACCTGGGTCGTAAGGGATCAAACTCCAGCTAATATTAAATCCTGCCGTCACTTGCAGAAAATCAAAGCCAAACGTCATGCCTAAACGGTTTAAATTCTCACTAGCATTGGCGAATAAAAACCACAAGCCGAACAACACTAGCACTAGGACAATCGCTTGTAGGATCACCGCTCTGCTTGAATCATTATTAAGCAGAGACATCCATTTTTGTGTCGTAGACGAAGGCAAACCAGTACCCTTAGTAGGGCTTTTCTGTGGTTTACTCGTAGAGGACTGAATCATATCTATATACCGAACGAAGGAGGAAAACTAAAATTGCAATAGATAGGCCAAAAGACCTACCTATTTGCCATATTTAGAGACCGTTACACTATGTTTCGATCACAATAATCGTGTATTAACGGAATGATTTTGCGTACATCAACCCGCCCTTAGTCCATAATTCATTCAATGTACCTTCACGATCTAAACCCAAAACACTATCAGTTCCTACGTTACGTTCGTACACTTCACCGTAGTTACCAACATTTTTAATAACTTGATATGCCCAATCCTGAGGAAGTCCTAGACCTGTATTCAGATCGCCTTCAACACCAAGTAAGCGGCGAACCACTGGGCTTTGACTTTCTGCGCGCATTTTCTCAACGTTTTGTGAGTTCACACCAAATTCTTCTGCTGCAACCATGGCAGCAAAGCTCCATTTCACAACGTTCGCCCATTCGCTGTCGTTTTGTTTCACTGCAAACGATAAGGCTTCTTTGGAAATAGTTTCAGGCAAAATAACGTAATCATTTGGATTCGGTGCTGCAGAACGTTGCGCAGCTAAACCCGATTTGTCATTGGTTAATGCGTCACAATTGTTGTTAAAAAAAGCGGTGTTACGGACGGAAGAGTCGTCAAATACGACGGTTTTTATATCTAAATTATTCGCACGGCTGTAATCCGCGATGTTCAATTCGCTAGAAGTTCCGGTCAATACACAAACCGTTGCGCCATTTAGCTCTTTTACAGATTTCACGCCCAAATCTTTACGCACCATGAAACCTTGGCCGTCATAAAAATACGTATCAAGAAAATCTAAGCCCTGTGCTGAATCACGGGACAGCGTCCACGTCATGCCTTTTGATAAAATGTCACCTTTACCACTCTTAATAGAAGTGAAGCTTTGCGCCCACTGTACCGGCAGGAATTTCACTTTAGAGGCATCACCAAACACCGCCGAAGCCACGCCACGACACATATCAATGTCCATGCCCTGCCATTCGCCAGCCTTGTTTAAGCTGTAAAAACCTGGAAAAGAGTTACCAATTACACAGTTTACATAACCACGTTCTTTTACCGCATCTAGGGTAGAAGTGGTATCCGCTGCATAACTATTCGCCGCTAGAAGCGTGGTGGTTGCTGCTAACGCTAGAGAAAATTTCTTCATTGCTCGTTCCTTTCATATGCTGTTGATTTTGTAATTTCTTTTTATTCGAACTCATTTTTATTATGAATCGAGTCCGCGATCCCATCGTTTTATTAAATCTTTTGATGCAGATCAAACAACTAACAGTTAGGATCTTATGTGAAGATTTTCTATAATCACACTGAATATTTTTAATAGTCTAATAACTTTAGGTTATGCCGATGAACATCAATAAGTTGCGTATATTTCACGAGGTCTTTGTTACTGGCAGCATCACTAGAGCCGCAGAGCGGAGCTATGTCAGCCAACCAGCGGCCAGTAAAATGCTAGCGAATTTTGAAGATGAAATTGGCTATAAATTGTTTGTACGTAACAACGGCAAGCTCATTCCGACAGATGAAGCGCTCTACTTGCACGAAGAGGTCTATGGATTATTACAAGGCGTAAATCATCTAGAAGACAGCATAAAACGAGCAAAAAACAGCAAAACAGGCAGATTACGCATCGCCACCATTTTCGGTCCGTCCTATCAATTTTTACCTGAACTCATTGCCGAGTATATGAAATCAAACCCTGGCGTAGATGTGAGTTTACACCTCTCCGGCTGCTCGGCCATTCGACAAGGTATCGCATCAGGACAATATCAAATCGGCTTGGTTGATAAAGCCCAAAGTTCCTCAAAGCACGACTCAGTCGCCTTCGACTTACCTTGTTATTGCGCGGTACCAAAAGATCACCCAGCTGCCCAGCTAGACGTTATTCACCCTAATGATTTATTGGATCTTAGCTGGATTACTCTGGATTCAGAAAACGCTACTACAAAAGCATTAAAACGCATTTATGCTGAAATGGGATTGCCATTGAATCGAACCCTAGAAGTCCATACGACCATTCATGGCCTTTCCTTTGTTAACTTGGGAATGGGCGCCACCTTGGTCGACATACTGAACTTCCGTTACTTTGACAAAGTCTTTCAACTGCCCAACGTCGTATTAAAACCTTTCCACCCCAGCATTGTTGAACCGCTCGAAGTACTGACCTCCAACTTGAGCCCGCTGTCTGGCCTCGCTAAAGATTTTTACGACGCATTGATTCGTAAATTAGAGATACAAACTCAGCTTCCACCGGACACAAAGCATGCTTCCCGATGATAAAACCCGCTGCGCGTGGGCCAGTTCCGCACCTGACTTTCCTGAATACCATGATAACGAATGGGGCTTTCCGGTTGATGACGACCAGCGTTTGTTTGAAAAACTCTGTTTAGAGACCTTTCAATCAGGCTTGAGCTGGCGAACTATTTTGACTAAGAGAGAAAACTTTCGCCTCGCCTTCCAGCAATTCGATTTTCATAAAGTGGCATTATTTGGTGAGAAAGAAATAGCAGAATTACTCAACAACGAGGGTATAGTGCGTAACAAGCGCAAAATCCTCGCGGTGATTAACAACGCCAAACGCGCTTTAGAAATGGTCGAAAAAGAAGGTTCATTAGCCGCCTTCATTTGGCGCTACGAACCCGACGAAAACACCCTTCCTCCACCAGAAACCCAAACCACTTGCGCTGAATCTATCGCCCTTTCCAAAGAGCTCAAAAAACGTGGCTGGCAATTCGTCGGCCCAACAACCATGTACGCCTTGATGCAATCCATGGGACTCATCAACGACCACGCCGAGGACTGTTATATGCGGGAGGAAATTGATCAAGCGAGGAAGGGGTTTGTGAGGCCGTGCTAAATGAATCACTTATTTTTAAATTTTAGTGATGCTGCAACCGTTACGACACAAGCCAGATAATGAATAGATAAGAAAACGACGCATAGGTTTTCTTTGGTATATACAAAATAAACGATCACAGCCATTATTGTTCATTAAAATTAAATGGCCGCATTTGGTCGATGTCTTTATCTGATTATTGAAAGGGAAGTTCAAAGTGAGTCTAGCTGGAATCCGGTCCAACCGTGGAGACGCATATCAAAGGTCAGTCGCTCTCTATTGGACGGTAAAGATGCTTCTAGATAAAAATATATCTGGAATTCAAGTCGATGCGGTATCCACTCCTGACGACACAAAGCCTGTATACCAAGACGATATAATTATCTTATATAAAAATGGCGATAGAACATTTATTCAAGCAAAAATAAATCAAGCCAAGCACGAAGCATGGAAGCTAACAGATACCACTCTCAACAAAGAACTTGAATCCTGCAAAAGCCAGTTACTCTCAAAACCAAACTATGAAGTTCATTTCTATTCTCGTACGCCTTTTGGCGGTTTTCAGCGTCTCATCGAAGAAAGCTCAGTACATCCAGACTTAGAAGCTTTTTTAAGAGATGCGCCTCAAGGACAAATAGATACTTTCGATGTCATCACAAAAATTTGGGATAATGATGCAGCCACAGCATTATCGTTGATAAAAAGGATTCGAATTGGACCTCAAAACGGCTCTTCCGAATGGCAAGATCTAAGTCATGAGTTACTGAAGCCGACCTTTCCAAGAGCAAATACAGCGCTTGAACTAATCTATAACTATGTAGATCATCAACACCTGCACCTTGCCGATAGTAAAATTGTTTTAGAACGGCAAGATATTCTAGATATGCTACATGAACATGGGATTCATCAAGCTTTAGCCTGTGATGAAACAAAATTGATACGGTCATTTCGCGATTTTTCTGTCCAAGGTAGACAATGGGTAAGAAGCATGGGTGGCGAAAAAATACACAGAGAAGAGCTTACTTTACTAAAACAAGCAATCGAGCAAAAAGTACCCTCAATTCTATTAGAAGATATAGCGGGTGGCGGAAAAACATGCCTTCTGCTTGATCTCATGGACGATCTGGATGAGCAAAAAGAAACTGTCTCTTTATTTATCAAAGGCGATATTTTTGCATCCATCAATACATTAAAGGACTTAGAACAATATGGCTTGCCTAAAGACTTCATATCTCAATGCGCCTATTTGGCCAATAGAAGACATATCGTCATAGCAATAGATTCTCTTGATGTTTTGGCCGTGGGCAGAAGCCACAATAGCCTTAGATGTTTCTTAGGTATGATTGCAGGCTTATCCAAAATCCCGAACATTACTGTTGTTGCTGCTAGCCGTTCCTTTGATGCCAAATATGACCCTTTATTAAGAGAAATGAAATGGGGTGAAGTTATTTCAATTTCGCCTCTTTCATTCAATGACAGCATTGCTCCATTATTTTATAAATGGGGCTATACCGTTAGTCAACTCAGCGACAAACTGAAAAACGTATTAGTAATTCCTCAAAACTTAAGGCTCTTTTATGAGCTATTACACAAAGGAATGACGATAGATGAGATTGGAGAGCATGACCTTTATGACATATATCTTCAAGAGCTTGTTGAAAAAGACGCCAATCTTGGGCAAGTTGTTCTGAATACGTTACAGGAAACGTCTCTTGGTTTATTAAAGCTACGTAGTTATGAGTTCCAAAAAAGATCATTAGATGTTTCCCCTGATCAATTGCAATACCTATTAAGCAAACAGATTATTATGGAGGTAGGACCTAATCAGCTCATGTTTAGCCATCAAACATTAGCTGATGCGCTTCGAATCAGACAGGCATTTCAGAACGGTACAACGCTATTAGCGTTTTCTACATCGCAGCCTCAACTCCCTTTCATTCGTCCTGCAGTCAGATCATTAATTCAAACATTGAAAAATAGATCCCCGAAGCAATGCATTAGACAATTACGCGAATTCTTATTATCAGATAAAGTATCAATGCATTTAAAACGTCTCGCCGTAGAGACATTAGCTGAAATGGAAGCGAGCGGACACGATATTGCATTAGTCATTACACTATCAAATCAGCACCCTCAATTATTCCGCCGCCTGTTAGAAAGAGCCAACAATAACAGCTGGTTTCTGCTGATTCATGATCAACTAATTCCGAACATTAATGTAAAAAAATCACAGCAAAATACCTATGCGATTATATATTTTCTATCAAAATTTTTTAAAGGTAATGAAGAGAAAGTTGTAAGGATTTGGCATAGAGCAATTGATGAAGAATGGTTAAATATTAAAAATTTGAGTTGGTTAGTATCATCTGAATTAGAAAAAAACAAAAACTGGAGTATTCCTTATTTAGATGATTTTTTAAAAAAACTTTTAGAAAACAGTGATGATGATCACTCTAGCCTTGGAAAAGCTATTTGTCAGTATATAGAGGCAACAGGAAAAGGTGATCACCTATTATGGATGTATATCACTTTAAACACTAAACCGATTAGTGAACTTGATACTAGTAGCGAGCTAGAATTCAACTGCAATTCTCACGACTTTCTAACAGAAAACTACTTTGAAGAAAGACTTAAAGTTTCTGATGAACTGTTTAATAGTGCTTTGGACTACCTGCTTAGCTTTACTCAAAGTAATAATTCAGATTTTTATGTGGATTTTTTAAAAAATACATCTTATGAAAAACGCCATACTCATAGAGATATATATTTTGGTAGCTCTACCAGCAATTTTTTAAATGCTGTTGGAGAAGCCATGAAAAAACGATGTAATAAAAACGATGGTTGTTGGAAGAGCTTCGAACCTAAAATAAGAGTATGCGATGATCTCGGTCTAATTTATTTACTGATTGAATCCTATCACGAAAACATAATTGGAAATGTCGTAGGTATTTCCGCGCTCCTTACAAGTAAAAACCTATTCAAATACGGTAACTTAGAATTTGAATTAGGTACTCTAGCTCTTGCTGCTTATCCTTATATCTCTAATAAAACACGCGAAGAGCATCAGCGAAATATACTTAATCACTATGAGAATAAAGAACGTCAGGATTACTGGGCTCTAAAGGGAATGTATGGAGACTTAATGTGGGTTCCTGCCTCATATCGTCTACCAGAGCTGTTTGACACTTTTGTCTTGTGTGAGAAAAAGTATGGCACGCCTAACCTTCTTAGACAGCCAAATATTACTGGATGGTCTGGTACTGTTAGATCACCCATATCAATAGACCAAATTTTAAACTTCTCTAATAATGGTCTTGTGAATGTTTTAAGACATTACACTAATGAAAATGGCTTCTCGGATCATCTTCTTGGGGGCCTTGATAGCGTAGAAAGTGCATTAAGTTCTGCTGCCAATCAGATACCCCTTAAGTTTATTCCCATAGCGCATTTACTCTACCAATCAAATGCTCCGATCAGCAGCATACTATCAATTATTGATGGAATAGCGTCCCATTTAAGTCATCGATTTGGCAATTTACAAACACCTAATTGGAAAGAGCTTCAACCTCTCCCTGACGGACAAGCATTAGCTTTGGAGTTATTAAGTCTCGTTGAGCGTTACGGTAAACATGATTTTCGTAAATACTCTCACGCAAGAGCAATTCAAGCATGTAGCCATATTTTAAAAGACGAGCAGTCAGTTGATCGTCTGTGTTTTCAACTTTGGCAACTTAGTACAAGTACAAACCCTAACCCTAATGAAGACAATGAAACTGAATCCCTTGTCGGAAAAGGAATTAACTCAGTAAGAGGGATTGCAGCAGAAACAGTATTAATAATATGCAATGATCGCTTAGAAAAACACAGAGAAATCACCTCCAGTTTAAAGCAACTTCTAACGCGCTTTGCCAAAGATGCCTCAATGGTAGTCAGAGCAACATTTTTGAGACGGTTTCCTTACTTTCTAAGTAAGAACTCAGAGTTTGGTTGGCAGCTCATTGATATTATTACGAAAAATGGTTCATCAAGGTTGTTAAAACACCTCGAACATATCCTGTATTATCAATATCATGAGAACTTTGATTTAGTAGAACCATACCTTAATAAACTTAAGCTCATTGACGATAAAAAAAGTGCTGAAGCTTGGGGCAGGTTAGCAACACTGTGTTACTTGTCAGACTATATTTCTGAGGAAGACCTTTGGCATGACTTGCCTCAGCAAAATGCTGCCGCTAAAGAGGGTCTAGGGCAAGTGTTGATAGCTAACTATGCAAATAAAAAACATGCAAGTAAATGCTTAGAAGGACTGAAAAGGCTTTTTGTGAGTCAAGATTCCGAATCTATTTACTTTAAGTTTGAACGATCATTAAGTAACAAAAACACCTTACACAGCGTTAGCTTAGAAACAATAAATTTATTCATTGAATACTCTACATCAGCCAAACCTAGGGAGATAGATGGAGTTTTTTACTGGCTAGAAAAGAATGTGTTACATATGCCAAATGAAGTTCTAAACACTTTAGAAAAAGTAATCGAACGCTTTAGTGATGGGGCCGAGCCTGTACATTTTTCACAAAAAGAACCATTACTCTCCACTTTGAAATCACTTCTTCAAGAAGCAGATCTTAGCGATGACGAGGAGTTTATTGATAGAGTGCTTGCTGCTCAGTATTGGTTCCTTGATAAAGGCGTTCAAGACATAGAGAAGCTGATCGAGCCATAGTGTTTTCCACGATAAAAACACAGGCTCAAACGCTGGGTTCAGCGGGTGCTTTAGTTTATAAATATTGCTCATGTATCATCCTTGCAACTTCTATATTGCGGCTATCCTTGCTCGCTTCTAATTCGGCCACGGCCAATAAGGCTTGGCTTGTTTCTGACCATGCTAATTTGGCTCCCCAAAAGGCTGGAACTAACCATAAAAGCCCTTCTGGGTTCGGGCGGCATTTAAGTTGGGCTAATTTCTGCTGTAATGGCTGGCGGGTAAACAGCTGTAACTCTTGAGGATGAAGATAATGGGTTAACTTTTCTGCTGCGGCTTCTCCCCCCCAAAAGTCGTTCTCTTTCATTGGTACATCTTGCCAGTCTCCTTCGAACTGTAAGCGAATTCCACCTAGTTTTGGCCTAATAGATAAACGATAGGCTTCGGCCCAAAGGTTTAACATACGTTCCGCATCGAGTATTCGTCTCGTATCGCCAAGGCTAATTAACGACTCAGCTTGAAGAATTCCCAAACCTTTGCTTACCATACCCAATGAAATATTGGCGTATTCTGCAATCTCTCGGTATGACAAATTAAGCACATCGGGACTCGATAAAAGAGCAAATAGCAACTTTGCTGCACCTTCACCTAACGTGTTGCTTTTACTTGCAAGGTTTATATCGATCTGTGATGGATTAGGTTTTTTGGATTCGATCCAAATATGCAGAGTGCCATTGTTAATTCTCACATTCCCTGCGCTATCAATGAAATTCACCCCATTCTCCATGCAGATATCTGCTAAATAAGGCGTAAGGCGATTACAAATCAACAAGGTATTAGGTGCAGCATCAGCGAATAATGAATTTAAGCTTTCCTTGCGATGGATAGTTTTCACCGCAACATAGAAATGATATTCATCACCACTCACGGTTAAACACAACTCACCATCGGTAAAGTGCTCACTGTTAACGCCCTCATTTTGGACGAAGTCAGCTTTAATCTGAGCTGGTAACAACGCCAGCACATTCATAGCTGATGCAGTTTTTCTTGTCCTAGTCAACATTGATGTTCACTCTTTGAGTTTGTTCATGAATCATGAACAAACTATATCTTTGAACATCAGATAATACAAATACCTTTTCCCTTCATGCAATCCATGGGACTCATCAACGACCATGCGGAAGATTGTTTTATCCGATAGGAGACAGATAAAAAATGAGAGGATTTTAAACAACAATCAGACAGTAAAAACTTAATTATGTAATTTACTTTTGAAGAAAAAGCGCCTAGTTTTATCGAATATAACTTAGGAAATAATGTGTAAGTTTCATGTTTTGCTGTGAGTTAAAAAACATGAAAAACCATAATTTCTATGTGGGTTAAAGACCGTAATTAAGGACAGCCTAAATGATTTTTAGCAAGAAAAAAGACAAGCCATCGACTTCGACCCCAGAGAACCAAAAACTAAAACAGTGTCATGATGAGTTAAGCGCCATTAAGCAAAATACCGCCTGTATCAGCTTTGATGTAGACGGCATTATATTGGATGCTAATCCGATTTTCTTAGAAGCGGTGGGCTACACACTAGAGCAAATCGTCGGCAAACATCATCGCATATTTTGTGATGCAGAATATACAAAATCAACAGAGTACAAAGCTTTTTGGGACGATCTAAAGAAAGGAAAATCCTTCCACGATACTTTTTTACGCTTCAAACAAGACAAGCAGCCAATCTATTTAGAAGCCAGCTATTTTCCTGTATCAGATGAAAGCGGTAAGGTTATAAAAATACTTAAAATAGCCAATGACATCACAGAAATGCAGGAGTCACTGAAAAATAAAAATGCCATATTAACCGCTCTAGATCGCTCACTAGCCGTAATTGAATTTGATCCTGAAGGCAATATACTTCACGCCAACAGTAATTTTTTAAGAGCAATGAAATACGATCTACAAGACATTGTTGGCAAACATCATAAAATGTTTTGCGATGAGAAATTCTACCGAGATAATCCAAGCTTTTGGTCTAATTTAGCGCATGGACAACACTCTTCAGGACGTTTTCAGCGCTTTGATGGTAACGGAAAAGTTATTTGGTTAGAAGCCACTTACAACCCCATCTTTGATGAAAAAGGCAGAGTCTATAAAGTCATTAAATTCGCTTCTGACATTTCAGAACGAGTTAATAATGCCATGAACGCGATTGAACTTGCCGCCGCCACTTCGGAGCAAACCAGTCAGGTATCATCAAACGCAGTAGAGATCCTCAATGCCTCAGTACAAACCTCCAATGATATTGCTGAAAAAGTAAAAAGTGCTGCAGAGATAGGGGATTTACTTAAATCACAATCCAAAAGCATTTCAGACATCGTTGTGACCATTCGTTCTATTGCTGATCAAACTAACTTGCTCGCACTTAATGCCGCAATAGAAGCTGCACGCGCAGGCGATGCAGGTCGTGGTTTCTCAGTGGTAGCCGATGAAGTTCGTAAACTTGCCAGCAATACCGCCACAGCGACAGCAGAAATTGGCTCGGTTGTAGAAAAGAATCACAACCTAATTAATGAAATGGATGACATGTTACGCTCGGTGACAGGCATTGCTCTTCATGGCAAAGAAAGTATCAACGAAGTATCACGAGGCCTTACTGAGATTTCATCTGGTGTCGCGAGATTCGTCGAAATGGTCGACAAAATGAAAGATTAACCCTTTTCATCCTAAGAGCTAACTCAATCAAATCGAGTTAGCTCTTTCACTCCAAGTCTTACTTCACTACCTTTCAAGCAATATCATGTTTCAGTAAAACGCCCTCAAATTGTGCAAAAATAAAGTATTGCATCGAAACATTTTCGGTCTTAACGTCAATTACTGCTGGTCACAAAATGCACGATTAAGTCTTTTAAATCAGGCTTGAATGATGGACAGTGGTAACAATAAGAATGGTGCAGTGAATTAATTTATGTCAATTAAAGAGATAGCAACCCAATTGGAGTTGTCGGTATCGACAGTGTCACGAGCACTGAACGATTACCCAGACATTAGCCCGAGTACTAAGAAACGTGTGCTGAAAGAAGCCGCGCGACAGGGCTACCAATTAAAAGGGCCAGAAATGGCGCATTGGGTGCAAGCAAAACGTGTGATCACGGCGATTATTCCTTGCCAAGACACGCAATATCTCGACCCCATTCTTTCGAAGGTGTTGGCCGGAACTCGACACGCACTGCAAGCAGCAGGCTATTTACTGCAAGTGGTGGCAATCGATACCGGCAAACAGGAACTAAGCGAGTTTGAGCGCCTTGTTAAAGCAGGCGACCAAGACGGTTTCCTGCTCCTTCGCACCCGGGTTAACGACCCAAAAGTCCATCGTTTACTGAAACTTAACGTGCCTTTTGTGAGTTACGGACGCACCGAACGCGCGGCGCAGTTTGCTTGGTTGGATTTGGATAATTACCAAGTCGGTCATTTAAGCCTTAGCCGTCTGCACGAACAAGGCCACCGTAAGGTTGGCATAGTATCAGTAAGCGAGCGATATTTTTTCGCCCAAGAAAGACGACGCGGCATTCAAGACGCCGCCGAACAAATTGGGCTTTCTCTTGCGCCTGAACAATGGCTAGAAGTGGGCTTTGACGAGGAAGAAAGTTACCTCGCCTGCGCCGAATTTCTGCTCCAGCACCCAGATATCACCGCGTTGATCTGCCTAACCAGCACCAGCGCGCGAGCCGCGGCATTGGCGGCCATGCGATTACACAACACACAGCTCAATGAAAGAGAAAAACCAGTGTGTGTGATTGGTTGTGATACACCCGCTGATGAGCTGACCGCCAGTATGGGGATCACCAGCATTCAGCAAGCGCCACCAGCACAAATCGGTGAGCAACTTGCCAGAATGATGGTATCGCGCATCAAAGGGACACCGGTGAAAGACCTTCAGGTCATTTTAGCACCGGGCGTTGTGACGATAGGTTTTTGAAAACCAAAGGTTCAGACAAATACCAATAAAAACAAGAGGAAGCCACCATGCAAGACCGTAAATCTCTGCTCGTTACCAGTGCTGTTTTGGTAAACGGACTCCTAATCAGCTCGCTCGCCAATGCCGCCACGGTAGAATTTTGGACAGCACAAACACAAACCGACCGCTTACAAAATATTGAATTACTTGCCAGCACGTTTGAAGCCTTAAACGATGGGGTGACCGTTAAAGTCATCGCGGTTGATGAAAACGAAATGGCAACACAAATGGCAGCTGCTGTCGCCGCTGGGACCACGCCGCAACTGATTGAAGTGAACTCCGAAATCATCATGGCGCTGGGTGAAGAAGGCATTGTCGATACCAAGACACACCAAGGAGTGATCAAAGACATCGGCAAAAATCGCTTTCACAAAGGCGCATTAACCACATTGACATCACCTTCTGGTGATTACTACGGCTTGCCCTATCACGGTTGGATTCAGGGCATTTGGTATCGCAAAGATTGGTTTGATGAAAAAGGTCTAGCGGCACCAAACACTTGGGAAAGCATCGAAACGGCTGCGAAAGCGCTGACCGACAAAGCCAATAATCAGTACGGCATTTTGGTCGGAACCAAACAGGATAGCTACACAGAACAAGTCTTCACTCAACTGGCTCTTTCCAATAACGCCGCTGAATTCGATGCTAAAGGCAATTTGGTTTTCAATAGCCCTGCAACGCTAGAAACTATTAAATATTACAAAGAGTTAGCTAAGTACAACCCACCGGGGCCACAGAACTGGCGCGCTCGGGATTATTACTTACAAGGCAAAATGGGCATGTTCTTCTACTCCACCTACATCATGGATGATCTCGCCTTGGCAGAAGTCGCCAAAGGCTCGTTGTCTTCTGAGAACTTCAAAGAGCTCAGCGGCGGAACCTTTGACCCTGAGTTGGTCAAAAATACCGCCTTCGCGCCGATCATCACCCACAAAAGTGCCGCGTCTTACGGCACCTTGTCTGGTCTTGTCGCACTAAAAACGAAAAGCGCGGAAGACACTAAGGCAACCAAAGACTTCATCGAATTTATGTACGATCCCGCCAGTTACATTACCTTCCTACACATGGCGCCAGGCGGTATGAATCCGATGCTGAAAGGCATCGCGGAAGACCCAGCTTATTTGGAAGACCCAAGCGGCGTATTCAAGCTCTATGGCGCCGACAAGATGAAGCAGATTGTTTCTGGTTTTGACGACATTCGCTCTTTCTCCGTGGTGAAAGGCACAACCTTTCCTGCGTCTGGCGCCATCTTTGCGAAATCCGTCATTCCTCGCATGATCTACGACGTGACCATTGAAGGCAAAGATCCGCAAGTAGCACTAGACAGTGCAGAAACGGAAATGAAAGCCATCATGGGCGAATAAACAAGCGAAGGTATGAATAAAGGGAAGCAAATATGTCTTCTGTTTTAATAAAAAACGAATCTCGACTTGGCTTAAAACTGGTCGCGCCAGCGGTTGGTATTATTGGCTTACTAGTGATTTACCCGATTTTGTTCAACATCTATCTAAGTTTTTTTGATGTTCAACTGAATGGCACCAAGACCTTTGTCGGCATGGAAAATTACACGGATTTGCTTGGCAATCCGCGTTATTACCATTCTATCGGCGTGTCGGTTATTTATCTGATCGGAACCGTTGTCGGCACGACAGTGTTGGGCTTAGCGGCGTCAATTCTGATGAATCAAGAGTTCCGCTTTCGCAATCTTGCTCGTGGTTTGATTCTCCTACCTTACTTTGCACCAGTCATCAGTGTGGTGTTTGGCTGGCAGTTTATTTTCGATCCCGTGAACGGCATTTATAACCATGTGGTGGTCGATGTTTTGCATCTAACCGACACTCGAGAAAACCTGATTGGCAACCCAGATTCAGCTTTGTTCGTGGTGATCTTGTTCGATATTTGGAAGCATTTCCCTATCGCGTATTTACTGTTTCTCGCCAAGCTGCAAAGTGTGCCGAAAGATCTGTACGAAGCCGCTGCGATAGACGGGCAAAATGCTTGGGGACGCTTCTGCCATGTGACTTTGCCAGAACTAAGATTCGTCATTGCCACCGTGGTACTACTGCGCATCATCTGGAATTTGAACCGCTTTGAAGATGTTTACTTGCTTGCACCGAATGTAGAAACCTTGCCGATTTTTACTTACTACCAAGCGTTCGCAGGCATCGTCGATCAAGGCGTCGCGGCCGCGATTTCGGTGATTCAATTACTCGTGCTGGTCGGCTTGATCTGGCTGTACGTTCGTAAAGTCCTTAAGTGGTAGGGAGAAATTAGGATGAATAAACGCTCAACCACCCAATCTGTGATCTTGTATACCTTGGTGCTTGCTTTAGTGATTTTCTGCGTGTTTCCGTTTTTGCAGATTCTTTCGACCTCGTTAAAACACCCAATTGATTGGGGCAATCCGTCGCTCATTCCTCGTGTCTTACACTTGGATGCCTACAAAGAGCTACTGGGTTTAATGCCGCCCAAAGAAGTCGACGTACCGGCCAGTGTGCAACGCTTATTGAGCAATCCGGCGCTGTCGGAAGATCAAAAGCAAAAGCTATTGGCAAAATTTAGCTCTGGCGGCGATGTGTTTCCATTCGGTCGCTACATGCTTAATACCTTTGTGATTTCCTTTGTAACAGGGATTTGCTCGACCTTCTTGGCATCACTCGCAGCCTACGCGATTGCGCGCCTACGCTTCCCTGCGCAATCCTTGATGGCAAACGGCGTCTTGTTTGTCTACATGGTCGGCGGTGTTTTGCTGATGGTTCCACTCTATCAAATGAGCGTCAACGTTGGCTTGGCATCCAGCGCAACAGGGACGATTTTCAGTCTGTTTTTGATTTATCTGATTCAGACCTTGCCTGTCGCCATGTACATGTTGGGAAATTACTTTCGTACCATTCCCTTTTCACTAGAAGAAGCCGCGATGATGGACGGTTGCTCAAGGGTGGAAGCCTTCTGGCGCATCATCATGCCCTTATCTAAACCCATGTTGTTTACCGTGTTTATCTATTGTTTTGTCATCGCTTGGAACGAGTATTTGTTTGCTTCGGTGTTCCTCAAACAATACCAAGATTTCCAAACCTTACCGCTGGCATTACAAACCCTATTTACCTCTAAGAACGCCATTTGGGATCGTATCATGGCCGCATCCATGCTGACGCTACTGCCAGTGGTGATTTGTTTCATGCTGGCAAATAAACATTTGTCAGGTGGCCTAACAGACGGCGGCGTGAAAGGCTAGTTATGAATATTGCGTTGGATATCTTTTGGAAGGTTAACAACTAACAAAATGACAAAATGACAAAACGTCACGAGCGAAGATCAGACAAGGAAAAAGTGAGCGAAAAAGCGGAGTTTATAGTTATAAATGAGCATTTTGAGCGATCTTTTGACGCAGTATCATCGAGCGCAGTAGTTTTGTAGGAGAAGAATTATGAGCTCAGTAATCTTACGAAATGTCAACAAATCCTACGGCAACTTGCCGATAGTGAAGAACCTCAATTTAGAAGTAAAAGACGGTGAGTTTGTCGTCTTAGTTGGCCCAAGTGGCTGCGGTAAAAGTACCACGCTACGTATGGTGGCAGGGTTGGAAGACATTACCCAAGGGGAAATACAAATTGGCAAACGTGCCATTAACGATTTGCCGCCGCACAAACGCAACATCGCCATGGTTTTTCAGAACTACGCCTTGTATCCACACATGTCGGTGCGAGAAAACATCGTTTTTGGGTTAAAAAAATCTGGCGCAGATGCAGAGACCATCAAGCAGAAACTTGCCGACGTATCGGAAATGCTCAAGCTCGACGATTACTTGGATCGTAAACCCGCCGATTTATCCGGCGGCCAGCGCCAACGTGTCGCCATGGGGCGCGCCCTTGCTCGTGATGCGGATGTTTATTTGTTTGATGAGCCATTATCGAACCTAGATGCCAAATTGCGTCATCACATGCGTACCGAAATTGCTCGTATCCAGCATCAATACAATATGACGGCGATCTACGTCACCCACGATCAGATCGAGGCTATGACCTTAGGCGATAGAGTCGTGGTCATGCGCGATGGCATTGTCGAACAAGTCGGTACGCCGATGGAGATCTACCTACAGCCGACCAACACCTTTGTCGCAACCTTTATTGGCTCTCCAGCGATGAACTTGATTGAAGCCAAGATCGAAGGCGAAGATCTGGTATTCGACAACTACCAACTGCCAGCGGCGAAAATCGCCAATGTAGATTTACACGACCTCAAATCCCACGACACAGTGTTGGTTGGTATTCGTCCCGACTTCTTCGAAGACAGCGCCTTATCATCTCCTAGTGACAACCTATTTGAATTCAACGATATACAAGTGGAACTGGTGGAAAACCTCGGCTTCGACAAAGAAATCATGTTCAAACTCGGCGGCGAAGACGCCAAAGCCCGACTCGACCTACGCTCCCACGTTAAACGCCAAGAGAATATCTCGTTGTCGGTAGATTTGAATCGAATATTGCTATTCGACACCAGCCCACAAGGCATGCTACTGAATGCGGGAGAGGTTTGAGGGTTTAGATTAAATTAAACCTATCAAGCCATCCCCACGCCGATAGTTGCTCGCGCCGGAATACCTTCGGTGCTGAAGCCTTTTAAACTATAGGCGTTGATAAGTTGGTATTTTCTCTCATGCACTTTAACCATCAAGGCGTTTTTTCTGATGCAAATAGAGCAATTACATGTGATTAGTTCATGTGCATCGGGGACGATTTTGAATTGAACATTACCGCAATGGCAACTTCTTAATTACTCTTTTTCTTGCATATGGAGCGCCTTACAAGAGGTCATTTTTTCAACCATATCTGTTTACGGCCTTCTTGATTAAGATCACTTTAAAAAACTGTCTTATGCTCAATAATGCAGTGCCCTATCTACCATAATTTGCTGCCTTGCCCATGCTTGCTTCCGACATCACGCATAGAGCCAACACTCTATTTACTTTACATTCCCTCTGGGCCGAATACAAAAAATAACCTTAAAGCATAAGACGGCACCAAGGGAGCTATGGCATACAAGAATATATTTAATGTATAAGTTTAGTATCGGTTCGTCATAATTATGCATTTTCAAATTGATATAAAGAAAATATCAATTACTCATCAATATCAGTCGATTTAAAAGGACTTAACCTAATGACTATCTTAACAACAGAAGCACTTTTCAATATCGTCAATGGTTCAACATTATTAGCAAGTGGCGGCGGTGGTTCGATTAAAACGGCCTACTCGTTTGTTAACCAAATAGTAGAAACGAAAAAATCTATTACGCTGTGCTCACCCGGTTCGATGAAACACAGTGATTTTGGTGTGGTAGTTGGTGCAATGGGGTCTCCTGAAAGCTTTGAAAAAATAGGCTTACAAGGCGCAGAAAAAAGAGCGGTTGAGGTCATGCAAGACCTAAACAAATCAAAGAGAATCAATTTCACCATTTCTGTTGAAACTGGATCAAATATTTTTGTCGCTATGCTAGCGGCAGCAAAAACGCTAGATCCAGCTCTTGTTATTGATGCTGATGGTGCGGGACGTTCAGTACCGACCTTATCCTGCTTGAGCTATAGCTCCAAAATAAACATCACGCCTTTTGTCGTACTAAATGCCCCCCATGGAGAGGTACTTGTTGAAGGTGATATCGTTTTAAACTTGCCCCAAATTAGTGACGGGGACCTAGGTGAAGCAACGAAGAAGAAAGCTCAAGCCAGTATCGTTGAAAATATGGTTAGGCCTATTTTATCGTCTGAAGGCAGTTTTGACGGTGTAGGTGCTATTTCAGGCTGGATCATGAATGGCAATCAAGCAAAGTCAGCACTTGTATCAAATACAATCTCAATGGCGCAGAGCATTGGAGAACAACTGAATAAATTCAAAGTCGATGATAAGAACATTATCCATGACCTTGCTGTGTTTTTAAACACACTAAATATATCCCTATACTCTTTATCTGAGACCAACTCACCTTTTATTCTTAAAAGCAAAGACAGTGTTTCTCAGGGTGGGTTTGATTTTAATAAATTATCTTTTACTCAAACGGTTAGCGGCCGAGTAAGAGAGCTAATTGTCATTAACCAAAATGAAAACTTACTTATTTGGGACAAAGATAAAGATCATCCTCTGACTATCTGTCCTGATTCAATTTGCATGCTAGGTAAATTAGACGAGACGATTAAAGATGATATTCTGGCTGGTTTAAGCTCACTCAGTGGCATAGAGAAAGAAGAGGCTGATACATCACTTTCAGGCTGGCATGGCCTTTCAGTAGAAGACGTCGTAGAGGGGCAAGAAGTGTATTTATTTAGTTTACCGGCCCCAGAAACACTCAAAAATGAAAACCAAGAAGTCTTTTCTGCTCTGGCAAAGCAATTTGGCTACTACGGATCATATGAGTCTTTAGACAAGCTGCTAACGAAAGAAGACATCTAACGCGCCAAACTCAATCAATAATCGTCAAATTTTTATTATTAACATGGAGGTGTCATGAAATTTAATGAGCTTTTTGATCAAGAAGAACATGACTTTATGATTAAAGAATGTCTTTTTCAGTTATGGAGTCATTCTGACGATCTCATGTTTATCGTTGCTGTCGAAGAGAATGGCGAATTTTCTCTTTATGATAACAATTCAGCTTCTCGGATTGCGATGGGGATTGAGCCAAACAAAATTTATCATCGCAACCGCATTCGCGATATGTTTCCTGAAGAGATTGTCGAAGGTTTTTACAGTACTTATCGGGAAGCCATCACCAGTAGAAAGCCTATTTCAATAGAGCAATATACCGTAAATGATGGAAAGGATTTATTCTACAACACCTTGTTAGTGCCTATATTTGATGAGCAAGACAATCCTGCCTTTATTTGCGGTATCAGCCATGAAACGACCAAAATCAAAACCGCCGAAAAAATGGCCGTTGAAGCAGGAGAAAAGCTGAAGGAATACAATGTTGGGCTGAAACAAATCAATGACAACCTTGATGCAAAAGTCAGGGAACGAACAGCCGCACTGGAACTCGCTAAAGCGGAGCTGGAAGAGGCGCTAGAAGCGAAGTCATCATTTGTCGCGAGAATGAGTCACGAAATCCGTACGCCTATTAACGCGGTTATCGGCCTAAGTGACCTAGCTCTCAATACTTCCCCCAATCATAAAGAACAGCAAGACTACCTACAAAAGATACGAGACTCCGGCGATATTTTGCTCAGTTTAGTCAACAATGTCTTGGACTTTTCCAAAATAGAAGCAGGTAAATTAACCGCTGAATCAGTGCGTTTTTCAACGGAGAAATTAATTCGAACCACAGTCAATATGAATGTATTTGGAGCCTATGCGAAAAAACTCGAGTTAGTAACAGACATCGCTGATGACATTCCTGAATACTTATTAGGGGACCCGCTCCGTATTCAACAGATATTGGTCAACTTAGTGAGCAACGCGATTAAGTTCACAGAAAGCGGGAGCATTGTTATTCGACTACGTTGCAATAAGTTGGATGGTGAGAATATTTTGCTGCAGTGCGAGGTCACTGACTCAGGTATAGGTATCTCATCCACTCAACTCGAACAGCTATTTTGCCCCTTCACACAGGCAGACAATAGTGTCACACGCGTCTATGGTGGAACTGGATTAGGATTAACAATAACTCGTCAGTTATGTGAATTAATGAATGGGGAAATCAAAGTCGAAAGTGATGTTGGCAAAGGTTCAACCTTCACCGTCTTATTGCCTTTAAAAGTCCCCACTCTGCAGCCAAAAAATGCAGCAATCGACTCTGCAAATATGCTTAAAGCTCTAGTAGTGGATGATCATCCGTTATCTAGAGACATTCTAGCCAAACTATTAGCCAGCTTTGGTATAGAAAGCACGTGTGTGGGGAGCGGCTGGGAAGCCATCGATGCTATTCACCAATCAGATCAATCCGGCGTTGCATTCGATGTAGTTTTCATGGATTGGCAAATGCCAGGTATAGACGGAATAGAAACTTCAAAAAAGATAAAAAATTTATTCAAAGAATTAGCGCCGCCTATCTTGATGATATCAGCCTATGAAAAGCATCATATCCAGCCTCACTTGGACACAGGTATTATTCGGCAGTTTATAGAGAAGCCTATTGGTAAATCGACACTATTCGATGCAATAAATCAGTTTTTTAATATTGAGAAAATAGCAATATCGAATAAAAAAATAGCTCCGATACCTCAGCTATCGGATTTTCATATTTTACTTGTTGAAGATAATCTAATTAATCAGCAAGTAGCATTGGGGTACTTAAAAAGCACTGGGGTTCAAGTAGATTGCGCTGAAAACGGAAAAATCGCCATTGATAAGATAAAAGGTACTCAGTATGACCTTATCCTTATGGACATCCAAATGCCGGTTATGGATGGATTAACCGCATCAGCTATCATTCGTGGCATGGATCTTGGTTATGAACTTCCGATTATTGCCATGACAGCTCACACTTCTCCAGAAGACAAAGAGAAAAGTCTCTCTGCGGGAATGAATAATCATATCCCTAAACCTATTCCATCTGACTTACTTTATAAAACACTGAGTAACTACTTAATAAGTAATAAAAAAAATAGAAAGGCTGACGCTGAGCTATTGCCCGTAAAACCAGCTTTAAACGATAAATTATCTATGCTTTTCAAGATAAGTAGTCTAGAAGCTGGAAAAGCTATTGATTCTCTAAAAAATGACACATCAATTTACCTAAAAATAGTGAGATCTTTTTGGACGCAATATACATCGCTTTTAGAAGACCCTAATACTCGATTTTTAACCTTAGACAATCGCAACTTACTAAACGACATACACTCTTTGAAATCAAATGCGGCTTACATTGGCGCTCAAGATATATTTAAAGATTGCGTAGTCATTGAACGAAAATTACTAAAAAATGAGTATGTTGATGGTTCACTGTTAGATGCTGTGATCAGCAAACTATCGATTCTTTTGACAGCGCTAAATCTTGTCTTTGATCAAATTGAGTACAAGGATATTGATTCAAGAATCAATCTTAAAAGCACGCTTAGAAAGGTACTGCCATTGCTGGAGCAAAGTGACTTTAAAGTAGAAAATTATTTTCATGCATTACATCATAAATCCATGAACACTCAATATAGTGAGGATATTACTCAAATAATACAAAATATTACCGATATTGAGTATGAGCAGGCGGCAAAGCTTGTTCGTCAACTTTTAGTAAAATTACCAGGTAGCTAGAATGCCCAATTCATTTAGTGTCCTTATTATCGATGATGAAATCATAAACTTACAGATCATCAGTGATATCTTACGTAGCGAAGTCGACATTATAATGGCAAAAAGCGGAGAACAAGGTGTCCGTAAAGCGTTAGAGCTTTCACCAGACCTAATTTTACTCGACGTTATGATGCCTGATATGGATGGCTTCGAGACCATGGAAAAGCTGAGCCAAGATTCACGGACATGTGATATTCCTGTCATCTTTATAACGGCCTTAGATGACATAAAAAATGAAGAAAAAGGGCTCTTACTTGGAGCAAGTGACTATATTCAAAAACCAATACACGCTTCAATCATAAAAGCTAGAGTAGCCTTGCACCTTAAATTAATAAATCAACACCGTATACTTGAACGCTTAAGTACCATAGACCCATTAACCTCTTTAGCAAATCGTCGGAAGTATGAAGAAACAATCCGGTCTGAATGGAAATTAATGGAAGAAATTAATGAAACTTTATCCTTAGCCGTTATCGACATTGATAATTTTAAACAATATAACGACTTTTATGGACATGCTGCAGGCGATAAAGTTTTACAAAAAGTAGCGGCTATTCTAGCTAATAACTTTAAACATAATAGCAATCTAGTAGCACGATATGGTGGAGAAGAATTTGTGGCAATCATGCCCAGAACTTCAAAAAAAGAAGCTTTGCAACGTCTTAATAAATGCATTAGTGAAGTTCAAGAAATGGCCATTACCTGTAAAAAAGAAAACGACAATGTTGTCACTATTAGTGCTGGAGTCTCTTCTATCATTCCTAACGATGGCTTTAAATTTGAGTCTTTATTCGCTGCCGCAGATGAAGCTTTATACCTTGCTAAATATGAAGGAAAAAACCAAGTCAAATGGAAAAGTGCTAAAGCCAAAGATATAGCTTGATTGTTTTTTACGCAACACTGATAAATTTACATGGATGTAAAAACACTGTAGATAAATTTTTTTTTCGACTTATCTATCAGCCTAAGAATAAAAATTTTTAATTTTCATACCTCAATTTTTTTATTTTTTTGTAATTCTGACTATTTTTCCTGACATGAATCAAACCTTTGTGTACTTTTAAATTAAAGCGATCCAAATAACACTTGATCTTGGTTATTTAGCATCTTTACTACTATGGTTAAACCATATTTTAAGAAGGTGATTTTCATCTTTTTTTCGTTATCTCCCTCTTATCTTTCTATTTTCAACTGAAAATCTCTAGTTTTCTAACGTTAACTAAGGAGATTGCATTTGTTGTTAATGCCATACCTACCTATCGTATCTCGCTTTAGTAAAGCCGAACGATATCTAAATAACAGTTCGATTATCTTTAAGTCTAAACGAATGGATTCAAGACCTTAGCCCATTGATGGGGATTCTTTGGGTCTACGGTTTCGTCATTCATAGTACAGCCTGCGTTTATGTTTGGTTGCTTGAATTCGAGATCGTTCTCCAGCTATTTATCATCCATTACGAAGGTTCTCTATGAGTATAAAATCGATCAGAACAAAAATCGCCTTGGCTGCTGGGGTTTGTCTTATCGCCACATCCGGTGCGATTGTGAGTTTCAGTGTGTATACGTCATCGGCTTCTCAACAATCCGTTTCTCGACAAACATCCACTTTAGTGGCTGACGTTTCATTGCGGGAACTAAAAGAAGCCACAGCCAAGTCGGCACAGTTAATTAGCCAAAGAATCGAGGATGGGTTAGGACTTGCCAGAAACCTTGCTACTTCAGTATCGGCGATGAAGTCTTATGGCATCGCCAACAATGAGAGCAATTTAACTCGAACCTCTTTGAACGATATTTTAATGGCTGCGTTAAAACGCAACGAACAGTTAAACGGTACCTACAGTGCTTGGGCGCCCAATGCGTTCGATCAACAAGATATTAAGATGGCAAATACTGAAGATGGCAATAACCCACAGACGGGACGATTTACACCTTATTGGACTCGTAATAATAATGGCAATATCAGTGTTCAGCCGTTGGTAGAATACGATTCAACAGAGCAACACCCTAATGGCATCATGAAAGGGGCTTGGTATCAAGTTCCCAAAAATACGCTAAAAGAAACCGTTACAGCGCCACTACCTTATGTTGTTCAAGGTAAATCAGTATGGCTGGCAACTATGTCAGCGCCGGTCGTTGTGGATGGAAAGTTTTTAGGAGTAATGGGAGCAGATTTCAACCTAGATTTTGTCCAACAGCTCGCTAAGGATGTCTCTGCTCAAATTTATGATGGAGCGTCTCATGTCACCATCACAACAGACAAAGGTCTTATTGTTGCAGACAGTTTAAACCCAGGAATCATTGGACAAAGCACGACAAAGATTTACGGTGATAACGCGTCAAATATGATTACCTTAATCAAGGAAGGAAAAGACTATTCTAACGATAATGCACAAAACAATGTCTATACAGTTTTAGTTCCGATTAGCCTTGGCGATTCTGGAGTAAAATGGGGCATTACCCTAGAAGTAGATAAAAGCATTGTTTTACAAGAAGTGACGCAACTTAGTAATCAACTTGAGTCTGATAGTTATACCGCTATCTGGTATCAATTAATCATTGGCGTAGCCGTCACCATTTTGGCAATTTTAGGACTAACGATTATTGCCAATAAGATTGCTAGACCCATTATGCTGTCCGTCCAGATGGCGCAAAACATCGCAAAAGGTCGCTTTGATAGCCGTTTAAATTATCACTCTGAGGATGAAGTTGGCCAATTAGCCGCGGCATTAGATGATATGGCTGAATCTCTGCAGAAACAGGTGCATGTTGCAGAACGCATTGCCGAGGGTGATTTAACTGTACGAGTCATTTTGGCATCTGAGCAAGATCAATTAGGCAAGGCGCTAGAAAGAATGGTCGGCGATTTAAATCATATTGTTTCGCAAATCACTCAACGTGGCGAAGTCATCGGCAATAATGCGAAATCCGTTTCAGACTTAAGCCATGACTTAGCCAGTGGCGCGACGGAGTCAGCGGCGTCGGTCACACAAATCAGCGCGACAATTACTGAAATTGCAGCACAGATTCAACAAAGCTCTAAACACGCAAAAGAAGCCAGTACGCTTTCTCAGACCAGTTTTGATCTGGCGAAAAAGGGCGATGATTTAATGTCTGAATTAGGTGACGCCATGGTAGAGATCGAAACCTCTGGCAATAACATCAACAGCATAATTAGCACTATTGAAGACATCGCCAATCAAACTAATTTATTAGCCTTAAACGCCGCCATCGAAGCAGCACGAGCAGGTGAATATGGTCGTGGGTTTGCTGTTGTAGCAGATGAAGTAAGAACCTTAGCGGCGAGAAGTGCTCAAGCCGTTCAAGAAACCTCCAAGCTTATAAGTGCATCAGCAGTGAAAACGCAACGCGGTATCAATTTGACATCGCAAACGTCCATTGCGCTAGCAGATATTGTAAAAAATATTAGCCAAGTGTCATCGCTGATGATGGAAATCGCCGAGGCATCCGCCGAGCAATCTATCGGAGCAGAGCAAGTATCAGAAGGTATTAGCCAGATTGACGAAGTAACACTGCATAACAGCCGTAACTCTGAATTATGCGCTCAAGCGGCGTCACAGCTAACCGAGCAATCTAAAAACTTAAGCGAGTTAATCAGACAGTTCAAACTCTAAGCTTTCTGATTAAACAAGTAACAAAAATGGCCTCCCTTTGGTGAGGCCATTTTTTTGTTAATTAGAATGAAACCTTTGCCTTCGCTAAAAAGACGATTTCATTAAATCGGCCATAGGATGCTGAGTTTGGGTTAAGCCATCTCGTACGCCGTTTTTGTTTTCGGCACTTTGGTTTTGGCTAAGTTTAAATTTACCCTGAATATCAGTCACGGTGATTTCAACGCCAACAACAGCAGCTTGAAGTCTGTCGATGTATTCCTGTGGTGCATCAGAAATTGACCAAGGCGCAGGTTGTTTTTGTTCGTGAGTATTGGTGAGTTTTTCCAGTAACGATAGTTTCCATTCAGCTTCATGCATAAAATCTATCGTGCCTTTAATGTGAACGGCGCGATAGTTCCACGTTGGAACCACTTTGCCATCTACTTTTTTAGAGGGATACCAGTTTGGCGTGATGTAGGCATTCTCACCTTGGAAAATAACCAATACATCCGCTTGATTCGCTAGGTTCTGCCAAAGCTTATTGGCCTTGGCGATATGGGCTTGCAAGACAACCCTATTCTCTGCATCGACATGAACCAACATAGGAATATGCTCGGCATTCAAACCGTCATCACCATTCGAAACTAACGTCGCGAAGGGAAAGGTTTTAACAAAGGCTAACTGCTCCTGGAGATCGTTTACTTCAAAATGCTTTGGTGTATACACTTAGATGCCCCTTACCATATGTGTTAACTAGCGATACTATAGGTATTTTTTCCGTTGGCTTTCGCATCATAAAGTGCTTGATCCATAGCTCGTATGCAGTCTCGATGCCTATTAGCATAGTGATTCGCCAATCCAATACTAATAGTGATCGGCCGTCCAATACCAAAATCAGTATGCGCAACACTATAATTTAGTTGCTTTAGCTTTTCCTCTAATTGGGCAAGGTTTTGTTCTGCAAAAATAATAATGAACTCTTCACCGCCCCAACGACCCACGGTATCCAACAGGTCAATATTATGCATTAAAACTTCAGCCAGCTTCATCAGTACTTTATCGCCCTGATCATGACCAAACTGATCATTCACTTTTTTGAAATCATCTACATCCAGCATGGCGATATAATGATTGCCTATAGCATTTAGTAATTGATCTTCCATGTAGCGCCGATTACGCAGCTTAGTTAATACGTCTGTGGTGGCCAACTCTTGTAACTGGCGATTAGTCTCTTCCATCATTTGGTAAGCTTTTCGACGGCTAGAATCATAGAAAAAAGACACAATTAGCAGTAACGAATAAATAAAAGAAAAGTGTATCAAGCTGATAGGAAGAAATATCTCGGGTTGCCAAGTATCCATTTGCGTAAAACAAAAATAGAAAATACCAGCAAAGTACACAAGGCTGAGTATCGACCCATTACGATAACCTAGAAGAAAAACCCCCATCACCGGCGTTAGAAATGCAAAAACGAGTGCAAATTCTTCATTACCATCGATTAAGATAAGTATAAAAGTATCAATAGAAACAATAAGTTGAAGAATAGTCGCAGCAACTTTTGGACGTTTTTTTATCAGCAGGTAATATCCACCAATGATACAAAAGAACAACGACACAGAGTTCGCTATTAACATTGGCGGAAAATAGTCTATGACCAAATTATAATAAATGAAGAAAACGAAACTAGAAGAGATAAACAGCAAGGCTGAAAACAAAAATCCTCGAAAACGAAAATCAGGATGCGTATGTTGAGTACCAAACCACCTTTCTAAAAGCGATACCACTAAGTAGACCTCTATCTTTAAAAATAAGTCATTCCTTACGTAATTGTAGAGTGCTAATTTTAGCGTAACTAATTAGCACTCCAGCAAAAGATGTGCCTACATCGTCCCTTTATTGAAGAGTAAACGAACTTATTAAGAAAAAGAATAAATATAATGTAAATAATGGTTTAGCTGTGTAAGGCACGATTTATTGGGAGAAAAAAACTGCTTTTTTGAGAAAAGATGAACAAAAAAATGCCGATGTATTTAGATAAAATGGCATCGGCATAAAAGAAAACACTCTATATTTCAGATCTAAAGTTTACCAGCTCCTGCATTTTCTTTGACGTAGTCAATGACTTCACTAGCAGGCAATACTGGCGTTGGGCCATATAAGGTTGGTGTCCAGCCCACATCTTTAGAAAGTGGCTTGCCACTTGCTTTGTTCGCCCCTTCAACGATATCAATCATTTTACCGTTGAACATAGAGCCTTGATCATAAGCGACCTTACCCTTCATATTGCCAATCGCATGGGAAGGATTGCCGTTTTCAATTTCAAAAACGTTGGCTTCTGAGTATATCGCTGACTCTTTACCCGCACCCAAAACTTGACGAACAATATTATGTTTAGGTTTGTTAATCAAAGAATCCACATGGCGCTCATAAGCATTGGCGCCAACGCCGTCACCTTGTGCATTACCGACAAAATAGTTGTTATACACATGCACCTTGCCATAACGAACACGCGGCATACGCTGACCGACATTTTTAAAGTAATTTCCATGCAAGGTAACTCGTAAATAGCCAGTGTCTGCGGTTTTGCCATCACTGTTACCAATCAAGAAAGCCTTATCATGATCATGGAAATAGCTGTTAGAAATCGTCACTAGATCCGCCTGATTGGTAATATCAACCAAGCCATCATGATGCTGAACTTTTTGTGTGATTTCATTCTGTGGGAACGGATAGACGGGCGGGAACATGGAGTCTGGGCGATCCCCATCTGAGAAAGTGCTGTGATCGATCCAGACGCGCTTACCGCCGTTGATGGAGATCAGGTCGTATTCAGAATTCCAACGTCCGCCCGGACACTTCTGTGGTCCTTGATTGGCATTAACGTATTCCCCCATACAGCCGGGATAGTTTGGATCGATTTTGAAACTGTCACCTGGATCCCAACCTGGGAAATAATCAAATGCGTCTTCAAAGGCAATATTTCGAATGATGACATTTTCGACGTCTGCACTAATTTGCAAAGTGCCTTTAATGATTTTTGCGTTCTTACCTAAACCAAGGATGCTGGTATTAGAAGGGACATCAATGACAATTTGATCTTTTTGTTTTTTAGCCGAGGCTAAACGAGCTTCTTCCTGAGGGCCGGTTAAATCTCTATTTGGACGTTTTTTGATAAGTGGCTGTATGTTCCAAACAGCAGGTGCATAAGCATTTTTATAATCTTCGAAATTATAAGGCGCAACACGATAATCTGCTTCGGTCAGTTCACGGCCTTGATCATTAGATGACAAGTTAATCGTGCCACTAATTCGAATAATCTTAGGCGAGTTGCCGGCTTCTTTTAGCGCATCAACAAAGGCTTTCCGACTACTGACGGTGTAAATATGTGCATCAAGCGCATCTGATCCACCCGTAACTTGACCTTCGGCAGCAGCCCAGCCATCGTTGTGAGGAAGCACAGGTCGCGTCATATCTTGCGACATACTATTCTTTCCAGTATTTGACAGCTTCTGTGACGAGTTATCCGTGCTTACAGCTGAACATCCGGCAATTAAGCTGGCCGCCAAACAAGACGCCGCTAAAATTTTTCTATTCATTTTATTCTCCAAAGATATTGAAAATAAGCAGATTAAGAAGACTCGCTATGCGTATTTTCAAATCGCATTTTTATTTTTATTGGCAAGAATATAGAGAACACGCTATGGCAGTGCTCTCTATATAGGAGAATAGACTATCAGGAAAGACAATAAATTAAAACGATGTTTTATTTTTAATAAATTGCTGTTTTTTTATAAGCCGGATGAATGGATCCTTTAGTTCTTTAATCACTTAAAAGGGCTGCAGCACTACCACAAACTGTCATGATGAAAAGGAACCATTTTAGATGGCTCGGGTTGGCTTTTATGGCCATTTTTACAGCAAGGAATGAACCTAGCATGGTGCCAGAAGCAAGGATCAATCCAGGAATCCATAGGATCTGGTCATTCCAAATAAATACGCCTAATGCCAAGCCAGTAAAACCCAGCGTACAGACCATTTTTAGCGCATTGGTGCGTACTAGGTCATAACGTAAAGTACCAGCCAATGCAGCAATCAGGATAAAACCGACACCAGCTTGAACAAAACCGCCGTACACACCAGCGATAAATAGGGCAATCCATGCACTCGGTTTTTCCGAGACTTTAAACGGCACAGTGCCTTCTGGTGGCGCTATCATGGTAGGTCGGACGATCATGATTAATGTCATGCCAATCATGGCACTGAGCAATAAGGGCTTTAGCCACGCCTCTGGCGCATAACTGGCTGCAAAAGCCCCCACTACGCCGCCCAGCAAGGATGGAATCATCACCGGCAGGATGTCAGCGTTATCCAACTTTTTGGCTTTACGAAAGCCAAATGTCGCTGCCACGTTTTGTAAAAATACCCCAACACGATTGGTCGCATTAGCGATGTCAGCCGGCATCCCCATGACCATCAAAGCCGGTAAAGTCAGGTTAGAACCACCGCCCGCCAAAGTATTAATAATGCCAGCAAGAAAACCTGTACCGATCAAAAGCGAAACAGTAAATAAACTGTAATCCATAACATCATCCTTAATTGACTCTTGAGCGAGTCGGAAGAGAATAAAAAGAGGAAACGAATAATAAGGAGAATTAGGCAATCTGACAAAAGATTATTAAGGAGAGGAAGATGAAACTGGCTCAACTTCCTCATCTAAGAAAAAGTTGAGCGGATAGAAAATGACTTATTTAAGAGAATTGTTTGCCATCAAGGTTTCATCAACACCTTTTAATTTCATCTCATCCATCATGAAATTAACGGTATTCAACAAGCGCTGCTCACCCTCTGGAATCAAATAACCAAATTGACTTTTGGTAAACGGATTTTCTTCACGTACCGCGTCTAAATTTTTGTTAATGACTTGATAATAAAGAGCTTCTGGCGTTTCTGTTACCATCACATCAACTGTGCCTGTTTCGACCGCTTTCGGTACATCTAGATTATTTTCAAAACGAACAATAGTTGCTTTGCTAAGATACTGATCGGCAAATTTTTCATTGGTGCCGCCAATATTTACGCCTACTTTCACTTCTGGCTTATTCACTTTTTCTAGCGTATCAAACAAGGATTCGCTACCTTGAGTAACAAGAAAACATTTACCAAATGTCATATAGCCTTGGCTTTGTTCCGCTGCCATTTGGCGAGAAATTCGACGAGTAATACCGCCCATGGCGATGTCATATTTGTCATCATCCAAACCTTTTAATAAGTCCTTCCACGTCGTTTGCACAAACTTCACTTCCACGCCCATCTCTGTCGCAAAGTACTTAGCCACATCAATATCGTAGCCCGAAAATGTACTGCCATCGTAATACGAAAAAGGCTTGTAATCGCCTGTGGTTCCAACAGTGATATAGCCTTGTTTTTGAATGTCTTCTAAACGATCGGCTTGCGCGATAGTGCTGTAAGCCATAGTGGACGCTAGTAATAAAAACGACGCAGTGAACTTCATAAGTGTGGACCTAACATGGAGATGAAAGAAATATATAAGCATTTGCTATGCCATGTTTTCAATTTTTATCGCGCTATTCAACGAACTCACAAACGCTGCAATAAACAATCCACCACCGCTTGGTTCACGCTGTGAGCGAGATGAGGAATAAGATCATAAGTCGTCATTGCACCAGAGTCTATCAAGGCATCATACGCTGATTTAGACAGGCGATAGTCAATCACATTATCTTGATTACCATGGATAAAATGTATTTGCGTATTCACGAGATCTTTCTTTGGATCTCTCTTTGGTAGTAAGGCAAAGCGCCCAGATAACGACACGATTTTCTCCGCTAGTTTTTCATCAACCATTTGTGTCGAAGACAAAGACATAATTGCCCCTTGGGAAAAACCGATTAACGTCGTTTGTTCCGCGTTCAATCCACTTTTTTGCTGCCAATCTTTCACTGTTTCAACAAAGGCTGGCATCGCCGCTTCAATGCGTTCCACTCGATTTTCTTCTGTCACACCTTGCACTGAAAACCATTGATAGCCTTGTCCAAAATCAGACGCATCGGGCGCTTGTAGCGACACTACAATAGCCTTAGGGAAAGATTTAGCGAGAACATAACCCAAAGGCGCCAAGCTCTGTGGTGTGGCGCCAACACCGTGAAATAATAAAAATAAACGCGTCGGCGAATTAGGTTCTTGTATCACAACAGTACTAGACATGAGGAATCCTTATTAATCATCACTTAATAGTATGATGAATACTCTATCCTTCTACAAAAACAAGATATATAAGCTATTCCTTAAGCTTCTATTTCGTATTTGGAAATAATCGATAACCCTATTCAAAATAATAAAAAATACTCGTCCAGTTTTCGGTTGTTGCTTCGTTGGCAATCAAGCTAACCTAACTCAACAAACAACTTGAGTCATCATTCAAACAACGGACAAACGCATGTTAATAACAGATAAAAAACAAGCCGATGGTTATTATCAAGCCTTACTAAACCGAGAACCTAGTTATGTAGGCGTATTTTTTGTCGGCGTCAAAACAACCTCTATTTTCTGCATTGCAACTTGTCGAGCACGCAAACCAAAACGTGAGAACGTTGAGTTTTACACTCATTTCAAAGACGCCATGGACGCAGGTTTTCGCCCATGTAAAGTCTGTCGCCCCACTGAAAACGCTCATGAAGCACCTTATGAAGTGCAAGCGGCAATGAACCTTGTGCGAGACTGTACTAAGGCGAAAATCAACGACCAAGACTTGAGAGAATCTGGAATACGACCCATCTTTGTGCGTCGTTGGTTTAATCAACATTACGGCATGACGTTTCAAACCTTTCAGCGCATGTATCGTATCAATTATGCGTTTCAAGAATTAAAGACAGGCAAAAGCGCCACCAATACTGCGTTAGATTCAGGCTACGATTCTTTGAGTGGTTTCGGTTACACTTTTAAAAAGTTACTCGGTCATGCACCGACCCTAAATTTGGAGAATGCTGTGATTTTAATCGATAGGCTGACAACGCCCATTGGCCCTATGTTTGTCTGCGCCACTGACGAAGGAATTTGTCTGTTGGAATTTGTCGACCGACGCATGTTAGAAACAGAGTTTGAAGACTTACAACGCCGTTTAAAAGCGCCGATTGTTGCGGGAGAAAACGCCCACATGAAACAGCTAAAAATAGAATTAGAAGAATACTTTGCAGGCAAACGCAGCGAATTCAGCGTACCCCTTCATACACCTGGAACGGATTTTCAAAATGCGGTGTGGAAAATGCTTGGCTCAATTCCGTTCGGTACCACCGCCAGCTACCAAGAACAAGCCACCCGACTTAATAACCCAAAAGCCGTTCGTGCTGTCGCCAGAGCTAACGGCATGAATCGTGTTGCCATTGTTATTCCTTGTCATCGAGTGATCGGCAAAGACGGCACTTTAACCGGTTACGCTGGCGGATTAGAGCGAAAACGCTGGCTACTTGATCATGAAAAATCGCATAGTCAATACTTAGAAAATCAAAGCCTCGAAAGTCAAAACCTCGAAAAAAGCTGAGATCAAGCGCTAGAGTGCCAGTAGTTTCATGAATGCATCAAGGTTGTGTCATGGCAACGTAATTTCCCGCTACAAGGCTTGAAATGACTGTTAAGCCAGTTCATCTTCTACACTTTGATTGTAATTAGATGGAATTCAACATGCCTACAAACATTGTTGCTGTATATGGGACGCTTCGTGAGGGGCTGAATAATCACAAACTTCTTGCCGAATGCAAACGCATCGGCCTTGGTTGGCTGACAGGGTTTCGCATGCACAATCTTGGAGAATTTCCGGGTATTGTATCAACCCATGAAAACGGCGGTCGGATACGCGTTGAATGGTATGACGTATCAGACGAAATACTCGCGTCTTTGGATCAACTTGAAGGTTATGACCCAAAGATGCCAGAAAGCTCCTTGTACATTAGAAAACGTGTTTTTTCACCCTACGGCCGTGGCTGGATTTACGTATACAACAAATCCCTAGACCACGCTCCATATATGGAAGCGGGCGACTGGGAGCGTTATTCCCGAACCTCTATGCCTCACCAAGGCGCACAATCGGTGTAGACACCACTTGAGCCGTTTGATCACTTTGTAATTGAGCGATATTCGCCACACTTGCTTGGACTTGATATTCATCCGTTAACAAGCCAAAACGCACCACAAAGTGCTTCGATTCACCAGCACCAATTGTCGGCACCAAACCTAAGTCGCGCTGATAAGAACGGTTATAAGCAAAGCTAGTGCCCGGCTCGATTCCCACCACGTAACCTTGTTCCAGTGTGTCCGTATTTTTCCATACGGTAAGCACTGGCAAGGTGTCCGTTTGATAGCTGACTTCTATGCCACAGCTCGCGTTGGCGTTATGTAATAACGCATAAGAAAAACCTTTCTCATCACTAATCGGACGAATATTAAACACCATTTCGTCAAAGTCTTTAGTTGGCGCTGGCATCTGATTCCAATCGTTCAAACCACCAGCAGCATAGTCGTTAAAAGGCGATAGTTCCGCCATAGGAACGTGTAACTGCGCGCCATCTTCAAGAATCGGTTGGGCAAAGTTGTTGTGATAAATAGCTTGGTATTCGCGCGGATAACTACCTTTATTGGTTAAGGTATCTTCAACCAATAAATAAGGCTCATCTGGCGTTAATGACAATACCGTTTGCAGTTCAAAGTTAGTGAATTTAAAACGTTTTTCATCGACTCGACCACGTAAAGTCACACGATAAGGCGGTACCTGCTCGACCTCTAAAACCACTTCGTCTGCGGGTGTGTTTTGGATACGACCGTGTAATGTTAAAAACTCGTCGCCGTCTTGACCGGGATGCCCAGCCCATTGGTAACCACAACGCACTATCATCTCGTTAAAACCATCTAACCAACCAATGCCGCCGGACGCTTCTTGGTTAACAAAGCTTGGATGCACGATTTCTTTAACCGGCGAGTCCCAACCAAATCGTACTTCTTTTCCTGTCGTATCTTTCCTAACAACATCAAGAACCGCCATGCCACGAGTCGGCACAACGCGAACCACAGAATCGCCCACGGTCAACGTGATCAAACGTGAGCCAGTTTGCTTGCCGCCCATAAGACATGTCTGCTGCACACTAATCGGAATATCTTTCGGTAAGCCCATTAATTCTGCGGATAGAGACAGGTTTGCTACATCGATATGTTGTTGATTACTAAGAAGAACAAGTTGAAACATAGGCCAAGCTCCGAATAAAATTTCCTCATGCTAGCGCGAGCTAGATAACAAGGCTAGCCATGAGGATAAAATCTGCTATTTATTCAATGTTGCTTGTCGCTCCGTTGAGTCGTTCTGGTAATAATTCTATTTAAAAATCCCCTGGCGCACACTGTAGGCAAGTCAGCCCTAAGTTACGCCAACCTTGAACCACAGCGTCGCGGTCGTCCAATACCAACCAAGGCGTAAAACCATCTTCGTGGATTTTCTCCAACAAGGCTTTTTTAACATCCTCGTCTGGCAAGGCATCAGCATTGTCTGGGCGTAGATAAATGCCATCGCACGGAATTTGGTGTTTTTGAATCCATTCAACCGAGTGCTGTTTATGGGACTCAGGACGGCCACTGCAAATTAAAATATGTTGGCCTTGTTGCTTGAGAATATTGACCAAACGCAGCACATTTTCGATCACTGGTGCATGTTTCATGTGTTCAAAAAAAGGGTCCCAATGCTTTTCTGCACCAAGCACCCAATGGGCTACTTCAGTGTGATCGAACTCAGCAAGAGTGCCATCTAAATCAACAATTACGGCATTTGGTAACATGTAAAGCTTCCTTTAAAAGGGGTAATTTCCCAGCCGTTTTCGTCTTGGCTAGGCACAAAAGAAATAGGAGTAACGTTGCCGATTCTTGGGCAATACGGCGTGCCGTTGATAACATTGTTTAGCACTCGATAAACACCAGAATGCGCGATGATCAGAGGCCACGAATGCTCGCTGAGGATCTCATTCAATGCGCTTAGCACTCGAGTCTCGAAGTCTCGCCAAGATTCACCATTAGGCGGCGTCACGTCATAAGGCAGCTGCTGTTCTATCGGGCAGCCTTCTAAGTCGCCCCAATTGCGCTCTTTAAGTTGCTCATACGCCATAATGGTTTGTTTTGGCACCGCATGAAATGCAGTCTCTTGCGTGCGTTGTAACGTACTGGTTGCCACAACACTCCAATCAATGACACTTAGTATTGGCGCCGCATCTTTGGCTTGTTGAACCCCCATTATGCTTAACGGACTATCGGTAAAACCACCAATACGAAACGCAGCGTTAAACTCGCTCTGCGCATGACGCGCAAAGACAAAAGGCTTAGGTATTAAGGTCATAATCTAACTCTATACAATCTAACTCAATATAAGAATCTGCAGTGACGCTTGGACCAAGGGCTTGTCGCCACTCACTTAGATCTTTCATGGTATAAAACAATGGAACACAAATACGGCAGCCAAGATGATCCACCAGCCGTTTCAAATCTTGCTTACGCGGATGCACATTCCAGCGTTCAAAATGCGCTCTGTCTTCGCTCACGGCCTGACGAGCATGTTCCGGCAAATGTCCGGTATAAACCGGCAAATATCGCTCTGGTTGTTGCAATAAAACAGCCGCTTCGCCACTCAATCCATCAGGATCACCACACAGCACCACTTTGGCATTGGGATTGAACGGTTGGCTTTTCATGTTTTCCAGGACAGGTCTAATCTCGCTGCACACACTATCTTTAGGCCCAGCCAAAACAGTTTCAGGCGCAATGCAATCTTCTCCTAGAGTCCAATCATGAAACCCTAGTGAAGTTAACCAGCAGGCCATTTCTAACGCTCGTCCAGTTTGCGGAACGGGCATCAGCAAGGCGCGCTCGTCTTTCAGATAATGCAGCAAGGCGTTTTTACATTGCTCTAATGAATTGTCATACAAGCCGTAAGACGCATCGAGTAAAGCAACACTGGCGTGCGGAGGCATGGTAAAAGGATACAAACCGGATTCTAGGCTAAAATCGCCGCTGTAAAATACGCCCTCACCCATATCAAGATGCAGCCACACACCGCCAAAAGAATGCCCTGCCGAACCTGTTGTCACCTTTATGCCAGACACATTCGTCGAGCCACAAATAGGTAAGGTATGAAGGTTTAAATGCGTAGGCAATTGCTGCTGAACGGGCGAAGTCGCGTAAACCGGAACCTTGCTATCAATATCGATCAAACCGCCCATATGATCTTGATGATCATGGGAAATAAAAATCGCGTCTAAGTGATCTGGTTGCGTCCAGCCTTTGTCCTCGCCCACCTCTAACGCGCCGCCCGCGTCGAGTAAAAAACGAATCGGTTTTGACTGATGCTCTGCCTCGTAGGTCACCAAAATCGCGGCGGCGGTTTTCCTTCCTGCGCCACTTAAAATATCAATGCTAACCTTCATGATTCACTCTCAAGTGACCAAGCTTGCCCAAGACGAACCTGATGCAGGCTTTCTAGCGTCATAGGTACATCGCTGTACGCGAGTAAGCGCTGGCCATCTTTTAGCGTCAATTCAATATCGTAACGCTCACCACGAAAAATACAGCTGTGAACACTAACAATCAGTGCTGAATCGTCCGCGCTGACGAAATGAATATCTTGTGGACGCACGAGCACAGAGCTAGCCGCTTTATCTGGTGAATGCTGACAAATCAACTCAGTCAAATTTGTACCGCTCACGTATTGCGCAGGCGCAGGCGCAACCGCAGCCACCGACAACACAGAACCTCGACCAATAAAATTCGCTAGCCAAGTGTTTCTTGGTCTTGCATACAGTTCCTGAGGTGTTCCCCATTGCACCAATTGCCCTTTATTCAGCACAGCAATTTTATCAGCCAATGACATGGCTTCGGATTGATCGTGGGTGACATAAACCATAGTCGCGCCAGTACGTTTGTGAAAGCCGCGGAAGGTTTCTTCCATCGTCGCTCGCAAATGTCTATCTAAGTTAGCGAGCGGTTCGTCAAACAACACCACATCTGGCTCGGTGACCAAACTACGCGCCAACGCCACTCGCTGACGCTGACCGCCACTTAGTTGCGCTGGCAATCGATCTGCGTATTCTTCTAACTGAACAATTTCCAGAGCGTCTTTAATTCGTTTGTTGCGTTCTGCCACCGGCGTTTTCTGTACTTTAAGCGGATAGCCGACGTTTTCTTTCACCGTCATATGCGGCCAAAGTGCATAAGATTGAAACACCATGCCGAAGTTTCTTTCTTCTGTTGGCACATGACGCGTCGAACTAGAAAGACAGTCATCGCCATGAATGATTTGACCACCTGAAACGTTCTCAAATCCTGCCAGCATTCTTAAAATGGTCGATTTACCACAACCACTTGGCCCAAGTAAGGCAACAAACTCACCCGGCTCAATCGTTAAATTCAAACCTTTTACAACCGACGCACCATGAAAAGATTTTTCAACGCCATCCAATATTAACCGTGCCATGGAATCACTCCTTTGGGCAGACGAGGGGCAAACAGACTCAATAAACTCATTAGCCCTGCGACCAGCAAAACCACCAGCACAGCAATGGCCGAGGCCAAAACACTGTCGCCACTTTCATCGAGATTAAAAATCAACACACCTAGGGTTTCATTGCCCGCACTCCATAACAAAGCGGACACCGTCAGTTCATTAATTGAGATCAAAAACACTAATAATCCACCAGCGAAAAAGGCGGGTGCAGTGAGAGGTAAAATAATGTCTATCAAGCGCTGTATCGGCCTTGCACCTGCAAGCTGAGCGGCTTCTTCCAACGCAGGGTCAAGCTGAGACATGGCGCTTAATACCGGCTTCAAACACACACTCAAAAAACAAGACAGATACGCCAAGAAAATAATGCCCAACGTGCCGTACAAGCTGACCTCAATAAAAGGCAAAGGCTTGGCGAACAACAAAATAAAAGCAATGGCTAAGACGATACCAGGGATGGCGTAAGGCACTTCAATCAAACTGGCGATCACAGCTCTAGTTCGCATTGGCAAACGCATCAATAAATAACCCAATGGCAAAGACACCAGCATCAAGACTAAAGCACTGAAAAAAGCCAAAAACGCGCTGTTTTCGAAGGCTCGGGAAGTAACGCCTTGCCGCCCTATCATTTCGTAAAACGCAGCAAAGGTAATGGTATCCGCGTTCAATGGCATACCAAGAGCAGGCACCAATGAGCTCACAATCAAAGCAAATAGCGGTGCCACCAAAATAAAACACAACATCAATGCCAAAAGGATTTCGAGAGGCAAACGCCATTGCTTAAGACGAAAAGACAGCGACTGCGCGGTGTGACCTAACAAGGCATAACAACTGCGTTGCTGTAGCCATTGTTGTAACAACATTCCCGCTAGCACCAACAACGCAATAATCATCGACAAGCCCGCCACTTGGCTCAGCATATCGTTACCAAATCCTGCCATTTGCTGATAAATCAAAGTTGGTAAAACGATATAACCTGCAGGAATCCCTAACATCGCAGGAATACCAAAATTACCCAAAGAAGAAACAAAGGCTAACGCGGCGCCAGCGATAATCGCACTGCGACACAAAGGTAGAATGATATCGACCCAAATTCGAAACTGAGAAGCACGAGATAGTTGAGCGGCTTCTAATAAATCCTGAGGCAATGAAATAAGTTGAGTACGCAAAGCCAGAAACACCAAGGGCGCACTTTGTATGCCTAACAACAAAGCTATGCCTTCCGCCGAATACATAGGTTGTGGGCTGCCCAACGCTGGCGCGATGCCTAGCGTATTTAAAATTGGGCTCGCTGGACCAAACAGTTGTAACCAACTCAACGCCGTCACTTGTGGCGGAATCATCATCGGCAACATAAAACAAAACACCCAAATGGCGCGACCACGAATATTCGTTAAAGTCACCACAAAGCCAAAGCCGCAACCCAAAATCACCGCGATGAGCGTCCCTAAGCCTGAGGTGTAAAAACTATTGCGTAATGCCGTCCAAGTCCGCTCACTTCTGAGTACTTCTGCCATAGGTGAGGACGTAGAAAAGGCAGTATGACTTAAGGCCTCGACCAACAAACGCAGGCTGGGCAATACACTTAACGTTGCGATTAACATGAAGAGTCCGATGGACAACCAGCGAAGCTGGCTATCCATGGATGTCCCGTCCATAAAGCGTCTTTTTAGTAACAAAGGAGTCATCTTGCTTAACCTTCAAAAATCTTGCTAAAACGCTCTTTGTTCGTTTCATTGTCACGCAATGTTTTTGCCGCATCGAACGGCATCAAACGAATGTCTACACGCTTAGGAAAACCTTCTGGTACACCAATATCACTTCGAGCAGGCAAATAACCCTGCTCTAATACCAGAGCTTGACCTTCTTTTGATAAGAGAAAGTCCACAAAGCGCTTCGCTGCAGCTTTGTTTTTGGCTTCTTTCATGATCGCCACTGGCTCAGTCACCATGGTGACGCCCGTTTTAGGAAAGATAAATTCAATCGGTGAACCTTTTGCCGCTTCACGAATCGCTAGGAAATCCACAATCACACCGTAAGGCTTAGTACCTGATGCCACCGCTTTTAGTACACCACCATTGCCGCCTTGCGCCATCGCTTGGTTGGCATGTAATTGCTCAAAATAACTCCAGCCTAGTGATTTGTCAGCAGTTAGTGTCGCAAGATGAATCAGCGCAGCACCAGAATACAAAGGGCTTGGCATCGCTACTTGGTTTTTGTATTCAGGCTTGACGAAATCAGCCCAATCCGTTGGATGTTGCGGCGCTTGTTTATGACGAACAATGCCTGTAGTAATCAGTTTCGTGCCGTAATAATAGCCATCTTTGCTGTACAAACTATCTTCGTATTGATCGCGATTAGGGCTCATATAGGAATACAAATAGCCATCAGACACCATAGATTCCATGGTCACGCTGTCAGCAATAAGCAGTACATCGGGTTTCACCACGCCAGAGGATAATTCCGCGCGCAACTTCGTCATTAATTTGGTCGTTCCGTCACGCACCCACTCCACTTTTATATCTGGATTGGCCGCTTCAAACGCATCCACCGTCATTTGCGCATCTTGGTTTGGCTGACTGGTATACAAGGTCAAAACATCTTGAGCTTGTACGGAAAGAGGAAAAGCAAGTGCCGCGGCACATAGCAACAAGGTCTTCTTAACGGTCATGGAGAAACTCTCTTTTTGATAAGTGAGCTGCAACAATACCGACATAATTTGACACTATAGTGACGAAAAAATTTCGTTTAATGCTAGTTTGCTTTCGTTTCGACGATCTTCACTTAAAAAGCCTCATAAAAAGGACTGAATCACTATGAACAAAAGGCACTATGACATCGTGCAATGGGTGAATAAACAAGGACGCCAAACATTACAGGCCGTCGCCGACGAATTTTCGGTTTCGGTGCAAACAGTTCGATCGGATATTCGGTTATTAGCCGAAAAAGGCTTGGTATTACGCAGCCATGGTGAAGTGATCCCTTTTCCTCATCGAGAGAACATTAGTTTTGATCAAAGACGAATCCGCCATGCGGCCGGAAAAAAGCACATTGCCGACCTTTGTGTGAGCAAGTTGGCGGACTATCAATCAATCTTTCTTGGCAGTGGTTCAACCGTGGCTGAAGTCGCCAACCAGCTTTCGCTCTTCCAAGGCTTACAAGTGATGACAACCAATCTTCATGCCGCACGCAATTTATGTGAACACCCTGACTGCGAGCTCACCATATCGGGTGGTCGAGTAAGAATGCGCGATCAAGATGTCATAGGTGGAGACGCCATGCGTTTTTTTCAGCGCTACCGAGCGGACATCGGTATTTTTTCTGTCGCAGCAGCCAACAAACAAGGCCATTTATTTGATTTTACCGATGACGAAGTTATGGCGCGAGAAGCCTTGGTTGAACATTGCCATTATCGAGTTTTGGTTATCGACAGCACAAAATTTGATACTGAATCCCGCTGTTTATGGGGAAAAATGAGCGATTATGATTGTGTGATTACCGACCAAAAACCGTCTTCATCTTTACTCAGCACACTAAATTATCAAGGCGTTGAAATATTGTATTAACAATCGCGAGGTTAAAATAAAAGCACCTTTGTATAAATTGTGTAAAAAATGAGCTTGCCCTCGGTCTTTATATAAGACTATTGTCTTAGGTACCCACCCACATCGCAAAGATTGAGGTTGTTATGAAGTCACCCATTAGAATCCGACAACAGATTAATATTGGTTTAGTGGTCATTCTATTGCTCGCTCTCGCCAGTATTTATATTGTTATAGAAACGAAAGTAAAACCCGACTTAACCGCAGAACGCCAACAACAAATTTCCGTTAATCAAAAAGGATTGAGTGAATTACTCAGTGCGAAGTTAGAAAAAATTCAATTGCTGACCAGTACTTTGGCTTTGGCCAGTTCTGAGCTTCCTAAAGACGAAGCCTTATTTAAAAAAGTATTCCCGAGCATTATTAATAACCATGACGACAAAAGTATCGCCGGTGGTGGTATCTGGCCAGAACCTTCTGCTTTTACTCAAGGAACGCAGCGTCGTAGTTTTTTCTGGGGCCGCGATGGTTCTAAGATGAGCTATCTGGACGATTATAATGACCCTGCAGGTTCTGGTTATCAAAATGAAGGCTGGTATACCGTTGGTAAAACGTCTCCCGTTAATCGCTGTGCTTGGTCTGAGGCTTACATTGATCCAATCACCAAGATTCCAATGGTGACCTGTACCATTCCAATGAAAGAAAAAAATACGTTCACGGGTGTAACCACGGTGGATATGATGCTAGATGGCATCACCAACACCCTTGAACAATACGGCGCCGAAAACCAAGGCTATGTATTTGCCATTGATCAAGCTGGGCAAATGCTGAGTTTCCCTAAAGGCAAAGCCAATTTAGTCAAAAACGATGGCAGTATGTTGACTGCGGCTGAGCTTGGCAATCAGTTACCTTGGTTAAAGTCAGCATTAGATAAAATCAGTGGCTCGCAGCAAGTAATCGCGCTAGATCATGATGACATATTAAATGGAGCGGCCTACGTCGATCTTTTTAAGCACCCACAAACAGGCTGGACAATCGGCTTAGTCGTTCCTAAAGCACGCATGACAGAAATCGCTCAAAGCATGGGCTTGTTCCTGATGATTGTCATTGGTGCTTTATTAGTCGTCGTTAGCATCATTGCCATTTCTTACTTCCGCAGCTTGCTTGGTCAGATCAACCAAACTACTCAGCAAATTCAAGAGCTGGCCGATGGCGGCAGCACCCAAGAACTTGAAGTCGGCAAATTAAATGAGCTAGGCGATTTACGTCAGGCAGTTAATGCCTATGGCGATAAGCTGAAAAAATTACTAGAACAGATTCATATTGAATCTGCCAACCTGGTGAAAGATGCTGGTCGCTTAAGCACATTTAGCAATGACTTTTTAAATAAAGCCAACAGCCTAAGTGATGAAAACACCACATTGGCGGCAGCGACAGAAGAGCTGGGCGCGACCTCTCATGATGTTGCCATGTACGCCAATGAAACCAGAGAAACTGTTGAGCGCATCCACAAAGACGTACGCAACAGCGGTAATGAAATGAATGCCGTTATCGAAACAATGCGCTCTCTTACCAGCGCTATGACGCAAGCACAAGCCAACATTCTTCAGTTAGACGAAGATAGCCGCCGTGCGAACGGCATGTTGGGTGTTATTCGAGCCATTGCCGAGCAAACCAACCTCTTGGCACTAAATGCTGCCATTGAGGCAGCTCGGGCAGGGGAAACAGGTCGAGGCTTTGCAGTGGTTGCAGATGAAGTACGTAACCTTGCGGCTAAGAGTGAGAGCTCTGCCGTGGAAATTGAACAAGTCCTAGGGCGTCTACAAATCGCGTCGAAAGAATCTGTCAGCTCTATGGAACTGGGCCATAGCGAAACCATACGTGCAGTAGCAACAGCAGAGTCAACGGCTAGCCACTTGCAGCAAGTCGTTAGCGCCTTCTCTCAAATCACCGATCAGGCGACACAAATTTCGGTGGCGGCTGGAGAACAGCAAAAAGTATCTCATGATTTGAGTCAATTTGTGTCTCGATTACAAGAACTCACTGGCAGCAACGCCAGCGATTCAAGTCATCTTAGCCGCATGAGCCAAGAGATCGATGCCATTGCCAATCGACTCAATGCCTTGAAATAGATACATAAAATACAGTAGAACGACAAATCCCACGCTAATTAGTTAGTGTGGGATTTTTTACGTTTACAGGAATGTCAAAAATTTTGCGACTAACCGATGAATACGACGCCGATACGGTGGACGCAGCAAGGCAAGAACATTCGGCCCACGTTTGTGTAATACCGACTTGCTATGAGAAAAGGTGCGAAAGCCTTCTTCAGCGTGATAAGCGCCCATTCCCGATGCGCCAATACCACCAAACGGCAAGTCCGCTTGTGCCACCTGAACCAAAGTGTGGTTGATTACCAAACTGCCACTGGTGATATTTTCCTCGCAGCGCCTTTGATCTTCATTTTGTTGCGTAAACAAATACATAGATAAAGGACGAGGTCGTTGCTGAATGTAAGACAAGGCCTCTGACATATCAGCATAGGTGAGAATCGGTAACAAAGGCCCGAAAATCTCATCCTGCATCACGCTCAATGCATCGTTTGGTTGATGCAGCGCATACAACGCCAGCTTACCGTCGCTTTCCTCTGGCCCTTGCGGCATCAAGTTGTCACATTGGACCCCAGCAGCTCGTGCTTGCTCTAAATAGCCTTTTAGGCGATCTAATTGGCGGACGTTAATTAAACTCGTGTAATCAGGGCTCAACACACCTTCTGGATAATAATCCGCAAGTTCCTGCTTTATATAATCGATTAAGGTCTGCTTTTGGTCGGAATGGCACATAACGTAATCTGGTGCGACACAGGTTTGTCCTGCATTGAGCACTTTTCCAAACACTAGCTTCTTAGCCGTATCACGTAAATCCGCCGACGGAGCGACCAGTAAAGGAGATTTACCGCCTAGCTCCAAAGTAATAGGCGTTAAATGCTCGGCGGCGTTGCGCATAATAATGTGCCCCACGGACGTCGAACCAGTAAACAAGAGATGATCGAATGGCAACAGACTAAACTCGTTGGCTATCTCTGCCTCACCTTCAACCACTTCCACCCAATCCTCCCCCAAAGCGTGAGTAACTATGTCGCGTAGCACCTGATTAGTTTGAGGACAAAACTCCGATAGTTTCATCATCACACGATTCCCAGCAGTCAATGCGCCCACCAAAGGCCCCAGAGACAGCAACACGGGATAGTTCCAAGGTGAGATGACACCTACCACACCTTTTGGCTGATAGAACACCTGAGCGCTAGCTGGCAAGGTACTGATGTGGACTTTGCGCTTTGAAGGTTTCATCCATTTAACAAGATGACGTTTCGCGTGCTTTATTTCACCAAGCAAAGGAACAAGCTCAAGTAACCTAGATTCTTCATGAGCGCGCTGTCCAAAATCTTTCTGCAAGGCGTCTAATAAAGAGGTTTCATGATCCATTAACGCCGCTTGCAAACGAGTAAGACATTGTCGACGCTCTTCAGCTGATGGTAAGGGGTTTTGCTGAGCCACATTTTTCAGGCGAGATAATGCCGAGTAGATGTCGTCTTTAGAAGAAAAAATAGCAGGTGTTACTTTCATGATGGCCTCTTCAACACTCGTTATTATTTTATGATCAAATGCCGCTTATTTACTACACTATCTAATGACTCATAACGAATGCAAGGAGCACATCATGGCGACTATTTTATGCTACGGAGATTCTCTTACTTGGGGCCGAGTACCTAACGGAGGACGTTACCCAAAACACCTACGCTGGCCAACCATGCTAAACGACTTATTAGGCCAACAACATCAAGTGATTAACTTTGGATTGCCAGGCAGAACGACGATCTGGAATGATCCCTTCTTAGAAGGTAGAAATGGCCTAGCGTACCTTCAAGCGGCATTAGAAACCTTTGGCCCTGTCGATATTTTAATATTGATGTTGGGCACTAATGATTTGAAGCGACACTTCCATATTGGAGCATATGAAGCAGCAAAAGGTGTGGAAAAACTGATCGAGAAGTCAAGAATACCAAATACTCACGATTTCCCAGTCCCAACCCTTGTAGTGATCGCTCCGCCAAATATTTTATCCCCAACGGGCTCTATGGCCGAAAGTTTTGACGGTGCCATTGAAAAATCACAACATTTTCATCAGTACTACCAAGATATCGCCATTCGCAACCAATGTATTTTTCTCAATGCTGCTGGGGTCTTACAGCCAAGTGACGTTGATGGCGTGCACTTAGACACGCAAGCAAATGAGCAATTAGCAAACTCGATATATTCTTTGATAAAAATGGAAATATGAGATTAAGCATTTGTTTTATATTGATTTTTTAATAAATTTCAATAAATGAGGCAATTTCTATAAAAACGAACCAATCGCAACTAGATAATATTATTAAGAGGACTTAATCAGATTAAGTCGTTTATAGCTATTGACAAAGAAGGGAAGATCTATAAGCGCAAAAGGAAAGAATGGAAATCGTATAAAATATGCACGATTCTTTGTTCATACTCGCTTTTTTACGAAATAATCGCTCACTCAAATTTTCTTGCACAAAGTTATCCACAGGAAGAGTGAGTGAGCGCCCTTTATCAAAACACCGCCTGAAATGCTACCCAAATAGCAATAATCCGCTTCTGTATGCTCCATTTCCTTGTTTTTTGTACCTCGTAATTGCTAAGCAAATCCGTATGATCTGTTTATTAAATTTGTCTATCAGATCCATATCTCGAACAAACGTAGTAAGGAGAAAAGCAATGAAAGTAAGCTTCATCGGACTCGGAACTATGGGTTACCCAATGGCTGGTCATGTGAGTAAAGCGGGTCATGCAGTTGTGGTTTTCAATCGATCTACTCAAAAAGCTCAAAACTGGTGTGAAGAATACACTGGCACCTTTGCGACGACTCCTGCTCTTGCTGCGCAAGACGCCGACATTGTATTAACCTGCGTGGGTAATGACGACGATTTACGCGCCGTATATTTAGGACAAGACGGCGCATTCCAACAAGCAAAAGCCGGCACGCTTTTTATTGATCACACGACCGCTTCGGCAGAAGTAGCAAAAGAGCTTCATCAAGCCGCTCAAGAACGTGGTTTCTACTTCATGGATGCTCCCGTTTCTGGTGGCCAAGCGGGTGCAGTAAATGGCGTATTAACCGTAATGATCGGTGGTTCGCAAAGCGACTTGGATAAAGCCCAACCTGTACTCGATTGTTATGCCAAAGCTACCAGCTTAATGGGCCCGGTAGGTAATGGTCAGATCGCAAAAATGGTCAATCAGATTCTTATTGGCGGCGTGCTATCCGGTTTGTCTGAAGGTATTCGTTTCGCTCAAAAAGCAGGCTTAGACATTGCAACGCTTGTAGATACGCTAAAACATGGCGCAGCGGGTTCTTGGCAGTTAGAGAATCGCGGTGAAACCATGGCTAAAAACGAGTTTGACTTTGGTTTCGCCATTGAATGGATGCATAAGGATTTAGGTCTGTGTCTTGCTCAAGCTGAAAAAATGGGCATCAAGATTCCATTAACCCAGGCCGTTGATCAGGATTACCAAGCACTAATAGCAGAAGGACGTGGTCGTCAAGACACCTCTGTTCTAGTGAAAGCGCTCGATAAAAAAGCCTAATTTTAGTGTTTTAGGTCGTTTAATGTTTCGGTGATGGAGCATTAAACGGTCTTCCTAAAGGCCAACAAACTAGTTGGCAGCCTCATGTCTCATCTCCTTTTTAAACTTTTTTATAAAAAATTGTCCTTTTTCTTTCACATTCCTTACTTATGTTTTTTCCTGCAAAACCTTTGTGCTCAAGGCTTCCCCTTCGTTATAGAGATTCTGTATTCATTACACGCATAGGCCATATCGTTATTTCGATTGGTTATTTAAATTGGCTTGAGTAATCTTCAGAGACGCTATTTTTGATGCTTCTGTTTATTCAGGCTCATCATTTATAGCTAAAGGGGGCTCAGGGACGAGGCAGAGCAACCCCATTCGAACTAGGAGTTTGGATGGGGTTTGTTTTAAAACTGTAAAAGACTCGAACGACAAAGATGGCTCTTAACCCTGCCAAGATAATCACAAAAGTAACGAATACCTTGATTCGACTTCCCACGTGTTCGACACGAATATAATTATGCTAATGGAGAGTTACAATGAAAAAAGGGTTAGCAAAACTGACGCTTGCACTCATGGCCGCTGGAGCAATCAGCACTTCCGCTCACGCTGCAACAACACTGGTTTATTGTTCAGAAGGTAGCCCTGAGGGCTTTAACCCGGCATTTTATACTGCTGGTACTACTTTCGATGCGACATCGAAAAACATGTTCAACCGTTTAGTCGAATTCAAATTAGGTACGACAGAAACTGAACCAGGCTTAGCAACAAGCTATGATGTATCAAGCGATGGCCTTGAATACACTTTCCATTTGCGTAAAGGCGTGAAATTTCACACTTCTAAAGACTTCACACCAACACGTGATTTTAATGCCGACGACGTAATCTTTACTTTTGACCGTCAAGGCAACAAAGAAAATCCTTACCACAGTGTGTCAGGCGGCTCTTACGAATACTTCACTGGTATGGGCATGGATACCTTGATTAAAGAGATGGTGAAAGTCGACGACTACACAGTGAAATTCATTTTGACGAAACCAGAAGCGCCTTTCATTGCTAACCTTGCAATGGACTTTGCGTCTATTTTCTCTAAAGAACAAGCCGACGCTTACATGAAAGCCGGCACACCAGAAAAATTGGACATTGATCCAGTTGCTACTGGTCCTTTCCAAAAAGTTCAGTATCAAAAAGATTCTTTGATCCGCTACACAGCGTTTAAAGACTACTGGCAAGGTAAAGCAAAAATCGATCGTCTTGTTTTCTCTATCACACCAGACGCTTCTGTTCGTTACGCTAAATTGAAAGCGGGCGAATGTGATGTTATGCCGTATCCAAACCCAGCTGATCTTAAGCAAATGGAAGCGGATCCAAATATCAACCTAATGAGCCAAGAAGGCTTGAACGTTGGTTATTTGGCATTTAACACGCAGAAAAAACCATTCACTGATCCTCGTGTTCGCCAAGCACTAAGCTTAGCTACTGACAAGAGCGCGATCATCGATGCTGTTTTCCAAGGCGCTGGTAAAGTCGCTAAAAACCCAATTCCACCAACTATGTGGTCTTACAACAAAAACGTTGTTGATTACCCATACGATCCAGTAAAAGCGAAAAAATTACTTGCTGAAGCGGGTTATCCAGATGGTTTCTCAACCAATATCTGGGCAATGCCAGTACAACGTCCATATAACCCAAATGCGCGTCGTATGGCTGAAATCATGCAAGAAGACTGGTCCAAAATCGGTGTGAAAGCAGAAATCGTTTCTTACGAATGGGGTGAATACTTAAACCGTTCTAAGAAAGGTGAGCACGATACCGTGTTGCTAGGTTGGACTGGTGATAATGGTGACCCAGATAACTTCCTATATGTATTGTTAGGTTGTGATGCTGTTGGTGGTGCTAACCGTGCACAGTGGTGTAACGAAGAGTTCAACAACTTACTTCTAAAAGCGAAACAAACTTCGGATAAAGCAGAACGTACTAAGTTGTACGAAGAGTCTCAAGTTGTTTTCAAACGTGAAGCTCCATGGATCACTATCGCTCATTCAGTGGTTTACGAGCCAATTCGTAAAGAAGTTAAAGGCTACAAAATTGACCCACTTGGCGGTCACTACTTCTACAACGTCAGCAAATAACCAACGTTTAGAAATATGTCCTTTGGACAACAAAACACTTACTCGCTGGGACGTGAGTAAGTGTTTTGCTGACCGAGCAGATTGCTCGATCGCATAACATCCCAAGAGAGCCAGTCCTTTATGTTCCAATTTATTTTCCGTCGCTTAAGCCTCGTCATTCCGACCTTTCTCGGGATTACCTTGCTGACTTTTACCCTTATTCGCTTAATCCCCGGTGATCCAATTGAAGTCATGGCCGGCGAACGCGGAGTGAGTGCAGAACGCCACGCCGAATTAAGTGCTCAACTAGGCTTTGATCAGCCGTTATATGTTCAGTATTACCACTATGTCACTGGCGTTTTACAAGGTGATTTAGGCAACTCCCTCATTACCAGAGAACCGGTAATGAAAGAATTCCTAACGCTTTTTCCAGCTACCATTGAGTTAGCATTTTGTGCCGCTATTTTTGCGATTCTGATTGGTTTGCCTGCGGGCATTTTTGCCGCGGTTAAACGGGGAACTGTGATTGATCATTCGGTGATGACGTTTTCTCTCACCGGTTATTCAATGCCCATATTCTGGTGGGCGCTGTTATTGATGTTGGTATTTTCCGTTAACCTGGGTTGGACACCGGTATCCGGACGGATCGACGTGGTGTATTGGATAGACGACGTTACCGGCTTCATGTTAATTGATTCATTATTATCAGGTGAAGAAGGCGCGTTTTCTTCTGCCGTTTCGCATCTGATCTTGCCAAGTATCGTTCTCGGCACCATTCCTATGGCGGTTATCGCCCGTATGACACGTTCTTCTATGTTAGAAGTATTGAGCGAAGATTACATTCGTACCGCTCGAGCGAAAGGCATCGCTCCTTGGCGAGTCATCGTGATTCATGCGTTACGTAACGCCTTGATCCCAGTGATTACCGTAATTGGTTTGCAGGTGGGTATTTTGTTATCTGGTGCGATTCTAACCGAAACCGTATTTGCTTGGCCGGGCATTGGTAAATGGTTAATCGAGTCTATCGGACGCCGTGATTACCCCGTTGTACAAGGCGGTATTTTGATTGTCGCTTGTATCATCATTGTCGTGAATCTCTTGGTAGATATCACTTACGGCATTGTTAACCCACGAATTCGACACAGCCGATAAGGAGGCGTTTATGACAACATCTACAAAAACGTCCACGACAGACATTCCATTGACCGCACCTGTGCCAATGACGCCATTCCAAGAGTTTTGGCATTATTTCAGTAGCAACAAAGGCGCGGTGGCAGGTTTGATCGTTATTGCGATCATTTGCTTCATGGCGGTATTTGCTAACTTTGTTGCGCCGCATTCCCCATCTGACCAATATCGTGATGCGCTGTTATTGCCACCCGCTTGGTTAGACGGCGGTAACTGGTCTTTTGTTTTGGGTACGGACGATGTGGGCCGAGATATCTTGTCTCGCTTGATTTATGGTTCACGTCTTTCTATTGCCGTTGGCCTTGTGGCGGTAACTGCGTCTTTGATAATGGGCATTCTACTTGGTCTAGTAGCAGGTTATTTCAGAGGCATGATAGACACAGCCATCATGCGTATCGTCGATATCATGTTGGCAATGCCAAGCTTATTGTTGGCGATTGCGATCGTAGCGATTTTAGGGCCAAGCATTGTGAATGCGGCGTTGGCGATTTCCATTGTCTCGCTGCCACATTATGTACGCTTAACCCGTGCAGCAACCATGGCAGAAATGTCTCGCGATTATGTCACCTCATCTCGTGTCATCGGCGCTAGTCCGCTGCGTTTGATGTTTGTCTGCATTTTGCCAAACTGTTTAGCACCGTTAATCGTGCAAGCAACGTTAGGCTTCTCCAGCGCCATCCTAGATATGGCAGCCCTTGGCTTTCTTGGCCTTGGCGCACAACCACCAACCCCAGAATGGGGTTCGATGTTAGCCGATGCGTTGCAGTTTGTTCAGCGCGCTTGGTGGGTGGTTACTTTCCCCGGTTTGATGATTTTGATCACAGTACTGGCGTTTAACCTCATGGGTGATGGCTTGCGTGATGCCCTTGATCCCAAGTTGAAACAGTAAGAGAGGTTGTTATGTCACTGTTACAGTTGGAAAATTTAAGCGTTACCTTCGGCAGTTTTCGCGCCGTAGATAACATTAGTTACAAGGTCGAAGAAGGGGAAGTTCTCGGCATCGTTGGGGAATCTGGCTCAGGCAAGAGTGTAAGTTCATTGTCTATCATGGGCTTGATCGACTTCCCTGGAAAAGTCAGCGCAGATCAGTTGACCTTCGATGGTCAAGATCTGCAAGCCATGCCAGAAAAGCAACGTCGTAAGCTAACTGGCTCCGACATTGCGATGATCTTCCAAGATCCGATGACCAGCCTTAACCCATGTTTCACTGTGGGTTACCAGATCATTGAAGCGTTAAAGACACATCAAGGCGGCAGCAAGAAAGAACTAAAAGCGCGCGCTATTGAGTTATTAACGCAAGTAGGCATACCGGCACCAGAATCTCGTTTAGAAAACTATCCTCATCAGCTTTCAGGCGGTATGAGCCAGCGAGTGATGATTGCTATGTCGATTGCCTGTGATCCGCGCCTATTGATCGCAGACGAGCCGACAACCGCTCTAGATGTGACCATTCAAGCACAGATCATTGATCTATTGATCGAGTTACAACGCAAGAAACAAATGGGCTTGGTGCTGATCACTCACGATTTAGCCTTAGTCGCCGAAGTCGCTCATCGCGTTATCGTTATGTATGCGGGTCAAATAGTCGAATCTGGTCCAGCGTCAGAAGTTTTTAGCGCACCAAGACACCCATACACTCAAGCCTTGCTCGCTTCTTTGCCTGAGTCAGCCTCTGGTAAAGCGCGTCTTAAAGCTTTACCAGGTGTGGTTCCGGGTCAATACGATCGCCCTCTGGGTTGTTTGCTAAGCCCGCGCTGCCCTTATGCGACAGATCATTGTCGTGAGGTTGAACCTGCGAACCAAGACGACCTTAATCGCCAAGTAAAATGCCATACGCCATTGGACCGCGAAGGGAGACCAACCGCATGAACCAATCCGATAGCCAATTAATTTTGAAAGCCGAAAACCTAAAACAGCATTACCACGTCAAGCAAGGTTTGTTTAAACCTGACGCCGTCGTGAAAGCCGTCGATGGTATTAGTTTCAATCTTGAAAAAGGCAAAACCCTTGCGGTAGTAGGCGAATCCGGTTGTGGTAAATCCACCCTTGGTCGCATGCTAACTATGATTGAAACACCGACGGGTGGTAGCTTGGCTCACCTAGGTGAAGACTTACTAACATTGAGTTCTGACGCTCAAGCGAAGCTGCGCCAGAAGATTCAGATCATCTTCCAAAATCCTTATGGATCACTGAATCCTCGCAAGAAGATCGGCGCTATTTTGGAAGAGCCTTTGGTGATTAATACCAAGCTTTCCAAAACAGAACGTAAAGAAAAAGCTCTCGCTATCATGGCGAAAGTAGGCTTAAAAGCCGAACATTACGACCGGTATCCGCATATGTTTTCCGGTGGTCAACGTCAGCGTATCGCCATCGCTCGTGGCTTGATGCTCGACCCAAATGTCATTGTTGCCGACGAACCTGTGTCAGCGCTGGATGTGTCGGTGCAGGCGCAAGTATTGAACTTGATGATGGATTTGCAGGAAGAGTTTGGTTTGAGCTACGTGTTCATCTCTCACGATTTGTCTGTGGTGGAACACATAGCCGACGACGTGATGGTGATGTACTTAGGCAAAGTGGTTGAACAAGGGACTCGCGAGCAGCTGTTCGAGAATCCTAAACACCCTTATACCTTGGCTCTATTATCCAGTACGCCGCAGCTTTCACCGGATAAACGTCGTGTTCGTATTAAGCTGCAAGGTGAGCTACCTTCACCACTGAATCCACCATCCGGCTGTGCTTTCCACGGACGTTGCAGCTATGCCAACGAGCGCTGCAAAAGTGAAACACCATTGCTGAGATTAGACGATCAAGCAGAACAAGAAAAAGGTCACATGATCGCTTGTCACGCTGTGGAAGAGAACCGCATTGAAGCCATCACCGTTGGTGCGGCGTAAATGCTCACAAAAGAGAACTGAAAAGAATCCTAAAAGGGAAGGAAGGCGGTTTAGACTGCTAACCACACTCACCTCCCAGTGAGTTTTGAAGCGCCCGCAAGGGCGTTTTTTTATACAACTCTAGTCATATTTAATATCAGGAAAAATGCTCTTTCATAATGTCCATTTAAGGATGCTTTATCATTCGTATTTAGATATAGGGTCAAGGAAAACTCAAACACCGAATAGCAACATAAAAAGAGCATTACCTTCCCTTGAAAAAAACAGCCATCTATTTCACCTTGTAACACATAGTATGAGCTTATAGAATCCGCTTCATATAAACGCAAAAGGGATGCTTGTCATGCGGTCAGTTCTATCAGGTCTTCATCTCATTTGGATGAGTTTGTTGCTTCTTTCCAGCACGCTCCACGCAGCGGATTTTTATATCTCTGATGTCAGCGAGACCACTCAAGACAACGCTCCCGCATTGGTTATTCGCTTTACCGATTCGATTGATCCTCAAAGCGACCTAAGCAAATCCATTTCTGTGACACCCAATCCCACCACTGGTAATATCTGGATTCCTCAAAATAATGGCCGACAATGGGTACTTCCATTTGTTGAGCCTAGTACCGAATACACCGTCAAAGTGCAAACTAAACCTAAGTCGGTCGATGGTAAAACGCTCTCTGAAAAAGACAGCGAAGGTAATATTCATGCCTTTGAACGCACAGTAAAAACCCGTGAAATCATTCCCGGAGCCAATTTTTCAGGCAAAGGTAGTTTCTTGGTTGGTAATATTCAAAATGGCATTCCTATTACCGTCATCAATCAAAAATCGGTCGATTTAGATGTATTTCGTGTTCGTGATGACGCTTTAGACCGCTTTATTGACGAAACGTCTTTCCAAGGAATGAATGATTATTACAGCCTCAATCGGTTAAAAAAATACGCAGATTTGGTTCACACTGCTCGTTATGAAAATGATGCAAAAGCCAACCAACGAAAGACCTACAATTTAAATTTAGATCCTGTCTTAGAAAAGAATTCACCGGGCATTTATATCGCTATTATCCGTAAGCCAGGAGATTATGACTACGCCTACGACACGGCGGTTTTCACCATTACAGACATAGGTTTACACGCCCGAAAATACAAAGATTCGTTGCTGGTTTATAGTCATTCCGTTGCCACAGCGAAACCTATGTCTGGTGTAAATTTACGCTTTTTATGGCCAAAAACAGATAAACAAGCGGCTCGCGAACAAGCTGCTACAAGTGGTCTAGATGGCAGCTATCAACTGTCGACAAACGACTTGCCAAAAGTAGTACTTGCTCGCCATGGCGATAGCATTACCTTTTTAAAATTAGATGAAGGTGAATTAGATTTATCCGCTTATCCGAATGTGCCAAGTCTACATCGCAATTATCAGATGTTTATGTACGGCCCACGAGATCTTTATCGTCCTGGTGAAGAGGTGTCGATTAATTTATTACTACGCGATTATGACGGCCAAAAAGTCGCAAATTTGCCATTACAAGCCAAGCTTTATGATGCTCGTGGCGAACGTAAAAAACAGTTCACTTGGCAGCCTGACAGCACCAACCTTTATCAAACCAGCTTCCAGTTAGACGGCAACGCGCCAACAGGAAAATGGCGTCTTGAAGTCAGCATTAACAATGACTATGTTGATACTTACTGGTTTCAGGTTGAAGACTTTTTACCTGAAACTCTGACGCTTTCCTTTTACGATGATGTTCCTAATCAAACTCGCTATGCCCCAAAAGGCAGTTTTGACGTTCCCATTCAAGGTGATTATCTCTATGGCGCTCCCGCAGCCAGCAATGATGCCGATGCCGTTGTTACAGTCTCGCCTTCGACCACGCCGTTTCCAGCACTAAAAGATTACTATTTCGGCAATGCCAAAGAAAAAATCAATGGCAGAACATTGAAAACTGCCGCAATCAAGTTGGATAAAGATGGCAAGGGAGTGATTTCTGTTCCAGATAATTGGGCTAACACTCCAGTACCATTGCGCTACCTTGTCAGTGCCAGCGTTTACGAAAGTGGCGGCCGTCCGGTGACGCGCAATCAGAACATCATACAATTACCAAGCTACGAAAAATTGGTCGGCATCCAGCCGTTATTTAAAGATCGACCAGCGTCCAATGAAACGTTGCAATTTAAATTACTAAGTGTCGATCAAAAAGGGAAACAGGTTGCTGACAAGCTCAGTGTTCGCATGTCTCGAAATTACCTCGAATACTTCTGGGAATACAACGAATCCCGGGGCTGGTACTGGAATTATCAGAGCCATATTTATACAGTTGGTAACGAAAATATTGACGTGAAAGGCGACGCTGTCACCGTTGATTTCCCTGTGCAATGGGGTACGTATATTTTGGAAGTCACTTCTGAAACGGGTGCAAAAAGCACCTTTGAGTTTGAGACAGAATGGAGTTGGGATAACCAAAGCAGCAGCAATCTAAAACCCGACATGCTGCAAATGTCGTTGGATAAAGACCACTATGAGCTCGGCGATAAAGCAACACTGCGTTTAAACAGCCCAGTGGCTGGCGATGGCATTATCAATGTGGAATCCACTAATGGCGTTCAATACAGCCTTCATAAAAACATCGAAAAAGGCACAAATGAAGTTAGCATCGATATTCAACAAAATTGGAATCGACATGACTTATACGTCACGGCGATGGTGTTAACGCCAGCGGACCAAGTCACAGAAGTGGCACCTAAGCGAGCATTGGGGATTACCCATTTACCTATCATTCGCCCAGATGCAATCGCAGACGTAGAACTTACTACTGAGGAAAAAGTCCAGCCAAACAAGGTAGTAAAAGCTCATATTAATATCAAGAATTTATCCAAACTCGGAGATCAGCCGCTTTACGCAACGGTCGCCCTAGTTGATAAAGGCGTGCTGAATATTACACGCTATAAACCACCTCAACCTGAGCAGTATTTTTATGCTCCGCGTCGTTTTGAGTCGGCGTATTTCGACATCTATGGCAAAATCATTAATAACCTAGGTTATGACATGATCCGCCAAAAATTTGGTGGCGACGCGTTTAATGAATCGGATGCCGAACTCAGCCGAGGCGGTAAAAAGCCAAAATCTGATGTGCAAATTATCTCCTTCCTGAGTGAACCGGTTGCTCTTGTCAATGGCGAAGCTGATGTCAGTTTTGATCTACCTAATTTCAATGGCAAATTGGAATGGATGGTCGTGGTTTATGGCGATCACAGTTACGGCAGCGCGCACAAGGAAATGATTGTTGCAGACAAGCTGGTATCGCAAATTGCCATGCCGCGTTTCCTTGCGATGGGTGATAAAAGCCAAATCAGCATTGACCTACACAACCTTTCCGATGCCAAGCAGACATTTAATGTCAGTGTGAAAGTGAATGGCGCCGTCATTAGCGAAGGTGTGCAGCAGAGCCTAGAGCTTGCCGATAAAGAGAAAACCGTACTTACCATCCCTATAACAGGCGCGGACATGGAAGGCCAAGGTGTCGTTACACTTAATGCCACCAATGGCGACGACATCAATATCACGCGAACGTGGCGACTTGGCGTGCGTAGCCCTTATCCTTGGGCAACAAATCAATTACGTGCGACGCTAGAACCGGGTGAGCAATGGAAGCCGAGCTTTGATATCAGTTCATTGCGAGACAGCAGTGTTCAAGCAATGCTGACCATTTCTAACCGCCCTGCGATCAACTTTAGAAACCAATTCGAAAACCTATTACAATATCCTTATGGGTGTTTAGAGCAAACCACCAGCTCGACCTATCCTTGGCTATTGTTAAATAAAGACATGGTCAGTCAGCTCGATTTAAATGACAGTATTGAACAAGAATTCAAGCAACCTTTTAGCGAAGCCTTCCGCCTAAAACAAATTCAGAACGGGATTGAAAAGCTTAAAGCAAAACAGTTGAGTAATGGTGGCTTCGGTTACTGGGATTCGAGCAGTTGGGAATCTCGCTGGGGAACCGTTTATGCTACGGAATTTTTAATCGATGCGCGTAAACAAGGCATTGTCGGCGATGACGACATGCTGAAACGCGCCATCGAGAGATTGACCTTCTTTGTCAACAATAACCCTGAAAGCGACATGTGGAGCGAAAGCTCTGATTATTATCAGTTCTCTTATCGCGCATACGCCGCGTTTGTCTTAGCAAAAGCGGATGCTATTAGCTTGAGCTTCGTTCGTAGACTCTATGATCAGGCAATGACAAATAACAAAGGTGTAATTGCTTCCGGCCAAAATAAATCAACACCATCTTTAGATGAGTCTGGTCTTGCTTGGATGCACTTAGCAGGCGCTCTGCATCAGTTAAATGACAACTCTAGAGCTCAAAAAGCACTAGAACTGGCTCTAAAAATTGACCGCAAACGATATGCTTATTATCGAGATTACGGCTCTATTGTGCGTGATCAAGCCCTTAGCCTTGCGGTTGCATTAAAGTTCGGACTGGATGACGGAGATCTAGCCGATAAGATGATTGAGAGCCTACAAAGCAAGCGCTGGTTCAGTACACAAGAGCGCATTGCTTTATTAAAAGTAGCTCGCCAATACGCTAACAAAAACAGTGAATGGCGCGCTACCATCCAATTACCATCTGGCGAACAGTCACTAGTAAAAGAAAAGGCATTCAACTCTGTGTTTGATGCAGACCAGTTGCGCAAGCTGCAAGGTATTACAGCAGACGACCAAAAATTGTATATCAGTCTACAATATCAAGGAGCACCTAAAAACACCCCAGAGCCATACAGCGAAGGGCTGCGCATTAGTCGACAGTATTACGACCTGACAGGCAAACCGACAACGCCAACAAGACTAACCAGTGGAGATTTGGTCATTGTGGAATTAAATGTTGCCACGGTTGGTGATGACTTACGTATCCCAGATGCATTGGTGGTAGACCTTTTACCAGCAGGTTTGGAATTAGAAAATCAAAACCTCAGTAATGCCAGCGTCGATTTGGATAGCATTATGATTGGCGAAAAACCGCTTGGTAGCTACTTCCGCGAAAATAACCTGTTGTACCAAGAATATCGGGATGATCGCTTTGTGGCTTCCGTAAGCCTTACGAATCGTTCGGTGAAAAAGCTTTACTATCTGGCACGTGCAGTTACACCGGGTATTTATCAAATAGCACCACCCTTTGTAGAAGATATGTATCGTCCTAATTACCGTGCCATTGGTACGTCGATTAATACTTTGGAAATACTGCCTCGTTAATGGCTCGCTTTAAGGCTCGATTCCGGCTATGGGCTTATTTGCCTATCGCCGGAATACTGTTGTTTTTGTCTTTCTTGATATTCGACAGGGTTGCACCGGTCGATTTAGAATCCCGTTCACTTAGTCAAACCGTTCTTGCTGAGGATGGTTCTATTTTACGTAATTTTGCTGATGAAAACGGCGTGTGGCGATTTCCTGTTACCTTAGACGATGTTTCCTCAAACTACCTTGAAGCGCTGATCACTTACGAAGATCAATATTTTTACCATCATCCCGGCGTTAATTTTTTTGCTCTCATTCGTGCCACTTGGCAATGGATTAGCACAGGCGAGATAGTCTCTGGCGGCTCAACGTTAACTATGCAAGTGGCTCGCATTCGTTACCCAGAACCCAGAACTGTATGGGGAAAGCTCAAAGAGATCATCCGTGCTCTACAATTAGAATGGCACTTTAGTAAAACCGACATCCTTACTTATTACCTCAATCACGCACCTTTTAGTGGCACCTATGAAGGCATTCAAGCCGCTTCTTTGGGCTACTTTGGTCATACGGTGAAACAACTGACTGACGCCCAAGCAGCTCTCTTGGCAGTTTTGCCGCAAGCGCCCAGCTATTACCGACCAGACCGACATAACGAACGAGCCCAACAAGCACGAGATAAATTGATGCGCCGCTTAGTAACGCTGAAAGAATGGTCTACCGAGCGCTTAAACGATGCGTTAATCGAAGATATTCCCGCTGTAACCAAACAAGACTATCAATCTGCACCCTTGCTCGCTCGCAGGTTAGTGACACACAACAAGTCGCCCCAGATAGAAACTTTTATACACTCTCAATGGCAAGGTCAGATCAGCAATTTGCTCAGAAATTATGTCCATGGTATTGGTCAGAAAGTTTCGGCAGCCGCATTGGTTGTCGAAAACGAAACAGGCAAGGTGAAAGTCTACGCGGGATCAGCCGATTTCAACGACAGCAGCCGTTTCGCTTATGTGGATATGGTGCAAGCCACACGCTCGCCAGGTTCAACACTTAAACCCTTTATTTACGGTATGGCACTGGATGAAGGCTTAATTCATAGCGAAAGTTTATTAATGGATGTGCCACTCAAGTTCGGGGACTATCAACCCGACAACTTCAATGGTGGCATCAGTGGACCAGTATCCGTCACCCATGCCTTGCAAAAAAGCCTGAATATTCCAGCGGTGCAAGTATTGGAACAGCTCAAGCCCATTTATTTTTTCTTAAAAATGAAAAAAGCAGGCATCGAGTTGAAACTCCCGACCGGAGCAAAGCCTAATTTGGCAGTGGCTCTCGGTGGAGTTGGCTCTGATTTAGAAGATCTTGTCTATGCCTACACCAGCCTTGGAAACAAAGGCCAAGCACAGCACTTGCGTTTTAGTACTGAAGATAAACAATCACAGCAACCGCTGTTGAGCAATGGCGCCGCTTGGATTATTCGCAAAATATTATTAGATAATCCAGACTCTGTTTCTGGCTTAGCGGTTAAGACCGGCACAAGCTATGGATTCCGCGATGCGTGGGCGATTGGGGTGAGCCAACATTATACATTAGGCGTTTGGATTGGCAGACCCGATGGTGTTCCCATGCCCGGCCATTACGGTCAAGTTACCGCAGTGCCGTTATTAAACAATATTTATCAACGGCTCAATGATCGACGCCCAGATCCTCTGATGCCCGACAGCGTGTCTAAAGTAGACATATGCTGGCCACAAGGTGACATAGTTAAAACGGTTTGTGAGGAGAGCCACAGTGCTTATATTCTTGACGGCACCATTCCTAAGACTTGGTATAACACTGCGTCGCTACAGCAGCCATTCAACCAATCTGAATTTCAATTCTGGCAAGCAGATGATTCCAAGTTACGAGTCAATATAAGCTGTCAGGTTAACGCCAAACGTCATAAGGTAACCGTTTGGCCTGCGCCCTTGGATAATTGGCTAAGCTTGGAACAACGCCGATCATCTCGGATACCGAGCTGGGATCCTAGATGTGAAACAACAGGCAATCTAGTCAGTCAATCTGCCGTGCGTATCTACGGGCTTGCAAATCAAGATGCGTTCCAGCTACCGAAGCAACAAAACCGAGAAATCACCATTTCTGCGGAAGGAGGAGAAGCGCCTTTTTACTGGTTTTTAAACGGCGTGTTGCTACCCGACCAGCAAAGAAAAACCACATTAAAAGACCTAAAATCCGGCAACTATCAACTCACGTTAATAGACCAAGCTGGCTCAAGAGACCAAGTCGAATTTTCGGTTCTTCTCTATTAGAAATAGAGATCTATATCTTCGCTCTTGGTGGGCATTATGATCAGAGTTAAACCCAATGATTTTCTATCACATCGTAATGACGAACAAAGGTATCTGGATCTAGCTCATATTCATCATCTTCTGGGTAAAGTTTGGCAACTTCAATATCCTGACCGGCGAAAGCAATAATAGACTCACGAGTCGGCCAATAAGTAATCAGAGTTACCTCGAACGTTAACTCGTCCACTTCTCGACCAAAAATTTGAGCCCCTTTAAAACCTTCGGTAGCAGATGTGTCTTTCACACCTGTTTCACATAAGTAAGCAATGAAACCTTCTTTTTTAGCCATTGGGCAACGGGCTTTCCACTCTCTTGCGATCACGTTAACTACTCCTCTTCTATGACCTATCTACTGCCTGATTCATCAGGGCGCATAACATTGTTTATATTAATATTGTTTACTATATCAATAATTGATGTGCTAACCTCAAAATTGGATGACTAACTCAAAGCACCAAGTATTACACTTCATAGACGCTGTAAAACGAATTCAAAGTTTTACCTAGATTGCTGACTTATAAAAATAATTAATGCATTGGTGTGTAAATATGAAGTTTGATTTTTCTGCCTGCGACCTTCAGGTTGCAGACGCTTCAGCACAAACTCTTGCTAGTATTTTATTGGATAAGGGTTTTGGTGAGCATCATTTTATTCAAAGTATGCCTCAAGAAAGGCTTACTACCTTGAGATTTAAAGAATTCGGACCGCTTTCTATTTTAGAGTATGCAGTAGGCCTTGCTACACACGTTAGTTCTTCCAATGTAGAAAACGCTTATTTTCTACACGTGATTTTAGCGGGTCATAGCGTCGAGCAGCATCAAAATGGGAAGCGCATTCTTAAGGCAGGGGATTCTATTTTCATAATGCCAAAAACCCGTTTTGAGGCAAATGATTCAGCTGACTGTAGAAAGCTTATTGTTAAAATTCCTACTGATTTTTTAAATCAAACAGCACGAGAGTTTGGTTATTTATCTTCTTTAGATCCAATTCAGTTCGATTCAAAAGTAAGCCAATTCCCGCTGACAGGGCCTTTGTTTAATCTGCTAAACGACATATTGCAGCAAGATAAAGATGAGCTCTATGAACGAGCATTGATTTATTATTGCAGACTATTAAACAGTGGAATTTTAAATATGTTTGATAGCAATGTTGGCCCAAGCACCCTTCCTAACAAATCGTTACATCGCCATATCGAACGTATTCGCAATTATGTGTTGGATAATATTACAACTGACATAGCAATCGATGAATTAGCCCATTTGTGCCAAATCAGTCGTAAGTCACTCTACAATCTTTTTGAACGAGAGACAGGACTCACACCTTCTGCTTACATTCGTCGTCTCAAATTAGAAAGTATACATTCTGAATTGAAAAACAATGAGCGTATTAAAAATGTGACACAAGTTGCACTAAAGTATGGTTTTACTAATTTAGGAAGATTTTCGGCTCAATACCGTGAGCAAATTGGGGAGTTACCTTCACAAACATTACGTGATTTTTCGTATTGATTAAGAGTTAAAAAAAACAAACTGGGCAAAAGGGTAAAGCCCAGTCTGTTCTTGTCAGTGCTCTTTATTAAAACTTATACATCGCCATGACTTCTACTTGCTGACCTGCTGGACGAGTTGCTATGTTGCCGCTCGGAGCAGTATTGGAGGCTGCGTTTTGATCACGTAGCTCTACACCAAGCTCAAGTCCAGGAAGGTAAGTGTAAATCATGTTTGCTGTTGTTGTTTTAAGAGTGTCATCGGCAAGAGTTGAGTTCACTTCATCAGAAGTTACTTGGCCGTAACGTAGGTTAACTCGAAGTTTGTCGCTTATCTTATGGCCAATGCCCGCTGAAAAGCCACTGACAGTCACTAAATCGCCATTGCCGTCTAATTCTGATGTAGCAGCAGTTCCTGCAGCACCGTTATAACCCCAGCCTGCATATATTGCAGCACCTTCACCAGAAAAACCACTCAGCGTTACACTAGTATCGCCAAAATTCAATTTTGCGGCCAATGACAGTGCTGCCCCAAACTCAGAATCACCATTATTCAAGCTAACATCACGGCCTGTAACTGCAACGTTTAAGGCATGACCGCCTGATGTGCGATGAGTATAAGCTGCCACCATATCTGGATAATGAGCTTCATTATAAAGTGGATCTTGTAAGGTTAGACGCATACCGTCTTTTGCATAATGTACAACAAGATCAGGTCTTACAACCGAGCCATTCCCCGAAACAGTACCAATTCCAGTTCCATAGAAATTAATCATTTCTGTATCAAACGGCGCATTAGCGAAGAATTGTCCAGTCCATGTTTGACCAATAGTTAAGTTATCAACCGTAATCGTAGCGTGGCGTAAACGAAACACTGAAGATGCACCTCTGAAGTCCCCTTCAATAAACCCCTTCAGGTTATGATCACCCTCTTTACGACTAGCGGTGAAATTCAAACGAGACTGGCTTGCGCTTCCTTCAAAAGTACTATTGCTTTCGTCAGGGTTATTAAACACACCTTCGGCCTTAAGATAACCGCCTACGCTAAATTGAGTGCCATTAAAATCACCTAATTCCAGAGCAAACCCTTGGGAGGAAAGGCTGGCAACGATAACAGCTTGCGCGACTTTATTTTTCATTAGCATATTGATACCGCCCTGTATTTTTCATTTATATTTATTATGGGAAGCCAATATCGCAAAGAGCAGCGTAATGAAATAGCCAAATAGTGCAAACTTTGTACATAAAGTGCAAAAAAAAACAAATAAAAGAGCAATAGAATTAAAAGAGGCTAATTTTTAAGAAAAACTGCTAACAGATTTGAGAGCAGTTTTATTTTATGGCGGGAGTGTTATAGATAAGTATCTATATTAAATTAAACTCGAAACTGCTTCTGCAGTCCCATCAAGAAATTACGCAAAATTTGGTCTTTGCATTCGCAGTAGTGGCGATTGTCTGGCTTACGGAAGAAGGAGCTAAGTTCATGCTTGCTTAGATTGAATTCTGCTAGCGACATGATATCGAGGATTTCTTCCGCTTGCAGGTTTAACGCAATACGCAACTTCATGAAGATAGCGTTATTGGTTAGGCGCTTTTCAGGTTCAGATTGCGGACCTTCGCGTTTACCACGCTTGGTGTTAATAAAACCATTTAGAAATGTTGCCATCTCTACATCAATCATTTCGACATAACCTGCATCGTCTTCTTTCTTTAGCCAGCTAGTAACTTGCTCTTGCGATGCAATGCCATCCGCTGCTGCAAAGATCTCTACAATAGAGAGTTCTTTTAGATCAAAGGTATAGCGAAGGCGGCGTAAAATATCGTTGTTATTCAAAATGATTTCCTAGTGTTAGGGGGCATAAATAATAGTAGGCGCGACTCTAGCAGATTGGCAAGCATTTACCTATATCTGTCGCTAAATCCGTAAGAATATCGTCGAAAATGCATGATTATCGTAAAATTCTAGATTCTGTCTGCAAACTATATTGATTAGAAACAAAACTGGCGACTTAATAGCTTGTATCTCTTACTTTCATGGATGTAAGCCAGTGAACATTACGCAAAAACCCACACTGATGGATAGCGAGGCCTCCCAAGAACCTTCTGTCGATAAATCAAGTCCAACAAAAGCCAAGAAGGTCGTTCGAGTTATAGAGTTTGATTACCTACGCGGATTGGCGATTGTCCTCATTGTGCTAGGACATTCTGTAACAAATACCAATGACGGTTTCCCAGTTTGGTTAGAAAACATCGTTCGTGGTGGCACAGGCGTTTTTGTATTTATTTCTGGCTTTTTCTTTCATCACATCTTTGCCCAACGCTTTGATTATCGCCGCTTTATATCGAAGAAAGTGATGAACGTGTTGGTACCGTTTTTGGCAGTCTCTGCTTTCGCTATTGTCGTAAACTTCTTTGGTTTTATCTTGGTCGATCAGACAAGTGTTCCAGAAGCCTTCGCCCTATGCTGGGAAGTATTACAAAAGGGATTCGTATTGTTCCCACATTGGTACATTCCTTTCATTATGGCGACTTTTTTATGCTCAGGGCTGCATTTTCGCTATTTGAAACTGCCATTATTTGCCCAGCTTTCTATTTTAGCGGCGTTTACTATTATTGCAGTGGTGATCCACCGCCCAGCAGATAACATAAATGTATTGCAGTCATTGGTGTATTTCACTCCCTTCTATTTATTGGGCATGCTGTACTCACAATATTTAGATTGGATGAAGCAGTACTATAGCTACTTTTTGGTCGCAGCGATTATCACGGTGATCGCAACAGTCTGGCTGCAATCTGGTGTTTTATTTCATGCAGGGGGATTCCACAAAACGGCATTTGAATGGGGTGGTATCGATTTACAGTTTATTCAAAAAATGGGGTTATGTATTTTACTGATTGGCTTTTGCTCGCATTGGGTTTGGTCAGCGCTTGGAAAACACTTAATCATGCTTGCCTCCATTAGCTTCGCAATTTTCTTTTTGCATCCATTATTGGGCATGATATGGGGAAATACGAAATATTTTTTACTTAACGCAGGCTATATAGAACCCAACAATACCGTGCTCTACAGTCTTATTTCATCGGTATTTTTGTTCGTCTTTCAGTTCTATGGGTCGGTGTGGTTAATAGGGAAATTGAAGCGTCTATTTGGTTCGAAAAGCCGATTACTGATTGGAGCATAATGATCAAATACATCTCCCCTGAAACATAATAATATTTGTTGTTATACTTTTATTGTAATCTCTTAAAGTCACAGAACTGGTTTTATCGAAAAGCATTGAAGGACGTGGATTATGATTAGCATAGAGTTTTTAATTACCTCATTAATTTTAGTGCTCATTCCTGGCACTGGAGTGATTTACACGATTTCAACAGGACTGTTTCAAGGAGCTCGTGCTTCATTTTCTGCAGCGCTAGGTTGTACTTTGGGAATAGTGCCTTCAATGCTAGCCAGTATTTTTGGCTTAGCCGTTATTCTGAATACCAGCGCAATGGCTTTTCAAGTTGTAAAATTTATCGGTGTTGCCTATTTGCTTTATCTGGCTTGGTGTATGTGGCGTGAAACTGGTGGATTAGCATTAGAGAAAAAAGAAGAGCAAAACATCAACTTATTTCAAGTAGCTCTGAAAGGCTGCCTGATCAATGTTTTAAACCCAAAGCTGACTATCTTTTTCTTAGCATTTTTACCGCAATTTATTAACTCAAATGCAACTTCAGCGACCAGTCAAATGCTTTTACTTGGCGGTATTTTTATGGCAATGACGCTCATTGTTTTTATTCTATATGGAACACTCGCAAGCAAAGCGCGTCGATACTTAATTGGCTCTTCTAAAGTTGCAAAATATATGCAACGAACCTTTGCAGCAAGTTTTGCTTTATTGGGTATGAAGCTCGCATTTACTGATCGCTAAGAGGTTGCACACAATTGGCTCGTTGTGACACCTGATCAATTGCATTAAAACTCATGTTATAGAAAATAAAAAAACGCCCATTTTCACAAATGGGCGTTTTCGTTGTGCAAAAGTTTAAAACATTATTTCTTCTTCGGTTGGCGACCGTGATATATCGCGAAGCCTCGGTCTCGATACAAACGCGTGTGAGAACCCAGCGCCGCGTCTAAAATTGGTGGATAACGCAAGAAGTCGTTCGCAACTACAAACAGCTCGCCGTTCAATGTAAGGTGTTGTTTAACGGTCATAAAGAAGCTTTCAGCAATACTGTAGTCGGTATTCACGCCACTGTGGAATGGTGGGTTGGTAACGACATAGTTAAAGCGGCCTTTAACTTCATCTAAGCCATTGGAAGCAATTAAAGTCACCGCGTCGCTGACTTGATTCGCAGCGAAGGTTAATTCCGTTGCTTTTAACGCCAAGACACTATCATCTAAAGCGGTAATACGCGCGCCAGTTTTGTTATGCAGCCAAAGAGCGATAATGCCGTCACCACAACCAAAGTCGAGTAATCGAGCGCTAGCAACATCACTCATAAAACGATGCTGGTTTAGCTGGTTTAATAAGATGTCGGTGCCTTTATCTAATTTGCCATGCCCAAAGACACCCGGCAAACTGCACAGTGTTAATGTTTGACCTGCAACCTCTTGCTTCCAAGTTACAATCCAATCTTCAAATACAAATGGCTTCGCAGGACGACGCTTGTAGCCTGCGTAAAGCAAACAGTGTTTGGCACCATCATGCTTACCTACCTCGTCTAATCCCGCTTCTAGACGCTTCATCGAGGACTTAACGCCGCTTTTATTGTCACCCACTAGCCATATTTGTCCGCCATCTTTTAAAAGAGGTAAAACTGACGCAAGCAAATAATCCAATAACTCTTTGGCTTTAGGCTGATAGATAACAATGTGATCGAAGTCACTGCCATTCTCTAACGCCCATTGCTCGGACAAGAACAGTTTTTCATCCGCAAAGCCGACTCGCAACAAAGCATCATAAAAGGTTTTAGATTGGCACCAAGCATACACATCCGTTTTTTTGCTTAAATCAAGTGGATAGGTGTCTTCAGGGTTAGCAAATAAAATTTTGCCGACCAATTCTTCTTCGTTGCGCACCAACAATTGGCTCGTCAAGTTAAGATTCATAAGTTACAGATAGCTCTTTAATAGATAAGGTGGTTACAGGCGCTAATAAAGTATTCAAACGCTCAGTAGGAAGTTCTGGTTGCACTCGCGGATAACGAGGTGCTTTTCGGTCATTGAGCAAAGGCGATGTCCATCCTTTGGTTAATGTTAAAAAGTCTTGCGCAAAATCATCACCATGCTCTAAACAACCAGACAAGATGACATCTAGGTAACTTAGTGCAATGGGACACTCATGGTGAGGTTCAATCACATCATCCGTGTGATAAACCCAATAAGTGCCTTCCGGCAAAGGATGGTCTTGATACGTTGTTAATTGCTTGGCGTCGATTACGGCTCTTTGATAGCCTTTCTCTCGCTCATCAAATAAGGGAAATTGATCATAAGGTACTTCGACCAATACACCATTACAGGTTTTCTCTGGTGCATGGATCACGGCAACAGAACTCATGCCATACTCAACCGACATTACCGACCAATGACGCTCAAATCCATGTAATTTAACTGGCCAAACCTTGCCAGTTTCGCCTGTTTTCGCACGGCTTTCACCATTAATTAGGCTGCCATAGCCCAAAATAAAGTGTCGATCTAATGCGCTCATAGCGGCCTCCAAACAAAACGTGCCAAATCAAATTCCCAGATAACCTGCATGATAACGTGTGGCTTTAGACAGTACTAGCTTATGTCTTCATTGATCGATAAAGGAGGATAGATAAAACGCAAAATCAGGGCATTTATTACACTATTCATGCGTAATTTTTGATGATTTTTCGACTGGTTTTGCTTGTTCTAGCACGTTATTGTTAAGAATTATAAAAAACAACAAGGAGAGTAGTGTGGAATCACCAATACTTTTGATTACTGGCGGCGGGAGAGGGATTGGCGCGGCAACAGCGAAGCTTGCCGCTCAGCAAGGCTATCAAGTAGTTATTAACTATCGAAAAGATGCCTCATCAGCTGAAAAAATCGTTGCCGATATTATCGCTTCAGGTGGCTTGGCTCATTGCCTACAAGCAGACGTAAGCGATGTTAAACAAGTCACAGAAATGTTCTCAACGATTAGACGTAATTGGGGACCAATTAAAGCATTGGTTAATAGCGCCGGTGTGTTAGATCAACAAGCTCGTTTTGTTGATACCCAGCCCGATCGCTGGCAACGCATCTTTCAAACCAATGTTTTCGGCACTATGCAATGTTGCCAAGAAGCCTTTCAAGACATGGCAGTGAGCTGCGGCGGTCAAGGTGGTGCTATCGTGAACGTATCTTCTCTCGCCTCTGTCTATGGCTCTCCAAATGAGTATGTAGATTATGCGGCGAGCAAAGGAGCGGTCGACTCTTTCTCCAAAGGCTTTGCCTTAGAAGTCGCTGGAGATGGCATTCGAGTTAACGTGGTCAGACCGGGATTGATATATACCGACATGCACGCCGATGGTGGTGAAGCTGGGCGAGTGGATCGCATCGGCCCCAACTTACCATTACAGCGAGGTGGACAACCAGAAGAAGTCGCGGAAGCCATCCTCTGGTTACTCAGCGACAAATCTAGCTATTCCACAGGTGGCTTTATTGATGTAGGCGGCGGTCGCTAACCTAGAGTAGATTATTTGGCGATGACACATTGAAAAGAGGTCGCCTGAAGAAAGTCGCCTTTATTGTACTTTGCGTAAGATGGATAAGGACACAAAGGACGTGTCATACCAGCCATACGAGCAGTAATTTCTGGATTTTTTTCTCGTGTGGCAGCGACAATGTGCTTAGGTGTTTGCTTTCTTTCTACCCATGAGATTAAAGGTTGGAGCATATCAAATTGATCCGCTGATGGACCACCTTGTCCATGAGGCATACCGGGAATACGATATAAACGTACAAACTCTGGTGCTCGACCTTCAAGCATGAAATCCAAAAAATCATACCAACGCATAGTGTCTTTTACCGAAAAAACTGGGTCACTATTGCCATGAAAGATGATCATCTTTCCACCATGTTGCTTAAACTCAGTCAATTTTGGTTTGGCTGCATCTGGCGTTGTCATGGTAGTCATCGCAGACTCTTTGAATTGATTATTAGTCGCATAGATTTTAGGCGCGTCTTTATCAAAATCAAACTTAAGCAGATAATTCTCTAACGCATAAATATTGCCCGCAACATTCGTAAAAGGCGTCGTGAAAATATGCGCTAATGAAGCAGCTCCCATCACAACACTGATAGGTTTATTACTCCAATCTGAGATCGTACTTTCTACTTTCCACATGCGCCAGTTATCAGAGCTAATTCCCGTGTCATAAGCCCAATCGGTGTATAAAGCTTGATTCTTTGAGTCATGTGGACCCATATGTATACGCATCAAAGCGGCTACTTTGTTTAGCGGTAAACAGTCGCGATCAAAATTACTTTTACAAACTAGCGCTTTGGGGTCAAAGACTTTTTGGCAAGTATCAGCAGCAAATATCATGTCATCGCTAATACCGTCTAAGGTATCGCATTGATCCAAGATACGTTTTGCGAACACTTTCAAATCTCGTGGTGTTAACGATTGGCTAATATCGTCGTTTACTCGATGCAACGCCTGAATATCCCAAGCATGCTGTAAGGCAGCTCTAGGTAAGTTAAAGCCTGGATAGCCCACCAACAAGCCATCAAACATATCAGGGAATCGCGACGCGGCGACCATAGCCATACGTCCGCCATTAGACTGACCAAGCCCATATGAATACTTAATAGGTGATGCGTAATAGCTTTCAATTAAAGAACGAGCAACAGGGTTTAACTTTTGAACAGCACCATAGCCATAATCACGACGTGCTTCTGGATCATGACCAAATACTGCAGGACCAGCAAGCCCGGCTTCTGGATTAGCTTGGGCATCGTGACCGCCGTTACTTGAAACAACGGCAAAGCCTTGGTTGATCGCATACTGAGAACTAAGAAGCCCTGTCATCGCACCTAACGCAGGCTTAACTTCGCCATCGCTGCCACCATTAAACTGATATCCAAAACGCCCTTGCCAAAAGTTAGGTAACCGTAGCTCAAATTGAATCGAATAAAACTTATCGTCAACACCCATACGTTGTGACATGACACCTGAAACCAAGCAATAAGGACTTCGAACATCTTTGTCTCGTCCCATCATTGTTGTCTTAATTTCTACATTTTGAGGCGCTTTTGTAACTAATGTTTGGCAATTCACTGCATAGGCAGCAGTGCTACTGCCTAACAAGACAAGTGTCAAAACCGGTACAAAATAGGTTAAAAGCGTTTTCATTCACATCGTCCTTTTTGATTTTTAATGTCAAACCAAAGAAATTATCCTGCATGAGGTTTTACGCGCAAGCATTCAAAATAACGAATAATGAGATAAATAGAAAGTTATCAAGAGAAACAGGAAGGAAATAAAAAACGGGCTAAAAAGCCCGTTTTGAAAAGCATGAATTAATGGGCAGCAAACACCAGTAAATTTGGTGATACTTCATTAAAATCCAATGCCATGGTCACACTAAGAGCAGTTACCGTGATGATGGAGAAGAAGAACACTTGTCGTGCCCATCCATTCACATCAATACCTGGACGGTAGCCTCGTAACGCCATAGCAAGCCACCAAAGACTGGTAGCCAGTGCAACAACCATAAAACCTATTCCTACATATCCAGTCAGCGGTAATAGTGCTGCAACAACCGTAAAAGCGGCAATGTGAAGAATAATATGGCGTTTCGCTTTTGCAATGCCTTGTGACACTGGCAACACAGGAATGCCTGCTGCTTCGTAATCTTTATAGCGAAAGATAGCAATTGCGTAAGAGTGTGGCATTTGCCAAATACAAAACATAGTTAACAAAATAGCAGCACCAGCATCAAACTGGCCCGCCGCCGCACAATACCCCACAACAGGAGGAACAGCACCTGATAAACTACCGACAAACGTGCCGTAAACGGACTTACGCTTGAAGTGCAATGTATACAAGCCGACGTACACTACATAACCAAACACCGCGAAAGCAACCGCGACCCAGTTTGTAAAGTACGACAGTAAAGCCAAACCAATTACACCTAATACAACGCCATGGAAGAATGCCGCTTTACCTGACATTTCACCATTTACCGTCACACGGTTACGTGTACGCTGCATTTTCGCATCAATATCTCTATCAATATAGTTATTAATGGCACAGCCAGAAGCAACCACCAACGACAAGCCGATCACTGTCGCTAGCATAAGGATCCAGTCAATCTCGCCACGGGAGGCTAAAAAGAAGCCCCCCGCAACAGAGATGAGGTTACCCATAATGATGCCAGGCTTTGTCACCTGAAGATAACGCTTAAACATCTTTACAGGCTCCCGTCGGACACACATTACTTGTAATGAAAGAAGTCCGCATAATCATCAAATAACTCTGCTTACATCATCATTGCGTTGGAAGCGTAGATAATCCAAACGGATAACGCGACAACCATCACAATAATTACGGCAGAGAATATGAATGAATAAGTATCCAACTTACCTTGTTCAGAGAAGTCCAAATGAAGGAAATACTTCAAATGAACAAAAATCTGAACAATGGCTAACAATACGATTGTTATGTAAGTTGGACCCTTATCGAACGCTTCCGTCATTACCATCCAGAATGGAATACCAGTCAAAATAACAGACCAGATAAAACCAACCAAGTAAGACTTCACGCTACCGTGTGAATGCGCTTCAGAAGAATGATCGCTCATTAGATCGCCCCCATCAGATAAACAACGGTGAAAACACAGATCCAGATTATATCCAAAAAGTGCCAGAACAAGCTTAGACAAGCCAGACGAGTCAATGATCGACCAGTCAACCCTGTCATCATGATTTCAACAGCTAAAATAACCATCCAAATCAAACCTGCTGTAACGTGCAATCCATGCAAGCCAACAAGACTAAAAAACGCTGACAAGAAAGCGCTAGCTTGAGGGCCATTGCCGTTATGGATCAGATGCTGAAACTCATATATTTCTAGGGCTATAAACACGCCACCAAAAATAAAGGTCGCCAGCAACCACATTAACGTACCAGAACGGTTTTTGTTATGAGCACAAATCATTGCAAAACCGAATGTGATACTTGAAACAAGTAGCGCAGCCGTGCCCGCAAGGATTAACTCAAGATCAAAAATATCTTTACCGGAGACACCACCTGCTGTGTTCATAAAGAGCACAGCGTAGGTAGCGAAGACAGATGCAAACAACAAGCAGTCTGTCATTAGGTACAGCCAGAACCCAAATACAGTGTTTCCACCTGTATCATGGTGTTCGTCGTGATGTGCACCAGCTTCGTGAGCGTCGTGCGTATTCATATGTGTAGTGCTCATGATTACCCCTTAGCCACGTTATCTAGATGCTCATTTTCGATCTGAGCGATTTCATCAGGCTGTACATAGTAATCAACATCAGAGGTGTAGGCACGGGCAATAAATGTCACGATAGAGCCTACTAGACCAACGATTGCCAGCCACCAAATATGCCAGATCATTGCAAAACCGAATGCCGTAATAAGTGCACCAATGATGATACCCGCCTTAGTATTCTTAGGCATATGGATAGGCGCATAGCTTTCTTTACGAACGTAAGCCGTACCTTTTTCTTTCATATCCGTGAAAGCATCGATATCAGATACAACTGGTAGCTCTGCAAAGTTGTAGTACTGCGGCGGAGAAGCCGTAGCCCACTCAAGCGTATGACCATTCCATGGATCACCAGTAGTGTCCAAGTTTTGTGCACGGTCACGGAAGCTTACGTATAGCTGTAGGAACTGACAGATAATCCCCGCCAAGATAACCAGTGCACCAACAAGAGCGATGTACAACCAGATGTTCCAATCAGGATTATCTGTATGGTTTAGACGGCGAGTCATACCCAAGAAGCCCAATACATAAAGAGGCATGAAGGCTAGGAAGAAACCAACTAACCAACACCAGAAAGCCGCTTTACCAAGCTTAACGTTAAGATGGAAGCCCATCGCTTTAGGGAACCAGAAAGCAAAACCAGCTAGATAACCAAATACCGCACCACCAATGATGGTGTTATGGAAATGGGCAATCAAGAACAAGCTGTTATGCAATACATAGTTAGCACCAGGTACAGCAAGAAGTACACCTGTCATACCACCTACGGTGAAAGTCACCATGAAACCAAGTGTCCAAAGAACCGGAACAGTCACACGAAGGCGACCACGGTACATAGTGAACAACCAGTTAAATAGTTTCACACCAGTCGGTACAGCGATGATCATTGTCATCACACCAAAGAAGGCATTTACGTTCGCACTTGAACCCATGGTAAAGAAATGGTGAAGCCATACGATGAAACCAAGAATGGAAATCGAAGCTGTCGCCCAAACCATAGATTTGTAGCCGAACAAACGCTTACCAGTAAAGGTAGACACAATTTCAGAGAATATACCAAATGCTGGAAGAACAAGGATGTACACCTCAGGGTGACCCCATGCCCAGAACAAGTTGATATACATCATTGAGTTACCGCCGCCATCATTCGTAAAGAAGTGGAAATCTAGGTAACGGTCAAGCGTCAACATTGCCAGTACAGCAGTCAAAATTGGGAAGGATGCAGCGATCAAAATATTGGCCCAAGTACAGGTCCAAGTAAAGATCGGCATATCCATCAATTTCATACCAGGTGTACGCATTTTAAACACAGTCGCCAAGAAGTTAACTGCGGTTAATGTCGTACCAATACCTGATATCTGCAATGCCCAAATATAATAGTCGACCCCTACACCTGGACTGTATTCCAACCCTGATAAAGGTGGATAAGCCACCCAACCAGTTTTAGCAAATTCGCCAAGGCCTAAGGAAATATTCACCAATACCGCACCAGAAACAGCTAGCCAAAAACTTAAGTTGTTTAGGAACGGAAAAGCCACGTCACGAGCACCAATCTGTAGCGGCACAACAATGTTCATCAGACCTATCATAAATGGCATTGCCATAAAGATGATCATAATGACACCGTGAGCCGTAAAAATTTGGTCATAGTGGCTTGGAGGTAAATAGCCAGGGTCACCGCTCGTTGCAAGCGCGAGCTGCAAACGCATCATAATGGCATCCGCGAAACCACGAATAAGCATTACCAATGCTAGAACGATATACATGATACCCAGTTTTTTATGGTCAACAGACGTTAACCAGTCATTCCAGAGTACACCAAGCAATTTGTGCTTAATAAGTAGGAAAGCAAGTACACAACCAGCGATCGCAACGACACACAATGTGCCGATAACAATCGGGTCGTACGGAAGAGCGTCCCACGATAGTTTGCCTAAGAGTGCAGACATTATTTTTCAGCCTCCGTATGCATATCATCCGATGAGTGTTCAGACGACTCATGATTCATTTCATCATGATTCATTTCACCGTGATTCATCTCGCCGTGACTCATTTCGCCATGACTTGCATCGCCGTGAATCATTTTAGGTTCAAAAGAAGTACCTTTGAGCAATTCAACTTGACCATGGTCTTTCATGAACTTCGTAACGTTGTCCATGAAAATACTTGATGCAATTGAGTTGTAGTATTGAACAGGTGTCGGTTCAATGTGATGCTCGTCTAAATCATGTTCAGCAAGCTTTTCATAGGATGTTTGATCCAATATGCCATTATTAATGACATTATGAGTCCCAGCTTTCACACCTTCTACCCAAGCATCAAAATCAGCTTCAGTTTCCGTAGCGATTGCTTTGAATTTCATCCCAGTAAAACCAGCGCCACTGTAGTTTGCAGAGATACCATCAAATGTACCTGGCTCATTTGCAATCAAGTGCAGCTTAGTCACCATGCCTGCCATTGAGTAAATTTGGCTACCCAATTGAGGAATGAAGAACGAGTTCATTGTTCCTTCAGAAGAAATTTGGAAAGCAACAGGAACGTTCGCTGGAAATCTCAGCTCGTTCACAGAGGCAATACCAAGATCCGGATAGATGAACAACCACTTCCAGTTCATCGAAACGACCTGAACGTTGATGTGATCTTTATCCGATTTCAACGGCTTATAAGGATCTAGTGCATGGGTAGATTTCCATGTAATCACACCAAGAATGATGACGATGACAATTGGAATAGCCCAAACAATGGTTTCAATTTTTGTGGAGTGCGACCATTTTGGTTCGTAGATTTCGTCACGACCTTCACGATATTTCCAAGCGAAATACAGTGTCATGAAGATGACAGGAATCACAACAAGCAGCATCAACAAAGTTGCAACAATAATTAGTTGCTTCTCTTCAATACCAACTTGCCCTTTAGGATCGAGCACACCACCCTGACAACCGGCGAGCAAGCCCACCATTAGCGCCAAAGCGACTTTACTAAGGATACGAGTAAACAAGAGAATCATCCTCTAACCCCGAGGTTCACAAAACTGCCACTTGAACATCAAGCAACAGAACGAAAATCCGGCAAATGCCGGGTATTTCAGTAAAGATCACCACACTGAAAACAGCACAAAGACCATTACTTAGTTAACATAATTAACGTAGCAATGGCTTTTTTGGATCACCTAAATCTGAAAAAGGGAGCTCCACATCTCATCATGCATCGTGCCTCAGCACGACTCAGTTGCTCGTTGGGAGCAAACACACGAAATAAAGAGAAGGCCAATTTCTGGCGAGCAGGGTTGATATTAGCCATAACGGGCCAATAACTAACCAATAATAGAGTTATAAATACGAGGCTAGACACTAGCCCCGCATTAAAAATAGGGTCGATATTAATAACGTTTGGGCTATCAACAGAGAAAGGCGCGGCAATCAGTACGAAAAAACTGCAAAACAACCAAGACACGGCAACAACAAGGCGTAAAGAGTTCGCCAAGACGCTGGATACTGAATGCACATAGTGATGCAGAATGTCTTGAAATTTGTTCAATTTATCCATCCGATTCATAAAAACAAAAGTGTAAAAGCCGTTTTTACTCGCTTCATACGAATTTAAGTGTGCGAAATATAGCAAAATTTATACACCCGCACAAAGTGTAGTTTAGCCTTTGTTCATGTTTGCTTCACGGTCTTTTTATAAAAATTCACATTCTTATCTTGAGCAAATCCTACTGACTTAGCCCAAAGGCACTAAGACTAGCACTCTTCTAAGACAATTTCCTTACAATTAGTAAGTCTTATTTTCGACCAAATGCGCAAGTAACCAATTCCGAAGTATATTCACTATATACGTCATTTCTTCCTCTTTTGGACCACTAAAACCTAATAAAAAACCAAACCGACAACGATTATTTTCTTTTTGTTCGCCAATATAATGACTAGACAACGGCGAAAGCTGCACGCTGTCAATGGCAAGCTCTTGGCTAATTAACTGATCTAAAGCCATCTCAGTTTGCACGATAGGGACAAAATTAGGCTTAAACTCAATCAATACATGCATACCGCCACGGGGTTTCTTCCATTCAAACCAAGTCGCTAAATGACTCTCTAATAGCGCTAATAGAACATCTCGTTTAAGCCGATAATGTCGGCGCATTCGATTTACATGGCGATCAAAATGACCTTGAAGCATAAAATCAGCCACCGCAGGTTGTATTGGCAAGGACGCAGACGACCCCAATACTCGCTGGCTTTTGTATAGCGTCGCAATATGCTTAGTCGGTGCGACAATAAAGCCTAGCCGCAAACCACGAAACAGTACCTTAGAAAAACTCCCGACAAAGAAAACTCGGTCTCGGGCTTGATCATACACACTCGCCGTTTGCATAAAAGGCACATTGCTTCGTCCTTGATAAACAAACTCGTTGTCGTAATCGTCCTCCACTAACCACCAGCGAGGTGAATCACTCTGCAGCGCTTGCAGCCATTGCTGTCGTCGTGCCGTACTAATGCTCACTCCAAGCGGGTATTGTCGGTTAGGCGTCACAATCGCCACATTGGAAACATGTTCGCTCTCTGGCAAACAGGGTCCATCTTCGTCAATAAAAAGGGCACCCGCTTTTACATGAGATGGAATTACTTCGCGAATTGGCGGATAGGTCGATTCCTCTAGCCACCACTTCATTGGCGAATGTTCAGAATCGCCCAGTGATGTCATCGCGTGTTGTAACAAAAGCAACGAATCCCGACTGCCAGCGGTAACAATAATTTGCTCTGCTGCGCATTCTAGACCACGAACACGATACAAATAGTCGACTATCGCGACTTTTAAATCTGGATAACCCGTTGCATATCCGCCTTCCAACACAGTCAAATCTGGGTTGAGCCAGCTGCGCCGCATACTTGCCGCCCATTCCTTAGTAGGAAAAACGGCCACATCCGCACCGGAATCAAATGCCCATTTCAATGGGGCTTTACTGATGGGTAAGTGGGAAGAATTGGATTGTTTCGTCGAGCGATGGATCACCATAGGCAAAGCCGCAACAAACACACCGCGTTTTTCTTCGCTAGTTAAAATGCCTTCCGCAATTAACTGATCATAAGCCCTTGACGTGGTACTGCGAGAAACACCCAATGAGCCAGCTAAAAAACGCGAAGAGGGTAGTTTGTCACCAACCGATAGTTCACCCGACACAATGCCTTGCTGGATCTGCTCGATCAATTGTTTGTAATAAGGCTCATCGTCTTCTAAAGAAAAGCGTAAACTGGCTATCGCGTACTTCATAATCTGGCCTGCTTTTTTATCTTTATTCTGGCTATTTTTATAAAAGCCAGATTCTTCTAAAGTCTTGTTATAGCGAACCACCCATTAGGACACAAGGAGAGAATTCATGAGTCAGTCACTAGAAGAAACGGCATTAACCAAAGTAAAAAGAGGGCCGAACAGAGCCTCTTATGATAAAGACCTAGCGCTAGACATTATTGATGCAGCGCTAATGTGTCACGTCGGGCAAACCAAAGATGGCCAAGTTTTTGTGACACCAACCAGTCATTGGCGCGAAGGTGATTATTTCTATTGGCACGCTCACTCCAAAGCTCGCAATGTCAAAGGCCCCATCGACGAACCTGAAAAGGTGTGCATTAATGTCAGTTTATTAGATGGCTTAGTGTTGGCTCGTTCAGCCATGCATCATTCTGTGAATTATCGTTCTGTCACCTTATTTGGTGTGCCAGAACTCATTGAGAATAAAGAAGAAAAGGTACGCCAGTTCAAACTTTTCTTAGACAAAGTCAGCCCTGGGCGCTGGGAAACACTACGCCCAGTAAACGAGCAAGAAATCAAAGCCACTGGCGTGGTGCGCATCAAAATCGAAGAAGCCTCAGTGAAAATGCGTGCAGAGCCACCCATCGATGATCCAGAAGACAACGACTGGCCTGTTTGGGCTGGCGTCATGCCTTTAGAAAGACATTGGGGAAAACTGCAAAAAGACCCAATTCAAAACCAAGATTACCCAGAACCAACAGCACCAAATGCAGCTTAACTAGATAAATGGCTAATATAAGGCTAGATCTTCATCTGCAGTGTATTCATTAAATACGCTGCTGATTACCTTTAATATTTTACGTGTTTTCTGATCCGTAAGGTGTGTATGCAACTCAATAGAGGAGGTTGGCAGAGAGGGTAGATTAAACAGTTCACGCACATCAATTGAATCTTCTGGTGCCATCCTTTGACTATAAATACCAACAGCCATTCCTGCAGAGATAGCAGCATTAACAACTTCGGTACTTCCAGCGATAAGAACATTATTTGATCTAAGACCTGCTTTTTTTAAAATTAAAGGAGCTTGATCTCTTACCCCACACTTTTCATCCAATATGGCTAGTCTCAATGGTTCGCTAGGGCAATATTGAAAGTTCGGAGAGGCATACCAACTATGATGCTCAATGCAGAGTATGATTCCTTCTTTCCGTTCTTCTTCACTGCGTAAGATAACGGCGTCTAGTTCACCATTAAGATATTCCTCTTTCACCTTAGAAGAGGTGTCAGTTGATATTTCAAGCACCAAATCTGGGTCAAGTTCATTCACCTTTGCTAACATAGTTTGTAGCTCTGAACCAATAAGATGACACCCAATCCCTAGCTTAAGACGCTTTTTGGCTAACAATAAGCTTTCAACAGCACGTTCGTGTGCTTCTAGGAAGTCCCTTGCCGAAGCAATAAACAATTCGCCATAAGAAGATAATCTGACTTGTCTAGGGAACATGCGAATAAGTCCCTCTCATGAGACAATCTCTTTT